>Ga0315551_10000286_pt1 | contig 40785 bp, 37 predicted proteins | sample SalMarSW160290MG_FD_203678 | JGI IMG/M metagenome (GOLD analysis project Ga0315551, IMG submission 203678) | Salt marsh sediment microbial communities from the Plum Island Ecosystem LTER, Massachusetts, United States - Salt Marsh Sediment SW1602-90 ...
TACCGTCCGACGACCAGCCGTGCCAATAGGACGGCCCCAGTTCGGTTACCTGTCGAGGCATTCCCCCTTCGCTGGGCAGTACATAGATAAGCGACTTTCCTTTATGATGATGGCTTATCGCTATTTGTTTTCCATCTGGCGAGAACCCGTGGTCATTGTTACAGTGAACTGCAAAGTCCGTATTCAGAAGTTTTGGTTCTCCGCCGTCGACATCGATTGTATATAACTTTCCCTTGCTGTTGAAAAGCAGATACTTTCCATCGCGTAACCAGTTTGGAGCTTCGAAGTGCTTGTAAGAAGAGTAAATTACCTTTCTAACGCCTGTTTCAATATTAATGATTTCCAAGTTACTTTCCAGCGCTTGTTTTTCCACGCTATAAACTCCTTTTAATTTCATCTCTACATTTTCGAAAATAGCTGTTTCAGATGTTGAATTATCATGTGAACAGACTGCCGGGTTGGTCAATAGTGTTAATATTTAGCTATTAGTTTTTAGCTTGTTGTTTTGCTCTCTGCGATTTTGGAAGAACCGTTGTAGTAGTTGCGAACATTCATCAGCCAAAACACCGCTTTTAACTTCAAGTCGGTGGTTCAGCCGGCCATCTGTAACGATATTATATAAGCTTTTCACAGCTCCTGTCTTTGGGTCGTCACAGCCATAGACTAATCGGTCAATTCTTGCTAAGACCAGAGCGCCTGCACACATCGGGCACGGCTCCAAGGTAACGTACATCGTACAGCCATTCAAATGCCAGTTTTCCAAAGCCGCAGCCGCTTGGGTTAGAGCAATTATTTCAGCATGAGCGGTCGGGTCCTGTAGTTGCTGTCGCTGGTTGTAGGCTTTACCGATGATCTGATTTTGATAAACGATGACTGCTCCGATAGGCACATCACCATTTTCCTCAGCGATTTTCGCCTGCTCGATAGCAATTTTCATAAACCGCTGGTCTTCTTTGATGTCAACCACAGTTCACCAATTACCATTTACCAAAAAACTACAAATATCGAGCAGTTGAACAATGGGCCGCAGGTGAACTGATTACTATCGGTGTGTAGAAACAAAATTCCAGCGTAAGCTGGCAATTATCACCTGCTCACCTGCTCCATTTTTCAGAGCCATCGGCTCTGAAAAATACCCCCAAGGGGAATCGAACCCCTGTCGCCGGGTTGAGAACCCGGTATCCTGGGCCGCTAGACGATGGGGGCAATATTTTCAAATCCGAAATTCTAAATTCGAAATCCGAAACAAATTCTAATTTCCAAAATCAATACAAGTGGTCTTCTATTCGAAAAGGACTTTCAGCTTTTCCTTATCATCAGGGGCAATCTGGCTCTGGTCCGTCCAGACTGCCAAATCCAGACTTTTTCTACACTGGCAATCCTCACAAACAAGCTCAGTGTCACTATGTAAAACGGCCTTTATAAGTTCCAGAGAATTTCTTGTGGCTGTTTGCAAATTTGCAATTATCTCTTTGAGCAGAGTCTGCTTTTGTTTTATGGCCTCATGTCCGACATGGGCGGACCAGCAATCATAGTCGCTAACCAATGCAATAAGTGCGTAGCAGATTTGTGCTTCTCTTGCCAATTTTGCTTCCGGAATAGCGGTCATACCGATAAGGTCGCCGCCCCAGAGCCGGTGCATAAGCGATTCTGCCCGCGTGGAAAACTGAGGTCCTTCCATACAAACATACGTGCCCTTCGGATGTGTCCTTATCTCTATATCTTTCGCTGCATCTATAAGTATCTTTCGCACCCGCCAGCAGGTCGGCTCAGCCATTTCGCAGTGCACCGTACCAAAACTGCTGAAGAAAGTATTTGGCCGTTTGAACGTTTTATCAATAAACTGGTCAACGATGACCAAATCACCCGGGGCAATTTTCTTCTGAAGCGACCCTACTGCACCGCTGCTGATTATCGTGTGTACGCCGAGTGATTTGAAGGCAAAAATATTGGCAGCAAATGGGACTTCGCTGGGCGAAAGTTTATGTCCTTTGCCATGCCGGTTCAAAAACGCAATTTTCTTTTTGCCGAACTTGCCGACTAAAACAGGTGCGCTTGGCTTGCCGAATGGCGTCTCGATATCATGAGATTCCACATCATTTATTTGCTCAGCAAGCGCATCGTCCAGCCCTGTTCCGCCCATTATACCAACCAGCTCTTCGCCCATTTGAAAATAAACTCCTTTCTTGAACCGTTGGTAATAGTAATTGTTTTCTTCTGTTTTTGCAATAGTTTTCAAATTCCGATTTGCAAGATGATAGTAACTCGTCGTTTGATTTCGTATAATTACTGATTATGAGCTTGCCTGAAGACATCAAACAAAGAGCGATTGAGCTCGGCTTCGACCTTGTTGGCGTAACGGGAGCCGGGCCTGTAGATGCCGTGCAGGTCGATTTTTTAGCCGGCTGGCTGAAGTCCGGCCGTGCAGGGAAGATGAGTTATCTGCACCGAAACTTTGAAAAACGTATCAACCCTGCCAATCTGCTGGAAAATGCTCAATCGGTAATATGTGTCGGCCTAAACTACAAACCGCCCCCCTATGCCCAGTCATTGCGAGCGAGGCGCAGCCGAGCGCGGCAATCTCATCTTATTGATGCATCTACCACCACAGGCAAGGTGGCAAGCTACGCCCAGTATGAAGACTATCACGTATTTATAAGGAAACGATTGCGAAAGCTGATTGACTTTATTACATCAGTTGCCGGCAGAGAGCACAAATTCAAAATCTGTGTAGACTCAGCCCCATTGGTAGAAAGGGCATTGGCTGCCAGGGCTGGACTTGGTTTCATCGGAAAAAATCATATGCTAATCAATCCCACACTCGGCCCTCAAGTATTCTTGGGTGAAGTAATAACGACCCTGAAACTACCAACCGATGAGCCAATTGCAAGCGATTGTCCTAACTGCGATAAGTGTATCGCTGCCTGCCCGACTGGGGCCTTGAGTCCTGACGGCCAATTCGACGCCAATAAGTGTATCAGCTATTTGACGATTGAATATAAAGGCCAAATACCTGTTGAGTTGGCTGAAAAAATCGGCGACCGGTTCTTCGGCTGTGACGAGTGTGTCCTCGCCTGCCCTTATCAACAAAAAGCACCCCTATGTAAAAATAAAAAGTTCAAGTTTTATGGTGACAGGGTGGAATTTGACCTTCAGAAAATACTTAAAATGACTAAAGGTCGGTTTCAGGCCGAATTTGCTGATTCAGTTATCTTGCGATTAGGTCTTGACAGATTAAAAAGAAACGCCAAAATTTGCCTTGCTAATTCAAAAAAGTAAACAAGATTATTGATAAAGAATACATCAAGAAACTTACTAAAAATCCCCGGATACGAGTTACGAGCGACGAGTCACGAATAATTATGGTGCGAGGAAGGCATCGGTTTCGCAGGAGGGCAGCTCGTAACCTTTAACTTCAAAGCCGGGTCGCATCTGCTGCAGTGTGAATATATCATCAGCACCGATGCGACGGCCTTTTATGAATTTGACAGAGCTGTCACTAAACAGGACATTCTGGCCGCGGCGATTGTGATTGCCGCTGTTGATGGCAAATAACCTGTCGGTCAACCGAAGCTTAAATTCACCGGAATTGTCGGCTTTCAAACCATCAAAAATAGGATTGGAATCTGCCATTATAGGTTCTGTTCCGAATGTGCGTGGAGCATTGGGGCACCTTATTCGGATACTGTAGCTTATGTGTTTTCTGTCGGGAAAATCGTTATAGTTTTGCACGTCAGAAGTGTCGAAATGGAGTGCTTGGCCATGAAACTTGCCTGGACAGACAAAGTCGTCTGGGTCAACATAATTGCCTTTTACTAAGAGCCATATATGGCGTGTATTAGAGTAATTTTCTTTGCCCTGATAGCCCACCTTCCACCACGGTGCACCACTCGCCATTGCTACAGAGGGCAGTTTACCGTCGTAGTCAGAAACGTAATTATTTAAACCCTGAAAGATGTTCCCTAATTGCATCTGACATCGCTGCTGCCAGGATTTCTGGCGGGCGTAACTCAACCACGGAAACAACACCCCAGCGATAATCAGAATCACAGCCGCCACCGCTGCCAATTCGCCGAAGTTACGCCAGAACGATGCCTTAGCGGTAACTGCCCGCTTTTGTTCATCGGCAAGCAAATGCTCAAGTCCAAAATGGCCTGAATTTGTAAGACTTTTAGCTCGCCAAATAGTGCCCTCTACCAGCTCATCCGGGCAGGGCTCAAACTTTATGCTATCAAGCGGTTCAAGGGTGGCTTTAAGACAGGAATAAATTTTGGCCGCTTCCGCGTTTTCTGAGATTAGTGCCTTGGCTTTGGCAGTTTCTTGTTCAGATATCAGACCAACAGCGTAATCAAATAATAGTTGTTTTTGCTCGTTGTTTATCGGTCTCATTTATCCTTGCTCCCAAATGATGCTTTCCACTCCTTTGCAAAACGGCCCACGGCCGTGTGGAGTCTGCTTTTGACCGTACCGATAGGTATACTTAATATCTGGGCCATTTGTTTGTAAGAAAATTTGTTAAAATATGCCAAAATTAAAATTTCTCGTAGACTTTCAGGCATATTCGCTATAATTCGTTCCACCCGCAAGGATGTTTCGCCTTTTTCCAGTTCTTCGTAAGGCATTACTGTGTAAGAAGTAATGGTATTTAGTACATCATCGAAGGATAATTCCTGCGAATCTGCTATAGTACCTAAGGGTATAGCGGCTGTTCGCCGCCATTTTCGAAGGGCATCCTTGGCTTTATTGGCAGCAATTGTGAATAGCCAGGGGCGTAAAGGCCGATTGGGGTCGAAGCTGTCCCTGCTGGTAAATAGCTGCAAAAAGGTCTCTTGAAAGACGTCTTCGACAAGCTCCCGTCGGCTTAGAAACTGCTTTAAGAACGCGTAAAGGGTGTTTTTATAACGATTTACGATTTCGCAAAATGCGGCTTCATCACCTTCTGCGGATTTGGCAAGAAGCTCCGCGTCTGTCGGTTTTCTCGAGGCATTTTTCACAATTTAAGCTCTTAAAGAAAAAGAATTATAAACAACGATGGTATTATAAGCAATTTAGGTGCAGATTAAAATTTTTATTATAAGCTGTTTGTGTAAATCCCGTTAGTCATAGGGACTCCTTGCGGAGAAAGCCCGGGTGGAGCTTTTGACCCGCCTACGGCGGGTAAACCTTCACCCCGTTGGAAATAATTTTTCTAACGGGGTAAATTGGCAAACACAATAACGTTAGTTCAATCTCAACTTTCTTGTGGAGCAGTCCGTTAATTTGGGCAATTTGACAGATTATATCGGACGGGCAAGCGCGGGAACCTTTTTAATTGCTTATTTCTTATCTACAATTTACTATTGAAACCGAAAACTTTTTGATGAATCCCGTTAGACATTCGCTTGCCCCTGCGTCTCCCGACGCAAGTCGGGGCAGCGGGAAAGGCAAAAAAACGGTTAAGTATGGTAAGAAAAGAGTTATCTAACGGGATGAACAACTAAAACCAATGGCTGGGTTTCTATGGTTGGGATTATTTCCAATCCTGATACGTACCAAAAATTGCAGATACTAAGCACTGACGCTCAGTATGATTTGGCGTGTGCCTGCGGCAGCAGCAGGGATGAACATCGCAGGCGAAGCACCGACAGCAAATGGATATACCCTATAACACTTCCAAACGGCGGCAAAAGCACATTATTTAAGACGCTGATTTCAAATGTATGCAGCAGCGACTGCAAGTACTGCCCGCTTAGAGAGCAAATGGATATTCGCAGGTGCAGTCTTAGGCCTGAGGAAACAGCGAAGGTATTTCTGGATTACTACAATCGGCGTAAAGTTTTTGGACTTTTTTTAAGCTCAGCAGTCTTGGGGTCGGCTGATGCTACTATGGATCGGCTCAACTGTGTAGCGAAAATATTGCGAAAAAAGCATGGCTTTAAGGGATACATTCATTTGAAGATTATTCCAGGGGCCAGCGCAGCAGCGATAGAAGAGGCGGTTTCGCTGGCCAGCGCTGTGTCCGTTAATATTGAGACGCCGGGGGAGAAGAACTTGGCAAAACTGTCGAAAAAGAAAAATTATATCCGTGATATTATTGAGCCAATAAAGCTGATAAGCAAATTAGTTGGACGCGGGTCAAAATACGAGGGGACAAAACAAACGACACAATTCATCGTGGGGGCGGCCGGGGAACCAGACGCCCAAATCGTAAAGTATATGTACGGGCTGTACGACCGATTGAATATGAACAGGGTTTATTTCAGCGCTTATCAAAAAGGATTGGGGGACGAATCCATAGCGGCTGAGCAGACAGAAACAGAAAGGCCAGCCGATATTTTCGTACGGGAGCATCGGCTGTACCAGGTGGATTTTCTGCTTCGCAAATACGGCTTTAAAGAATCGGATATTACCTTCGACGAAAATGATAATCTTTCGTTAGCTACTGACCCTAAAGAGGCATGGGCGGTGAGGCACCCCGAATTTTTTCCAGTAGATGTGAATCGAGCATCACACTTTTCACTTTTGCGGGCGCCCGGACTCGGACCAGTAACCGTAAAGAGAATTTTACAACAGCGGAAGAAAAACCGTATAAAACGCATTGAAGACATTGGTAAAGTGGGGCTAAGGTTAAAAAAGGCAATAAAATACCTGACTTTTTAGGCGCCGGACAGGAAAATAACTATGTCGTTACTCGTCAACAAAAACGCAGCCAGATTATCATCAAATAATACAAAATCACAGGAGGTTATATTATGGCGATAGTTGTACAAAATTGGCAGAAACTGCTCTGGTTTTCATTCGGCCTTATAACCGTAGTGGTTATTGCTTTAATATGTCATTATGTTCTGCTGTTAATCCTTCCCCGCATAACCAGACGAACAGCAACCCCTATTGACGAGTCTATAGTCAGACATTTACGTGAACCCGCAAGATGGATAATGATATTCATTGCTGTTCGATTAGTGCTGCCGTTGTTTGATTTGCCTGCAGGATTTCAGGAGTTCTTAAAACATATATTGAGCCTGACTGTGATTGCTTTGGTCTCGTGGCTGTTAACTAAAAGTACCTATATCCTAAATGACTATATCGTCCGACGTTTTGATGTTGACCAGAAAGATAATCTCAAAGCCAGGAAGGTACATACTCAACTGAACGTTGTTAAACGAATAGTAATTACAGTCGTAGTCATAATAGCACTTGGGACAATGCTGATGACCTTTGACAGGGTTCGGCAGCTTGGAACAACAATATTGGCCTCGGCAGGTATAATAGGCATCGTAGTTGGTCTGGCTGCACAAAAGACAATTGGGACTTTCATAGCCGGTCTTCAGATAGCTTTAACTCAGCCGATTCGTGTAGACGATGTGGTTATTGTAGAGGGCGAGTGGGGGCGAATCGAAGAAATCACATTGACCTATGTTGTGGTGAAAATCTGGGACTTGCGGCGTCTGGTCGTGCCGATTACCTATTTTATTGAGAAGCCATTTCAGAACTGGACACGTGTTACAGCGGACCTGCTGGGTAGCGTCTTTCTTTATGTTGACTATACGGTTCCTGTCGAGGCTGTGCGCAAGCAGCTGCAGAAAATTCTGAAGAAATCAAAGCACTGGGACGGCAAGGTATGCGTCCTGCAGGTTACAAATACAACAGAAAAGGCAATTGAACTAAGGGCTCTTATGAGCGCGATAGATGCTTCAACTGCATGGACCCTACGCTGTGAGGTCCGTGAGAAGCTTGTGTCATTTATCCAGGACAAATACCCGGCGGTGCTTCCAAAGTTGCGGGCTGAATTTGAGAAATTGCCAGTGTAAGACAAAGTTATTTTTTAAAAAAGGCCACTGAAATGTGGTTCAAAACACAAGAAAATCTAACGGAGCAGCAGGTTCAATCAGGCCTGAGCTACGTTATCAAGGATGGAATAGCCTCCCAGGCGATGGGGATATTAACCGGCGGAGCGTTTTTAGTCGCATTTGCCATTAAGCTCGGTGCATCGAATCTGGTCATTGGTTTGTTAGCTGCCATTGGGCCATTAGCTCAATTACTTCAATTACCATCTATATTTCTGGTTGAGAAGATACGCAACAGGCGAGCCATTGTCCTTTTAACAGCAGGATTAAGCAGGATATGCTGGTTGTTAATCGCCCTGATACCGTTTCTTTTTATCGAACAAATCGGCCTTGCTGTTTTGCTTGGGGCGATGATAGCTGCTTCTGCTTTTGGTGCGATGTCAGGTTGCAGTTGGAATTCCTGGATGCGAGACCTTATACCACAAAATATGCTTGGTTCGTTCTTTTCCAGACGAATGAGAATAGCAACAGGCGTTGGGATTGCATTGAGCTTGATTGCTGCCAGCTATCTGGACTTGTGGAAAAAACTTCTACCCAAGTATGAAATACAGGCATACTCGATTCTATTTTTACTTGGTTTTGCAGCAGGAGCTCTTGGAGTTTATTTTCTGGCACGAACGCCGGAGAAACGTATGCTTGTACCTGAGCAGAGGCAAGGGATTATAAAGTTGCTTTCTCAGCCGTTCAAGGACGAGAATTTTCGCAAGTTAATCGCATTTATGTGCTCGTGGAACTTTGCGGTCAATCTTGCAGGGCCTTTTTTTATGGTGTATATGCTGAAACGCCTGGGATTGAGTATGTCGTTTATAATAGCTCTTTCTATAATTAGCCAGGTCATGAATTTCGCCTTTCTTAAAATCTGGGGCAAATATACAGACCGGTTCAGCAATAAATCAGTGTTGGCCATCTGCGGTCCTTTGTTCATATTATCGATTTTAGCGTGGACATTTACAACAATGCCGGAAAAGTACTTTTTGACCATACCACTGTTGGTTATCATTCATATTGTAATGGGTCTTTCATCTGCTGGTGTTTCTCTGGCTTCCGGCAATATTGGCTTGAAGTTAGCACCGCAGGGTCAGGCAACGGCTTATCTTGCTGCCAATACGATAGCCAACTCGATAGCTGCCGGGATAGCGCCTATTTTAGGCGGCAAGTTTGCGGACTTTTTCGCCAGCCGTCAGCTCGAATGGACATTGAAATATACAAGTCCAACAGGAGAATTCAGCCTGCCGACGCTTAGTCTTCAGCAGTGGGACTTTTTCTTTGCTCTGGCGTTTTTGATTGGTTTGTATTCGCTTCATCGACTGGCTATGATAAAAGAGGAAGGTGAGGTTGAAGAAAAAATAGTTATGAATGAGCTGTTTGCCGAAGTTGGCAGTCAGGTTCGGACGCTATCATCGGCAGAGGGGCTGCGACAAATGGTAAGTTTCCCGTTTTCCATCGTAAGAAGTTTGACAACCAAGGTTATGGCTAAACCATCAGAAACAAAAGAACCAGTTCCGTGATATTTCACACTTTAGAATTAAATTTTTCAAACAGGCATGATAAGAACCAAAATAATAGCCACGTTAGGGCCTGCCAGCAGCGCCGAGTCGGTTTTGCGTAAGATGTTTATCAGCGGTATGGACATTGTTCGGCTGAATTTTTCTCACGGAAGTCACGCTGAGCATTTGCAGGCAGCGGAGACGGTCCGAGCGCTGAATAAAAAGATGCGTAGAGCTGTTAAAATCATGCAGGATTTGGAGGGCTATCGTATAAGAATCGGAAGATTAGAACATCCTGTTATGTTGAAGAAAAGCAGACAAATTTATCTAACTCAAGAATATATAATCGGCACAGAAAAAGAGGTGCCTTTTGATTATCAAGGTTCGCTGGAGGTAATAAAGCCGGGCACTTTAATTTATGCAGATGACGGCAAAATCACCCTTGAAGTTAAGTCAATCGAAAATAAGCGATTGAGAACAAAGGTGGTTAACGGTGGAGAATTGAAGGAAAATAAAGGGGTCAACATCCCGGCAGCCAAATTGGAGTTTGAACCGTTTACTGAAAAAGATAAGATAGATATTGAAGTTGGTATTAATAATAAGTTTGATTACATTGCGCAATCATTTGTAAGAAGCGCGGATGATATAAGATTGGTTAAAGACCTGGTTAAGCCAAGACATCTGCAGTGTCAAATTTTCGCAAAAGTAGAAAGCCGCGAGGCCATGGATAATATCGACGCTATCATCGATGAAGCTGACGGTATTATTGTAGCGCGAGGCGATTTAGGCATTTGCGTTCCAATCTATGAAATTCCAGTGATACAAAAGCAAATCGTCAAAAAGTGCCGAGAGAAAAATAAACCTGTTGTCGTGGCAACTCAGATGCTGGATAGTATGACCGAAGAGCCGATTCCCACACGAGCGGAAGTTACCGACGTAGCCAATGCCATTCTCGATGGTGCTACACATTTACTTTTATCGGCAGAGACCGCTATCGGCAAGCATCCACATAAAGTCGTCGATATGATGAACAAAATCATAAAGAGCACAGAAAGTTACCAAGATTGTAAAAATGACGTATAAAAAAATAATTAGAACAAGAGGCAATCAGAAATGAAAAAGTTAAAGGTCATTGCTATAGTAATCATTTTGTTGCTGGCTCTGATAGTCTTTCTTCAGAACACCAAGGCCGTGGAAACCAAATTGCTTTTTATGACTATCACCATGCCAAGGGTCTTATTGTTGATGCTGACATTCATAATGGGTTTTATTGGCGGTCTTATTACAGCGAGTTACATTTTGAAAAAACCCGGCCAATAGGACACAAAGCACCAAGGGCACAATAGCTTCAGTAAACGAGCTGGTAATGCAACTTCGAAAAATAAGAACGCAAGGATTAAAAGAATGAAAGTAAACATGAAAAAAAACAAATTAACTAAAAGGGGCTCAAAAAAAGCAGGATTGCCGCCCGGGACGCTGGTGCACGTCGGCGAAAGGAAAGTAGAGGCAGTGCGGATTAGCTATATCGATTATGATGAGCAGAATATCCAGGAAAAACAGGTCTCGAACATCGAAGAATGTTTCCCATTCGAAGCAACTCCTACTGTAACGTGGATAAATGTCGATGGCTTACACGAAGTAGAAGTTATAGAGAAGCTCGGAAAACAATTTGAGCTGCACCCTTTAATACTTGAAGACATTCTGCACACAACCCAACGGCCTAAGTTCGAAGATTTTGAAAAATACTTGTTTATTGTGCTGAGAATGCTCAGCTACGATGATGAAAATCAAACGGTCGAAGAAGAGCAGGTTAGTCTTGTGCTGAGCGAGAATTTTGTAATTTCATTTCAGGAACGTGTTGGAGATGTATTCGAGTCGATAAGGGACAGGATTAGAAACTCGAAAGGCCGCATCCGAAAAATGGGTGCGGATTATCTTTGTTACTCACTGATAGACGCTGTGGTTGACGGTTACTTTACTATACTGGAAAAAATTGGAGAGAAAATTGAATTTATGGAAGAAAAGCTCGTCTCTGACCCAACAGAAAAGACGCTTCAGCAAATCCATAAGCTCAAAAGGGAAATGATATCTCTTAGAAAATCCGTCTGGCCTTTGAGGGAATTAATCAGCAGCTTGCAGCGAAGCGAATCCTCGCTTATAAGCGAAACTACCGATGTATATCTGCGGGATGCGTACGACCACACAATCCAGGTTATAGATACGGTGGAAAGTTTTCGCGATATGGTTTCCGGCATGCTCGATATATACCTTTCGAGCATCAGCAACAGGATGAATGCTGTTATGAAGGTGCTAACGATTATTGCTACAATATTTATTCCCTTGACGTTCGTAGCGGGAATTTACGGAATGAATTTTGAATATATGCCGGAGCTAAAGTGGCGTTATAGCTACGGAATCATCTGGCTGGTTTTTGTGCTAATTGCAGCAATTATGGTCATCTATTTCAAAAGGAAGAAATGGCTTTGAAATCTTAATGAAAAATTAGAAGAGCTTAAAAGTGGTGTAAGAATGATGCAACTGGTGCTGGTTAGACACGGTGAGAGTACCTGGAACAAAGAAAACCGGTTTACCGGCTGGACAGATGTCGATTTGTCCGAAAAAGGAATTATTGAAGCCCAAAAGGCCGGCTCGGTCCTCAAACAAAAGGGATTCACATTTGATATTGCCTTTACCTCGGTATTGAAAAGGGCCATCCGGACTTTGTGGATTATCCTTGATGAGATGGATTTGATGTGGATTGAAGTAATAAATTCGTGGCGTCTGAATGAGCGTCATTACGGGGCCCTTCAGGGCCTTAATAAAAGCGAAATGACTGAAAAATATGGCGAAAAGCAGGTGCATATTTGGAGAAGAAGCTACGACATAAGACCTCCAGCTTTGAGCAAGGCCGACCCGCGAAATCCGGCTATTGAATTAAAATACAAAGATTTAGATGAAAAAGATATACCGCTGACAGAGTGTTTGAAGGATACCGTGGAAAGATTTTTGCCCTTCTGGTATGATTCTATCGAGCCGGAATTGAAAAAGGCAGGAAAGGTTCTTATCTGTGCACACGGCAATAGCTTGAGGGCTCTTGTAAAATATCTCGACGGTATAAGTGACGAAGATATCCCAAATCTGAATATTCCTACAGGTATACCGCTCATCTATGAGCTTGATGAAGATATAAAAGCAGTGAACCATTTTTACCTGGGTGACCCAAAAGAAATAGCCGAGAAAATTGAAGCAACACAAAGGCAGGCTGAACTAAAAAAATGAAAGGCCAAATAAAAAGTGGCTTTGACTAATGGAGAACGATCTATTGCTTTGAGCAATTCAAGGAGAAGCGATTATGTTGATTTTGTTCATTTTAGCGATTATTGTATCATTCATTGTGGTACGAATCGGGGCCATTGCGTTTCAGCTGACCGGACTTGAATGGTCGCTGGCAAAATTCCAGGCGTTATCCTGCTTTTCAGGGACGGGATTTACGACAAAAGAGGCGGAGTTGATTACCGCCAATAAACAGAGACGGAGGATTGCTTCTGTTCTTATCATTTTAGGTAATGCAGGCCTGGTAATTATGATTGCCACTCTGGCTGGCTCTTTGGTACCTCAAGAAACTATACTTTCCAAGTTGTCTGAATCATTCTTTCCATTTCGTATCCCTTCTTATTTAGTGATATGGGTAAACTTGGCCATTATTGTGGTCGTGGTGTATGTAATATACAGGGTATTCACGCACGAACAGTTCGTCAGGAGAGTCACCAACTTTCTCAGAAGAAAAATCATCAAAAAAGAAATCTTTCAAAAGGTGTCCTTTGAAGAGCTTTTATTGGCAACGGGCGGTTATGGGGTCTCAAAAATTACGGTTTCCACCGGAAGCCCTGTGTTGGATAAATCACTTTCACAGTCTGAGTTGAGAAAATATGATATTACAGTCTTGGCGATAACGAGAGATGTTGAAACGATACCTAATCCGAGAGCAGACACGAAAATTCTATTGGGCGATGAGTTAATATGCTTCGGAAAATTAGAAAACATCAGGAATAAACTCGCATGATTTGGCATAGCAAATGGTAATTAGGGGTTGTTATTTTACATTTCTAATATCTTAAAAAAGAAGGTGTAAACGTCTGCCTGAATGAGTGAGGGGATTTTTGGAAAATTTGTTGCAATTGGTGGGTCTTGCGGTTAGGATTTGGCCAAAATGCAGGTGGCAAGGGCTTCCAGCCCGTGCCACGGGTTAAGGTGGTAAAAAATGGCTGAGGCGAGTGAAAAAGGCGATAAAGGCGGTGAAACGAGCGTCAGCAAACGGTTCGACAGGCTTACCGTCCCGAGCAAAGTCGAGGGAGAGGTGAATGATTATGTTGACAGATTGAGCAATGAGCACCGTATGCTGGTAATCCTCAAGGCACAATTGTATGACGGGGCGTGGGAGTCGATGCTCGACGACCTGAAAAACCGGCTGACAGGTAAGCCGTATATATTTAAGCTGGTGAATCGGATAAATGACGATATAGCGCGTATCGAAGAGATGCGGAAATTCGAAAAAGAACATAATATTGACTTGTCAGACTTCGTGAAAATGTAACCCCGTTAGAAGTCCCTGATGTTGGCAGGGGAGATGCAGAACGGAGTTTTTTTCTAACGGGGTAAAGCTTAAAGTAAAAAGTGTAAAATCATAATTTAAAACTTTCAATCTCCAGTTATAGATTTTTCCTTCAAAAGTGAGGACTGGGAAATGTCAGACAATTTGCGATGTAAGCTGTGTTCACTCGTACTTCGCAGCGAAGCGCTGCTTCACAGAGTAGTATTAGTGGTTCTTTTGGCTCTATTAACCGAGTCAATTGTTCTCGGCGCGGCAGGTAGTTCAGAAAGGCTTGCCCGCCTTCCGTTAGGGATGGCTCCCGTCAGGGATGGCCAAGTCCACAAATCCATTACGTCTGGCGGGCTTGTTTCGCCGGAACTATTGGAGTCCGCAAAACTAAAAATACTGTGGGACAATGAGCTGCCAATTGAAAAAGGCGAGAGCTTAGAGCGATTAGTTGTTCTCGGTGAGCGTATCTATGCGTTTTCTAATCGTAATTATATGTTCTCTCTGGACCGGCAGGGAGGTAAGATGATATCCGGCAAGTCCATCGCATCGGCTGGTTTGCCCGTTGTGGGATTGGAACATTATGAGGATAAGCTTATATCTATAGTCGGCAACAGGTTTGTTGAGATCGACCCGCAAACCTGTATGGTGCGCAGCGTCTACTATCCGGAATTTAGTATAGTCTGTCCTGCTGCTCGTAACAGTTCATACCTTTATTTGGCTGGAGCGGACAGACGTTTGCATATGTATCGTTTGGATGACAAAGTTCAAGTTTTTGAGGCGGCGGCCGAGAACAATTCGAAGATTACTTCGATTATAGCTGACGAGAACTTCGTTATTTTTTCTACCGATGCTGGCAACTTAATCAGTGTCGCGCCTGACAGGCCTGTCAAGCTCTGGCAGTTTGATGCCGGCGGTGGCATTGTTGGGCCGGTCGTGAGAGATGAAAGCTCACTATTTTTTGCCTGTAAAGATACGTGTATTTACAGGTTTGATATGGTCAATACCCTGAAGGGAAATCTTATCTGGAAGTATCAGACGAATGCGGTGCTTGACAAAGCCCCACGCATAACGCAGGAGGTTGTGTATCAGCGCGTCGGGTATAAAGGACTGGCGGCGATAGATAAAGAAAGCGGCGAGCTTTTATGGCAGTTGGATGAAGGCGATGATTTACTTGCGGAGGCGAAAGAAAAAGCATACGTGATTACAAAAGTGAAGGCATTAGCGGTGATGGACAACAACGAAAGAAAAAAGCTGTATTCGGTTAATTTTGCGCAAGTTTCAAGATATGCAGCCAATATGATAGACTCAAAAATATATATTGCTGATGAGAGTGGCCGGGTAGCTTGTATAGAACCGGTTGAATAGTAAAAATTCGTTTATTAATCGCATTATTAGGCAAAAAAGGAGAAGAAGGTAAAATGAATGTGAAAATTAAGACGGCATTGATAAGTGTTTCTGACAAGAGCGGCGTAGTTGAATTTGCTGAGAAACTGAACAAAATGGGAGTTAAAATCATCAGCACCGGCGGAACAGCCAAAAAACTAAGTGAAGCCGGGATAGATGTTGTTGGTATTGAGTCGGTTACCGGCTTTCCGGAAATGATGGATGGCAGGGTCAAGACTCTTCATCCAAAAATACATGGAGCGCTGTTAGGATTGCGCGACAAAGCAGAGCATACGGATGCAATGAAAAAACATAACATTGAACCGATTGATTTGGTTTGCGTGAATCTTTATCCGTTTGAACAAACTATTGCCAAACCGGATTGCACGCTGGAAGAGGCGATTGAAAATATCGATATTGGTGGGCCGAGCATGGTTCGCTCGGCTGCGAAGAATCATAAGTTCGTAACGGTCGTAACGCAACCGGACCAGTATGATAAGGTCATCGAGCAGATGCAGAAAAATAGCGGCGCCGTAAGCGAGGAGCTTCGCAGTGATTTTGCACGGATTGCCTTCGGGCTGACAGCATCTTATGATGCTGCTATAGCAAAGTACCTTAACGGCAAGGCAAATGTAACTTATCCGGAGAGGATTTCAATCGCCCTTAGAAAAGATAGAGAGCTGCGTTACGGCGAAAATTCCCATCAAAGCGCAGCATTTTATAAGCTGCCGGCAAGTGGTGAGGTATCGGTTGGCAGTGCCAGCATAATGGAAGGCGAAACCGGCATCAGCTTTAATAATTTGCTGGATGTGAATGCTGCGTTTGAGCTGGTAAAAGAATTCAATGAGCCGGCAGCGGTTGTTGTTAAGCACCTCAATCCCTGCGGCTGTGCAGTTGATGAGGATATTAACGAGGCGTATCGCAAGGCCTACGAAGGCGATGTGATTAGTGCATTCGGTGGTATAGTTGCATTAAATAGAAAAGTGGAGGTTGAACTGGCGAGAACGATTATGGAATCCTACAGCCGATTCGGAAAGGCGCTGGGGGCAGGCGGGTTCTTTGCTGAAGTGATTATTGCTCCTGAGTTTGACGCCGATGCGATTGAAATAATCAGAACACTGAAGAGCTGGGGCAGTAGAGTTCGACTTATGGAGACAGAACCGATTGATAGGGACACGATTGACCGCAGCGAGTTTGATGTTCGTTGTATAATTGGCGGACTATTATTACAACAGAGGGATTTAGTTGGCTGGGAGCCGGATGCGTTAACGTATCCGACGAAGGCCAGACCGAAAAAAGAACAACTCGAAGATTTAAGGATTGCCTGGCTTGCCGCAAAGCATACCAAGAGCAATACAATCGTGCTGGTTAAGAACAAAAAGGTCATAGGAGTTGGTGCTGGGCAGATGAATCGCGTCGAGTCTGGTTTAATCGCTTTTAAGAACGCAGGCGATGCGGCAAAGGGCTGTGTAATGGCTTCAGATGCGTTCTTCCCATTCCCGGATAATGTCGAAAATGCCGCAAAAGCAGGCGTGGCCTGTATAGTTCAGCCGGGCGGTTCTAATAAAGATAACGAGGTTATCGCCTGTGCGGACAAACACGGCATCGCGATGGTCTTTACAGGCAAACGACACTTTAAACACTAAGAAATACGAAATTCGAACTTTTTTCGAGCATACGGATTTGGGCGGTCCTATGTGGTCGCCCTTATAATCCTGCTGCTTTCCGTAATTTGGCTGCCATATCGGTTTTTTCCCAGGTGAAGCTGGGACCTTTTCGGCCAAAGTGGCCGCCATAAGAGGTTTGGGCGAATATCGGGCGAGCAAGCTTTAAGTAAGTAATCATTCTCTTTGGTGTTAATGGGAAAAGCTTTCTTATAATCCGGCTTAACCTGTCCTCGCTAATCTTTGAGGTCCCTTTGGTATCTACAAGAATGGAAATCGGCTCAGCCATACCGATGGCGTAAGATAGCTGGATTTCGCAGGCATCGGCAAGGCCGGCGGCGACAATGTTTTTAGCGATGTATCGAGCCATATAGCTTGCGGTTCTATCGACTTTTGTAGGGTCTTTGCCACTAAAGCATCCCCCGCCGTGGCTGCCTCTTCCGCCGTATGTATCAACGATGATTTTTCGGCCGGTCAGGCCACAATCGCCCTTTGGACCACCTATTGTGAATCGGCCGGTCGGATTGATGTGATATATAATGTCTTTATCAACGAGTCGCTTTGGCAGAACAGGCAAGATGATTTTTTCGATTATTTGTTTTCGCAATTGTTTATAGCCAATAGACGGTGCATGCTGCGTGGATACCACAACAGTGTGAATGCGTTTTGGCTTACCATTCTCATATTCGACCGTTACCTGGCTCTTGCCGTCAGGTCGCAGCCAGGGAAGTTTCTTGTTCTGGCGCATTTTCTCCAGTCGGGTAGTTAGAGTATGTGCAAGCTGAATCGGCATCGGCATTAGCTGTGGGGTTTCTTTGCATGCAAATCCGAACATAAGTCCTTGGTCGCCGGCACCTTGTTCTTTGTGAAGGCCGATGCCTTCGGTTACGCCCTGTGAAATGTCGGGACTTTGCTTACCGACCGATACGATAACAGCGCAGGTTTCGTGGTGAAATCCGAGTTCAGGGTCATCATATCCGATTTCTTTAATGGTATTACGGACAACCTTTGGGATATCTATAACCGCTTTTGTGGTGATTTCACCGGCGACGATGACCATGTCGTCTTTCACCATTGTCTCGCAGGCAACCCTGCTTTTCGAGTCCTGTGCGAGCATTGCATCAAGTACTGCGTCGGATATATGGTCAGCCACTTTATCAGGGTGACCCATCGTTACGGACTCACTGGTAAAGAGATACTTACCTGTGTCGCAATGAGGATTACTGTGCCTCGACTTTTTTACCATTTGTTGTTTTTCCTTTTTAAGGTTTGTTGTTTATTGCTCGTCGTTTTATATACTATGAACCATCGTTGATTATCCAATCATAGTTAAGGTATTTTACAGTATAGTTTTTCAATTCGAGAAAAGATATATCGCTCTCTGGAACATAATTAGTAATGAAATTCAAAACGGCCCCCACTGCTGGCTCCTGGTCCTTGAACCTTTTATCCGTGTCATACTTTTTGAGAAAATATTGTCCATACCAGGTTGGTTTAAGTATAGCAGACAGATAAACTATGTTGTTTTCTCTGTCAATTCTAAAAGCACTTGGGCTGGACAGAAATTTTTTGCACTGCTTGTCTAACTGCTCGTTCAGTCTGTGTCCATAATATGGCTCATTATTCAGAGGTGGGCTGGAGACACTTGCGTGGGTTATGGCTATGAATACTCTCGGCTCATCAAACTCTTTGCGGAAAAAACGCTTGTCAATTTCCGAAAGCGTAAATTCCTCGTCCATCACAATAAATTTGCTTTTCCAAATTCCACCGATATTTTTGTCGATGTGCCTGATACTATAAGGCCCCCACAAAATACGGAGAATTCGTGTTGACTCGATAGGGTAATTGTTAACAATTACCTTGAGCATTTTTATGTTATACGCGTTAATCCAGAAAGCGATTTTGTCTCCTTCAGGCCAGGACTTATATTCCTTTGGGTCAAGCTTGGCAAATTCATCAAGGAGCGTGTTTAGCTCGGGTCTTTGTCGCCTTAGCTTGTTATAGTTTACCATGCCCTTATCGTCGACAAATTCATTCAGGATACCAGCGCATTTGTCGTGAAAAGAAACTTTTGTGGTGGGCTTGGCTTTATTAGGTTCGGCACTTTGTAGTTTCGTCTCAGCATGACCAATCTCATTAGGTTCGGGCCTGGGGCGAGCAATTTTGGGGGGCTCTACCTTTGGTGGTTCTGGTTTCAGGATTTCGGTCTTCTGCGGCTGGACCTGCGGCGGCTCGGCCGGCTCTGGCTTGCAGCCTACAAAGAGCATCAGTACCGTTATTAAAGTTATAAGAATAACGGAATGTTTAGCCATTTTTAACCTTCAGGCATCATATAAATGTTTACTTAATTCTTCAATTATCATAACAGACAAGGAAATCTCTAAACAGGTGTTAAACACAAATTACCATTTATTATTGAGCAACAATCATTTAAGAAGGCCGGGTTTACCCACAGCACAGCCAAGCTCACGCTTATGGCTGCTCGGTTCCCCGCCTGACCAGTTTCACGGTCTCAGCTTGCATGGGACCCGGCCAAAAATTCGATTATTTACCAGAGACTATTTACCATACTTTAGTATCAGAAGTATAACAAACAACGCAGTAATTTCCACAAAAACATTCTAAATCGATAAATTTCACCAGTCCGGACCAAAACCGGCTATGTATCCATTATTGACATTTCAGGCGAGGGCGGTATAAAGTAGGCAACTGCAGGCAGAATTTGTGCCCAGAGAACCATAACCTGTGAACCGAACAGCAGAAGGCAAATTATCGCTAAATACCATAGGAGTCTGTAATAATGGATGCTGGGATTTTTAAAGCATACGATATAAGAGGCGTTTATGGCGAGCAGTTTAACGAAGAAGATGCGTGGAAGATTGGCTGTGCTACAGCTCGATTTCTGCGTTCTCTGCTTACCGGCTATGAGCGTGGGCAGACAAACTCTCAGGCACTATGTGTCGGCAGAGATATGAGAACGCACAGCAAAGCCCTTGCAAAGGCCCTTACAGAAGGAATCAATTCCACCGGCGCAAACGTAATCGATATAGGAATGATTGATACGCCGCAGTTGTACTTTGCAATCAATCATCTGGGCACATGCGGCGGCGTACAGGTAACGGCATCGCATAACCCGGCCAAATATAACGGCTTTAAAATATCCGGCCTGAGTGCTAGGCCGGTAGGCGTCGATACGGGCCTGAAAGATATAAAACATATTGCAACGGCATTATTGCACACGAAGGGGAGAGTTACCGGCTCTGTCGAAGAGGTGGATTTAACTGCCGAATATAAAAATCACGTTCTGAAGTTTTTACACCCAAATATCAAAAAACTCAAAATTGCCATCGACGCGTCAAACGGAATGGCGGGCAAGACGGTGCCTGCGATATTCAGCAAGCTGCCGATAGAAATTATCCCCCTCAATTTCGAGCATACCGGTAAATTCAAGCATGAGCCAAATCCACTCATTGAAAAAATTCTGGCACAACTGAAAAAAACAGTAAAAGCAAAAAAGTGTGACTTTGGCATCTGTTTCGACGGAGACGCCGACAGGTTAATGATGGTCGACGAGAAAGGCAAAACTATCGGCTGCGATTTGCTAACGGCTTTAATGGCTGCATATTTTCTAAAACAAAATCCGAAGTCAGCAATTGTTTACGATTTGCGCAGCAGCTGGGTGGTAGTCGAGGAAATTCTCAAAAATGGCGGAACACCACGCAGAGAACGAGTGGGACATGCGTTTATGAAAAAGGCAATGAGAGATTCGCACGCCATATTCGGCGGAGAAGTCTCCGGACACTTCTACTATCGGGATAATTATTGTGCCGACTCGGCTATGATTACCTTTGTGCATGTGTTAAATATAATCAGTGAAGCCAATACACTCATCAGCGAACTAATCAAGCCGTTGCGAAGATACTACAATAGTGGCGAGATAAACTTCAAGGTAGAGGATAAGCAGGGCAAGATGGATGAGCTTGCCAAAAGATATAGCGACGGGCAAATCGATAATCTGGATGGAGTAACCATACAGCATAAAAACTGGTGGTTCAACTGTCGGCCAAGCAATACCGAGCCGCTGCTGCGACTAACTGTGGAAGCCAAGAGTAAAGAGTTGCTCGATGAGAAATTGTCCGAAATCGAGAATATGCTCGGCAAACCCGTATAACAGTGACATTGCAAGTTCATGTTTAGCCACGCTCGTCAGGGCGGAGCCTGCCGTAGCACGGCATTTTAAGCGAAGTTTAACCGGAGCTGGAAGGGAGCAAAATTATGAAAACCAAAAAGTACTGCTTAATCCTGGCAGCCGTCATCGGAATTCTATATACTCCCACCCTGGGCCAGTCAGAGCCGCCCTTGCCAGAACATGAGCCTCTATTGACCAGCCATACTAATCCCACTCTGGTAGGGATAGATAATTTACACGTTACTATTATCCACACCGGCGAAGAACCGAATGGGCTTGCATGGGGAAAGTTAGAAGCTGAAATAAAGGGCAGGTTAACACAAGTCGGCATCAAATTGTTTTCTCCTAAGCCGGGGGTAATGTATAAATTGCCCATCTGGCCTGAACTTAAAATTTGCGTTGATATGCTTCAGCTTGGGCAATCACAACAATATGTTTTCCACATTCAAACATTATTAGCTAAAAATATCTATGTGGAGGTAGAACCTGCACTACGCCAGAAAGCCGATGTGTGGAAGACCGAGCCAGTAATGCAGGTGGCTTCTGTACAAAGCACGCCCACCACAGTTACCAATGTTGTTTTAGAACAGATAGACATCTTTATAGCAGCTTACCTTTCAGCCAATCTACAGACTGGTCAGCTGTCTGACGTTAATAACATTAGTATAGTTCCGAAAGAGCAATTCAAGCCGGTCGCTAAATCGGAAGTGACCGAATATAGATACGTCGCATCAAAGAACAGCAAGGTCTTCCACAAATCCACTTGCGCCTGGGCAAAAAGAATTGCGTCGGAAAATCTTGTATATTACAAGACCAGAGAAGATGCTATAAATGACGGCAAAAGGCCATGCAAGACCTGTAATCCGTAGAAATACGAGTCCAAAATCGAATAATAAATGGAGCTTGTCACAATAATAGTAATAGCAGTTGGTCTGGCGATGGATGCCTTTGCGGTTTCAATCGTCAGCGGTTCTGCATACAAGCAGCTTAAACTAAGGCATACATTGCGAATAGCAGTTTTCTTCGGCGGTTTTCAGGCATTTATGCCATTAGTCGGCTCTCTGGCAGGGCTGAGCATAAAAAAATACACAGCCGGTTACGACCATTGGATTGCCTTCGCTCTTTTAGGCGCTGTCGGGGCAAAAATGATTTACGAGTCATTCAAAATCAGTTTTGCTGAGAAAAGTTTTGACCCGTCAAATATCTTTGTCTTGTTAGCTTTGTCTGTTGCCACGAGTATCGACGCTTTGGCTATGGGTGTTACCCTTTCATTTATTACAAGCTCCATTATTATTGCGGTGATGATTATAGGCATAGTAACTTTTGTGCTGTCATATCTGGGGGTTTTTATCGGCAAGAAAATCGGCCATTTTTTCGAGAACAGAATCGAGGCCTTGGGGGGATTATTTTTAATTGTTCTTGGCGTAAAAATACTTATTCAGCATCTTTTCTTCTAAACAGTAGTAATTACCTCCTTGCAAAAACTTTATTTTATAGATAATGTAGCAAGAAGATACGTGCTAATAGTTTTAAGGTCGCCGACGCTCCATAGCTATGGCGACGGAGCGAATGTAGCTTAATAAAGGCTTCTATGGCAAAAACGACTAAGCTGATAGACTGGGAGAAGTTAACAGATGAGGAAATCCTGCAGATGCGAGTGCGGGACTTCAATCTCCAAATCAAGGGTTCTTCTCTTGAGCCACTTATAAACAAACTCTATGAAGAACTCGCATCGAAAGGTATAAGCTTCCATCCGCCATGCTATCTTGCAGATGAGTGGCTTTGCCCGGACAAGGAGCCCATAATCGGTATTCCGTTTTACTTGGCCCAGCCGCCGTTAAAAAGTATTGAAAAGAAAATGATGTTTGAGGTCGAAGGTGGGACAGAAAAATCGTGTATGAAACTTCTGCGACATGAGTGTGGACACGCATTGAACTACGCATTTGAACTTTATAAGAAAACGCGATGGCGAGAATTGTTCGGTAGATTCTCAGCCAAGTACTCTGAGTGCTATTACTACCAACCCTACTCCAGACGCTTCGTAATCCACCTCAAAGACAGTTATGCTCAGGCTCATCCGGATGAGGACTTCGCAGAGACTTTTGCCATCTGGCTTACACCGAATAGTAATTGGCAGGAGAAATACCAGGGCTGGCCTGTCATTAAGAAACTATGGTATGTCGATAATGTAATGAAAAAGCTCAACGACAAAGAGCCAATAACTACCGCAAAGGGAAGGCTGCCTTGGTCAGCTTCACGGATGACCTCAACACTTGCTGGCTTCTACGAGAGGAAGCGAAAGATGCTTGGCAGCGACTTCCAAGGGTACTATGATGATAGTTTAAGAGAGCTTTTCAAGACAGGAAGTTCGGCTTCTGCGACGACCAGGGCCTCATCTGTTCTTCGTTTATATCGTCGCCAGATTATTGACAATGTTGTAAGATGGACCGGGCATCGTAAATATGACATTCATCAACTGGTTAATAGAATAATACTTCGCTGTGACGGGCTTGATTTATATGCAAAGAAGGACGGTCCAGATGACATAATAGCGATAACAGTTCTCCTTACATCTATTGCAAGAAATACCTTTAGAATTAGAATCGGAAGGAAGCGGCGACCTTAATGAAACGCAAATTGAATATTACCGTTCTTGCGGACAGATGGACCATACCGAGTAACGACCCTGATTTCAGGCAGAGGCCAAAAGAACCCACGACGGAATATCATGTCATCGGGACATTACGCAAGCTTGGTCACAACGTATCTATCCTGGGGCTTGAAGATGACATAACAATTGTTGTAACTACCCTGAGCGAGGACAAACCGGATATTGTATTTAACCTTACTGAGCAGCTTGGCGGCGACCGGCGTATGGATATGAACATCGCAGCGGTCCTTGAGATGTTGGGTGTCCCGTTTACCGGTTCGGGCCCAACAGGACTGATGCTGTCCCGAGATAAGCGGCTGTGCAAGCAGTTACTAACTAGCCATAGAATACGCGTTCCCGGCTTTGTTTGTATTGCTCAGAATCGAAAGGTACGGATTCCAAAATCGCTCAATTATCCTCTGGTTATCAAACCTGCTTTCGAGGATAGCTCAGAAGGTATCTCCAATGCATCTCTTGTTAGCAACGAAACGGCGTTATTGGAGCGGGTCAAATTTGTACACGAACGTTGGGAGCAGCCCGTCATAGTCGAAGAATACGTCGAGGGTCGTGAGCTTTATGTCAGCATTATTGGAAACAATCGCCTGACAGTATTGCCTATACGTGAATGCTTTTTTGATTTTGATGGTCCTGAGGGGCCCCAACTCGCCACCTATCGTGTAAAATGGAACGCCGAATATCGTAAAAAATGGAGTATCAAATTCGGCTTTGCTGAGCTTGATGACCACATCGTTAAAAACATTGAACGCATCTGTAAAAGAGTGTACCGCCTGCTTCGGACTCGTGATTATGGAAGAATAGACCTGAGACTAACCCCGGAGAGTAAGCTCGTTGTTCTTGAGGCGAATCCCAATGCTGATATTGCTTATGGTGAGGAAGTGGCCGAGGCGGCGGAAAAAGCCGGTATTGGCTATGAGAAATTTATTGACCGAATCCTTCGTCTTGCCTTGCGTCGTTATAGATGAGTGCAACGGTAATCCCGATATCATTATTGCGGTACTGAAAAAGCAGGATTTCATTATATTGGAGTGAAGGCATATGGCCTCTAAAGTATACTTCATTAAAAGCTGCATCAAAGACGGTGAAAAGAAAATCTCTGAAAATGCCCGTAGGTTATTTAAAGCCGGTGGTTTTTCAAGCTGCTTTAAGGAAAATGATTTTACGGCAGTTAAGGTTCACGTAGGCGAATACGGCAATAATACATATATAAGACCCGGCTGTTTCAAAGGATTGGTGGAGGAGCTACAGGCACTGAAAACAAAACCTTTTGTGACCGACGCCACCACTTTGTATTTAGGCCGAAGGCACAATGCCATCGACCATAGTATGTTAGCTGCGGAGCATGGCTTTAGCCCGGAAAAGCTGGGGATACCATTTATTCCATCTGACGGATTAATCGGAACAGCCGAGACCGCAATAAAAATTAACGGTGAAATCAACGAAGAAGTTTTTATTGCATCCGATATTGTACGCAGTCAATCAATACTTTCTATAGCTCATTTTACGGGCCATTGCGTAACATGTCTCGGAGCTACGTTAAAAACATTGGGAATGGGCTGCGCAGGTAAAAAAGGGAAGATGAAACAACACGCTGCTCTTACCCTCAGCATCACGAAGAAATGCACGCTTTGCGGCGTCTGTTACAAGCACTGTCCCGCCGATGCTATCACACTTGGCAAAACCAAGGCACGCATCGACCAAAGTAAGTGCATCAGATGCGCAGAATGTCTGGCTATGTGCAGATTTGGTGCAATTGAATGCAACTGGAACAAGGAAACCGAAGTACTACAAAAAAACATTGCTGAACACGCATTGGGGGTACTAAAGGGAAAGGAAAATAGGGCAGCATTTTTCAACTTTATACTTTCGGTTACCGACCAGTGCGATTGCTTCGGCACTCCGGACAAGCCCATAGTAGTCGATGATATCGGCATAGCTGCCTCAACAGACCCGGTGGCTGTTGATAAGGCAGCGCTGGATATGGTGGAAAATAAAGCAGGGAAAAAACTCCAGCAACTGCTCAAAAACGAAAAACTTAATCCTCTTTATCAAATCGAGCACGGCGAGAGAATCGGCTTAGGAAGCACAAATTATAAGCTTGTAGAAATCGATTAACAACCAGACCGGCAAAATTGTTAAATATTTATCTAATTTTTCTTGCATTTCATAGAAATATATATAAAATATCTATTATGTCATTAGGCCAGATAATAAGGAAAAAACGTGAGCAGTTGAATCTAACGCTGGATGAGGTCAGCAGCCGTGTTGGATTCTCCAAGCCGTATCTATCCACCATTGAAACCGGCAAGGTGAAAAACCCGCCCAGCGATGAATTATTGAGAAAGCTCGAAAAGGCACTTAAATTTGAGCAGGGCCTTTTGCTGCACATCGCTCATTTAGAAGGGCTTCCCTCCGATATCCGCCAGAAATACGAATCCGCAGAAGCTGAAAACGAAAAGTTTCGGCAATTTATCAAAAATCTCATCCATAAAAAAACCAATGTAAGACAGCTCGATACCCTTCTTGCTGAAGATAATCTCGGCATCGAGCAGGAGAAGGCGTCTTTGGCGGCCGGCCGGATGGTGCCGGTGATAAACAAGGTTGCGGCCGGGTATCCGGCTGATTTCGATGACCTCGACTACCCCGTTGGTATAGCAGATGATTATGTCCGCTGCCCTGATATTCACGACCCGAATGCCTTCGCCGTCCGTGTTGTCGGAGACTCGATGAAGCCGAAATTCCAGGAAGGTGACATTGTTGTTTTCTCTCCTGCCGCTGAAGTGCACAATGGCGATGATTGCTTTATCCGTTTTGCAGAGCCACACGAAACGGCCTTTAAGCGTGTCTTCTTCGAGCCGGACAACAAAGTTCGCCTTCAGCCGCGAAACGATAATTATTCCCCTCTAATCGTTGATGGCAAACGCATCAACGGCCTATACCGCGCCGTGATAAAATACGAAAAACTGTAAGTATTCTTTCACATTTGATCTTGCGTGATGCGTTTAGCTGGTAATTTGTCCGGCGACGGCGAGAACTAAGGCGAATACTTCTGAGGCACCGGCTTGTTTTAATGTCTTTGCACACTCGTTCAACGTCGCTCCGGTTGTCTTTATATCATCGACCAGACAAATTTTTCTGCCGGCAAAGTTATGACCCTTGCGAACAGCGAAAGCACCGGCTACATTTCTCGCACGAGCAGCGGCGCTTGCCATTGTCGGCTGAGATTTGGTTCGGCGGATTCGGACAAGGTTGGTGTTGATTTTTGCCGTTGGATGTTTTAGTTGCTTAGCTAAAATCAATGATTGATTATAGCCGCGGACTAATCGCCTTGACCAGTGTAACGGCACAGGAACAAAAAGCTCTATTGCGTTTACAAAGCTGCTGCCCTGTAATGCGGAATTAGCTAGGAAACCCAACGTTGAATCCAGTTCAGTCCGTCCGTTCTTAAAGCAAAGTATCATTTGCTGCAAGCTTTGTGAATATACTCCGCTTCTTGCAATCCCATCAAAATAAATTTCTTTACCTTGGCAGTTCGGGCAAGCGCCTCCCAATATGGCATATCTGCTGGCATCTCGGCCGCATCGCGTGCAGTAATCGCCTCCCGTACAGGTTATAAGCTGGCCCCAGCAATCTGTGCATAAATTTCTATCAGTCTCGCAAACGCTTTCGTCGCAATTGATGCACACTGCAGGCCAGAGAAGCTGATTTAACCCTTGCAAAGCAAAAATAGCGCACTGTTTTATTTTCCCCGTATCCACGCCGGAGATTATACAAAAACAAATGGAAATCAACTACAAGGAAACTGTGGAATTTCAAAAATCAAAACTTGTTGGCCCGCCTTGCGGCGAAAGACGCAGGGGCATGCGACCGTCAAGGTTCAGAAAGTTAAGTGTCGCCATCAGCATTTTCGTGCCTCAAGTTGCACAGTAACCGTTTTTTTTTGGGGTTGACCTGAAGGATGGGGGTCGATACAATTCTTAACTTGTGAATTGTGATGTGAGGCGTATTTTGCAAACAAAAAAAGGAGCGATAAGTGGCGTATAACTGCGTGGTTCTTATAAAGCAAGTGCCGGATACCAAAAGGATTACGGGCCAGGCAATGAACGAAGACGGCACGGTTAATCGTACGGCCCTGCCGGCAATTTTCAACCCGGAAGACCTCAATGCGCTGGAACTGGCCTTACAGATAAAAGAAAAATATGGCGGTAAAGTAACCGTTATCACGATGGGGCTGCCAGCGGCGAGCGAGGTGCTTCGCGATTCTCTTTTCCGCGGTGCTGACGATGCAATTCTGCTGACTGACAAGCGATGCGCAGCGAGCGATACGTTAGCAACGAGTTATATCCTGAGATGTGCGGTTAAAAAGCTTGATTACGATATAGTCCTTTGCGGCAGGCAGGCGATTGACGGCGATACCGCGCAGGTCGGGCCTCAATTAGCGGAGAAACTGGGCATTACGCAGATTACATATATCGAAGAGCTTTCAGAACTTAATGGCAAAACCATAACAGTCCGGCGAAATATAGGTAACGGCTGGCAAAAAGTCAAAACTGTTCTTCCGGTGCTGCTGACTGTTACAGGCGATGCGAATGAGCCGAGAGTCGCTGCTGCAAAAAAGATGATGAAATATAAAAACGCAAGGACACCGGTTGAAATCGAAAGAGAAATAAAAGCGGATAATCCAGATGCCACTGAGCAGGAATTGAAAAGTCTGATTGAAATGAAACAAAGCGACCTGAGCGGCAGGGGACTGCTGATAAAACAATGGGGTTTGGATGAGGTTGAGGCGGATTTGACCTGGTGTGGCCGAAGCGGCTCGCCGACAAAGGTGCATCGAATCCAAAGCGTTGTTTTGGCGGCGAAGGAAAGCAAAACAATCGAGCCAAGCGAAAAAGGCATCTCCGATATGATTCACGAGCTGATTGAAGATAAAATCATTGCATGAGGCGTGAAGCGAAGGGCGAGGGACAGAATACGAGATACGAAATATGATAGATGTTAATAGGAATGGTGAGGTTTGGGTATTTGCCGAGCAGCATAATGGCGATTTACAGGATGTGCCTGTTGAGCTGATGAGCAAGGCCCGGCGGATGGCCGATACATTAGGCGTGAAATTAGCGGCGACTCTTTTGGGTAACGGTGTCAAAGAACTGGTGACAAAACTCATACAGCACGGAGCTGATAAGGTATACCTGGTCGAGCATCGGTCGCTTGGGCAGTATCAAACGAACGGCTACGCGAAGGTGATGTACGATTTGATACATAAATATCAGCCGCAGATTGTACTTTATGGAGCGACGACAACCGGCAGAGACCTCGCACCGCGAATAGCAAGTGCTATAAAAGCGGGACTGACGGCGGATTGTACCGATTTGCAAATCGGCGACCACACGACGGTTGCTGATAAGAAGCTTCATAAGAATCTATTATTTCAGATTCGCCCTGCATTCGGCGGAAACATAATCGCCACGATTATCAATCATGACCGCTGGCCGCAGATGGCAACGGTGCGCGAGGGCGTTATGCCGATGCCTGAGCCGGACGTGAAGCGCAAGGGCGAGATTGTCGAAGAGAAGGTAAAAATTTCAAAACAGGATTTGCCGCTTAAGATTCTCGAAGAGCATAAACGGCCGAAGAAAGTCAATCTAAAAGCAGCGAGGGTAATTGTCGCCGGCGGAGCAGGCGTTGGAAGTAAGGAAAATTTTAAGCTTGTCTGGGACCTTGCGAACTGTCTCGGAGCGGCACCGGCGGCTTCAAGGGCAGCGGTTGATTTGGGATTTATAGACAAAGACCATCAGGTCGGCCAGACCGGTACAACGGTTCGGCCGAGTTTATATATCGCCGTAGGCATCAGCGGAGCAATTCAGCATCAGGCAGGGATGAGCCAGAGCCAGAAGATTGTTGCTATCAATAGCGACCCCAATGCTCCTATATTTCAGGTTGCACATTATAACATCGTCGGTGACTTGAATGATGTTGTGCCTAAGATGATTAAAGCCATTAAAGAAAAAACGGTATAGGAAATCAAAAATGGCAAACTTTTTCAGAGATAATGAAGATATACAGTTTTTGTTCAGCCATATTGACGTTGGCAAGCTGGCTCAAATTTGCGAAGAGAACTTCAGGTTTGCGAGCGAATTTGATTATGCGCCAGCCAATGCCGACGAGGCGATACAGAATTATCAATTAGTACTGGACTCGCTGGGAGAGCTGGCTGCAGATTTTATTGCACCGCGGGCCGAGGATGTGGACCGTCAGGGTAATATCTTAAATGAAGATGGTTCTGTAACCCGGCCGAAAGGTATAGAAGAATCTTTGGAGAAGCTTGCACAGGCGGAGGTGATGGGTTTTACGCTGCCGCATCGTTTCGGCGGATTGAACTTTCCGAACCTTCTCTATTCGATGGCGATTGAGATTGTATCGCGTGCTGATGCTGCGCTTATGAATATATTCGGCCTGCAGGGAATCGCTGAGACCATCAACGCCTTTGCATCGGAAGAAATCAAACAGCGATGTCTTCCGGATTTTGCTGCTGGCAAAGTGACCGGAGCAATGGTATTGACCGAGCCGGATGCAGGTAGTGACCTGCAGTCGGTTAAGCTCCGCGCATTTACAGATGATAACAATAACTGGTTCCTGCACGGCGTAAAGCGATTCATAACAAACGGCTGTGGCGAAATACTCTTGGTATTGGCGCGGAGTGAGCCGGAAATTTCTGACGGGCGGGGGCTGAGCTTATTCCTGGTAGAACGTGGGCCGTGGGTGAAAATCCGCCGGCTGGAAGAAAAGTTAGGTATTCACGGCAGCCCCACCTGCGAGATGTTTTTCAATAATGCACCGGCCAAACTCATCGGCGAGCAGCAACGCGGCCTGATTACTTATGTGATGAGTTTAATGAACGGCGCTCGTATCGGTATCGCTGCCCAGTCATTAGGTATTGCAGAAGCAGCTTACAGAGTTGCCCGCGATTACGCGGCAAGCAGAAGACAATTCGGCGTAGCGATTGAGAAGCTGCCTGCGGTGCGGGATACACTAATAGATATGAAAATAGCAATTGAAGCAGCCAGGGCGCTTTTGTATGAGACGTCGCGGATTGTCGATATGGAAGTTGGTTTTATCAGGCAGTTGGAAACGAATCCGCCTGAAGATAAAGAACAAGTCAGGCAGCTAAAAGCCGACTCGCGAAAATGCAAAAGAATGGCGGGGATGCTGACGCCGATGAGCAAATACCATTGCAGTGAGATGTGCAACAGAGTCGCTTATGACGCTTTGCAGGTTCTCGGCGGAAGCGGTTATATGCAAGACTATGCCTGTGAGCGGCACGCCCGCGATGCGAGAATCACGACCATCTACGAAGGCACGAGCCAATTGCAAATAGTCGCAGCGGTACGTGGTGTTTGCAGCGGCAGAGCGGAAAATATCATTAATGAGCTTGCGCAGCAACAGTTCGACCCGCAATTACAAGACCTGCTGGAGAAGCTTTCCGAGGGAACGCAGCATCTAAAAAGTGCAATTGCCTTTGTAAAAGAGAATGGCAACGAGTATATGGACCTTTACGGCAAAGCGCTGGTCGATATAGCGATAGATTTGATTAACGGGTATCTGTTGTGCGGACAGGCAAGCACAAAAGTGGATATGCAGGTATGGGTAGCAGATGAATCTTCCAACAACGGCGAAAAGATTCCGATGAAAAAGCGAAAGGCCATGATTGCACGAAGATACATTACGAAGAACGCACCGAAGATTGCAGCTTTAGCGGAATTGATTCGCACGGGCGATAAATCTACATTCGCTGAATATGAAGCAATGATAGGACCGATACCGACCGAATGAGGAGGGGGCAATGCTTAAATCAGTAATATTTGATTTCGATGGTGTAATAACGGATTCGGAGATTTTGCACCTTCGTGCTTTTAATCGAGTACTGGCTCAATATGACGTGGAGATTTCAACAAGAGATTATTACAAACAATATCTTGGCTACACTGATGTAGATTGCTTTAAGCTGCTCGCTAAAAAGGGCCTGCTCAAAATAGATATGCAGGGAACCGAAAATCTTGTAAAGCAGAAAAATCAGGTATTTGAGGAGCTGGCAAAAACTGAAGGCCGGATCATAGAAGGCGTCCGAGTTTTTTTGCAGATGCTCAAAGGCAATGGTATACCGATGGCGATATGCTCCGGAGCGCTATTGGCAGAGATTGAACTTGTATTAGAGCAGGCCCGGCTGCGGGATTTCTTCGAGGTGATAGTGTCCGCGGAGCAGATAAAAAAGGGCAAGCCAAGTCCCGAGGGTTTTTTACTGGTTCTAAAAAAACTCAATCAAGGCCGACAAAATCCAATCGATGCCAATCAATGTATAGCGATAGAGGATTCACACTGGGGTCTGCAAGCCGCTAAAGCGGCGGGGATGCACACAATAGCGGTAACAAATTCCTACGATGCTGAGCAGTTGGTAATGGCTGAAAAGATTGTGGGTCAACTGGGCGGGTTAAGTATCAACGATTTACAGCAGCTTTGTGCTTAATCCTGATAGTTAGATTTTTTCATCAACTTTCTCGGCGGTGTCTTCGATAACTTTGCCGGGGACTTGGAGGTCCCGGCCCATGCCTTTGAAGGTCTCGCAGCCGAACAGTGAAAATACCAGCACAACCAATGCAACTATTAAAAGGATTTTCTTAACCATTTTGCTTAATACCTCAAGCTATTATTTTCTCAATTTATCATACTGTATTAAAAGCCGGCCATTACTTTAACTGCATAATTCCCGGCCCGGCGATTTTGGCTTTTACTTTGCCGGTCTTCAGGTCGTATTCGATTGCTTTAACAAGAGCGCCGTTGAAAATGCAGGGCTGAGCTTCGCTTGCTTCAACCTTCATTATAGCTTTTTTATGGTCATAAAAAAGGCTGCCACCCGCGAATTGATTTTTATCGTCCTCAAAAGTAATTCCACCCGAAGCGAACAGTTTGTCAAAATCGGTCCGGCTGTCTGCAGTTTGATAAAGCAGGGCTTCTACGTGGCCGGCTGTGGCTCGAATGGGCTGGCCATATTCGCCATCGATGATAGGTACGTAATCAATATTGATTTTCTTTGTTTTCGCATCGACGATAATTTGATTTTTTTCTAAATAATACTGCAATCTATCAAAGTTTTTGAATAGCGCCCAGCAGGGTCGGCGCAAGCTAAACCCGCCGGTTTGCTTTTGTGGTCCCTGAGCATCGGCACTCCGGTTGGGCCCCGGGCTACGGCGGGCTCCGCCCTGACGAGTCTGCTCTGACGAGACGGCGTTTGCGAACTTTATTACGCCCTGGCCGGTAGCTACGAAGATTTGATTGGCATCGTCGAAATCGAACTGACGACACTTTAGCTCAATGCCACTAAGCAGTTTCTCACCTGCGGATTTGACTGTTGCCAGCCGGACCACGCCGCCGCTTGCAGTTAGATGTTCTATCTGTGAGCCGTTACCCCTTTCCTGTGAGGTGAGATTTACCGTTATTTTCGTTGCAGAAAGGTTGTATTTCTGCTGAGTGTTCGTGTATTTTTTGCTCATCGAACATAGACAACCGCCATCGAAGATAACCTGCTGGGAATCAAGCAGATATTTGGTTTGTTTTTGAGCGGTTATTACTACAGGTAGCGGTGGTGTTGAGCTGTTGGTATCCGTTATGTCATCAGCGTAAAATGTAAGTTCTGTCGGGCCGGTGGCAACAATGTCGTTTGTAGAAGCGCTATAGTCAATTTGTTCAGCGATAAACTTGGCACGCTGGCTAACATTATTCTGGTCATGGGCAGAGTCGAGTGGAGAAACGACAATTTCAACTCCTCCGCCGCTTGCAGTGAAATGTTCGATGCTGGTAGTTGAAGCAGAGTCCGGCTTAGCTTTATCTTTCGACAAATCTACTGCAAATTTTGGAGCAGAAATCGTGTACTTCTCGGGGCGGTTGGGTTCGCTGGAAAGCATCGAACCCAGACAATCACCTTCGAAAACAACATCCTTCGAGGCCGACGAAAACTTAGTTTGTTTCTGGGCTATTATTTTTACCGGCATGGCGGGCTGATTTGCTTCAGCAGCTAACATACCAGAGGTGTAAAAGTCAAGCTGCGACCTGCCCGTGGCAACGACATCGCCGGTGGAAGCGTTAAAGTCAATATTTTTTGCAATGAAGGTACTTCGTCCTTTTGCATCTTCGAGTTTTTTGCTGCCTTTTCGGCTGGGCGAGGATACCCCGCTATCGATTTTGAAAGAACTTTTAAGCGGACTGGACAAGCTCATTAGCGTTATGACAACGCCGCCATCACAGGTGAGAACTGTATCAAGGTCCTGTTGTGGCAATTCCTCTGGCCTCGTCTCGGCGTCGTGCTCCGGCAGGTTCCGCTCTGACGAGAAGGCTTTCCGAGCCGTAGCAGGCTGGTTTTGTTTCGTAACAGCGATTTCAGGAGTGCTTACAACTGTGTTTGGTTCTATGGTTTCAGGCCTGCCTGTCTCGGCTTGGCCGCCCGGCTGCGGCTCGGCAAGCCTCCGCCGAGACGAGAGCAAAGACGGGCTGGGTTTTTTACTTGAGCCCTCCGACCAGAATATATCATTGATTGAAAGTTCATCATCGGCAAAAATCAGCTGCTCAGGCGTATCAATAACAACATTTTTGTTAAACACACATTTGTAGTATTCGCTTGGTTTTTGCGGGGTTGGTTGCTGACTGACGGATTGTTGGCCGGCTGCTGGTTGTTGGCTGGTTGTTGGTGATGAGCTTTGTTCCTGAGAGGTGGTGGAATCGGCTGGTTGTTTTGGTTGGGCCTTAGCAGGCGAGAGAAAAGCCGACTTTGGGCTTTTCAGGCGCAAGCTGTCCAGGGTAATTATCCTAAGCGACTCAAGACGTTTGAGCTGGTCATTATAGACAAGCTCCAGCCCTTTGCCGAGCATTCGAGCGTCCTGGGAAACGAATTTAACAGGACCTTCGCTCAGGAACAACGTCCTGTCGCTGATAAAAGAAACATCATCAAGATAAACAAAGCTTTCTTTAATGTCACTTCCGGCCTGAGGCAAAATATGTATGACTACATTGTCGGTAAAAGTTGCATCCTTCGGTGTGGGTTTCCCAACAGCGGTTTCAACCTGAATCTCTCCTTTGTCGGCGAAGATAAAACAATTGAAAGAATCCCGATAAACATTCATATAGGGTTTTTCAACCTGCCACAATCCTTTTTCCTGGTGCAGAAGCTCCTCAAATCCAAACACCCTGTCAATTTCCTTGTTATTATTACGATGTATGAATTTTGGTTTTATAAGAACACCAACACCAACATCGCCGATTTTGCCAATTTCGCCCTCAAGGGTGCCGATATTGCTATCAGCGATAGTATCCTCGATATCGACCGCAGGCGCCTTGCTTATCGTGTTATAGAGCAGATATATCGCAAGTACGACTGTCAGCGAGATAAAACCTATTAAAAATTTTCTCAGCTTAGGACCCATATCAAATAATCGTCTCTGATACTGTGTATTTGTTATTGATACCTTTTCAACAGTTCCTGCCATTTGCCGGTACTTTTAAGGATGTATTCTATTACTTCGCGTACGGCACCGGCACCGCCGGGACGAGTGGTTACTAAATCTGCACTTTGCCTGACCTCGTCAGCGGCATCGGCAACAGCTATACCAAAGCCGACGTATCTAATGACCGGCAAATCCGGCAAATCATCACCGACATAGGCAACATGTTTTGGCGAAAGACCCTGTTGCTGGAGAAATTTCTCGAGTATAGGCAGTTTTTCATGACAATCCTGAAATACGTATTCAATCCCAAATTGTTTGGCACGGATTTCTGTTGGTGGTGAAACTCTGCCGCTGAACAAGGCCATTTTCAGCCCTGCTCTTAGCCAGAGACGGATTCCGTGGCCATCCTGTACGTTGAAGAATTTGCTTTCGCTGCCGTCGCCGCTAACAACAATAGTGCCGTCGGTCAGAACGCCGTCAACGTCGAGAGCAAGAAGCTGTATGTCTGAAAGATTCGGCACTGGTTATTTCTCCGTATCCGAATGTTTTGGTCATTTGGAAATTTGAATTTTGATATTGTTTCGTGCTTCGGATTTAGGATTTCGTGTTTTATGTCTTCGTTTCAATGTTCTCAGCAGTAAAAACGCACACCTCATCTATTATCCGACCACCTTAATAGTAACTATATCCTGTACGTCGATTAGGCCGACAGGTTTATCATTTGCATCAACAACTGGAAGCTCGTCGATTCTATATTTGTGGAAAATAGCTGCGGCCTCTGAAGCAAGGGCGTCGGTTCTTATTCTTTTACAATCGGTGGTCATTACATCGCTCGCTTTGAGCTTAAAAGTGCCACTGCCTTCTTTTGTTATCAATCGCCTCAGGTCGGCATCGGTGATAATTCCCGATAATTTGCCGGCCTTATCAACCACCATCACAGCACCGTGGCGTTTTATATCGCCGGTTTTTTCGAGTAGTTTTTTTATCGTATCGGTGATTACTGCAATGGGCAATTTTTCGCCTGGCTTGAACATCATCGATTGCTCAACGGTAAGCAGCTTTGCCCCGAGTAAGCCGCCCGGATGGAACCTTACGTAATCTTCGACGCTGAAATTGCGGGCCTTCATCACGGTAAAGGCAAGGGCGTCACCGACTGCCAGCATACAGGCGGTTGAGGCGCTCGGCGCAACACCAAGCGGACAGGCCTCGGACATCTTGCCCATGCACAAAACTACGTTGGCGTACTTACTTAAAGTCGAGTCGCTGTCGCCGGTTATTGCTATCAGTTTGATTTGAAGTTGCTTGACCAGGTTTATAAGGCGAATAACCTCATCGGTTTCGCCGCCGTAGCTCAGGACAATTACTATATCGTTTTTTCGCAATCTGCCGAGGTCACCGTGAACGGCTTCAGCGGGATGAAGAAAATGGCTGGGCGTTCCGGTCGATGCCAGGGTGGCGCTGATTTTTCGTCCGATGATACCGGCTTTTCCGATTCCGCTTACTATGGCAGAGCCTGTGCAGTTATAAATCATCTCGCAAGCCCGGCTGAAAGACTCATCAACAATTGGTCTAACAGCAGTTATCGCCTCTGCTTCGGCAGAAATAACCTTCCGTGCATACTCAAGGTCAAATTCCACTTATTGTCTCCTGATTGGTGCTTAACAGCTATATCTTGTTGAATTATCAATTATCAGCTACTGATTATCAATCGTAATTCCTACAGTTTTACCACGCTTCCGCGTGCATTGTAGCATACAAAATCGTGTTTTTCACCTGTGTACTCAGGCGTAGAATGAATAATGACGCGTTTGTCGCTAAACTGCTCAATCTGGGTCAGCGCAGCTCTTTTTTCATTCTGCAGATAATCCGCAACTTCGGGTGAGACAAACAGCTCAATCCGTTTTATCTGCTCTTTTGAGGCAGAAAGATGCAACATTCGAATAATCTCGATGGCCATTGATTCATGGCTTTTGACAAAGCCCGTGCCTGCACAATGCGGACAAGCCAGATACGTGGCTGATTGTAAGGAAGGCCGCATTCTCTGACGAGTCATTTCTATCACGCCGAATCTGCTTATCCCCAGTATTCTTGAACGAGCACGGTCGACCTTGACAGCTGTGCGAAAAACTTTTTCCACATCCTTGCGGTGCTTGTGGTTGCGCATATCAATAAAATCGCAGACTATAAGGCCGCCGAGGTCTCTCAATCTAAGCTGGCGGGCAATCTCGACAGCCGCTTCCATATTACTCTCATAGGCAGTCAGTTCAGGTGTTTTCGGCCTGCGGTACTTTCCGCTGTTGACATCTATCGATACCAATGCTTCGGTTTGCTCGATTACAATCGAGCCGCCGCCTTTAAGCTTTACTTCTCGCGACTGCACTTTGGTGATTTCATCCTCAATCTGGTATTTGTGAAACAATGGTACCTTACCGTCATAATACGTTACCCTTCTTCTCAAACGTGGTGACGCTATGGAAAGAAAATCCCTGATTTTGCGAACTACAGCCTCCGAATCGCATATTATCCTGCTTATTTTACTATTAAATACATCCCTGAGTGTCCGGATAACCAAATCGGACTCCTGATAAAGCTCGCCGGGCGCTTTTTCGGTTTCTATTCGTTTTTCAATAGCCCTCCACAATCGTCTGAGATATCTCAAATCGTTTTGTATATCCCTTTTAGAGCACCCTTGGCCTGCGGTTCTGATGATAAAGCCCATTTGTTTTGGGGGATTACTCTGCTCAAAAATCTGTCGCAGCCGTTTGCGTTCGTCCTCATCCTCAATCTTGTGTGAGATGCCGTGTTTTCGCATCCAGGGCATCATAACCAGATACTTACCTGCCAGAGCAAGGTATGTGCTGAGGGTCGGTCCTTTGGTCTTGACGCCTTCTTTTGTTACTTGAACGACAATTTCTTGTCCTTTTCGCAGGCAGTCCTGCATAGGCGGGCGTTCCTTGAGCGATTTTCTTCGGCCGACACTGTCAGAGGGCTTGCCGCTTATATCTGAAAAATACTGCGGGTGAAGGTCGCTGGTATGAAGGAATCCGTTTTTTCCTATACCGAAGTCTATAAATGCTGCCTGTATCCCGGACTCAATATTTACAATTTTTCCTTTATAAATATTACCGACGTGTCTGCCGATGCTGGCTCTTTCCACGTACAGCTCCTCGAGGAAGCCTCCTTCAACTACTGCCACTCTGCATTCTTCGCTTTCAGCTACATTTATAAGCATTTCTCTTGCCATACTCGATTCTCGTTTCTCGATACTCGATTCTCGATTCTCGTCTCTCGATGCTCGTCGAGTATCCAGCGTCGAGCATCGACCCCGTTAGAAATATTTTTTCTAACGGGGCAAGCCATCTTTTTGCCATTGTACGTTCGTGCGTTTAATCGGCGCAGCGAGCATACTTACCTTGAGTTCCAGCAACTGTAAAATCTCATCAGCTCTTATCGAGCCGGCAGGGCTAATCTTGTATTGGACAATTATACTGTTATTATCCAGTTCAATCGACTTCAAAAAAGGCCTGACGTCCACTTCTTTCGCCACGCCTGCCTTGCCGCGTGAGCCATAACCCGAGGCGCGGGTTACGAACAGCGACTTATTAGCCAATAATTGCTCAATTCGGGCCTTTAAGGTGCCGTTAAGATATTCCGGCTGTACTTTTAATATATACGTGGCTGAATATGGCTGAAATGACGTATTTGGCTCCGCCAGACTTGCCGAAAGCAGTTCAATTCCTTCAGGCAGTTGCTCGGAAAGCGCATCCTTAACCAAATCGCGCAAATCACTTCGACCATCTGTCTTCTCCACAGTCCTAAGGATTCCTTGAGGAGGGCGCTTATCGGCGGAGCATCGAAAACACAGCAACTCATCGTCCGATTCAACACCAACAGGTCTGGGCAATGGTAGAGACAGTTTCGGATGGGGATTGAAACCCTGCGTGTGCTGGATTTGAATACCTGCCCGAACACATGCTCGTTGAAAAACCTTGAGCGTCTCAGCGTGCGACAGAAATCTCAAGCTCCCGCCTATCCTGAATTTTATTACCAGCAAGATAGTTTCGTTCGAAAATGCTATGTCCACTTCTCCTTAATAACATCCTGTATTTACATATAAGCATTATGCCCATATTTGTTCGAAAAACAAGCATATTCAACCAGTGTGAAGTGCCTAAAGTTGCGGATTTATCCGCCAGAAGTAAGGCGGGCAAGTTGAGATGGTGGGCTGGAGTGACATTTTGCCTGTTCCATTACTTATTCAAACATCAGTAATGTTTAGTCCTTTGTAAATGGCGGCTATCGATTGTATAATTACAGGGCGATGAAAAAATTATTGAAAAAACTCATTCAGGCTAAAACGACTGCTGAGGAAGGTGAATTGACCGCAGCACAGGTTATTTCAGCCGAGTTCGCCAGCTTTGGCATAGATTCTCAGATAGATACCTGGGATGAAAACAGGGCAAATATCACTGCGCGGATAAAATCGGCCGGGCAGAAAGGTGCGCTTTTATTTGTTTGTCATCTCGATGTTGTTGCCCCCGGTGAGGCAGGCTGGCAACACCCGCCCTTTGGGGCGGTTGAAAGCGATGGCAAAATCTACGGCAGGGGCGCAACAGATATGAAAGGAGCAATTGCTTCGGTCGTTACCGCTATCGGCCGGATTGCTGAGTCGGGCACGAAGTTGCAAGGTGATATTGTATTTTTTGCTGCCGCCGGTGAAGAGGCCGATAGCTGTGGCGCGGAGAGATTTGTTCGTAACTATGCAGCGCAATTACCTGAAATTGCCGGCGTAATTATAACCGAACCGACGGATTTCGAAGTCGTTACCACCCATCGAGGAATGTTATGGCTTAAAGTTACAACCAAAGGCAAAACGGCTCACAGCTCAGCACCACAGCTGGGTATAAATGCCATATCTTCGATGAAATCTCTTTTGGACGAACTTCAAGACTATAAAATTGCCGCCAAATCTCATGAATTGTTAGGCGATTGCTCTATGAGTATTAATACCATCTCAGGCGGCAAGGAAATCAACGTTGTGCCGGATAGCTGCTGTATTGGAGTGGATATTCGCACATTGCCTTCGCAAAGTAATCAGCAGATAATCAATGATTTCGAAGGTGTCATTGCGAAATTAAAACAAAAAAATCCTAAATTCGATGCAGAGGTTACCGTTATACGTGAAGTGGGTGCATTAGAAACGGACAATAATTGTGATTTTGTTAAGGATTTTTGTTCTGCTGTCCGAGCCAATGAAACCAAAGCCGTCGGCTTTACTACAGATGGGCCATTTTTTGCTTCACTGGGTGCACCTGTTGTGATTTTTGGCCCGGGCAAACCGGAACTTGCCCATAAGCCGGATGAATATATCAACGTCAGCGACGTAGAAAAGGCCGTTGGACTTTACAAAGAAATTATTTTGAAATTTTTAATATGACTTTTGCTGTGTCAATGCGATGAGCTGTTAAAGGGAAAA
>Ga0315551_10000295_pt1 | contig 39867 bp, 36 predicted proteins | sample SalMarSW160290MG_FD_203678 | JGI IMG/M metagenome (GOLD analysis project Ga0315551, IMG submission 203678) | Salt marsh sediment microbial communities from the Plum Island Ecosystem LTER, Massachusetts, United States - Salt Marsh Sediment SW1602-90 ...
GTGCAGCGAATGCAGCAGGGGTGGCGTGCGTGATGGGCGTCGTGGTAACCAGGCCGACGGCTTTGCCTTTCTGCTGGAAATATTCCAGCAATGTTTGCAGCTCCGAGCCATCGCCGGGGATTCGCATGTTCAGGACTTTGTTATTGACCTTTTGTCCCGTGGCTATTGCTGTCCCTGAAGCCGCCGAATCGGTTATGGCAGAATTGGCGGAATGTGTGGTCATAGTCGTCCTGTATGGAAAGCTTTCGAAGCAAAGTGTGCCTTCTTTGCCATTTGCATATATTGCTGCAGCACGGACGTGTTCGAAGCCCATACCGTCACCAATGCAGAGAATAATATTCTTCGGCGAAGATGCACAGCCGGATACAACAGCCAATAAAACAAATAGTGATAATATTATGAGGTTTTTTGCTCTTGCCATCTTTTTAGATTCCTTATCAGCAAAAATCTTATATCTGGAATAATAAGAATAATTATTACAACATATATTTGCTATGCTTACAAGAGTACGTTTTGTTTACGAAAATTACCCAAAAGGCATCAAAAGGAGTTATGATAAGCAGTAAGATGACAGGGCTTTTTTGTTGCATAAAACCGGGCAAACGGATATGATGCCTGCGATGTAATCTTTTAAGCGTATTGGGAGTGCAAATAGAAAAATGACTGATGTGACCTTGATAACGGGCGATGGCATTGGGCCTGAGATAGCAGAAGCGGCAAGAAGATGTGTCGATGCTGCCGGCGCTGGAATCAACTGGGAAATAGCGGAAGCAGGCACAGAGGTAATGGCTCGGCAGGGGACTCCACTGCCGGAGGCCACTGTCGAATCTATCAAGAAAAATGGCGTAGCGTTAAAAGCACCAGTTACTACGCCGGTAGGAACCGGCTATAGAAGCATAAACGTGCATCTTCGTCAAACGCTTGATTTATATGCGTGTCTTCGACCCTGCAAAAGCTATAAGGGCGTGAGAAGCAGATATACAGATATCGACCTTGTGGTTGTGCGTGAAAATACCGAAGACCTTTATGCAGGAATCGAATATCAAAAGGGCAAAGACGACACGGCAGAAATTATCAACTGGATAAATGCTCGCAGCGAACGAAAGATAAGCGAAGATTCGGGCATAAGTATAAAGCCCATCTCTGTCAAGGCAACGAAGCGAATAGTAAGATTCGCGTTTGACTATGCCCGTAAAATGGGTCGCAAAAAGGTAACGAGCGTTCATAAAGCCAATATTATGAAATTCTCAGATGGGCTTTGGCTTGAGGTAAGCAGAGAGGTTGCAAAACAATATGCCGATATCGAATTTGAGGACCGTATCGTTGATAATATGTGTATGCAGTTGATTCAAAAGCCGGAGCTTTACGATGTAATCGTTCTGCCAAATCTTTATGGAGATATCATAAGCGATTTGTGTGCAGGTCTTGTAGGTGGATTAGGTGTTGCACCCGGTGCAAACATAGGTGACGAGACCGCCATTTTTGAAGCAACTCACGGCAGCGCTCCAAAATACAAAGGCCAAAATAAAGTCAATCCCACCGCCTTGATACTAAGCGGTGTGATGATGTTAAGGCACATAGGTGAAATAGCCGAGGCGGATAAATTAGAGGCGGCAGTTGCTGCAGTAATAGCTGAGGGCAAAAGCGTAACATACGATTTGAAAAAAGACCGCAGAGACCCGACCGCCGTCGGTACAAGCGAAATGGCCGACGCCATTATTGAGAGGATAAAAAGCTGACCTTCAATTACAGTTTGTATAGAGCAGCTTTACCCCGTTAGAAATAATCTTTCTAACGGGGTTTACCTTGTGTTTAATAATTATCGGGAAATAAGGTCAGTTCCCAATACTGGTGAATTTTTTCCATCATCTCTATAAAGTCTTTGTGGTCCATCGGCTTCATTATGTAGCCGGCAGCACCCAGACGAAAAGTTATGACTCTATCCTGTTCAGCTTTCGATGTAGTCAGTATTACCACAGGAATATTTCTTAGCTTGTCATCAGCTTTTGCAATCTCCATAAATTCGATACCACCCATCTTCGGCATATTCAAATCAAGAAGAATAATCTGTGGTTTAGGATTATCCTTATCACGCAGATATTCAAGTGCCTCTTCACCATTTGTTACAATAAACAAATTGTTCTTAATATGAAGATACTTAAATGCTTTTTTAACCGCCATTGCATCTATGGTATCATCTTCAACTAATAGTACCGGCATGATATCCTGCTTTGGCATATCCTTGCTGCTTTCTTTGCTCCTATCGACAGTATCAGCTTCAACTAATAATGTCGGATTGAAATCCTGCTGCGACATATTCTACCCCTTTTTTTTGGTCTTTAGGAAACGTGAAAAAGAAGATGCTTCCCAGAGTATATCTTGATTTTACCCATATCAGGCCATCGTACATTTCAGCAATCTTTTATCTCAATAATCATCAGGGAATAATGTCAGTTCCCAATACTGGTGAATTTTTTCCATCATCTCTATAAAGTCTTTGTGGTCCATCGGCTTCATTATGTAGCCGGCAGCACCAAGGTGAAAAGTTATGACTCTATCCTGTTCAGCTTTGGATGTGGTCAGTATTACCACGGGAATCTTTTTCAGCTGGTCATCGGATTTTGCGATCTTCATAAATTCAATACCATTCATCCTTGGCATATTCAAATCAAGAAGAATAATTTGTGGTTTGGCATTATTTTTGTTTTTGAGGTATTCAAGTGCCTCTTCACCATTTGTTACAATAGCCAGTTTGTTTTCAATATGAAGATGCTCGAATGCTTTTTTGACCGCCATTGCATCTACGGTATCGTCCTCAACTAATAATACCGGTTTTAAATCCTGCTGTGGTACGTTCTTTTTCTCTTCTTCGCTTGTGTAGATAGTATCATCTTCAACTGATAATATCGGTTTTAAATCCTGCTGTGGCATATTCTGCCTCCTTTACTCGCTCTTTTGGAAGTGTGAAAAAGAAAGTACTTCCCAAGCCAGGTATTGATTCAACCCATATCAGGCCATCATACATTTCAACAATCTTTTTAACTATCGGAAGACCGATACCGATGTTCTCGGTCTTGTCACGAATCGAGAGTATTTGGAATATTTCAAAAATCTTTTCAAAATATCTTTCCTCAATTCCAGGTCCATTATCATCAACGATGAATTGCCAGTAATTATTTTCTTCAACACAGCCGATGCTGATTTTTCCTTCGAGCTTATCCATGTATTTTATAGCGTTACTTAAAAGGTTTTTAAATATTTGAAGAAAATGGCTTCTGACAGCCCATATAGTAGGCAGCTTATGCTCAACAATTACCTTAATATTATCAGGTGGATTAATTGCTTTAATTACATCCTGGAGAAAAATATTTAAATCCAATTTCTCTTTTTCGTGGCCGTTAAGCGTAAGTTGTGAATATTGAATCATCGAATCAAGCAAATTATTCATTCGCTCAGCTCTGACAGCAAGTAACCTGGCATTTTCTTGGCCTTTTTCATCAAACTTATAAGCATAATCTTCTGCTATCCAATCAGAAAGAACACCGATTCCTCGAACTGGGGTTTTTAAATCATGGGCAGCTATGCGGGTAAACTCCCGAAGCTCTTTGTTTGATATAGTCAACTTTTTGACTGCTGCCGCCAATGCCTCTTCAGCTTTTTTGCGCACATTAACCTCGTCCCTTAGCTCAGCGGTACGTTCTTCAACTTTTTTTTCCAGGAGTTCGTTGGCATTTACTAAAGCCAGGTCGCGTTTATGGATTTGGTTCAGCATTTCATTGAAGGCGTCAATAAGAAATCCAACCTCGTCACTACTATGCTTTACCGCTCGAACAGAATACTCTTTTTTCTCTGAGACGGTTCTTGCAACGTTAGCCAGGTCAAGAACCGGCTTGGAAATAATCTTTTGGAGACCGGATGACATAAAATAAGCTACTGTAGAAGCAAGCAATAGGACAACAAACATTATACCGACATTATGCTTGAGCATCGTATATAAAGGCACCAAATCCGACCGCACACAAACTTTGCCGGTTTTTTCTTCTCCCACTACAATAGGTTCGAAAACAGTCAGGAAGTCGTTATTAAAACTATAGCCGCTTTCCTGAAGTTTGCTCGGCTTGACTTGCCAGGATTGGTAGTCATCTCGATAATAACTTGCGAAAATTTTATCTTTTTTTGTATAAACTGCCCCAAAAACGATAGAAGGTTCCGCTTTTAGAGCTTGTAATACACCCTTTGCATCCTCCGAATCTTCAAACGACAAAGCAGCTTTAGAGTTGTCCGCTATTATTCTTGCCTGTGTCGACAGAGTATGTACCATCGTTCCACGAAGACTAAACCACTGCCAAATAATAAACGCAGCACCCGCTAAAAAAAGAGCCACGATACACACGGCCATTATGATTGAAATGAGCTTACTTTTTATGGTCATGTTTCGTATCGTAAGCATATACCCCCTATGAAAATAGCTTAATTCACCCCGTCAGCATATATCGACCCTCTCAGCACGTAAGTTCTGATAAATGTCCCCAGTTCAATCACTATTTAATGGATTAGCTTTACCTGTGGTAGTTAATCAAAGCTCTCAATGCCCTATTTGAGGTTAAATCGGCCAAGTCTGCCAGTTACTAATCTTGGCAGTTTGTTTGCGAAACTACAAAATGTCCTATAAAACGCTGCAAAGACCCTATAACACAGCACCTAATTATCGTGATGGTCGTTCAGCATTTGTGTTTTTTTATTGCCCAAAAATCAGTTTTCTCTATTATATAAAAGCCAGTTATTATAAAAGTCTGTAGAGGGTCTTATATATTGGAACAGCATAATTTTAGACAATTAGTTTCAGGTAGAAGCACCGGTTTTAAGGCGCAAATCCTTCGGTTTTTTCTAAGAGGTATTTCGCAAGTTTATCGGATTGCTGTTGCCTTACGCAATCTCTTATATTCAAGAGGATGGTTGAAAATACATCATGTAAATGCGATAGTGATAAGCGTCGGCAACATAACAACCGGCGGGACGGGCAAAACACCACTTGTAATCTGGCTGTATAAATTCCTGCAACAGAATAAAATTCAGTGTGCCATATTAACCAGAGGATATAAAGCGGCTCAAGACCCAAGACTCAAGACCCAAGACCAAATTGATGAGCCGGCAATCCTGACAGAAAACTGTCCACAGGCAAAAGTAATCATAAATCCTGACCGTGTTGCGGGTGCAAATGAAGCGGTGAATAAATTCGAGGCAAAGATATTGGTTATGGATGATGGATTTCAACACCGCAGATTGGCAAGAGACCTCGACATTGTAACAATCGATGCAACGCGGCCTTTCGGTTACGACAAGCTGCTCCCGGCAGGGCTATTAAGAGAGCCGGTCGATTCTTTGAAAAGGGCTGATGCTATCGTGATTACAAGAAGCGACCAAGGAACTGAAGAAGAGCTGGTCGACCTCGAGAGAAAGCTGCTATCGATAAATAATAATATGATAACGGCAAGAGCAATACATTCGCCCATCTGTTCGAAAACTATAGACAATAAAGAAATCAGCATCGAAGAACTAAAGGGCAAAAAAATATTTGCATTCTGTGGATTAGGCAATCCAGACGCTTTTTTGAATACGATAAAAGGCCTCGGAGCTAATCCAGTCGGTGCAAAAGTCTACGATGACCATTATCACTACGCTAACAAAGATATCGCCGATATCTGCAGAGAAGCTATGGACCTCAAGGCAGATTTAATACTGACAACGCAGAAAGACTTCAGCAGACTGCCGGTAGAAAAAAGAAAATTGGAATCAGGTATACCATTTGCGTATCTGGCAGTTGAGTTAAAAATAATCAGCGGAGAAGATAGAATAACACAGTTGATAAAAGATTGCCTTGTGGGTAAAATTCAGGTACTGAGAAGGTAAAAAGCTCAAAATGTACGAACAACTGATAAAAACGGTAACGAACCTTGGCTCGCCGAAAGTGCTGGTCGCAGGCGACTTTATGCTTGATGTATATATCTATGGCGATGCATTGAGAATAAGCCCGGAAGCCCCTGTGCCTGTGCTGAAAATCTGCAGGACTGAGTATAGCTGCGGTGGGGCGGCGTCTGTGGCTGCGGACATATCTGCGCTGGGTGCGATATCCATTTGCCTGGGTGTTATCGGAGACGACCCAAACGGCGAAATCCTTATGGATAAGCTGACCGAAACCGGGGCTGATATTACCGGGTTATTTGCTGCGGCGGGTAGGCCTACTATCAGCAAACAAAGACTGATTGGTCTGGCACAACATCGTCATCGACAACAATTGATAAGAATGGACCAGGAATCCACGGAGCCGCTCTCGGACGAACAATATGAAAAGATTTTACACGCTTACAAAGAAAGACTAAAACAAGTTAACATCGTTTGTCTGCAGGATTACAATAAGGGTTTACTTAGTTCATCGCTTTGTAAGCAAATGATACGATTAGCGGCGCAAGCCAACAAGAAGGTTCTCGTTGACCCCTCACTTACCAGCGACTATTCAAAATATAGCGGCGCCACAGTTATTGCTCCGAACCGTAAAGAGGCCTCTACAACTGTGGGTTTTGAGATAAAAACAGAAAGCGATGCCGCCAGAGCGGCGGAGGAACTTGCCGAGAAGCTGGGATTGGATGCCGTAGTGATTACGCTCGATAAGGAAGGTGCATACCTGAAAACAGGCAAGATAAGCGAGCTGATACCGACTCGGCCTCGCAGCGTTTATGACGTTAGCGGGGCCGGTGATATGGTTCTGGCAACGCTTGCGATAACTTTGGCCTCGGGCTGCGATTATAAAACGGCTGTACAGCTATCCAATATAACCGGTGGAATTGAAGTGGAAAAATTCGGCACAGCAACAGTGACAATCGAAGAAGTTGTCAACGAAATCACCAGCCAAAATCAGGATATAATCGGTAAGATACGCGAAATCGACCGATTGGCTGATGAGCTCAACTGGCAACGCAGGCAAAAAAAGATTATAGTTTTCACCAACGGCTGTTTTGATGTCATCCATAGAGGACATATTGAGTTTTTGAGGTTTTGCAAGCAACAAGGAGATATAGTAGTTGTCGGCTTAAACAGCGACAGCTCGGTAAAAAGCATAAAAGGACCAGACCGGCCAATAAATAATCAGCACGATAGGGGCGCTGTCCTTGCTGCGCTGGATACGGTTGACTACATTACTATTTTCGATGAGCCGACGCCATCGAACATAATAAAAAAGATAAAGCCGGATGTATTAGTAAAAGGACAGGACTGGACAGATAAAGGTGTGGTCGGACGGGAATTTGTTGAGTCCTATGGCGGCAAAGTAGTTCTTGCGCCACTTGTTGAAGGTAAAAGCTCAACTGCAACGATTGAAAAAATGAAGGCGCTGGAAAAAAGCTCCAGCGAACAAAGTAATAGGTGAGATTGCCACGGCCTTCCAGGCCTCGCAATGACAGTGCTATAGGTAAGAGAGCCCTGATGGATGAGAGTATTAAGAAACAGATTACAGAAGCGATAGAAACGCACAAGAAACTTCTCGCTGAGCTTGAGGTAAGTGGTATTGAGACAATTGCCGCTGCAGCTGATGCGATAAAAAAAACGCTAAAGCGGGGCGGCAGAGTTTATATTTGTGGCAACGGTGGCTCAGCAGCGGACGCTCAACACATAGCCAGTGAGCTTGTAGGCAGATTCGAAAATGAACGAAAGGCACTTCCAGCAATTGCTCTAACGACCAATACATCTGTTATAACGTCGATTTCCAACGATTACAGCTACGAGGATGTATTTGTCAGACAGGTCGAAGCGCTGGTTAAGGAAGGTGACATTTTCTGGGGCATTTCTACCAGCGGTACTTCAGCAAATGTTATTAAGGCGGCTGAATTGGCTAAAGAAAAAGGAGCCTGCGTGTTGGCCTTTACGGGCAGAGTGAATAGTAAACTACAGCAAATTGCAGATATTTGTTTTTGTGCCGACAGCAAATCAACCGCCCGCAGTCAGGAGATTCATCAATTAGCTTACCATATAATCAGTAAGCTTGTAGAACAAAGCTTTTGTGGAGAATTAAAGAAGTAGCAGGTTCTGAATATGTCTGATAAAGCGATATTTCTGGACCGTGACGGCACTTTGATTGAAGACCCCGGCTATATCAATAACCCAAAGCAGGTAAAACTGCTGGATGGCGCCGCAGAGGCCCTTATCGAATTTGGTGCTATGGGATATAAGCTGGTCGTCGTGTCTAATCAATCAGGCGTGGCTCGCGGAATCGTTAGTGAGAAGGTTCTCGGTGAAATTCATAATCGTTTAAAGCAGCTGCTCGCTGAAAAAGGGGCATTTTTAGATAAGATTTATTACTGCCCCTATCATCCCGAAGGTGTTGTAGCAAAATACCGCGAAGAAAGCGACTATAGAAAACCAAGTCCCGGAATGCTGCTGGCCGCCGCTGAAGAGATGGATATCGACCTTGAAAAATCCTGGGCGATTGGCGACAGCAGCCGGGATATTGAAGCTGGTTTGCAAGCTGGCTGCAAAACTATCCTGATAAATCGCCCTTTGCATTACGAACAACCTAAACCTGGTGAGCCAAAGCCAGACTACAAGGCGATAAACATAAAAGAGGCGGTAAATATAGTGAAACAATATCACCGTTCGGCCGACAGATCTGCATCCCAAACGGAGTCGACGCCAACAGAGCAGACTCAACCTGTGGTGAGCAAAGTCGAACCACCGATGCTACAGCTTGAAGAACGGTTGGACTTTGCTCACCATGGACAAGCAAATCAACCAGAGCCAACAGAACCACCCCCCTTCTTGCCTCTGACAAGAGGCAGGGGGGCCACCGAAGAGCAAGAAATCTCCAATGATAGAACTGAACAATTACTTGAAAGTATCCTAAGCCATGTAAAAAGTATGCAGCGGGCCGATATGTTTGGTGAGTTTTCGATGATAAGATTTATGGCCGGTGTTGTGCAGGTTATTGTGTTATTGTGCCTGCTATTGACTATATGGTTTCTGATGGGCCCAAACAGGCAGGATAATGCGGTTTTTATCTCGCTTGGATTCGCTATGGTTCTTCAAGTGATGTCACTTACCTTTTACATAATGCAGAGGCGAAAATAAGGATGCGTTGATGGGCAAGCACATAAACGCACATCTGCTATGCGAGATTCAAGAGATGAGATTTTAGTATGGCTTCCTTCCCCTCTGGGTGATGCTATTTTGTGCACGCCGGCCTTGCAAGCCATTCGTCAACATTTCAAATCGAGCAGGATTTCTTTCTTTGCAAAACCAGCGGTTCGGCAGTTTCTCTCGCCCTGCAGCTATAACGATATATGGCTGGAGCAAAAAGACAAAAATTTACTTGCGATTGTGACAGAGCTAAAGAAGTACAAATTCACGCAAGCAATTCTTTTGAAGAATTCTTTCTCTTGTGCTCTGGCAACATTCTTAGCAGGAATACCATCGCGTATCGGCTATGACCGCGACGGGCGTGGTTTTTTGCTAACCGATAAACTTGAGCCGCAGAAACTGCCTAATGGAAGATTCAAACCCGTATCTATGCTCGATTACTATCTTGCGATTGCATCCCGATTGGGTGCTGAAACATCCGACAGAAAGCTTGAATTGCTTATCAACGAACAAGACATCAAAAGCGTGCAAAACAAACTGCCGGAAGCTTTCAAGGCCGACAAACCTGTTGTAGTGCTCGTGCCCGGAGGAGCATTCGGACCAAGTAAATGCTGGCCAAGTGAACGGTTTGCACAAACAGCCGACCGGCTCTGCGAAAACTATAACGCAACGGTTATCGTATCTGTGTCACCACATCCTTTTGAGAGGCAAATCGCCAAAGAAATTTGCGCTTTGAGCAAACACAAACTTATCAATTTAGCTGAAAAGCCGCTAAGTCCCGGTGAAATAAAGGCACTTTTTTCTATCGCGGTATTAGTTATAAGCAACGACACAGGGCCTCGTCATATCGCCATCGCCCTGGGACGAAAGGTCATCACTCTTTTCGGGCCAAATGACCCGGCCTGGACAGAAACCGATTGCGAAAATGAGATTCAAATCATCGGCAACGTATCCTGTGCCCCATGCGCAAGAAAAAAATGTGAAAAATCAGAGCATCTTTGTATGAAATCAATCACGGTGGAGACGGTTTGTGAAGCTGCTAAACAATTATTCGAAAATAATCGCAGACAACCTAAAATTTTCACCCGAAAAGAATTCGAAGAAATCTCGAACTTGTCCCGAGCAATGTCGAGGGAGTTCTTCTTCATCGACACCGATTATAAGGCCGCTTTTGGCGAATTGGGCTTAACGTCTGTCGATGCGGTGTTCTCATTTGATGCAGGTAAAGATTTGGTTAAAAGTAATCTTGCCCCGTATCGCAGCCGATTGAAGTTTGAAATAAATCCGCCATCGACGACTCTGTTCTTAAAGCGATATGAATCACCACCAATTTTAGTCCAACTTCGAAACTGGCTCTGGGCACGAAAACGCGTAAGCTGCGGAGCTTTTGATATAGAGCCGGCAAATCAACTGGCAGCAGCAGCAATTCGCACACCAAAAACTATCTGCTATGGAGAGCAGTGGGGGGGGCTGTTTGAGAAAAGAAGCTTTATCATAACTGAAAAAATTCCAAACGCCGAATCATTAGAGCGAAAGTTGCCGGAGTTTTTCAACTGCCAAAATGCGCAAGAAAAATGGGCCACAGAGGACATAGAGGCCACAGAGAAAATAAAAAATAAAGAATTAAAATCTGTGAAATCTGTGGCTAAAAATAAAGCTGAGAAACTAAAACTGAAAAGAAAGTTTATAGCTCAATTAGCGAACTTTATAAAAAAATTCCACCAGAGAAACTATCGCCATCGAGACCTTTATTTTTCACATATATTTTACGGCGGTAACGGCAAATTCTACCTGATAGATTTGTCGCGGGTATTTAAGCCGCTTGTCTTCGGGCAGCGGTTTCGGATAAAAGATATCTCGCAAGTTCATTATTCAGCACCAGCAAAGCACTTTTCCAGCACAGACCGGCTGCGTTTTTATCTTAACTACACCGGCCATAAGAAGCTGACTTCAAAAGATAAAGTATTTATTCACAAAGTAATAAATAAAGCCAGGCGAATGGCACGGCACGATAAAAAGCACGGCAGGATGGCTCCCTTTGCAGGCTGACCAAATTCGGTTACAATTATGTGATGCAGAAAAAAGTAGCAATTATAATAGAAAGGGCAAATATAACCCTCGGAGGAGCGGAACGGTCGGTCTTTGAGCTGGCACCGGCACTATCTGGACTTGGTCTCGAAGTCGATATCCTCGCTGCAAAAGGCCAGACCAGCACCAAAAACATCCATATTCTATGCCAAGACACGTTCGGTAAGCGGGTCAGTCCTCTTGTTTTTGAAAAAGAATTGAAAAAACATTTGTCAGAAAATCGATATGATATAATTCACAGCGTTTTACCTTTTGACTTTGCCGATATTTATCAGCCGCGTGGCGGTACATACACAGAATTAATCGTGCGTAATGCCGCCAGTTACCAAAATAAGCTTCTTTCATTTTGTAAAAGGCTCACCGCTTTTGCCAATCTTCGCCGGACAACATTTTTGCGGGCTGAGCGTCAACTATGCAAAGAGCCGGGCGGGCCCGTTATTGTTGCGCTTTCGAACTATGTCGCCGGGCAGTTCAAACGACACTACGCCGTCAGTGACGAACGCGTTGTTGTTATACTTAATGGCGTGAAGATAAACAAAAAAATAGACGCAAAACAGGCAGAAAGATTCCGCACACAAATACTGACCCGACTTGGGCTCAAAGAAGCGGACAATCCGATTCTCTTTTTATTCGCTGCTTATAATTTCAGGTTGAAGGGACTGTCGGCAGCAATTAAGGCACTGAAATACAAAACGGAAAAATATGGTTTAACTCATAAGACATATTTAATAATTGTCGGCAATGACAGAGCTCACAAATATATCAGTTTGGCAAAGAAGCTGGGTGTTGATAAGCAAATCCTTTTCTTAGGATCTGTTCAGCACATCCAAAATATCCTGTCAATTATCGATGTTGCCATTTTGCCCACCTTTTATGACCCGTGTTCACGATTTATTCTCGAAGCACTTTCCGCAGATAAGCCGGTGATAACCACGAGATTCAACGGTGCAATCGATTTATTTACTAATAATCGGCACGGTAAAATCATTGACGAAGCTACGGATATCCCGGCATTGGCTGAAGCTGTCAGCTACTTCACAGATAGAAGCAATATCCAAAAAGCAAAGGATTCAATAACTGCTGATAACCTTGCAGAAAAGATTTCCATTAAGCGTGTCGCCAGACAGCTTGAGTCTCTTTATGAATCTATATTGAAAAGGAAAGGCCTAAAGTAATGTACATAAATTTTGCTATTGCTATCATCGGGGCGTATTTACTCGGCTCAATACCGTTTGGGTTTATAATTGCCAAAGCCCACGGAAAGGACCTGCGCAGTATCGGTTCCGGCAATATCGGTGCAACCAATGTCGCCCGCGCTTTGGGCAGAAATTGGGCTGCCTTTTGCTTTTTGCTTGATGTGCTTAAAGGCCTTATACCAATGCTCGCCACGATGTTTATTGCAAAGCGCTTATTAACTCAATCGCAGGCACAACAGGTTCTTTTTATTTGTTTATGGCTGGCGGTTGGTATAGCGGCAATTTTGGGCCATATCTTCCCCTTATACCTGAAATTTAGAGGCGGCAAGGGCGTCGCAACCAGTCTTGGTGTAGCGCTGGGGCTCTGGCCTTACTATACAATGTGTGCCTTTGTTGCTCTCGGAGTCTGGGCGGTTGTTGTTTTGACATGGCGATATGTGTCTCTGGCCTCGATTGCTGCTTCTGTTGTTTTTCCAACAGCGCTGTTGCTGGTGGTATTACTAACACCGAACTGGGATTTTATCAATCTATGGCCGTTACTTATTGCGGCAACAGCAATCCCGCTGATGGTTATTATCCGGCATCGTGAAAATATAAAAAGACTTCTGGCGGGGACCGAAAGCAAAGTTTTAAAGAAATAGCAGAGGGGGGCAAACCAATCTCAAATTAGTATATCAATTATTATCAGCGGCCTATTATAATGGGTGTTTTCCGCTCCCAATAATCCTCGGCGAGGCAATTTCAACAATCCTTTTTTGAGAGGTGCCCCCCATAGGGTAGTGAATAGCTTGAACTTTAATAATAGCTTTTCTTGTCGTTTGCACCCCCTAATTACTTTTGTTAGATTAAGCCATACACTCGTTACATTTTATCGGTTTAATCGCAAAAAAATGCAAGTAGCATATTCCTGAAAATGGCCTTTCTAAAACCTATTATCAGACGGCTAAAATCCTATATAGGACTACCGAACCCCCAATTTCTGAATAGAAAATACACTATATCTAAAAAAATTGGCATATCAACAGGGTCTTCTTGGGCTTTGGGCACGGTCATAAGCCATGAGTTAGCGAAACGAGCGAGTCTCAGTGTTAATAATAGTAAGGTCGTTCTGATGTGTTTACGAACCTGTGTTCATCACCCCGGAAATGCTCACAATTCAAGAGAAGCCAGTCCCCCAAAGATAGCAGTCTTTACAAGTTCAGCTATGCTATGGGCATCCAGCTTTTCCATAATTTTACGCCGGTTCGCCTCAATGGTCTTAGTACTCACATGCAGCTCTAATGCTATTTGCTTAGTATTCTTTCCTTCACTAATAAGCTGAAGCACCTCACGCTCCCTTTCTGTGAGTGTTTCCAACGGCGACTCTGGGGTCTCAAATAAGTGTCTTACATAGTCGCTGACTACTACGCCAGCTATTTTGGAGCTAAGGTACTTATCGCCAGTGGCTACTTTCCGCACTGCCTCAAGAAGCTCATTAAAAGGACATTCCTTCAAAACATATCCTGACGCTCCAGCCCTAAGCATATCTGCGACAAAGACCTTGTTGGAATGTATTGATAGTGCAACAACCTTGACTTTCGGGAATTCGTGAACTATCTGGTGCGTAGCATCGATTCCGTTCAGGTTAGGCATAGATATGTCCATAACAATAACATCCGGTATCAGTTCTCGCACAAGCTCAAGTGTCTTTCGGCCATCCTCAGCTTCACCAACTATCTCAATGTCCGGCTCTTTCTCAAAAAGAGAGTGCAGTCCTTGACGCAAGATTGGGTGGTCATCAGCTAATAAAATTCGTATACTCATATGTCTCTCAAATAATTATTAGCGTTTGAGGGGCACTATTATTGAAGCTCTGCAGCCGTGACCCGGCTTAGATTCAATCTTAAGATAGCCACCTAAATGATTCCAGTGCTGACGAATGCTAAAAAGACCAAAACCTCCTTCTTTAGTCGCTACAGCCGCTATTTTAATAGGGTCGAACCCAACACCATTATCTTCAACAATTACATGCATCTGGTCATTGACTCTGCGGATAGAGACTTTTACCTCCTTCGCCTGTGCATGCTTAACGATATTTGCCAGTAGCTCCCGTGCATCTCTGAACAAAAGGAGACGAATATCTTCGTCGAGGGGCTTGATTTGACCATCATCCTCAAACTCGGTTGCAATACCATGCTTTTGCCGGATTTCTACAGTAAGCCAATCTGCTACAGCTGTTTCAAAACCCAACTCATATAGTATCGGCGAGCTCATATCAAATACCAATGAACGTACCTCTACAACCGCCTGTCCAAGTGAGCTGCAGATTTCATCTAATGCCTTGTTAAGCTCTTTGCCGGAAATGGTATGGCGAAGGGCATCTAATTTAATCTTTGAAATGGCCAGAGACTGATTGATTCGTTCCTGCAGTTCTGTAGCGATGCGGTACCTTTCACGCTCGTCGGTCAGCGATAGTTCCGAAGCCAGAGACCTAAGCTGCTCTTGGTATTCAAAAGCACGTTGCTCAGCCCGTTTGCGTTCCGCGTTCTTAGTCAACGTCCACTTACCTTGTTGCTTAATAATAGCTAATTGATGGTTGTTAACCACATCTATGATTTCAGAAAGACCACAGTTTTCGAGGCAGTAAGCACAAAGGGCGATAATCCGATACTTACCGATTGATTTGTTTATGTGGTGTTCATAATCGGTAAAGTCCTTCCAGAGCCCTCCTCCAATCCATGTTGTATTACCCGATATTCTGATGCCTGCATAATCCATATACAACGCTCGATCGAGTTTATCAATCCATCCTTGCAGGACTCGCTGCCAATCGAATCTGCCTTCTTTGAGATACCATTTATCATAGGAAAGAATTTCCATTTGTCCTTTTTTTAAACATTCATCGAAGTCAGGAATAACTTTTCTGATTGCGTTTTCAGCATCTTTTTGTTTAAGAGGTTCTGAAGTAACCCACATGCAAAGTTCATTGTTTTCTAATCCGGCTTTGAAGTATGGTACCAGAATATCAATTAAATCCTGCTTAGAGTTGTAAAACAGACAAAAGTGTATGCCCCAGGGCACATCACCTAACACATCGATTCCTGTTTTTCTAAGTACTGGTTCGACATTTTTGGATTTAGCCATTGCAGACATCCCTAATTATATAAGTCAGCATCAATTTTTTCCCTATCTTTGAGCTTCATCTTGTTTTAATGGAGCTGTCATAGTAACCGTACACCCATGACCCGGCTCGGACTTAATCTCAAGCTGGCCACCTAAATATTCCAGGCGCTGGCAAATACTAAAAAGCCCAAATCCCCCTTTATTAACTACTTTGTCCACAACTTTGTCAATATCAAATCCTGTCCCATTATCTTTAACACAAACCTTAATCTTGTCACCAAACTTCTGGATAGAAACCTTTACCTTGGTTGCATGCGCATATTTGACAACGTTAGTAAGTAGTTCTCTCACATTTCGGAACAGAAGAGCGGAAGCATCGTCATCCAGTTGCTTTTTTTGACCATCATCCTGAAATTCGATTTGGATTCCATGCTTTTTCTCGATTTCTTCTATAAGCCAATCCTGCACCGCCTCCACGAGACCAAATTGCCCCAATATTGGAGAGCTGACTTTAAATATCAACGACCGTATATTTTTAATTGCCTGGTCAAGCGAAACACAGATTTCCCCAAGTTTCTTTTCAAGCCCTTCGTCATGCACGGATTTGCAAAGCTCCTCCAGCTTCATCTTGGAGATACCTACCGACTGGGCGGTTTCGTCATGCAGCTCTGCAGCGATACGAGACCTCTCCCGCTCCTCGGCCAACGTCAATTGCGAAGCCAGAGACCTAAGCTGTTGTTGGTCCTTGCGTAATTTTTGCTCGGCCTTTTTGCGCTCGGTGATATCAGTGATCACCGCCATAGTGCCATTAATATTACCGCGACTATCATACAGTGGAGCAGCTGAGATACTGACGTCAATCAAGGAACCATCTTTCCGCTGGCGAATTGCTTCCGCTTCAGTTAATCCGCTTTCCAGTGCACGCGAGAACAAGGCATCAGCTTCATCCATTTTCTCTTCAGGGATAGCAGGATATTTACGTCCGATGACTTCTTGTGCACTCCAACCGAAGGTTCGCTCAGCCGCTGGATTCCACGTCTTGACGATTCGCTCTCTGTCCAGGGTGCAGATGGGTAACGGTGACGCTTGAATCACTGCCTTAAGCATTTGAGTCGTCTCGCGCAGCGCCTCCTCCACCCGCTTGTGCTCGGTGATGTCCTGAAAGGTTCCGGTGAGTTTCACCGTCTTACCGTCTTTCATATGAGGCATACAAATGGTATGTGTCAAAAGGTGCCTGCCTTTGGACGTGATGAATCGGATTTCCATATCGTACGGCTCGCCATGCTCAAGAGCCCGTTGGATTGCGCTCGCCAGTTTCGGGCGGTCTTCCGGATGGAAGAAATTAATCGCCTCATCCAATGATGGTTTGTAGTCCAGCGGCACCTCATGTATGTGATAGGTTTCCTCCGTCCAGCGTACCTCTTTTGTGATTACATCGATTTCCCAACCGCCAACTTTCGCCATTTGCCCCGTCGCACTGAGGAAAGCCTCGCTCTCCCGCAGGGATTCCTCGGCCTTTTTGTGCTCGGTGATGTCCTGTACAACGCCGAAAAGTCTTATTGGCCTTCCCTGTTCATCCCAAGTTACCGTTCCCTTAGTATGGTGGATTCGGATCTCTCCATTACGTACAATCCTGTGTTTATTTTCATATGGTTTGGTTCCATCTAATGCATCTTGGACTTCCTTCATTACAAAATCTCGGTCTTCCGGTAAAACTATACTGAGATACCTGACATAATCTACTGGTTCACCCGGTTCCACGCCAAATAGGCGATAAACCTCATCAGACCAATATACTTCGTCAGGGATTATTTCCCATCTCCAGCTACCAACGTGTGCTATCTTTTGTGCTTCAGCAAGATCTCTTTCACTTATACGCAGCGACTCCTCTGAATGCTTTCTATCTTTAATATCATAAGTCGTGAGAAGAAGGTGCTTTTTTCCTTTGAACTGGATGGTGGACAACAACGCTTCATACCATACTTCTGTATTGAATGTGTTGACCGTGTGTATTTCCTTCTTTACCAATTTTCCTGTAAGCAGCGCCTCTTCTGCTGCCTGAAGCAATCCCGACTTTTTCCATGATTCAAGCTCCCGAAAATTCAGCTTAAGTAATTGCTCGGCTGTTCCTCCTGACAAAGCTGCACCAGACGGATTGAACATGACGAATTGACCGGATTCTTCGAATATCCAGATTCCGACTGGAGATGTGTCAATAATTATCTGATTCAAGTTGAAAGCATCTTTGAGCTGCTGCTCCATCTTTTTGCGTTCGGTGATGTCTTGCATCTGTATTACAAGGCCACCCTTGAAAAATGAAGTGTGAAAATCGATTACTTTTGTAGAGCCGTCTTTGCATGTTATTGTAAATTCAGTGCAATCCTGTTTTCTCCCCTCCAGAGCCTGCTTTATGTTCTTCCATACAAACTCTCGATATTTCTTGTCAGGATACAATTTATTCGCCCAATCCGTGACATCACTCACCTCAGACATTTTGTACCCGATTAAGGTCTCCATCGCTTCATTAAAGGCTATAATTGAGCCATCTGGCCCGCCTACCGCTGTCGGAATTGCGCTTTTGTATATTGCGGCTGATAATCTATCTTCTATCTTTTTGCGTTCTGTGATGTCTTCTACTATCTCGATGAATCCCGTTATTGCGCCATCTGGATCAAGAGTTGGAAAGGCCTGGATGCGAGCTGAAAAATGGCTGCCGTTATCAAGGACCCCTTCGGTCTCTACTTCTGCCGGCCGGCCGGTGGCCATTGCTCGCGTACCGGGACAATGAGGACATATTGACTGGCGTTTTTCGAATTCCCGAAAACACTTTCGACCGATGAGCTTATTGGCAGGCTTTTGAAAGTATCTACTTAACGTGCTGTTGACCATAATTATCCTGTAATTGCGGTCTATGAGTGAGAAACCAAAGAAGGTATTAAAGAAGGTATTGTCCATTACGGCCCGATACAAGTCCTCCGCTGCCTGTAATGGCTTCTCCGGCTTTTTGGGCTTTTTGGTGTCTCGACTTACACGCTCTAATTTCGCTTTATGCGTGCGCAGTTTCTCTACTGCTTTAATAGATTTTTTCCCGCTCTTTTCAGAATCACGCATCCTTGTATTCCCCCGGCATATACAAATACTCGCTCCGTGCTTCTTGCGACTGTAAGCCAAACCTTAAATTAACTGATTTGCCCCCTGATGCAATTCTTTATTTACGTATGTCTTTTTAGCTGAGTTCAAGCGGGAAGTCAAGTACATTTTCGGCCAAAAATGTCAGAAATTATTTGTCTAATTTTAGCCTGATACTGCAGGAATAATGCAGAGAAATCTCAAAACCGAATGGCCCGTATTTCTGAATCGGTGTTCGCCACCACCTGGCACAAATATCGCGAAATCAGTGTTAAACGGATATTCCTTACCCTCATAAACGAAAATGCCCTGGCCCTGAACTACAAATACTTCATGTTCGTGGGGATGAGAGTGTAAAGGAGTAAAGCCGCCCGGTTGCAATTCGAACATCCGCATCGCAAAATTTTCCGCCCCATCGGCTTTGGAAATAAGCCATCTTATATCTACATCTTTTGCGCCCTCGATTTCCACCGGACTTTTGGTAATATCGCTGGCCTTTGCTATCTTCATTCCGTTAGACATTTCTATCTCCTTGTTGTGCCGGCTAATCATCCGAGTTTTTTGTCGAGAATCTCGGAAACTATTTTCGGATTTGCCTGGCCTTTGGTCTTCTGGATAACCTGGCCAAGCAAAAAACCCCTTGCTTTTTTACTTTTCTTTGAGCCGCTCGTTACATCCTCAACAGCTTTGGGGTTTTCCTTCAAAACCTCGTCAACTATTTTTCCCAGTTCACCGGCATCACTTTTCTGAATCAGGTTATTTTCTGTGGCAATTTCTTCGGGCGTTTTATTCAAGTCTGCAACGCTTATGGCCGCTATGGTGCTCGATGCGGTAGCGCTGACAACACCGTCGGTAATCATAGTGGCTAATTGAGCTACCTTTTCCGGTGTGATTCCTAACTCGGCCACGCTGCAACCTTTTTCATTGGCAAGCTTTTGATAATCCTGGGTAATAAGATTGCAGACTCTTTTCGGGTCGCCGCCGGCTTTGACCGACCGGTCAAAAAACTCTGCCGTCGTGCGCTCTGCTGTCAATACACCCGCGTCATAATCACTCAGTCCGTACTCTGTTACAAACCGAATTTGTCTCTTTATAGGAAGCTCACAAAGCCGGGACCGGATATCCGAAAGCCATTTTTCTGTCATCTCCACCGGAACAAGGTCCGGCTCGGGAAAATACCTGTAATCGTGGGCCTCCTCCTTTTCTCTCTGCAGGATGGTTACCCCTTTTCCATCATCCCAGCCGCGTGTGGATTTATTGCCCATTTCCATCGTCCGGCCGGTTTCGAGAAATTCATCAAGCTGTCTTTGCACCTCATAGTCTATACTTCTTTCAAGTGCTCGAAAGCTGTTGAGATTTTTGACTTCAACTATCGGCGTTTTATATTCTTTGCCGTCTTTGGTGACAATCAGATTTATGTTCGGCTCGAAACGCATATGACCTTTTTGCATATCGGCAACAGAAACACCGAGGAATCTTACCATTCGCTGCAATTCCACGGCCAGTGCCCGTGCTTCGATACCGCTGTTCATATCCGGCTCAGTAACAATTTCCAGTAATGGGGTACCGGTCCTGTTCAAATCGACCTGCGAAAAATTACCTGCTGTATGGAGGTTCTTGCCGGCGTCTTCTTCGAGGTGCGCCCTTATTATCCTGATTTTTTTCGTTTGCCCGGATTCAAGCGGTATTTCGATAAAACCATTGGTGCCAAGCGGCAAATCATACTGGCTTATCTGGTAGTTCTTCGGCAAATCAGGATAATAATAGCTCTTTCTATCCCACTTGGTGAACTTAGCTGCTTCGCAATTAAGGGCCAGAGCTACCAAAACAGCGTATTTGACGGCTTGCTTGTTCATCACCGGCAGTACGCCGGGCATACCCAGACAAACCGGACAGACCCTGCTGTTCGGCTCAGCGCCGAACTCGACCGCACAGCCGCAAAACATCTTGCTCTTTGTGCAAAGCTGTACGTGAATCTCCAAGCCTACTATGACCTTATAATCTACCATTTTATAACTCGCTTTTAGCCACGAATTAACACGAGTTTGACACTAATTTAGTTAATATGAATTTGCGATTATACTTTAAAGCTATATAACGAACCTTTCATATTCGAAGCTTCTTTTTCCGAAATTAAGAATCATTGCTAACTTGATTTCTGTGGCACGCAAATAATTAAGAACTTGTGCTCTGTGTGCATCTATAATGACATCCACAGTCTTAAGCTCAAGAATTATCTTATTATCAACCAAAATATCGGCGTAATAATCACCCACAACCTGTCCCTCAAAATATACCTTAACGGGCGGCTGTTGTTGTGCGGGAATGCCGTTCTTTTGAAATAAAACTACAAGAGCATTCTCATAAACTTTTTCCAAGAAGCCAAAACCGAGTTGGGTATGAACTTCCATAGCTAAACCAATTATCTTATAAGATAGTTCCTTGTATATTATCTCTTTATTATTCGTGTTCATTCGTGAGAATTCGTGGTTAAATAATTGGTGGTGTTTTCGTGTGCCAGTCAGTTTCTTTCTCATACATTCTTGCTATTCTTAATAACTTTTCTTCCGCAAAGGCCGGGGCGAGTATCTGCAGGCCGATAGGTAAATTATCTTTGTCAAAACCGCAAGGGATGCTGATAGCCGGGATGCCGGCTAAATTGGCAGCGATTGTATATATGTCCGAGAGATACATTGTCAGCGGGTCGTTGATTTTTTCGCCGAGCTTAAAAGCGGTCGTCGGTGAGACCGGCATTATAATACAATCGCATTTTTCAAAAGCGCTGGTAAAATCGCCTCGAATTAAATTTCTGACCTTCAGGGCCTTTAGATAGTAGGCGTCATAATATCCGCTCGAAAGGGCGTAAGTTCCGAGCATTATTCGCCTTTTAACTTCCTTGCCAAATGCCTCTGCCCGTGATTTGGAATAGACCTCGATATAATCTTGTGGATTTTCGGTACGATGGCCGTAATGCACACCGTCGTATCGAGCCAGGTTGCTCGATGCCTCGGCAGTAGCTATTATGTAGTAGGCAGCAATCGCATAATCCAGATGAGGCATATTGATTTCTATGATGTCGGCGCCGAGCTTTTTATACATATCTATGGCATCAGCGATGGATTTTTGTACTTGGTTCTCTGCCCCGGCATTAAACTGCGGCACAATTGCTATTTTGAGTTTCTCTACCGGCTCATCAAGTTTTTCAAGATAGTTACAGACAGGGGCGATGGCTTCATCGACACTGGTGCTGTCGGCCGGGTCGTGGCCGGCGATAACATTCATCATCAAGGCCGAGTCAGCTACTGTTTTGCTAAGTGGTCCAATCTGGTCTAAGCTTGAGCCATAGGCAACAAGTCCAAAGCGTGAGACTCTGCCGTATGTCGGTTTTAGCCCAACGACACCACAGAAACTGGCAGGCTGACGGATTGAGCCACCAGTGTCAGAACCAAGCGCAGCAAAACATAGCCTTGTCGCAACAGCAGCGGCAGAACCGCCGCTGCTTCCGCCCGGTACACGAGTGCTATCCCAGGGATTAACCGTTTTCTTTAGGCCTGAATTTTCCGTGCTCGAACCCATCGCAAACTCATCCATATTCGTCTTGCCGATTATTACCGCATCTGCAGCGAGCAGTTTCTCAACAACAGTAGCGTTATACGGTGAGTGGAAATTCTCTAATATCTTCGAGGCACAGGTAGTAGCACCGAATGTAGTGCACATATTGTCTTTTATAGCTATCGGCACACCTGCCAGCTTACCTACGGACCCGCCAGCAGCAATTTTGTTGTCAATCTCGCCGGCTCTGGCCAGAGCTTCTTCTTTGAGCGTGCTGATATATGCGCCGAGGACCGGTTCATTTTTTTCTATGGACTGAAAAACAGTTTCGGTAGCTGCCACGCTCTTTATCCGGCCGGCTGCAATTTGGTCTCGCAGTTCTTTGCAGTTCATATTTAGCAATTCATTCTGCATAAGTTAAAAACCCACGCAACTTTTTATGCTCCTGAGCTGTCATCGAGTATTTTGGGTACTTTGAAAAAGTCGCCGTCCCGCTGTGGCGCATTTGCTAATGTCTTTTCAGTCCCGAGCGATTCCTTAACACAATCTTCACGTAAAACATTTGTGATTGGCAGACAATGCGCGAGCGGCTCAACATTGGTGGTATCAAGCTCGTTGAGCTTTTCCATATAGTCAAGGATTGCGCTTAACTGGCCTGTAAATTCCTCGACATCCGCGTCAGTCAACTGCAGACGAGATAGCTTTGCGACTTTCTTTACTTGCGTCTGGTCAATTTTTTCCGCCATGTTTCTAAATCTTCACTCGGTCGAGAAAAATACTCTAAATAAAAAGCGAGGCAGAACCCGCCTCGCTGTGAACAACTCATACTCAAGAAAATTTTAGCCGGTTGCTTTCTCGGCAGGTTTATAGTTACGTTTGGGCGGCTTTTGGACAAGTCCCATACGTATAGCTTTGGCTGAGACCTTAATCCTGCTGACCTTGCCGTCAACAACAGCTCGAACCTTTTGTATATTGGGCTTGAACTTTCTCTTTGTAACGCCGGTAACTTTCCTGCCGACCCCGCCGAGATATTTGGCCTTACCTCGCCGGGCAATACTCCTGCCCGCTGTCGTTCGCTTACCCGTAAAAAAACATACTCTCGACATCAGTCAAACTCCTATCTAAGCGATTCGGGCATCGCACAGACTGCAATTGTCCCGAATAAAACTGCATACGAAACCAGTGAGTATACCTTCGATACAAATAAATGCAAGGCAAAAAGTGGTAAAAATACGGGCTTTTACCGCAAAATCATCCCTAAAGCCCCCGAACAGGCTATGCCTGCCTCTTTATTCTTAAACGAGGTTAAGTTGGCAGGTCATCGCCAATAGTTACCTCAAACACACAACGGGGCTGGCCAAACAGTACAGACTCTTTGATTTTGACATCCACAGATTTGCCAAGAATCATCTCGTATGTATACTTTTGCCATCCCGCTGAGCAGTAGCAGTAATACGGCGGTGTTTTTTTACTGTCAACCAGTCTACAATCGCAGTCCCGCTCACGTGTGACAATAGTAATAATTCCCTTTTCCTTGTCATAGGTGAGTGTTTCACCGTTATGGTTATTCATATGCTGGAAAAAACCTTCAACGTTGCCACGGTATCTCTCGGCCCAACCAAGTGATTTAGCGCAGTTTCGCCCCAATTGCTCCATAATCTCAATTCGTGTCTTCTCATCCATGTGGGTCTGGAGCAATTCCATTAACTTGGCAATTTGATTCCTGGCATGTCCCGACCACCATCTTAATCTTCCAAGTTCTTTGTGAATGTCCTCACCCAATTTTTCTTGGGTGTTTTTTCCCTTACTTTCCTCTGCCGCTGTTGCCTTCTGTTCAGACAACAAAATGGCCGAGCATGCACAAGCCCCCAAACCGCAGGTCTGTGTCAAAAATTCCCGTCTTTCCATAAAAAATCCTCCCAAAACTATTTCTCAAAATGTTTAATGATAAACAGCCAACTAAATATAGTAAAAAATTACAGCCAAAATCCCAAGTTTCTTCACCAAAAACCTTCAAAGCCGTAATCTTATTAACATTATAACCGATTTTTACAGATTAACGGCGGAAAATAATGCAACAGTGTCAAGCAATGAAATTGCTGAAATCATCTTGATGCCATCCCGCCACATAGATGGCGGGCAAGTTTTAGTTTAGGGAGTATACAAGACGATGGTTTCGACACGCAGGATACTTGCGTTTTAGCCGGCGCAGCTTATAATAACGGTATGAATATTCTTGGAATATCGGCGTTCTACCACGATAGTGCAGCGGCCCTTGTCCGCGATGGCGAAATCATCGCCGCTGCGCAGGAAGAGCGATGGACAAGAATAAAGCACGATAACCGATTTCCATCAAATGCGGTTGAATATTGCCTCGAAGCAGGGGGGCTTGGTGCGGAAGAGCTCGATTACGTTGTTTTCTACGAGAAACCACTGTTGAAATTTGAACGGCTGTTCGAATCCTACATAGGTTATGCACCGCAGGGTTTCAGGCAATTTCTGATGGGTATGCCGTTATGGCTTCGGCAGAAACTGCACCTGCCGAGAGAAATGGACAAAGCCCTCGGCCAGAAATACAAAGGCCGATATGTTTTTACCGAACATCACGAATCACACGCTGCAAGTGCATTTTTTCCTTCGCCATTTGAAGAAGCGGCTTTTCTAACAATGGACGGAGTCGGCGAATGGGCAACAGCCAGCTTCGGCGTCGGCAGGGCCAATAAGGTCGAATTGACGAATGAGATACACTTTCCTCATTCATTAGGCCTTATGTATTCTGCTTTTACGTATTTTACCGGTTTTCGCGTCAATTCGGGCGAGTATAAAATGATGGGTCTGGCACCGTATGGTGAGCCGAAATACTATGATGTCATAATGGACAAACTAATCGACCTCAAAGAAGATGGCTCGTTCCGTCTGGATTTGTCATATTTTCCATATTGTCATAAAACAGTAATGATTAGCTCCAAATTTGAGAAGCTATTTGGCGGGCCGGCTCGCAGGTCTGAGTCGCCTCTTACCCAGCGCGAAATGGATATTGCCGCCTCCATCCAGGCGGTTACCGAGGAGACTATGCTTCGAGCCGCCAAACATGTTTACAACCAAACTGGCATGAAAAACCTGGTATTGGCCGGCGGCGTGGCGCTTAATTGTGTTGGCAACGGACGTATCTTGAGCGAAGGGCCGTTCGATAGTATCTGGATTCAGCCCGCAGCAGGGGATGCCGGCGGGGCATTAGGCGCAGCTCTATTCGTATGGTATCAATTGCTCGACAACGAGCGTAAAGTCGATAGCAATGACAAACAACAAGCGTCACTCTTAGGGCCGCAATACAGTAATGAACAAATCCGACTGTTTCTTGACTCGGTCAACGCCAGGTATCACGTGCTTTCAAACGAGCAGGAGATGTTTGACAAAGTGGCGGATATGATAGATGAGGGAAAGGTAATCGGCTGGTTTCAGGGACGAATGGAATTTGGGCCACGCGCTCTGGGAAACCGCAGTATTATCGGTGACGCCCGCAGCGAAAAAATGCAGTCTATAATGAACCGCAAAATCAAGTTCCGCGAGTCCTTCCGCCCCTTTGCTCCGTGCGTATTGCGAGAGGATGTGCATAATTATTTTGAGATGAAGGATGGGCAAGACAGCCCATATATGCTTTTGGTTGCCTTAGTTAAAGAGAATAAACGTCTGCCTGTCCCGATACCGATAGAGTCACTAAAGGGTCTGGATAAATTAAAGGTCAAGCGCAGTGTCGTGCCGGCTATTACACATGTTGATTACTCAGCACGTATCCAGACTGTTGACACGGAGCGTCATCGGAAACTGCATCGACTGATGAGTCGGTTTAAGGAAAAGACGAACTGTTCGGTGATTATCAATACAAGCTTCAACATCCGCGGCGAACCCATTGTCTGCTTGCCGGAGCATGCATACCGATGCTTTATGGCGACCAATATGGATGTTTTGGTTATGCAGGACCTGTTGCTTTACAAACAGGAGCAGCCGCAGGCGAAGCAGCACGAGATAGACGAGTACAAGGCAAAATTTGATTTGGACTAAGTTGTTGACTAAACAGGAGTGACTAAAGATGTCGTTAGTTGAAATAGACTGGAATCCGAATCGTAAAGAACTTCGTAAATTTTCTACAGTCGCTCTGATTGCATCAGGACTTATCGCTTTACTGCTTTGTGTAATTAAAGGACTGGCAGTTCAATGGGGAGCAATTATCTTTGCTGTCGGTATAATTGTTTTTTTGAGCAGCTTTGTGTGTCTCAAAATAACCAGGATAATCTATTTGGGTTTAATATTAGTAACGCTTCCGATTGGATACGTAGTCAGCTTTATATTATTAGCTGCCTTTTATTTTTTGCTGCTGACACCGCTCGGGTTGTTCTTTCGCTTAATCGGTCGCGACCCACTTTGCCGAAAATTCGACCCCAATGCAAAAAGCTACTGGTCAATCCGGAAACCACCTAAAAACCTTAGCCGCTACTTCCAGCAGTTCTAAAATTTGGAGAATTAGAGAAGCCGATGCCTGAAAATAAGCAAGAGAAAAAAACGGACGAGTTTAACACCCTTGCCCAACAAAAGCGTACCAGCTTAATTGTAGAATTCTGGCATTTCCTCAAACACAACAAAAAGTGGTGGTTGCTGCCTATGTTGATTATACTGCTTCTTCTGGGTTTGCTGATACTGCTGGGTGGTACGGCAATAGCGCCGTTTATTTACCCGCTTTTCTGAGTCTATTGCTGGGCATCAGGTTATTAGCCGGCAGTAGCTTTTTTCAGGTATTCTATTTCAGATAGAGTATCAACTCTTCGCATTTTCTGCGTGAATCAACACCCGCCGCTGCCAGAACTTTCTGTAATCTTCAGCCATGAATAAATTAAAAAGTCGACATTCGGGTCGATGACAAGTAATATTATATTTCAATACCGGAGACTTATCGAGTTTTTATAATGTAGAAAAAGTTGCTCAGTGTTGTCCAGCTCCATTACAGGGATAAGGTCTATAGTGATTTATACTAAACTAATGCTCGGAAAACTTAAAACAAAATTAGGCAACTTTTCTACTCCATTTATTGAAAATATGCAACCATGCAAGACCAAAGATATCATCATTGGTATCATGGTCTTTTTGGTTGCCTTTGCAGCTTTTGCTTCTCTGAGCACAGAAGCCCTGATAAACGGAGATACAGCTGTCTACCTGCAACAAATGAAAAATCTCAATTTTTCTAACAGGTCGGTACATATTGGATACTATTTACTTGGGGCTGGATTCATTCATATCCTGCCCGGCTCAGATGACCGTGCAATAAACCTGATGAATTGCTTTCTTGGCGCCCTGAGCATAATGCTGCTTTACCTCATAACCTTCATCATTTGCCATAGACACCTCGTGGCTCTAATTTCAGGTCTGTTTCTTTTGACTCATTACATTTTTCTGGAAAATTCTATATATGCCGAAGTATATACCCCACAAATTTGCTTCCTGCTTCTGTCACTTTTATGGTGGCTGCTGGATAGACCTTTCGTCGCAGGTTTATCATTTGCTATCGGCTTTCTTATAACACCAAGTACTGTATTCGCCTTGCCCTTGTTCTTCATATTACGCCCTCGCTTACGGCCGCTTGTTTTGTTCTGCGCGACCATATTAGCTATTGCTGTCGCTGCGATATTTCCAGTTTACAGAGATTATTTCTTTGGTGGACGAGGTCTTCTAAAAGCTGCTCATGCCCCAGTAGATATAAGTCAAGCCCTCCGTAAAGAAGGCGGAGAGATATTCTTTAGCTTATTTCTTTGCATACTATTTGTATTAATCGGATTGATTGAAATCTTTAGGCAGAAAAGGTTCCGCCCGCTTGGTATCGCACTGTTGGCTCTCTGGATTGCTAATCTGCTCTTCGGTGAAAAATTCAGTGACGTGCCAGTGCAGCTTCCTACGTATGTGTTGCTTTGCTTAGTTGGCGGGTTGGGCTTTCATCTACTGCTTCGAATTTCAAACAATAAGCCGTATGGCACAATCCTGTCAGGTATAATACTGGCGTCACTAATGATAACCGTCATACTAATCAAGACCAAGAAAACTCCAGCACAGGTATCTGCATTTCTGCCTACATGGTTTTTGGTAATGATTGTAGCATGTATGGTATTATGTATACTGGTGACCGTGCTGACCAAGTTTCGCAGAATACAGGCTCAAGTTGGCATTATTAGCGCAGTAATTTTTGTCATCGCCACAAATGGCTTTATTGCATTTGCAAAAATGAAGGTGATGAGCAATTATCATACCGGATACCGAAATACAATAATAGAGATAGGCCGAGCCGTCGGCCCAGACCATCTTATTATAGCTGATTTTAGCAGAGCAAAGCTTTTTGAGCATTACTTGTCCCCGAGACCGCTTCCATCCTATTTGAACATTAACGCGTTGATGGGCAAGGCGGGCAAAGAGCATCAATTGGAGACAGTCAGAAAACTGGACGAAGCCCTTGCCGCACGCCGTCAGATATGGGTGTTAGGAAACTATTCAGGTCTTCTGCGGGGTTTGCAGCAGTCCGGTTACAAAATAGATCGATTCGGGTATGTATATGTAGCAATGGCAAGAAATTGAGCTAAAGATAGTACACAAGATGTTACGAAATTATTATGATGAAGGTTACCCAAGGATATCCAAATAATTTCCATAAAACATAAAATAAAATATGATAAAGACAGTTATTTTCGATTTAGATGATACACTTTACGACGAAATTGATTATTGCAGGAGTGGTTTTGCCGCCGTTGCTGAATTTCTCGCCAATTTGCATGGGACGCCACCTGCTGAGCGTATTTTTGATTGCTTATGGAAGCAATTCACCGGAGGCAATCACACAAGGACGTTTAATGCGGCTCTTGATGAGCTTGACATAAACTATGATGATAAACTTATTAACGAGCTAATAAGAGTATATCGCAACCACATCCCGAAAATAACGCTGCCGCAAGACAGCCGGGATGTCCTGTGCCTGCTAAGCAACAAATATACATTAGCTCTGTTAACGGACGGCTTTCTGCCAGCCCAAAAACTAAAAGTTCAGGCATTGGGAATCGAAGAATATTTCAAGTGCATTATTTATACCGAAGAGCTCGGCAGAGATTGCTGGAAACCTTCACCCGCAGGATTTGAGAAAATAATGCAGTCGTTAAACGTAAAGCCGGAGGCAATAGCCTGTATTGCTGACAATGAACAGAAGGATTTTATCGCACCAAACAAACTCGGATTTTTAACAATTCAGATGATTCGTTCTGCCTGTATACACACATCAACCCCGTTAGAGACCGGAAGGGAAAAATCTCTAACGGGGTCAACCTCTCAGCAAAATTATGCTGCGGCACAATATGTAATCCAGAAAATAAGCGAATTACCGGCTCTTTTAGAAAATCTTGGGGCAGAGTGAGTCATCCGCCACATATCCTAAAATACGTTTTTTCTTGACTTTCGAGGTTTTTTGGGCGATAATACTTACCGGATGGACTGTAGCAAATATTAAGGGAATATGCACTAAACGCTGTTTCCTGAAGCGTTAAGCGAATTTCTAAGGAGTTGAACTATGCCACCAGGCAAAAAACCGCAAGCTAATACTATGCTGTACACCCTAATCGCTTTTGTCGGCCTTTTCATTTTAGCAACCGCCGGTGCGGTTATCTTCTATGTCAAGGCCGAGGAACACAAAAAAAATGCAGAAGACATGGAGCGTGAGATTAGAAACCTGGCCACGACCGGTGAACGCTCGAAAATGGGTGCAATCGTCGGAACAAAACAATCCGGACAATCCTGGCTTGGTACAATGGCTGAGCATCTTGACCAAATGGTAACGCTAATCGTAGGGGGCGTGCCACAGCCGACCTCGGCTGAAGTAAAAGTCGACACCACAGATAGAAAAGTCAAAGACACATTGGAATTATTAGCTCATCAGCGCCTTACCATTAAAGACATCGCACCAAAAGCACCAAACAATGAATTCGTCGAATTGCTGGTTAAGCAGCAGTTTTCAGCAGTGACGGAGAACTTCGATGAAGCGATGAAAAATGCATTGCCTCATGAGAAGCTTGAAGAGAGATGGAAATCAACTATCGGCCAGATGGGACCTTTCAAACAACAAATCGGTGTCCGAACGGAGAAACAGCTGGGCTATGATGTTGTATTTGTTACCTGTGAATTTGAAAAAGGCTACCTTGATGTAAAAGTCGTTTACAACGATAAAAAGCAGGTTGCCGGTCTGTTTTTTGTCCCTACGCCGCCGGAGGTTTTGAAAAGTTATCAGGAAGCACCAAAACCAGTGACCGGGGAACAACCTTACATTGAAATCAATGACCCCGAAAAGGCCGGACTCATACAGGTAATTGAACAGCTGAAAGCAAAATTGGATTATATCATAGAAGCGGACGCTGCTTTGCAGAAACAGTTTGATGACTTACAGCGACGATACGATGCTGATATGACGGCCAATTTTGAAAAAGAAGAGGCATTGTTGGCCGAAAAAGAAAAATACAAACAGCAGGTTGAGGATACTCTGCGAGACTATAAAGAGCTTGAAGAGCTGCTGAGAAAAACTACGGATGAGCAGGTCCAGACCCTCTCGGCCCAATTGCGCGAAGAAAAAGAAAATCTGAGAACAGTCAACCAAGAGCTGCTCAAGACACAAGCAGAATTAAAAGAATCCGAAGAATTGATGAGGCGCGCACAACAAGAGCTCAGGGAGATTAAACCTGAACCGGACCGTGAAGTAGCAGCTTTTAAGCCTGATGGTAAGATAATATTAGTCAATGACCAGACCAAAGTGGTTCATCTAAGCATCGGAAGTGAAGACCATGCTTATCGAGGGTTGAGATTTACGGTTTATGACAGGAGTACTTCTGTCACGAAGGGTGGCGAGGGAAAGGCCGAAGTCGAGATATTCGATATCGCAAAAAACCATTCGGCAGCACGGATTATACGTTCAGAAATAAATAGACCCATTCTGGAAGGCGACATTGTTGCAAATCTAATCTGGGACAGCAGCAAAACAAATATATTTGTGGTTGCCGGCGACTTCGACCTCGACAACAATGGCATTGTTGATTTTGATGCTGTCGATAAAATAACAGCACTTATTGAAAAATGGGGCGGTAAAGTCGCTGATGACGTTTCCATCGACACAGACTTTCTTGTTCTCGGCAAGGCACCGAAGGTTCTTAAAGAGCCGACTCGTGAGGGCGCCGAAACAGACCCGGCAGCAATACAAAAATACAATGCTTCGTTGCGAAGACTCGACCGCTACAAAGAGGTCCAAAGCAGAGCAGAGTTCTTGTGGATACCTATATTTAATTACGAAAGATTTCTCTATTTTATCGGCTATAAAGGAACCGGGGTCTTTTAATCCGACTCGTCGGACAAGTCTGATATCTTCGAAGCTGGCTCGATACCAATCGAGGCCACAAAGACCTCACCTGTATATTTAGCTGCGCCCGGAAATGTAAATCCTTTCTTGACCGCAACGAAAGTTACGGTATAGCTTGCCTTAATAGCTGCACCGAGCGGCTCACCCGTATCGCAATCCAGCCCGGAAGGAATATCAATAGCTAAAATAGGGCGATTCTGAGCATTTATGCTTTCTATCAACTGTTTATACTCGTCACTAAGCCAGCCGCCCAAACCCGTACCAAAAAGGCCGTCAACGAGCATATCAGCATCGGCGGCAAAAGTCTTAACCCGGCCTGGGATGTCGCCGTCATCAAGGATTAACTGTTTGATTGGCTGGCCCATACGCTCCAAAATTTCAAGGTTTATCTTTGCATCGCCTTTGACTTTATTACGGTCGCCGACAATAACTACAGAAACTTTATAGCCGCTCCGGCTCCGGCTCGTGCCTACGCCGAGACGAGTGTTTAATAAATGTCTGGCGATAACGTATCCGTCGCCGCCGTTGTTGCCCGTCCCGCAGAATATACAGACTTTTGGTTTGGTAATATTGCTCAATTTTTCTTTAATCAGTTCTGCACAACTTCGCCCTGCGTTTTCCATCAATACCACGCCGGCTATCCCAAGCGTATCTATCGCCCAGCGGTCAACCGCCCGCACTTCATCACGGCTCATCACAACACATTTTTTATTCGGCTCATATTTTTCCATAAATGCCTATTGGATATTATGTATATTCAAGCCGCCTCGAAAAAAAACCATAACATGGACTAAATCTTAACCATCTTTGATGGCCCTCATTCTATACATATTTCAAAAATCTTCGCAAGGAAAAATACGCTATATCTCTCACAGATGCTAACAAATATGTGGCTTATAAACAGTTTTGTAGGAGTTCTAATAAATACAGAGCTTTCAGTAATCAAAAAGGGGTAATCGTGTAGATATTCTAATTGAAAAAGGTGTAACTTGGCAGTATAATACCATAGGTGAGGCTTGACTGCTTACGTGGATTATTTAAAGTTTTGAATTTGCGAGACTGGTATGATTCTGGAAACAATACATTTTGGTAGTCGTACATATGGTCATGGACTATTAATTATTATTCTCGTCCTGAGCCCCTGCCTCGCTGTTTTATTCTGCCGATGGTTTTACACGCTGTTCATACCATCTAAACGCGTCATGAAAAAGCGGAGTCGGATGTTGTTGTTTTTGCTAATTTCTTGGCCGCTTGTGATTGTAGGTGGATCAATTTGGGCGAGTTACCGGATAGGCTATTGTCATTTCTACTCACTTCGAATTGGGCCAGAGCAGGAGCTTGTGGCTTGTTATCTTTGGCCAAAAGGAGAGGTTAAGATTCCGGTTCAGGACATAGAATCCGTCGCTGTGATTCGAAAAGGGATCGGTTGGAGAGCAAGTGATGTACTTGTAATCAAAACAAAAACTGGGAGGGATTTGGTTAGTACAGCTCCTGTTCCAGATCCCGAGGCGCTACCTGATAGGATACGTGAAGCCATAGGCATGAAGACTTCTAAGGTAGATAATAAGTAATAAAAGATAGGGTAGACAAAACATCCATGCGGAAAATGGAAGAATAATAAAGAATGGCTTCTAGAATTATATAATTATTGTTTGATTCAAGGCAAATGACACGAAAGAACATCATAACCGGATGTGTGGTAAGTCTTACGATTACGGGTTTAATTATATGGGACATTTTGGCTCCCAAAGGAGGTAAGTATTCAAAAATGTCAAGTATATCTAAAAAAGAAGAACCAAGCTGGGAAGAGTGGATAGAGATGTTAGAGAAAGAAAGATTAACGATTCATTACAAATGGAATACTTATAAAGGTGAAGGCCAAGATATCGCCATGAAAGTACTTCAAAAATTCAAAGAAGAATATGGTAATATTCCAAAATTGTATATTGGTAATGGGCTTGGAATTTATCATGGTGGAAGCTGGGCTATCCACGTTGAATATCCATTCATTTTCGATAAAAGGAAAATTCCTCAAACATATTTGGGAATTGAAATAAGAGGCGGTACACAGTCAAAAGATCTGCCAAAAGAATTTCAGATTAGAAATACGATGAAAGAATACGTATGGGCTCCTGAGCGATACATAGAATTTGTAGACCGATGTACAGACGAAATTAGGGAAGAATTGGGAGACCCTAACATAAGCCAATATGAAATGCTAAGTGCCCTATGCGGTCGTGATTTTAGAGAGTTTTCTGCACAAATTAAAGAATGGGAGAAAAAAGGGGTAATACCACCATACAAAAAGACCAAAAATTAGTCCCATTAAATGGGCAACTGATTGTCCATACGGAAAATGAAATCCGTCTTCGTAAATACTATGCCGGACAGGTAAGAATTGGCGGGACGTGTGCAGAACGTGTCTATACCAGGGAATTATGAGAAAAATAGATAACAGACAATATAAGTTGACACAAATAAAAACTAAAAAAACGTTTACCAAAACCAATATAAAAGGCAAAAGAGGCAAACGATACGATTCAAAACTGGATAGAAGACAGAGCAAATAAAGCAATCCTCACGTAAGTAACCCCGTCATCAAGATGACGGGGCTAGCCGAGAGTTTTTCCTTTCTACTTCTTCGTTTTTGTCTTATTCTATAGTGTTATGAATATCTTACTAACTAATGATGATGGCATTTTCGCCCCCGGATTAGCAGCCATTTATAAAGAGTTAGTCAAGATGGGCGATGTGGCGGTAGTTGCGCCAGCAGATAGTCGCTCAGGTGCCAGCCATAGCATTACCTACTCTCGACCTTTAGTGTGCAATAAGGTGGATATTAACGGCCAATTCACGGGTTTTAGTGTGCAGGGCTCGCCTGCTGATTGTGTTAAATTAGCGGTAATGCAGTTGTATAAAGGCCCGTTCGATTTGCTCGTCGCCGGCATAAACAACGGCGCAAATGCAGGAATAAACGTCTATTACTCCGGCACGGTCGCCGCTGCAATGGAAGGGGCACTTTTGAAAATCCCTGCTGTTGCTATGAGTCTTGCAGCCGAGGAGCAAATGGATTTTGAAAAGGCAGCAAAATATTGTATGAAAATCCTGAAAAAGCTAATGCCTATAGACCGCGGCGACGTGATAAATATCAACATACCACAACTATCAAAAGGTGAGCCAAAAGGAGTAAGGGTAGTACCTCAATCAAACAAAGGTTTTGATGAATATTATATCCCACAGAAAAATGAACAGGGCCAAACTGTATTTCAGTTAGCTGGTGAGCCCAACCATACCGATGAGGAACCTACAGATACAATATCATTGGTGGAAGGATTTATAACGATAACGGTACTGGCGCCTGATATGACTAATCACCGCAAAACAAGCGAGCTTCAGCAGATAAAATGGTAAGCTGGGAGCACCGATGAGTAAACTCCGTTAGAAAAATTATTTCTAACGGGGTAAATTCCATTAGCCGGTTTTATCCTGCAGGTAAGGGACCCGCTGCATAGATTCCAGGGCACCGAACTTGTCATTGGCAAACTCAAATAAACCTTCAAGGCCGGTTACGGCGAAGATGTTTCTGACCTGTGCAGAAACACTGCATAATACAAGTTGATGCTCCAAACCGTTTAGCAGTTCCTTCAATATCATCAGATTGCAGACACTTGCAGAAGTCAGAATTTTTACCTTGGAAAAATCGACCACCACATCATAAGCGGGGCTGTTACCGGCGATTTCGTTGATTCTTTCAAGCTCATTACTCAAATGTGGTTGTTTAGGCAAAGTAACGTAAAGAACATCTTCTGAGAAATTTTGAATCCCCATTTCCTCCACCACATTTAAGGTAACATTGTGTTCATTAGCTTCAAATATATTATCGGAAGGATTCGCGTATTTCTGGTAGGGGCGATTCGCGAATCGCCCTTACCTTTAATAAAATATACTACAAAAACTGCAAATTCCAAATAAGAACGATTCAAAAAAACAAAATGGAGGTTCCAATTTGGGCGAAAATGGGTTGTAAAAACGCAGACAGGCCTTTCAGCAAGCTTACCCGGCGACAAGGCAACTCAGGGGGTCTTTTGGTAAACGCGTACCCAATCGACAAGCATTTTTTGTGGAAAGACAGTTGATTCGTCCGGTGGGCCTGCCCAGTCGCCGCCGATTGCGACATTGAGCAGGAAATGGAAGTGTTCGTTGAACGGAGCAGGGTACGGATTGCTGCCGCTGCTCCATTCGGTCTCGGAAAAATACATAACGTCGTCAACGAACCAGCGGATTTCGTTGGGCTCCCATTCGACGGCGTACACGTGGAAGTCGTCCGCGAAGTTAAGGCCGCCCGCATAATACGAGCCGCCGGAAGAATCACGCTCATGATTGGGGTCGGAAAAGTGAATAGTGCCGTAGATGCGGTCCGTCTGGTTGATTGCTTCCATAATGTCGATTTCTCCGCTGTCTGGCCATCCGCCGTAAATCTGGTAGGTGGGGAGCATCCAGAATGCGGGCCAGATGCCCTTGCCGGTGGGCAGCTTGATGCGAGCGGCCATTCTCCCGTAGCGGAAGTCGGCTTTGCTTAGCGAGCGAAGACGTGCGGAGGTGTAGTAATTGGGGCCGTACTGTTCTTTTCTTGCGATTATGACAAGGTTGCCGTTTTCGACGACCGAGTTGTATGGCCGGGCGGTATAGGACTGGATTTCGTTGTTGTACCAGTCGTCGCCGACCTCGTGAGTCCATTTTGAGTAGTCGATTTCGATGCCGTCAAATTCGTCGGACCAGACGAGCTGGTAGCCGGGCAGGTCGGGAATTGTTCTTGTCCAGTCGGTTGTGAACAGGGCAAGGTCGCAAATGCCGAAGGAGCCGTCGCCGTCCATATCGTATGCGGGAATGGCCTGTCCGTATCCTTGGGCGAGGTAGGCGAAATCGATGAAGTTGACCGTTCTGTCGCTGTTGAAATCCGGTCGGGCCAGTGGGTTGGTGCGTGCGAATGTAATGTCATCGAAGTTGAAGGCGGGGGTCTGGCCGGCAACTTGCGAAGCAACAAGAACAACTCTGACAAAATTGGCGTCTGAGTTGTTATAGACCTGGCCGGAGAAGTAGTAGTAGATGCCGTCTTTGGGCACAGTCAAATTGATGTTATCGGTGTCTATGCGCTGTTCATATGGGTCGTTGCGATTGGCATACCACTCAAGTTTGAACTGTGCGGTACCAGTTTGGTTTTGTCCGTTTTGCCTGCCGTTGGCATCGGCGATGAATCCCCCGATTGTGTAGGCGGTGTTGCGGGCGACGGGTATGTCAACCGTCGACCAGCAGACCGACCATCCCTCCGGACCGGGCATCATACTAACGAATGCCTCGCCGCTATGGGCCTTGTTCGGCTCCGGCTTATGGTAGGTAACAGTCCCCTCCGGAGCAAACCACCATTCATCGGCAAAACCGGTCTCCGGGTTGCTGACCTCAAAGCCGGCATTACTGACTAATGTGCCTCCGTAATCGGCCAGGGATGTGGCCGCGAGTCCCGCTATCAGGCAACCGAAGATAATATAACAACCTTTATTCATAAGGATTAACCTCACGTGTGCCCCTCCGAATGAGCGAATTTGTTTTACCACACTCCCATTATATCAAGTTGGCTGCGTGATTGCAAGTCGGCGTGTTCTCAGATGCCTGCCCCTCTATGTTATTGGCAGGGGCGGTATGGTAACGATAGACAATTTTCTCAAAAAAACTGACGCCAAAACGATACCCTGAGTCAATTCAGGCGAAAATTGCGGCGAAAATGAGTTGTAAAAACGCAGGCAGGCACTTATATTTGATTAGATGGTAACTGGTAAATGGTTAAATGGTAAATGGACTAATAACCAGTTACCAATAACCAGTCACCAAAACAATTGTCGTCCCCGTAGCTCAATTGGATAGAGCGTTGGCCTCCGGAGCCAGAGGTTGTGCGTTCGAGTCGCACCGGGGATAATTTAATTAAAACCGAAATACGAATATCGAAATCAGAAACAAATTCAAAATTCAAATGTTCGAATTTTCAAAACATTTTGTTTTGGTCATTTTAATTTCGGTCATTCGGATTTGTTTCGTACTTCGGATTTCGTGCTTCGTGCTTTATATCCTGGTCTTTGCAAACTTGGTAGTTAAGTCATTTTAGCATACGAATAGAAGGATTGACAAGGATGGTAGTTCTCGTAGGGATTGATGAGGCCGGCTTCGGGCCGATTCTGGGGCCGTTAGTTGTATCGTCGAGCACTTTTTCGCTTCCGCATCATCTTTTGACATCTGACCTGTGGCAGGTCTTAAAAAAAAGTGTAGCCGACAAGCGAAGGCATCTTGCAGGGCGACTACTTATCGCCGACAGTAAAAAAGCCCATAACAAATCACTCGGCATAAAGCACCTGCAGCGAACCGTCTTAGCGTGCCTTAAATGCCTCGGTAAAGAGCCGACCACGTTGACCGAACTTTTGAAATTATTGTGTCCGGATTGTATCAGCCGATTAAGTGCGTATCCCTGGTATAAACAAGCAACAGAGCAGACGATTTTAGCCGATGTTGCTGATGAAGCGATTGCATCAACTGTGCTGGCTGATGACCTGAGCTCGAATGGAATCAAACTGCTTCAGCTGAGAAGCTGTTGTCTGGACGTTGCCTATTACAACAGGATGGTCAACAATGTCAAAAATAAAGCCAGCGTCCTTTTCACAGCTACATCGCGACTTATAAAGAACGCTTTTGATAATTTTGAAGGTGATGATTTACAAGTTATGATTGACAGGCAGGGCGGCCGAGTTCGATATCGAAAAGTCCTGCAGTTGATGTTCCCGGATATGAAACTGAAGATTCTCCGCGAGAGCCAGCAAAACAGCAGCTATGAATTGCAGGCCAACGGCAAATTTATGCGTTTGCACTTTGTTGTCGGTGCAGATGACCGATATTTACCGGTATCGCTGGCATCGATGGTCAGCAAGTATTTACGGGAACTTTTGGTTTATAATATAAACCGTTATTTTGCCGGCTTCGGCGCCGACTTGAAACCCACCGCAGGCTACTGGAAAGATGGCCTGCGTTTCATCGAGGAGATAAAAACGAATCTGCCCCACGTTAAATATGATGACAACCAATTAATCCGCTGCAGATGATTAGCAGGTTTGACCAGTCCGTGTTCGTTTGTGTTCAAGTCCGTACTTCTCTGTGTTTTTTCCCTAAAAATAGGCCGCCAAAGTCGAGCAGTAAGTGCACTGTAGATTAGAATTTTGCTTGTTTGAAGTTCTGGATAACCTTGTATTTAATATACTCATTAGTTGCCTCAATAATCTCAATTCGTGAACCTTTGTACCCAATGATTCTCGACTCAGATAAATCATACTCTACATTGTTGTAGAATGCCGGTCTTGCAATATCATTCAAAAATTCACGGTATGCCATGTTAATTTTAGAGCCAACTTTTCCGCTATAAACAAGAGTCTGCTGAAAAGAGTCAGAGGTTGCTACCGGATATTTTTTCTTTTCATAATTTGCTTTATTAGTACAAACCGCCATGTCGTATATTGATATTCCACATAGCTTTCCACTTTTCTTATCTAAACGAATAATTTTAAAGGGGTCATATAATCCCTCAACTATTACTTGTCCTGAATCCATGCCGCCCAAAGGGAGATAAAACTCGTATTTTCTGTCTTGGCCTTTTTTAAGATAATACCCACGAGTGAAAGTATATCCACCAAGCACCCCCGCCTTTACATTTTCTCGAATGTATATAGCATCGTGTTCTGAAAATTTACCTTGTCGAAGCATATTGTCGCCAACATAAACAGTTTCTATGGAATTCAACGGTGGTTCGCTTATCTCGGTTACTTCGGGATAGTAATTATATGTCTGGGTTGCGCATCCGGCCAGAAAGACTATCAAAAACACTAAAATCAAAAATAGTTTTTTCATTTTTCCGCCTCTCCAAAAGTCCCCGAAATTGATTTCAAGAAATAATATCCTTTTAGCGTTTTCTTCTCAACATCACCGCACCCAAGCCAAGCAGTAAGAGCGTGACGGGTAATTTCGCGGATTTCACCGCCGGACAAGCTTCTCTTTTGCCCAAGAATTCCCTTAAGTTAGTGCCATTATATGGTGTCCCCAGATTTCCGCGTCAGGGGCTGTCTTTAGCCAGCGTTAACGTACCAATTCAAACTTAATGGTAAACTTACCGTCCAGGAGCGTCTCATTTAATACTCGAAAATGAGCCGGCTCAAATGT
>Ga0315551_10000296_pt1 | contig 39846 bp, 28 predicted proteins | sample SalMarSW160290MG_FD_203678 | JGI IMG/M metagenome (GOLD analysis project Ga0315551, IMG submission 203678) | Salt marsh sediment microbial communities from the Plum Island Ecosystem LTER, Massachusetts, United States - Salt Marsh Sediment SW1602-90 ...
TTAGTGTCTTCGTGGCTAATATTACAAAAGGGGGTAGTTGGTGCAAAAATCACCTTGACTTGACTGACTGTTTTCATTATACTGAATATCGTAACAAAATAATGCAAATTCAAAAAGAACGGGCTTCTGGAAAAAATTTTAAGTAATATTAACATTAACTTTTTTATAAATTTTGAGGAGGTTGTTAATGAAAAAAGATAAGAAAAAAATTTCAAAAAAAACGACTAAGAAATCTAAAAAATTACCCAAGATAAAGATAGACAGGAAAAAAATTATTGAGAAAGTTAAACAAAAGAAAATATGGATTCCGGCAGCAGTTACCGCAGGGGTTATTTTAATTGCCCTTTTGCTCTACCCGAAAATAAACGAGATAAGAATGAGAACTAAACAACCCGAAACCGGAACAGGGGCGATATCTGGAGTACTTGAAATAACATCATACGCCCCGCAGGGCGAAACTTACGGACAGGTTCAAATAAACATAAATTTCAATAATCCTATAATACCGCTAACGACATTGAGCGATGAAACAAGAGACGCCATTTTAAGTCACTTCAGTCTAGAGCCTAAAATCGAAGGTAAATTCAGGATTCTCGGAACCACAGGTGTGGTATTTGAACCCGAGCACAGTCTGCCGATGTCAACCCACTACATAGTAAAAATACAAAAGGGAATAAAAGATATCTTCGGTAACACACTTGCAGAAGATTTTAGCTGGGAATTCAATACTCCCCTACCCCAAATAAGCATTAGCCCTTATAACAACTCTCACCACGTAAAACTTGACCAGGAAGTATTTATTACAAGCAATACTTCTTTGGATTTAAAATCCTTAAAAAGTAAAATAGAATTCTTCGAAACCCAAACAGAAAAAAAAGTTGCGTACGAATTCCTTGAACATGAGAAAAATCCGAAAGATAAAGAAGATATCGGAATATATCACCTGAGGTATGTTTATATGCTGAAGCCCGTAAAAGGGCTTAAAAAAGATACCGAATATACAGTTATACTCCATTCCGGTATAAATACCACAAGAGGTAATAAACCAACAGAGCAAGAATATTCTTCGACTTTCAGGACTTATCCTCCCTTTAGTTTCATCAAAACCGGCTTCTGTGGTGAATGCGGATATAAACTTACAACGGTTCCCTATATCTCTTTCACAAATGACCCCGATTGGAAAAGCGCCGGGGCAAATATTTCTGTTTCTCCTGGTGGGGAGAAAAGTCCATTGAACGAATACTCCTGGTGCTATATAGATTATTCACTTGGTTTTAATGAAGAAGATTTAGAACCAAACACCCGATATAAAGTAAATTTAGGTTCCGGATTGATAGACATTTATGGTCAAACGCTGGAAAATCCGCAGGGCACTTCTTTTACAACGGGAGAATTAACCCCGAAGATGTGGGGACCAAGCGGTTACCAGCTTATAACACCCAATATAGAGCCAAAACTCGGAATAAAGACTGTCAATATAAATAAAGCCTTTTACATCATTCAGAAGCTCGACCCTAAAGATATTCTGGTAAGAGAACAACTGGCTTCTTACTACATAACAGACAAACTTATAAACAATCTGAAAGTAGATGAATCCCGTCAGGATATAAAATTAAACGAGGAAAGTGTTGGCAAAGCGTATTTCGACCTCAGCCCGCATCTGCGAGGCGGAAAATTCGGCGCGGTCGCCTACAGATTTACCTCTCCACATGTAGAATGTTACTCCGAACCAATAAGTTTCAACGGTTTAATACTGCGAACAAATATAGGGATATACACCCAGTTCCATCCTACAGGCGGTATAGTCAAATTAAATCAGCTCACCGACGGTAAACCCGTTGCTAATGCAAGAATCAAATTATACAGAGAAGACGACCTGCCGAGGCTGGAAAAAATATGGGACCTCATAACCGATAAAAATATAAACAGGATATCCCCCTGCTACGAAGGTACAACAGACGAAAAAGGAATGTTAATCCTTTCAGCCTCCGAGATGCAGAAATGCACGAAAAGAAGAACAAGCAATAAAGTATTGAACGAACTTTACCCGCCGGAGGCTGACCCTGATGATATTCTATACGACAGCGAGCGTTTTGGCTTCGCGGAACCACCGCGCCTACTGATAATAGCAGAAAAAGACGATGACTGGACTTTTATCCATACTGAAGAGGGAGGAAATCCCTCTATCTGGGATTTCGGCATAAATCCCGATTGGGAAGCCGAACGGCCTATAAGCCTGGGAACTATATTCTCGGATCAGCAATTATACCGTCCGGGAGACACAGTCAGATTAAAAGGCGTCTCAAGATACCTGCTTTACGGAAAACTACAAACAGGTAAAGGATTAACTTTCAAAATAAAACTCAGGGACCCTCATGGAGGAGAAAAAGAAATTGAAAATGTTAAAGTCAACGAATTCGGTACTTTCGATTTCGAAATATCAACGAAAGAAGAACAGCCGCTCGGGTCTTATTATATAACTGCTGAAAACACAAAACATAATTTAAGATTCCATGGTAATTTCAGACTGGCTGAATTCAGAGTTCCGGAATTCGAAGTTAACCTTGATATCAACAAGAAAATAATCACTGCCGAAGAACCATTTAAGATTTCATGGGAAGGAAAATACTATTTCGGAGCACCTATGGCAGAAGCAACTGCTTCCCTCAATATAACCCGCAGAAAAACGTACTTCACACCAAAAGGGTGGGAAGATTTTTACTTTGGGATTCCCGGTTATCTGCTTGAACAACAATCTTCCATTAGCGGAACTTATCTGCGTGAAACGATTAAACTGAATGAAGAAGGCAAGGCGTCCAAAACTATAACTCTAGGGCGCGATGACGTTCCGTACCACATGACTTATCTTTGTGATGTAGAGGTTACGGACGTTTCGAACCAAACTTCTTCCGCGAATAAAAGCATCACGGTCTTAACCGATAAACGACTTATCGGCATAAAACTCGACGACTGGATAATCGCAGCAAAAGATACCTTGAAGGCAAATATTATAGTATCGTCACCCGAAGGGGAAGCTTTAGCAGGAATACCCATTACAGCTAAACTGATAAAAAGAGAATATCATTCCGTAAAAACAAAAACCCCGGAAGGTAAATTCAGAGTAGAAAATACAATGGTAAAAAAAGTGGTAAGTTCCAGAGAAACAATAAGTGCCAACACACCTAAAGAATTGACTTTTTCACCCGAAGAAGCGGGTTCATATTTTGTATTTGCGGAACTCAAAGACAAACCAAACAGCGGGACATCTGCCGCAGCCTCGATATGGGTAGCCGGAGAAAGCTACGTTCCCTGGGAAGAAACGGGCGAAGATAAACTGGAAATAATAATGGATAAAGAAGAATACAAAGTCGGAGATACCGCACAGGCTTTTATCAAGTCCCCCTTCCCTAATTCAGAACTATTCATAACGGTCTGCCGAGAAAAGATATTCATCAAAGACTCAAAGGAAATCAAAGGAGGCGGATTCACTTATAGTTTCAAAGTAACCGAAGATATGCTTCCGAATGCTTATGTGGGAGCAGTACTTTACCGCCTCGGAGAACCTATCGTTCCCGTGGAAGAAGAAACCGGAAAACATATGGAAAAAATAGGCTTTACGGGCTTCAAAGTTTCGGTGTCCGATAAATATCTAAACGTAAAAATTACTCCATCGAGCAAGAAACTCCGACCGGCAGAAGAATTAGACGTCGACATTAAAGTTACACGAACGGACAAAAAAGGACACCGGAGTGAATTGACAGTTATGGTTGTGGATGAGGCTGTTCTCTCCTTAACGGGATATACGCCACCGGACCTTGTCAATATCGTTTACAGCTATAGAGGACTATCCGCAAGAATTACCGACAACCGTCCGTTCATAATAACGAAAGAAGAATTGATGCAAAAGGGTTTCGGTTACGGAGGAGGAGCCGAAGCAATGAGAATTGCGGGACCGGTCGTACGGAAAAAGTTCTTGAAATTAGCCTATTACGACCCGAACCTCGTAACGGATAAAGACGGGCATGCTCACTTCCGCTTTAAACTTCCCGATAATCTAACGACATGGAGAATAATGGTCGTTGCTGTAGGCAAAGATAATCTCTTCGGATACGAAGACGAAAAAGTTGTCGCAACTCAGCCTTTCGTACTGCGTCCAGTTTTACCGAGATTTGCAAGAATCGGGGACAAATTCAACGCGGGAGTCGCAATTACAAATTCAACGGAAGGAGAAGGTACGGTTAAAGTATCGGCTGAACTTTCCGGAAAATCGATAATACTCAAACAAACTGACTCGCAGACAAACGAAACTGCCTTAAAAAAAGGACAGTCAAAAACGATTCTCTTCCCGTTCGAAGCAGTCAAAAAAGGAGAATCGAAATTGAAATTTATCTCCTATTTTACCGGCACATTCGGAGGCAAAGAAATAAAAGAATCCGATGCAGTAGAGATTTCACTCAACATTCAAGAACTGCTTGCAACGGAGACAGTGGTAGCGGTGGGAGAAACGAAAGAAAAAGCCAGTCAGGCTATAAAGGTCGATAAAAGCGTAAGGAAAGATATGGGAGGACTCTCACTCACTCTTTCCAGTACAGCTTTAACCAACATCGGAGAAGGAGCAAAATACCTCGTAGAATACCCGTACGGATGCCTGGAACAGACTTCGAGTAAACTCCTTGCTCTCGTTCAACTCAAATATCTTTCCGATAAATACGGATTCGAACTTGAAGCTGTAAAACCCGTAGACAAAGTGATAGAAGCAAATATCAAGAAAATCCTTTTGATGCAGAATTACGACGGCGGATTCAAATTTTGGCCTACGAGTTCCACGTCGGACTGTTTCTTGTCACCGGATGTAGCCTACCTCTTCAAAAGATGCAAAGAATTGGGATATAAAATTCCCGAAGAAGCAATGAACAATTTGCTGGTATTCCTGGAAAACACGTTGAGAAATCCATGTCATCCATTTTTCACCTGGAAATCTTTAGCGGAATATAGAATAAACATTCTGCTTGGTATGCATTACCTTGGTAAAACCGACGAAACTTACTTCGAAGAATACTTCAACCGCAGAAAAGAATTGAGTTTTGGAGCGCAAATCAGCCTCGCATACCTGCTTTACCAATCGCCAAAATGGGAAAAAGAAGCGCGTACTCTATTAAAAGAAATCAAAAACGGAATGTTCGTTACAGCACAAACGGCACATTTCGAAAGCCCTAAAGACCTGCCTCCATCATGGCTATTTATGTACTCACCGATAATTACAACGTCAGAAGCAATCAAGCTCTTCCTTGCCATGGAACCTGAAAGTGAATATATATCGAAATTCGCACGTTATATACTCAACGCAAGGAAAAACGGAAGATGGCGTTACACGTACGAAAACGCCAAAGCCATAGACGCTCTCGTGGAAATTTCTCTTACAAGAGAAGCAGAACCTCCGAAATACTCGGCAGATATTTTAATTGCAGGAGAAAAGGTTCTGACACATATGTTCAAAGGCTACGAATATAAACCTTTCGAGGAATTCTTACCCATAACGAAATTACCGGACGGAACGAGTAAAATCGATATTTCCAAAAAAGGTCAGGGTTACCTTTACTATGTTTTATCCTACTCATACAGACTGAAGGGAGCCGCGGGTTCACGAAACGAGGGTCTTACGATAAAAAGAACGATTAAAAATTCGAATACAGGTAAGCTCATTGGGGAATATGCGACCCAGCCGCTCGAACCCGTGCGGGTTAAAGCAGGAGATATTCTCGAAGTCGAGCTCGAGTTCAAAGTCAATCAGACTTCTTACCATCTCGTAATCGATGACCCCATTCCTTCCGGACTCGAAGCTATAGATGCTTCTCTGAAAACAACCTCGATACGATATGATATCAAATCACAGGAAAGCGTTACCAGAAGAAGTTCATGGAACCCGATAAACCACACCGAACTACGAGACGATAGAGTTGCTCTCTTCGCAGATATGGTAAATCCCGGAATATATAAGTATAAATATCTGCTCCGAGCCACTACATCCGGGTATTTCCTCTGGCCTTTTGCAAAAGTAAGTCTGATGTACGAACCGGAACAGTTTGGTACATGTAGCGAGGGATATATAGAAATATCGAATGAGTGAAAAATGATAAATAAGCTCTTCGCTTTTGGCTGTTGGCTTTTAGCTCTTTAATAAAACCTTATGAAAGCTAACCCCAAAAAGCTAATAGCTAATGGCTTCAATAATCTGGTTCTCTTCGGATGTTTGATTATATTCATTCTCGGCTTTCGTCTTACACCTTATCTTGTTCCAATCAGAGAGAAGGACCTCGAGAAAGAGAGTTTCCATTCTATAAAATTCTATGATAGAAATGGAATCCTCCTACAAGAAGTTCTATCCGAGAATTCGAGCCGCTCGATACACACGGACTTCGATAAAGTCTCTCCGTATTCCATCCAAGCGATTATAGCTTCAGAAGACAAAAACTTCTACTCTCATAACGGCATCGATTATAAAGCGATATGTAGAGCAGCATGGCAGAATATCAAACATAAAAAAGTCGTATCCGGTGCATCGACAATAACCCTGCAGCTTGCAAGAATGATGCGACCCGGAAAAAGAACGTTGTTTAAAAAAACAAAAGAAGCGTACTTTGCGTATCGTCTGGAAGCGGGACTCGGTAAAGAGAAAATCCTTGAAGCTTACATCAACAGGATACCGATGGGAGGAAACTTATACGGCATAGAAGCAGGTTCAAAAGCTTACTTCGGTATATCATCTTCGGATTTAACTCTGGCACAGGCTTCTTTTCTGGCTTCCATTCCCAATTCTCCTACCCGCCTGAACCCGTATAAAAATTTAGAAGACATCAGGAAACGCCAGAAATACGTTCTACAAGAAATGGTTAAACAAAATCTTATAGACGAAGAAAGAATCGATAGAATACTCAAAGAAGACATTTCCCTGCGGCCGCAAACGGCATCTTTTCTTGCGCCGCATTTCGTTTTTACTCTCCTCGAAGAATTGCCCGAAAACGCGCAAAACGTCAAGGTAACCGTCGACCTCGAATTACAGAAAATGGTTCAGGAACAGACAAACAGGGTGGTAAAGGCTCTCGAATTCTTTAACGTTACCAACGCAGCTGCCATATTGCTCGATAATTTCACAGGCGAAGTCCTTGCATATGCAGGTTCGGCAGATTTTTTCGACACCGAACACGAAGGAGAATTTGACGCGGTGAGAGCTTTGCGTCAGCCAGGTTCGACCTTAAAACCTTTTCTTTATATACTGGCTTTCGAAGACGGGTTTACACCCCGAACCGTGGTTCCGGACATACCGACTTACTATAAGATGCCTACTGGGATATACTGTCCGAAGAATTACTCCGAAGATTTCTACGGTCCGGTAAGAGTAAGAGAAGCTCTGGCGAATTCTCTCAATGTACCAGCTGTCAGAGTTCTCACCAAAACAGGTATAGATAGATTCCTGAATCGCCTCAAAGAATATGGATTCAATTCCCTGGACAGAAATGCGGATTATTACGGCGTCGGACTTGTACTCGGAGGAGGAGAAGTATCACTGTTTGAACTGGCAAGAGCATATATGTGTCTGGCACGCGAAGGGAGTTTCATTCCCATCAAAGAAATCCTTGAAATCGACGGAGAAGAAAAGAAAAACCCGGAACCAAAAGAAAACATATCTACGCCCGAGTTCAATTATCTGATAACCGATATCTTAAGCGACAAATTCGCCCGTACTCCTGAATTCGGATTCAGTTGCGTCCTGAATTTTCCATTCCCATGCGCGGTCAAAACAGGTACTTCATTCCGCTTCTGCGATAACTGGACTGTGGGATTCACCGAGGATTACACCCTGGCTGTCTGGGTGGGTAACTTTGACCATACACCTATGCAGAAAGTCTCAGGCGTATCCGGAGCCGGACCTCTTTTTGCAAATATTATGTACCAGCTTTACGGCAAAAAAGACTGGCCGGAGAAGAAGCCATTACCGGAAGAACTCATCAGAGTTCCTGTCTGCCCTCTCTCGGGTAAAAAACCAAACAGTAATTGTCCTTCTTCGATAGAAGAAATAATACCCAAAAAGAGCCTTGCTTCATATTATAAAGACAGCTGCGACATGCATACTCTCGATAAAGGAAAAGTTTATACGGTTTTACCGGGCAAATATAAACAGTGGGCACAAGGATTTGAAGCGAAAAATCCCTCCAACAAAATAAGAAAAGATGAACGGTTCAAAATAATCCGGCCGCAGGAAGGAGCAATTTTCTACAGATTATCGAATGTTAAGCCGGAATACCAGTCCATAAAAATAGAACTTACAACTACCGAAAAAGAAGAAAAGGTAAACTGGTTTTTAAACGGTAAAAAATTAAAAGAAACCTGTAAGGAACATAACTTCCTGTGGCAGATAAAACCAGGGCAATACTGCCTTCAAGCTAAATCAGGTAAAGATAAAAATTTATCAAGTAGCATCAATTTCATTGTAAAATAAAAATATCTTCCTCAAAAAACTTATTGACATTCCCGACAAATTCGTTACTCTGTATATTGAAATCAAGATGGCAAAGATAAGTAAAAAAAATATCGAAGAAATACTGATGGAAGCAATCGAGCAAGCTGAGACAGAATTGCCGAAGGATGTTATACAAGCTTCGAAAAAAGCGGCAACCAAAGAAAAAGGTCTTGCTAAGATACAGCTGGAAGCAATCCTGGAAAACATTAAAATTGCTTCCAAATACGGAATTCCGATGTGTCAGGATACAGGGATGATGACATTTTATATAGAGACAGGCGCTGAATTCAAATATCTTGCCGATTTAAAGGAAATAATAGAAAGTGCGGTAAAAAGAGCAACAAAAGAGATACCTCTCAGGCCAAATACTGTTAATCCCTTTACAGGAAAAAATCCAGGAGATAATACGGGGATAAATATCCCCTATATAACATGGGAAATCACATCAGGAAAAGAATGTACTATACATATAATACCTAAGGGAGGAGGCTCGGAAAACATGAGTAAGCTATGGATGCTAAATCCGGGCAAAGGACTAACTGAGTTTAAAAAACTTATTGTAGAGCATATAGTAAAAGCCGGAGGTAAACCCTGTCCTCCAACAATCGTTGGAATCGGTATCGGAGGAGGTTCCGATATATGTATGCAACTCGCAAAAAAAGCACTTTTACGTAAAATCGGCGAGCGTCACACCGAAAAAAAAGTAGCAAAAATGGAAGAAGAATTGCTGGCACTTATAAACAAAACAGGTGTGGGACCAATGGGAATAGGAGGAAAAACCACTGCTCTCGATGTACATATAGAATACGCACATCGTCATCCCGCATCGTTCCCGGTAGGCTTGGTTTTACAATGCTGGGCTAATAGAAGAAAAACAATCAAATTCACGAAAAACGGTTCCATAAAAATTATATAATGAAAAAAATACAATTGAATACACCGCTCTCAATAAAAGATATAAAAAATTTATCTGTCGGAGATATTGTATTTTTGAGCGGAAAACTCTTTACCGCAAGAGACCAGGCACACAAAAAAATGCTTGAGCTAAAAAAGAAAGGTAAAAAAATGCCTTTCAATCCCGGAGAAATGGTTCTCTATCACTCGGGTCCTGTTGTCAAAAGAGAAAAAAATAAATGGATTATAGTATCCGCAGGACCTACAACTTCGATAAGAATGGAAGATCTTGAAAGTGAGTTTTTGTCAAAATTAAAAGTAAAAATGATAATAGGTAAAGGCGGAATGGGAGAAAAAACTCTGAAAGCCCTGAAAAAAACAGGAGCGGCATACACCCATTTCACAGGCGGTGCAGGTGCGCTGGCAGCAAAAGCAATAAAAAAAGTAGATAATGTATATTTTCTTAAAGAACTTGGAATACCGGAAGCCGCATGGATACTTGACGTAGTGAATTTTGGACCTCTTATTGTAACGATGGACGCGAATGGAAACAGTCTTTATGCCGATTTCGAAAAAAAATTATCGAAAAAAATTAAAAGAATAAATGAAGAAATTAGCCACAAAGACACGAAGACACAAAACAAAAAAACATGAACCACAGAGAACACAGAGAAATGATTGTATTGAAAAAGAAAAAAACACTGAGAACGCAGAGAAAAACAAAAAAAGTAAATAGCCACGGATGAACAAAGATAAAAACGGATTAAAAAAAATATTTTGTTGTTTCTATACTTGTTGGTTTGTTAGATTGTTGGGTGGTTGGGTAGTTAAACAATCCGGAAAATCTGCGTTAATCTGCGTCCAATTATTGGGTTGGGTGGGTTTCCGGGTCTCTGTGGCATAAAAAGATAAGGAGTAATCAATGTCCGACCAAAACAGACAAAATATAGAAGAACTGAAAAAAAAGGCTGAAATTCCTCAAAAATTGGCTCCAAAATGGCATGAATTTTACAGGGGTAAAATTGAAAGCTCCGTAAAATGCTGCGTGGAAAGTCTGGAAGATTTCAGCATATGGTATACTCCAGGTGTGGCAGAACCCTGCAAGATGATAAATAAAGATCCCTCACTCGCTTATAAATTCACCAACAAATGGAATAACGTTGCGATCATATCCGACGGTTCACGCGTTCTTGGTCTCGGTAATATCGGAGCGCTTGCAAGCCTGCCGGTTATGGAAGGGAAAAGCCTTATATTCAAATACCTTGGCGGAGTAAGCGCTTACCCAATCGTTCTCGACACAAACGATACGGAAAAACTAATAGAAACGGTAAAAATAATTTCGCCTGCCTTCGGGGGAATTAATCTCGAAGATATAGCAAATCCCAAGTGCTTCTATATTCTGGAACGACTGAGTAAAGAGCTGGACATTCCCGTATGGCACGATGATCAGCAGGGAACCGCTTCTATAGAACTTGCCGGTATAATTAATGCATTAAAACTGGTTGGTAAGGACGTAAAGGAAGCAAAATTCTCAATAATTGGAGCAGGTGCGGCAAATGTTGCACTATGTAGAATACTATTTAAAACGGGTGTAAAACCGGAAAACGTTATAGTAACTGACAGTAAAGGGATACTCCATAAAAGTCGGGAAGATCTGGAGAAAGGCAAAAAACAAAATCCTTACAAATGGGAACTCGCATGCAAAACAAACGGAGAAGAAAGAAAAGGGGGAACCGAAGAAGCAATCAAAGGGACGGATGTTATGGTCTCGGCATCTACGCCTGGTCCGGGAACGATAAAAAAAGAATGGGTTGCCGGAATGAATAAAAACGCGATCGTTTTCGCAGTCGCAAATCCTATCCCGGAAATCTGGCCATGGGAGGCAAAAGAAGCCGGAGCAAAAATAGTGGGAACCGGACGCTCGGACTTCAAAAATCAAATAAATAATTCCCTTGGTTTTCCCGGCATATTCAGGGGGACACTCGACGTAAATGCAAAGACTATAACGGACGAGATGATAATAGCCGCAGCTCATTCTGTTGCTAAAACCGCCGAAGCAAAAGGACTTAAGGAAGATTATATCGTTCCCAGAATGGACGAAGTAGAAGTTTTCATCAATGAGGCAGTTGCAGTCGGATTAAAGGCAATAGAACAGGGTATTGCAAGAATTAGTCTTACGGAAAACGAACTAAGAAAAAAAGCAACAGAGTTAATCAACAATTCGAGAAAACAAACTAAAATACTCATGAGAGAAGGAATAATCAAAGAACCACCCGTTTAGTAAATTTGTAGTACTATCAGTCAACTTTTTTTTCATAAAATATCTCATTTCATTTTGTTTTCCCTAAAATTAAATATCAAAAATTAAAAAGCAAAATGACATATTAAAATGCAAAATTAACTCTTTCTTACAACAAAAGATTTAACTGGAAAAATACGGACTTTCTATAGCTCCCAACAACCCTTTTTTTTAACAACAAATTGCACTAATTTCACAAATAAACCTGAAAATAATCTTTTTTATCAATTATAGAAAATAAAATCTGTTTTTAAACATTCGTGCTATTTGTGTGATTCGTTGTTTCCTTTTTAATTTATTTTTGAACTTTGATTTGTAATTTTACATTCTGATATTCGATTTTTACTTTTTAGTGGCTTTGCCGCGCTGAGGAAATATACCTCCCTTTACCAATCTTACATCTTCAATAGAGATAAAAGCATCAACGTCATAATCTCTCAAAATTTTCAGAACCTGCGCAAGGTTTTTCCTGTTGACTACGATAAATAATTCATCTATTCTCCCTGTCTCACCGTGAGCAATTCTGCTTGTTACGCCGTAATTTTTATCTCTAAGACGCCTGAGTAACTCATTCGCATCTTTCGCAGTAAAAACATGAATGCTAACCAATCCAAGAGCAAGTTTTTCCTCGATAACTATTCCGAAATAAATACCCGAAGCGAAACCACCTGCATAAACTATGTAATAAAAGAAATTAGTAACATTCTGCATGATTTTGGTAATAGCAATAATCCAGACAAGAATTTCAAAAAAACCCAATAATGAAGCCAAAAACCTCTGCCCTTTCGATACAAATATTATACGAATGGTTCCCAAAGATACATCGATTGCTCTTGAGCAAAATATCAAAAGAGGCAAAATAACCCACAAAAAAACCCATGTATCAAAAAATGAAGTTCCTTCCACTTTAAACACTCCTTATATTTTATAAGATATTATATGTAAGATGATAATCTACGCCAGCCCCAAAACATAAATCAAATATTAAAAATTAAAAATCAAAATTATAAAGGCGGACCACCTACAACTGAAGGCAGATAAAAAACAGTAAAAATAATTGCACATGTAGGACATGTAGTCAATATAGGAATGTAAATAAAAGAACTACAAGTTCTACATGTCCTACATGTAAAATTCTTTGGGTTGTGTTGGGTTTTAAAATAACACAATAAAAAATCCGGTTAATCCAGTTGATCCTGTCTAAATCTTTTGGGGTTGTGCTGGGTCTTAAAAAAATCCTATAAATCTGCGTTTATCTGTGTCCAATTATTGGCCTTGCGGAAAAGTTCAATTTATTTTATTCTTCTTTTATGGAAACAAAATTTAAACTTGTCTCGGACTACAAGCCGACCGGAGACCAGCCCCACGCTATAGAAAAACTTGTAGAAGGGATAGAAAAAGGCAAAAAACATCAAACCCTTTTAGGGGTAACAGGCTCGGGAAAGACATTTACCATGGCAAATGTTATAGAGCGACTCAAAATACCGACCCTCATAATTTCCCACAACAAAACGCTTTCCGCTCAATTATACGGCGAGTTCAAGCAATTCTTTCCGGAAAATGCCGTAGAGTATTTTGTTTCTTATTACGATTACTATCAACCGGAAGCATACGTTCCCGAAAGCGACACATATATAGAAAAAGATGCTTCTATCAACGAAGAGATAGAACGGCTTAGAATGAAAGCTACGACTTCCCTTCTCGAAAGAAAAGATGTAATAATAGTTGCATCTGTTTCCTGCATATACGGTCTCGGCTCACCCGACGATTTTTCCAAACAATCAATAGCGGTTTTACCGGGCATGCAAATATCAAGAGATAAGTTAATCGAAAGACTGGTTTCAAACCAGTATAAACGTAACGATATCGAGTTCGAACAGGGTAATTTTCGCGTAAAGGGAGATATAATCGATCTATACACTTCTTACGAATACAAAGGATACCGAATCGAATTTTCAGAAGACGAAATAGAGGAAATATTTTCAATAGACCCGATAAGTTCGAAGAGAATAGAAAAAATAAAAGAACTGCATATTTACCCTGCAAATCACTTCGTAGTTCCTAAAGACAGAATATTAAACGTAATAGACAAAATAGAAAAAGAAATGGAAGAAAGAGTCCAATACTTCCTTGATAGAGGAAAATACGTCGAAGCCCAGAGGATAGAAGGTAGAACCAAGTATGATATAGAATTCTTGCGTGAAGTCGGATATTGTTCAGGCATAGAAAATTATTCCAGATATCTATCCGGACGGGAAGAAGGCGAACCGCCATACACGCTTATAGACTATTTCCCCGATGAGTTTCTGACCATTATCGATGAATCGCACAGGACTGTACCTCAGATAAGAGGTATGTACAATGGAGATAGATCGAGAAAGGAAATACTTGTGGAATACGGTTTTCGACTTCCTTCAGCCCTCGACAATAGACCACTGGATTTCCAGGAATTTCAAGTAAAAACCGATAAAACCCTCTATGTCTCTGCCACCCCACAGGAATGGGAAATAAATAAATCGCAAGGAAGGATAGTAGAACAGTTGATTCGTCCAACCGGAGTAATCGACCCACCTGTGGAAATCAGAACTACGGAAAATCAAATCGATGACCTGATTGAAGAAATAAGAAAAGAAGTCGAAAAGGGACAACGAACACTCGTAACAACACTAACAAAAAAGATGTCTGAGGAACTGACCGAGTACTTAATCGCCGTTGGACTAAAAGTAAAATACATACACTCGGAAATAGATGCTCCCGAGAGAATGGAACTTCTTAGAGGACTTAGATTAGGGGACTTCGACGTCCTTGTAGGAATAAATCTCTTGCGAGAAGGGCTCGATTTACCGGAAGTCACGCTGGTAGCTGTTCTTGACGCAGACAAGACAGGTTTTTTGCGGTCGGAAACCTCTTTGATACAAACGGCAGGAAGAGCCGCACGTAATATCAACAGCCGGGTTATACTTTACGCCGAACAGGAAACAGCTGCAATAAAAGGAGCACTCAAAGAAATAGAAAGAAGAAGAAAGATACAACTTGAATATAACAAAAAACACGATATTATACCCGTAAGTATAAAGAAAACCAGAGAACAGATAATGATGACAACAATGGTAGCCGGAGAAAAGAAAAAAGAATATGAAATAAAAATAGACCTGGAGATACCTGAAGAATTCTACTCGGAAATAGAAAGAATAGAAATAATCGAAAAACTGAGAGAAGAAATGAAAAAAAGCGCAGAAAGCCTGGAATTCGAGAAAGCAGCAAAATTAAGAGACGAAATCAGGAGGATAATACGTGAACAAATTAAAGAAAGAAAAAGTTCTACCCTTAATAAAAAAAGCGTTAAGGGAAGATATCGGAAAAACTGACCTTACCACAAAAAGAATAGTCCCGGAGAAGCATACCTCTGAGGGTATAATCAAAACCAAAGAAAAAGCTGTTCTTTCGGGTCTCGAAATCGTCAAATGGACTTTTGGTGAATTGGGTAATGTAAGAACGGAAATCCTCGTCAATGAAGGGACATGGTTAGTGCCTCAAGCAATAATTCGTTTTAAAGGCAATACTCGCGCAATACTGATGGGAGAAAGAGTCGCCCTAAATTTCATCCAGAGATTAAGTGGAATTTCTACTTATACAAGAAAATTCGTCGATGAGGTAAAGAACTATAGAACTGAAATACTCGATACAAGAAAAAACACACCGACTTTAAGATATCTGGAGAAATATGCTGTTCGGATGGGTGGAGGAATTAACCATAGAATGGGACTTTATGACAGGGTTTTAATAAAGGAAAACCATATAAAAATTGCCGGAGGAATAAAAAATGCTCTTTCTCTGGCAAAGGGTGAAATCGAAGTAAAAAATCTTCGGGAAGTAAAAAAAGCAATGGAATATGGAGCAAAACATCTTCTGCTTGATAATATGTCCATCACAGAAATAAAGAAATCGGTCTCTATGGCAAAGGGAAAAAATATAATTCTTGAATACTCCGGAAATGCTACACTCGAAAATGTAAAAGAAATTGCAAAAACAGGGGTAGACTACATTTCGGTTGGGGCTTTAACTCATTCCTGTAAATCGATAGATATATCTCTTTTGATAAAATGATAATAATATTTATGCTTTCTCTTTTAGGTGATGATAATGCCCTTTATCTGATGGATAAAAGTTTTTCTCTCATTCCTATAGAAGAAGAATTTCAGTTTCTGCATAGTAAAAACGGGATTCAAACAACACAGGGATACCTGGATTTGGAAAGATGGTACCAGAAGTACAGAACAAAAATCTGGATGCCTCTTTTCTCAAAAATGGTTTTAGAATACAACTTATATAAAGAAAACGATTATGATATAAATAACGAAGAACATTTATTTAAACTACAGTGGATACCTGAAGAAAAAGATAAGAATCCGATCTATTTTTCCTTATTTATATCACCTCAGTATCTAAAAAATAAAAAATATGCAGGAATAGGAATCGGATACTGGAAAAACACAAAAAATAATCATTCTTTGAATATTATTGTGAACGAATTCGATCATAATTACTTACTATCACATGAAACATTAATTTATGAGGATCCTTTTACCAGATTTCCGGTAAATATAGAACTTAAGGGTAATGTTAGCAACTCTCAGGCTGATTTGTTTTACAAATATTATAAAATAATACCCGGGAAGAAAAACTTTTTAGAAAATAATGACCGAATAGGAAAAGGCGAATATAAAGGGACAGGGTTAACAAATACTATATATTATCATTTCTTTACAAAAATCTCCGGCGGACTGCGCTTAGAGTACGCTAAAGTCGATTCTTCCTATACCTCTCTAATTGCGGATTCACTCAATTATGAAACTAACGTAAATAAATTTTTCTCGGAACCTTTTATGAAAGCTCATCTTTCAGCAAAAAGCGAACTTTATATTGGTTTTCCTATGGACTGGAAATACATTAAAAATGACTCTTTGGAATACAGGAGAAAATGGATAGGCTTGACTTTATTTTATAACCGTATGTTATCGAATTACATAGACCTTAAATTGGGCTTCCAGAAATCCTGGAGAAATTTAGACGGACAGAAAAATAGCGAAACAAGAAGTGTGCTGGGTTTCGAATTTAAGTTTAATCAAAAAACATATTTTACTATTCTCGAAGCCATTGAAATGGATTTCCCTCTACCCAAGCAACTAAAAGAGTATTACAATCATACATTTTTGACAATAACACATTGCTTTTAAAACTTCACGCGAAATTTTAAATATCTTTATCTCTCACCGGATTAGGATAAACTTTTTCGGAGTCAACATTCTATTGCCCACTTTTAACGTAAACAAATAAACACCCGAAGACAGGTCCTGCAAATCTATAAACTGTGAGAAAAACCCAGCGCTCCTGCTTACTGATTCATAAAAAATTCTTCTTCCCAACACATCATAAACGATAAATTCAACATTAATTTGCTGAGGAATATCGTAATCTATTCCCAAGAAATTTTCGCCAACCACGGTAGATATATTAAAATCGTAAGAATCGGGTAGAATATCGAAATCATTAATATTGATTGAAGCCAGGTAAGGTTCATAATTAAAACCGGTTACTGTCATATAAATATACTCACCACCCATAAGATCAGCTGAATCAATGGTTAACTCACAATTGCCTGAAGCATTTGTATATCCTGAAGCGATTAATGAGTTTCCTTCGTTACAAAAAGCTACCAAAGCATTTTCAACAGGAGTCATCGGATTCTCTCTGTAAACATTTATTTCACAAACCAAAGAATCGACAAAATTATTAATAACTTTATTGACCTTAAATTTTCGGGGGGTATCTGTTCGAAGCTGAATGGAAGGGTCACCGAAAATATGCCATGTCTGAGCCATTTCTACACCAGCATCGGAAGTATCTCCCCAATACTGCTCACACTGCTCAATCATATAACACGAACCATTAAAATATATACCACCGGCAGTATTAGCATCGTAATGTGCAAGCAGGTTAACAGCGCCCTCCTGTCCTATACAAGGAGGAACCCAGGTCTGACTTATGGTCGAGGCAAATGTTACAATGAATCCCGCAGGGTTTTCCGGTGTACCGGCAGTCAACGCCGCCTCAGAAAAACAAGTTCCCCAATAAAAATCTCCAACTTGACATCCGACGGAAATTACATGAGGAAGCTTCCAATAATTAATGAGAGAATATATACCACCTATATCCAAACCCCCCCCACTTGTCCATCCAAACGAACCTCCATGTCCGATATAATTTATCATAGAAACACCAGAATTTATAGCAATAGAAATATTAGAAGAAGTACCCCAGGGATCATAGCTTGAATCGATAGAAGTATAAGTAAAATAAGGAGGAATATCATATAATAAAGTGTCTTTTAACCATTCGCATCTCTGTTTATCCATAACCGAATCGTAATCATCAGTTTCATCACTCGCAACCATAAGTCCTTTATTATACCAATCTTCACCCTCCTGTGGATTCCTTTCGTATTTAATGCTGCGCATCACCTGATTTCTTATATTATCCGCAAATCCTCCATTTGATGAGAACCGGCCAATAAAGAGGTCAGGATAATAATCACCACCATCAGTATAAGCATAAACGGGATCCGCATCCCTTCCGGCAGCAAGGCCAACGGTACCAGCAGCAGGCGGAAGTTCATTCCCATCTCCAACAAGAAGACAAAAAGTAACACCCAAACTATCATACTGATTTTGAATAAAACTTCTAATCGAGGCAGTATCACTGCCTACAACTGATAAACTATATAAATCGGTTGGAATACCTTTTCTCCTTTTCCACATCAAAAAAGAATCCATTTCAGAAACGTACTGATCAGCACATATAATAATCATCCGGTCAGCATCTTCCTCGAGCATATCATATCTTAACTTTCTTTCTGAATAATTAACAAAAAAATCTTTATATAAATTAGCAAACGCCAAAGAATTCGGCCCTTCATTCAAACTCTTTTTGATATTCGATAAAGCAACCCCCTCGGAATAAATCTCTACGACTAATTTTCTAAGTATTATAAGTTCTTCATTTCTAGCATCATAACGTATCGGGTTAACATAAACGGTTATCCCTCTAAAGTCTCTGATAATAAAAGGTTCCGAAAGGGATACCAGCTCTGTTGGAAATACATCTCCCGACGAATAAAAATCGCTAAAAGTATATGGAACAGAGGCAGGAGAAACACTTCGCGAAATATTTCCTTTGGAAGGGACAATAGGCAGAGCTTTTAATCTTTCAATATCCTTCTCTATAATTCTAACTTTCATTTTCTTATCACTGGGAATAATCACGCTTTTAGCTATTCTGGGAACTTGCGGATAACCTTTTTTCATATGATTAACAAGACCGGGAATACTGACCTTTGAATATTCTTTACCATTAATCAAAACCGTATCCAGATAAAAACCGGGAACAGTAAATTCTATTCTTGTATTTTCATAATTATTTCCTGATACGTCAAACTGAATGTTTTTAGCAGTATTTGATTGAAGACTAAACCAACTACCCAGGGTTAAAAACATTAAAAACAAAAAATCCTCCTTAAATTAAAATTATATTTTCGATTATAACCACTTGCCTTTAAATAGTCAAGCCGAGAAAAAAATATAGTCACAAAGACACTAAGGCACTAAGGCACAAAGCCCTATACACAACTCTTTTTTTTTATTTTATTTTTTTTAACACAAAACCCGTAACTCGAAACTCTTTAATTAACCAAAGATTACACGGATTAACACAAGATTCACAAGATTTTTTGTTTTTTTACTCGAAACCCGAAACTCGTAACCTTTTTACCGTATCAAAACAAACTTATCGGGTCCGAAAGTCATCCCTCCAACTCTTGTAACAAGAAAATAGACAGCCGACGGGACTCCAGTCAAATATATATCTGTTTCAAACCAACCAGCGTTATTGGTTTCCGATTTAGAAGTAATTTTTCTTCCTAAAGCATCATAAACAATAAAATCCAAGGTCGTTTGCCGAGGTATGCTATATTTTACTCTTAAAACATTCCCGCCAATCAGACTTGAAATATCCAAAGTAAATAAATCGGGAGAAATACTAAAATTATTGTCATTACCAGATTTCTTAATAGTTACTTGATATTTCTCACTTTCATAACCAGAACCTGCAGCATAAACATCATAGTATCCACACAGCAAGGAATCTTGCAATTCATAAAAACCATCAATTGCTGAAGTAATCACGGCAAGAGGAGAAACCACTCCGGTGTCGACGCCGGCATTATAAATCTTCAGTTCTATGCCAGCTACGGAATCGGAGCCCGAAATAACGTAACCCGAAAGCCAACCTCTATAATTCTTGATAGGAATCTCCGCCTCATAAATTTTATAACCGCTTTTGCCGAGTGCCACTTCCATTACCCCCAACTCTCCTATCACTAAATCATATTCCAAAAAATCACCCAAGGTAGAAAAAGTAGTATCGATATCAGGTCCTCTTATAAACATCGAAAAAGACGACAAACCAGAAGAACCAACAATTCTACCGGGAATTCCGGGCATCAGACCTCCGGCAATTCCGATTGTATCACAAAAAGCCTGAATATACGGAGCAGGTAAGTCAAACGACCCAAAAACGGGAAGAGGTCTCGCATATAATAATATTGAACTGGAAATATCGTTAAACGAGACTCGAAGTTCCTCTCCAAACTGTGCATTGACATTAATAACAGCCCTACCGGAATCATCCGTGGTATCACAAGCCTCAAAGCCATATCCTTCAATTTTGACCTCGATGCCATTACGAGCTATTATTTTTACTTCCGTCGGAACATTAACTTCTACAGATTCGGGAGACAACTCAATACCCAAAACGCGTATTGAATCCAGGTAGGTCTTACAATTAAAACCCGTTACCGTTAAATAAATATATTCGTCAGACACAATGCTGTTTGAATCAAGTGTTAAAGTACAATTGCCCGATGAATTTGTATATCTCGATTCGACTAACGAGCTTCCCATACTATAAAACGATACCAGAGCCTTTTCGACAGGTGTTATCGAATCCGCCTCAAAAACACTAACCTCATAAACCAGAGAATCAAAAAAAATAACCGTAGGCCTGCTAATTAAAAGGTTCCGGGGGATATCCGTTCTAAGCTGGATAGAAGGGTCACCAAAAATATGCCAGGTTTGAGCCATCTCCACCCCAATAGTATCACCGCCATACTGCTCTATCATATAGCAAAGACCGTTAAAATAAACGCTCCCGGCGGTGTTTGCCTGGTAATGTGCAAGCAAGTTGACAACTCCTTCCTGCCCTATACATGGCGGAATCCAGCTCTGATTTATAGTCGGTGCTAATGTTGTAATGAAACCCGTAGGATTTTCCGGAGTACCAGCAACCAATGCGGCTTCAGAGAAACAATTTATTCCGTTAAAATTACCGATTTGACATCCGACGGAAATTACGTGAGGAAGCTTCCAGTAGTTGGTTAGTGAATTTATGTTACTTATATAAAACCCTCCCCCACTTGTCCAACTGTAAGCATTACCATGCCCGATATAATTTATGATAGAGACGCCTGAATTTACGATACTCGAAATAAGAGAAGTCGTTCCCCAAGGATTATAACTTGAATCTATCGAAGTATAAGTAAAATAAGGTGAAACATTATATAATAAAGTATCTTTCAACCATTCGCATCTCTGTTTATCCGTAATTGTATCATTATCATCAGTCTGGTCACTTGCAACTCCAAACCCTCTATGATACCAATCTCCCCCCTCCTCCGGATTCCTTTCATATTTGATGCTTCGCATTACTTGATTCCTTATATTATCCGAGATTCCCCCATTCGACGAGAATCGTCCTATAAACAAATCCGGATAACAATCATCTCCATCCGTGTATGCATAAACTGGGTCGGCATCTTTACCCAGAGCCAAGCCAACAGTTCCGTCGGGAGGTGGAAGTTCATTACCATCTCCAACAAGTAAACAGAAAGTAACACCTAAACTATCATATTGATTTTTAATGAAACTTCTAATCGAAGAAGTATCGTTGCCTATAACTGATAAACTATACAAATCCGTTGGTATTCCTTTTCTTCTTTTCCAGACCAAAAAAGAATCCATTTCCGGAATATACTGGTCGGCACAAATAACAATCATTCTACCCGCATTTTCTCCGATAGTGTCATATCTTAATTTACTTTCCGAATAGTTTAAGAAAAATTCTTTATACACGTTGCTTATCGCCTGCGAAACCGGTTTTCTTTCTAACCTTTCTTTAATATTCGACAAAGAGATACCTTCGGAATAAACCTCAACAATTAAATTTTTAAGTATTAAAAGTTCTCCATTCCTGGCGTCATAACGTACTGGATTAACGTAAATAGTAACTCCTCTAAAATCCCTGATTATAAAAGGCTCTGAAAGAGTCACCAAATCCGCAGGGAATATCTCATCGGACGAATAAAAATCACTGAAAGTATATGGCACGGAAGAAGGAAGAACATTTCGCAAGATATTTCCCTTGGAGGGCATGACAGGTAAAGCCCGAACTCTCTCAATCTCTTCATGAGCAATCCTTAATTTCATTTCCTTATCATCAGGGACAATTATACTTTTGGCTATTCTGGGAAGCTGCGGATAACCCTTTTGCATATAATCAACGGCACCCGGTATGGAAATCCTTGAATAATCTCTATTATTAATCTTAACGGTATCCAGATAGAAACCGGGAATAGTAAATTCTATTTTTGTGTTTTCATAACTACTTCCAAAGGCTTTGCAGCGAACTCTTCTTGTATTGTCTGATTGAAGGCTTACCCAGCTACTCAAGGTTAATAAAATTAAAATCATATTCATCATTATAACCCCATGGTTTTCTATAGTCAAGTCGGTAAAGGAATAAAAAGAATAGCAATATTACACAGCGTGATAAAGCCACTTAAATGTAAAAATTAAATATGAAAATGGAAAATGACAAATCAAAGTTCAAAAATAAATTAAAAAGGAAACAACGAATCACACAAATAGCACGAATGTTTAAAAACAGATTTTATTTTCTATAATTGATAAAAAAGATTATTTTTAGGTTTATTTGTGAAATTAGTGCAATTTGTTGTTAAAAAAAGGGTTGTTGGGAGCTATAGAAAGTCCGTATTTTTCCAGTTAAATCTTTTGTTGTAAGAAAGAGTTAATTTTGCATTTTAATATGTCATTTTGCTTTTTAATTTTTGATATTTAATTTATCTTTGGTCAGGATTAACATGATTTACAGTTTTTTTCATGCTCAAGCAGCCACTTCTTTCTATCTACCCCGCTTGCATATCCTCCTATTTCACCCGAACTTCTTATTACCCGATGGCAGGGAATAATTATACCAATGGGATTTAAATGAACAGCCATACCTATACTTCTGGCTCCCTTTGGATTGCCAATCTTCTTTGCAAGTTCCCCATAAGAAATAGTTTTTCCGTATGGCACCTTCAATAACTCTTTCCAGACTTTTTGTTGATAAGCAGTTCCATTAAGCACTAAGTTAAGGTCGAATTTTTTACGTATACCTTTAAAGTATTCTTTCAGCTGAGTTTGCAGAGGAGAACTGGAACGTATTATCCTGAAATCACGTTTTATAAAACCGGATAATTTTTCTCCGTAATCTTTTTCGATAAAACTAACGAGAAGAACACCTTCTTTTTTCCATACAAAAAATACATCTCCGATAGGAGTTTTAATCTGATTCCAGAATAAAGTTCTATTATTTTCTTTTTGTACCAAGAAAAATTTTTTTCTGCTCTAAGAGAGATTTTATCTTTCGAATTTCCATCATATTCGTACTTCCCGAAACAGAAACAGGTTCTCCCGCTGTTAAAATAACGATATCATCTACCCTAACCAATCTCTTATCATACAAGAATTCCGCAGAATCACACAGCATGTCATCAACATGTTTATAAAATTTAGCCAAAAAGGGTCTTACACCCCGGATAAGATTCATCTGTCTTTCTACAATTTCTTTATCCGTAAAGGCAAGTATGTCGATATCCGGCCTGAATTTTGCAATTTTTCTTGCCGTATATCCCGACGAGGTATGTGCAATTATAAATTTAGCCGAACTATCTCTTGCCGCCTGCCAGACATTCCTCGCTATAATATCGGCTATTTCACATTTTTTCGATTTTAAAGCCTCCGGCAATCTACCGAGCAAATAATTTTCCATTTTTTGAATGGTTTCCGCCATAAATTGAACGGATTTTACCGGAAATTTACCAACTGCGGTCTCCTCGGATAACATAACTGCGTCTGCCCCATCTTCGACTGCGTTGGCGACATCAGAAACTTCCGCTCTTGTCGCTCTCGGATTTTCGGTCATAGACATTAACATTTGAGTCGCAACTATAACCGGTTTTTCATTCTCCAGACATTTCCGTATTATAGTCTTCTGTAAAAGGGGAACATCTGACGCCGGGACTTCTACTCCAAGGTCACCTCTGGCTATCATAATGGCATCTGAAGCCTCAAGGATTTCATCCAGATTCTTTACTGCTTTTATATGTTCTATCTTCGCAATAATCCGCATGCCGGATTTCTTGCTTTTTAAAACTGCCCTTATTTTCCTTATATCTTCCGCGCTTTTGACAAAAGAAGCCGCTACAAAATCAAAACCCATATCGGCTCCGAATTTAATGTTTTCCAGATCTTTTTTCGTAGGAGCAAAAAGCCCTATGTCTTTACCCGGAACATTAACTGATTTCTTGGAAGATATTTTTCCACCGTAAATAACTCTACATTTGACAGAAACGCCTGTCTTTTCCACCCTGAGTTCCAAACTACCATCCGACATAAGAATTGTGTCGCCTTTTTCCAGATAATCCAGTAATTTAGGATAATCCAAAGGCAGCTTTTTTTCGTCACCCAGAATATCATCTCTGACAAGCTCCAATTCACTTCCTCTCAACAACTCCGTATCTTCTTTTATTCTGCCTAATCGAACTTCAGGACCCTGAGTATCCATCATTATTCCTATATGAGGCGCTACTTTTCTCAAATTTCGATAAGTTATTTTTGCATCGACTTGAGTACGGTGTGAAAAATTAAGACGGGCGATATTGAGACCATTTTTTACCATCTCTTTTATAATATTCTTGTCTTCGGACGCAGGACCAATGGTAGCAATTATTTTAGTTTTTCTCATAATTTCTCCTCATTTATATGATATAAACATATTGACCACTTTGTCAAGCACTTCTTTTTGATAGACCCTTCGGATCAGTTAAATAGTTGAATTAAAAAATGGTCAAATAGTAAAAAAAATCTGTGTTTATCTGTGTAAATCCGTGGCTAATCTTGGGGTTGTGAGATGGGTTTTAAGCAACGCAATAAAAAATTGGGTGTGGTTGGGTTTAGTGTATTTCGTTTGTTTCGTGGTTAAATAAATTGTTTTTTCTTTGTGTCCTAGTGTCTTTGTGTGAGAATTTACGTTCTTACAATTTTTCGTTTGTTATTAATCCTTCTAATTGTTGTTTTTTTCGAATTTGTATTAATTTTTTACCGTCATACAAATACTCGGCAGGGAAAAGTCTACCGTTGTAATTGGATGCCATCGTTCTCGTATAAGCACCACAGCCGTAAATTATAAGTAAATCACCCACTGTAAGCGAGGGAAGCTCATAGGTTCCAAATTCGTCCGAATTCTCACAGATAGGGCCGACAACCCGGGATTTACATTTTTTACCCCTTTTTTCAGAAAGAGGTTCTATATGGTGATATGCATCGTAAATCGCAGGGCGAGGATTATCATTCATACCCGAATCAACAACATAGAGAGGTACACCCTCCCTATCTTTTACATCAATCACCCTTGTAACAATAAACCCTGATTCCGCCACCAAAAACCTACCTAACTCAAGAAATACCTTCACCTTATATTTGTTCGAAATATCTCTATAAGCTTCGGCAAGGGATTCAGCATGGAACCTTTTTTCTCTTTCCCTGTAAGGAATCCCAAAACCGCCGCCAAGGTTTATATATTTTATCGTCAAACCCCTGCCGTTAAAAAATTTAATGGCGCTCTCAATCTTTTCGAGAGCCTTAAAGTAAGGTTTCGAAGTAAGTATTTGGGAACCAATATGATAATGTACTCCAACAAGTTCAATCGATTTAAAACCCTTAACAACATCATACACCTTATTCAAATCTTTCAGAGGAATTCCGAACTTACTCCAGGAGGAGCCTGTAGAAAGATGCGAATGGGTCTTGGGAAATATACCGGGATTAATTCTCACAAAAGCTTTGAGTTTTTGTTTTGCTTTCTTTGCGCATGTCTCAAGGAGGGCAGCCTGACCAAGTGATTCAAAGTTGAAAAACCTGGTGCCTTTATCAATAGCATACGCTATCTCTTCTTTTTTTCTTGCAAGACTATCGTAAAGAATTTTATGCGGAGCAATTCCAGATGTTAAAGCCATAAAAATTTCCCCGGGCGATACCACCTCCGCTCCTATCCCATGTTTCTTCAAAACTTTTAAAACCGAAATAGAAGAATTTGCTTTAACCGCAAAAAAGAGTTCTGCAAATTCAGAAAAATTTTCCCGAAGAATTAGGGCCCTTTCATCTATTATCCTGCTGTCGTAAAGATAAAAAGGTGTTTTTATTTCTTTTATTTTATTTAGAATTTCATCAAACATAGCGATTCAATAATACATTTAACAAAACTTTTGTCAAGAACGCAAACTCAATTAATCTTAACCACAAAGATCACAAAGAACACAAAACCCCACACTACATTACCCATTTGTTTTTGTTTGTTTAAAACCCACTTTCCACAAAAAACTAAGAGAAACAACAAATTACACCCCGATACAGTCATTCTTCCCTACGGGGCAGGCGAATAGCACGAATAAAGAAAAAGTTTCTTATACAAAAGAATTTTATTGTTAATTCATTTGTGAAATTTGTGCTATTTGTTGTTAAAAAAAATTTGGGTAGTTGGGGAAGGAAATCCATGCCTATCTGTGAGAATCTGTGGCTAATTATTGATGTAGTGAGAGGGGGTTGCGTTATATAAAGATTTATATAAATTACTATAAGAAAATGGGTGGATGAGTAAAAAAGATGGGTATACCCATCTTTTAATTATTGGAAATAAGGAGATAAAGAAGATTTTTAATATATGAAGAAAATTAGTGAAAAAATGAAAGAAAAAATAGATTTTGTGCTTTCAAGCATGGAGGAGAATTTTGCTCTCCGGAGATTGGATATTGAAAATAAAGAGAGAGCAAAACTTATCAGAGTCTTTGTCGATAAACCCGGAGGAGTTACTATCAACGACTGCGCTAAAATATCCGAGAAAATATCCGTACACCTTGATGTTCTTGATTATATAAACGGACCTTACAGACTTGAAGTTTCATCACCTGGAGCTGAAAACAGGAGGGAAAATGATAAATAAGGGTATAGTTACGATGCTATCAGAACTGGCAGTAGAAAGGGACTTAGGGAAAGATTTTGTTCTACAAACCCTTAAAGAAAGCTTAATCACTGCCGCCAAAAAAAAGTATGGACGAACAGAGAATCTCGATTGTGAAATATCGGAAGCTTCAGGGAGTATAAAACTTTACCTGAAGAAAACCGTAACTGAAAACGTTACCGATCCGGATATCGAAATTTCTCTCAAGGATGCTCGAAAACAAAAACCTACAATAGAAGTAGGTTCAACTTTCAAGGAAGAAATACCCGTAGAAGAATTCGGAAGAAACGCAATAAACATAGTCAAAAACACACTTATACAAAGAATCAAAACAAATGAGAAAGAAATGCTTTATGAAAAATACAAAAACAGAAAAGGGGAATTGGTCTCGGGAACCGTTTCAAGAATTTATTCGACCGGAGCATATATTAAAATTGGAGAAATTGAGGCTTTCTTACCGAGAGAAGAACAGATACCAAACGAACGACTTAGAAGAGGAGCACAAATAAAAGCCCTTATAAAAAATATAACTCCTAACCCCGAAGAAGGGGACGAAGAAAGAATAAGAATGAAGGGACCAATAATATATCTATCCAGAACTCAGCCCGAATTCGTCGCCCGATTGCTTGAATTCGAAATACCGGAAGTTCTGCACTCAAAAGTTGAAATCAAGGACATAGCAAGAAAACCGGGAGTACGGGCAAAAGTTGCAGTCTACTCGCAAAATGAGAAAGTCGACGCAGTGGGTTCATGTGTGGGGCACAAGGGCAGTAGAATAAAATCAATAGTTAGAGAACTTTCCGGAGAAAGGGTGGACGTCGTACACTGGAAAAAAGATAAGGCAAAATATGCCGAAAAAGCGCTTTCTCCCGTAAAAGTCATAGAATCCGAAAAAATCGGCAAAAATAAAGTATTGTGTATAGTTCCGGATGATGAATTAACCGGCGCTATCGGAAAGCTGGGGGAAAATGTGGCTCTGGCTTCAGAGCTCACTCATGTCAAAATTGAGATAAAAGTAAAAAGCGAATACAGAAAAGAAAAAGATGACAAGGAAAGAAGCAAAATAACGGTAGACGATTTAAACATAAGCAACCATATTAAAAAAATTCTCAAAAAAGAAGGACTTAACAACGCTCAGGATATATTATCAAAGAGCAATGAAGAATTAACTCAGATCAAAGGAATAGGAAAAAAGAAATTAGAAACAATTCATAAGGCTTTACATAAGGTTATCAATAAGGAGTGATATGGCAAAGGAGAAAGAGCATAAAGTAAAAATACACGTGTTGGCAAAAGATCTAAATATATCCAGCAAAGAACTACTCGGTCTTTTAAAAAAAGAAGGGATTGAAGCAAAATCCGCTCTTTCTTCAATAACTGAGGCAGAAGCCCAGAAAGCAAAAAAGGCAATACAAAGCAAAAAGCAAAAAAAGGAACCAACTAAAAAAGAAAAAAAAGCTCCAAAAACAGAAAAAGATAAAAAAAAGAAGATTACAAAGACGACAAAGAAGAAAAAAGAAGAAAAGAAAGAAACCAAAACAAAGATACCCAAAAAGGAAAAAGAGAAGAAACATTTAAAAGAAAAGACAATACCAGAAGAAAAAACAATACAAATAGAAGAAAAAGTAAAAAAAGAAAAAGATAATGTAATAGAAATCAACGAAGTAAACTCTGTTCAAGAATTATCCAAAATAATGAAAATTTCATCAAGCGAGATTATCGGGGCATGCCTGAAACTCGGTCTGCAGGTTACCATAAACCAGAATTTGGATTTCGATACTACCAATCTTATAGCGGAAGAATTCGGATACAAAGTTAAATTGGCCGAGATTACAGAAGTCCCGGAAACAAAAAAAGAGACATACAATATACAAAAAAAGCCGCCGGTTGTAACTATTATGGGACATGTAGACCACGGGAAAACAACTTTACTTGACTACATCAGAAAAACACAGGTAGCCAAGCATGAATCAGGCGGAATAACACAGAAAATCGGTGCATATCATATAAATTATAATAATCACAAAATAACATTTATCGATACGCCAGGACATGAAGCTTTTACCTCGATGAGAGCCAGAGGCGCTAACGTTACCGATATAGTCGTTCTGGTCGTAGCTGCCAACGAAGGCGTAAAACCACAAACAGTCGAAGCAATAAACCATGCAAAGGCCGCCAACGTTCCTATTATTGTGGCTCTAAATAAAATAGATATTGCCTCAGCTAACTCAGCCAAAGTGTTGTCGGACCTGGCAGATAAAGGAGTACTTGTCCACGAATACGGAGGAAATTTAATCGCAGTAAAAATATCAGCATTAAAAGGTATAGGAATAGAAGAGTTATTGGACGCTATTATTCTGCAAGTCGAAGATTTAAATCTCAAAGCTCCCTCGGAAGGCCCCGGCAACGGGATAATATTGGAAACTCAAATCAGAAAAGGAATCGGTAATGTGGCAACTATTGTCGTTAAAGAAGGACAAATCAAAATCGGCGATTCATTTGTTGCGGGTTCTACCTCGGGAAAAGTACGCTTAATTCTGGACGAAAACGACCGGAGATTAAAAACCGCTGAAGTTTCTGCAGCAGTACAGATATCGCAATTTGAATCTTTACCCAAAACAGGAGATATCTTTAGAGTCGTCGAAGACCAGAAAACCGCAAGAGACATCTCCGACGAAAGAAAAAGTTTCAATAAAGAAAAGAAAGAAAAGACGACAACCGTAAGTCTTTCAAACCTTTACGAAAAAATAAAAGAAGAAAAAAGGCAAATTTTAAGGACAGTAATAAAAGGCGATGACGCCGGTTCTGTTGATGCTCTCGTAAACTCCCTTACCCATTTACCTAAAGAAAAAATTCAAATTAAAATTATTCACGCGGGCGTAGGTCCGATAACCGAAAACGACGTTATGCTTGCTCAAGCTTCCGAAGCAATAATAATTGGTTTTAAAGTAAAACCATATTCGCAAACCAGAGAAGAAGCAAAGAAAAGAGGAGTAGAAATAAAAACCTACGATGTTATTTTTGAAATAACCGAAGACATTAAAAAGGCTATGCTGGGTTTACTCAAACCGGAAAAAGAAGAAGTAAAACACGGAGAGATAGAAATCAAGAAAGTCTTCGAAGGCTCAACCATCGGTAAAGTAGCAGGATGTTTAGTAATTTCAGGAGTGGTTCATAACAATGACATCGTCTATATCTACAGAGAAGGAAAAGAACTGGCTAAGACTAAGATTGCCACTCTTAAAAGATTCGAGCAGGATGTAAAGTCCGTGGAAGAAGGGTATGAATGTGGAATCAGGCTTGCCAATTTCGACGCTTTCAAAGAAGGAGACATCATAGAAATTTATAAATTGGTTGAAAAAGAGAGAAAACTTTAAATAAAAAATGTTCGTTGGCATAGGAAAAGTGGAAATTTTTCTTCCCGGATTGGATTCCTTGAAATCAAAAAGAAGAATTATTAACAGCATTAAAGGAAAGATTCGGTCGAAATTTAATGTAGGAATTAGCGAAATCGATTTTTTGGATAAATGGCAGCGAGCACTGATAGGTATTGTAGCCGTGTCAAACGATTCTAAATTCTTGCAGTCATCATTCAACAAGATACTGGACCAGATAAAAGAGTTTAGAAACATAAATATTTTAGATTGGAGCATAAAAATAAACAATGAATTTGAGACAGAAAAGAGTAAATTCATATATAATGAAAATAGTCCCTGAAATAATCGAAAAAGAGGTAAATGACCCCAGGATAGGCCTCATCACCATAACCTCTGTCGAAAGCACTCCGGACTTTAAGCACGTAACCATAAACTTCACCGTGCACGGTGGAGAAAAATCCGGAAAATTAAACAGCGAAGTGCTGAATCACGCAAGCGGATTTATACAGCACGAACTGGCAAGACGCATAAAAATGAGAAATACTCCCAAACTCACCTTCAATTACAGTCCAATTATGGGAAAATTGGATAGGATTGAAGAACTATTAGAAAAAGTAAGCGAGGAAGAAACTTGAAAAGCTGGCAAAAAGCTTCTGAATTAATAAACAAGAATAAAAAATTTTTAATCGTGTCTCACAAAAATCCGGATGGAGACTCGATAGGCTCCGAAATAGCACTTGCTCTGGCACTCTTAAAACTGGATAAAAAAATATATATTTACAATTCGGATCCTCCGCCCAAGAGATATTCGAAATTCCCGAAAGCATCTCTGATTCAAACAGAAAAAAAAGACTTTGATGAAGATGTTACTATCATAGTCGATTGTGCAGAATTAGGTCGTGTAGGAGAAATCAAGGATAATATCGATTTTTCAAAACCTATTATAAATATCGACCATCATATCGGAAACACAAAATTTGGTACGGTGAACGTGATAAAACCCAACCATTCATCAACGGCGGAAATCATATACCAGTTAATAAAAAACGAAATCCAGATGGATAAAGAAATTGCTACATATTTATATATCGGAATATTAACCGATACAGGAGCCTTTCGATATCCAAACACTACATCCCACTCTTTAAGAATGGCTTCGGAACTCGTTGCTTATGGCGTAATCGCGTCCCAGGTTTCTGAATTCATATGGTTCACCGACCCCGAAGCAAGAATCAAACTCTTAGGCGATGTTCTTGGAACAATAAACATATATGACAAAATCAGTATAATGACTATAACAAAAGAAATGTTAAAAAAACACGGCGCAAAAGAAGAAGACACTGAAGAATTCATTGATTACGGACTTTCGATAAAAGGGATAGAAACCGCTGCCATTATAAAAGAAAGAGAAGACGGTATGTTAAAAGTCTCCCTACGTTCGAAGAACAATATTCCTGTTCAAGAGCTTGCTGCAAAATACGGAGGCGGTGGGCACAGAACAGCATCCGGATTTACAACAAAAAGAGATATAAAAACCTTTAAGGATGAATTAAAAAAAGAGCTCGAAAAACTGGTTGCTCAATATAGTAAATCATAATTAAGCTCTTATCTTCTTTCTAATTCCCATAAATCTTGCAGCTTTTCTAATTGATTCAAGAGATGCGGTTATAAATACTTCATCTCCCGCATATATCTTCCTGTTACCTCTAGGTATGCAAAATTCATCTTGTTCTTTTCTGAAAATACCGTTTATAAGACAATCTGAAGGGAATTTTTCATCGGAAGCTATTTGAGCAATAGTCTTTTCTACAATAGTCGATTTTTCGGGAATCTTGATAATAGCGATAGCTCCTCTACCTCCCCTGAAAGTATAAACTATAGAAACCTCAGGTTCTTCTATTTCAAAGACAAGAGGAGTTGCGCTGAGTTCGATTACATCTATAGTATCAGTAGCCCCTGCTCGTTCATAAACCACTTTATATGAAGGATCTCTCATCCTCGCGTATATCCTCGGAACTCCAAAACTATTTGCAATAATTGTAAAAGATAGATTGTCAGCATCCGACCTCATAGATGCTACGACAACATCGGCTTTCTCAATACCTGCTTCTTTCAAGGTACTTATCTCAGTAGCGCTTCCTTTAATTGCCACCACTCCTAAACGCTCATAAATGTATTCGCAAACTTCTGGTCTTTCATCTATAAGTACTACATCGTGTTTTGAAGCAGTCAATTTGCTGGCAACATTCATGCCAAGAAGACCGCCGCCGCCAATAATTACGTACATTTAATCGCCTCCTATTTCCATGTTTTTTTATAAAATAACATAAGAATCGGTAATATCTCCAATCTTCCCGCAAGCATACCTATTATATACGTAAGTTTTATAACAGGAGAAAGATTTATCATCTCCCTACTTGAAATATAGCAAGGACCTACGTTACCAAGAGCAGAAGCCATTCCGGAAAAAGACTCCAGTGCTCCATGATTGCTGAAAAAGGCAGTTATCAAACCTCCCGCAGCAAGCAAAAAAATCCATGCTGCAAACAAAGCAGAAACTCTCCTTAACTCTTTAAAAGCCAGTCTGTTACCATCAATAATGATAAAACCTACGGCATCGCTGGGATAAACAAGCGATAAAATTTTAAATTTAATAAGCTTAAATAAAATTCCTATACGCAAGACTTTTAATCCGCCGGCAGTAGAACCAATACAACCACCGATTACCATCAAGAAAAGAAAAATTTGTTTGGCTACCCCTCCATATATAGGTGCAGCAATATCCCGGGTAGAATACCCCGTAGTAGTCATAATTGCGACAACCTGAAAGATCGAACTTCTAACTAAATCAGGAGAAAAAATTCTGCTGTACGTAAACTGTTTAAAAATAATAATACCCGAAGCCGAACACATAAATAACCAGAATAATTTTATCTCATATGAATCCCATAAAGCTTTGACATCTCCCTGTAAAATCCTGTAATGAACCAGAAAATTAATTCCTCCGAACAACATAAACAAAATTATTGTCCATTCAATAATATTCGATAACGGATAATTCATCGCCGAATAATATCCTATACTCATGTCGTGGGTCGAAAAACCTCCGGTCGAAAGGGTGGTAAAGGAATGCGTAACCGCATCAAAAAGATTGAGTCCCTCAATTTTCAACATGAAAACAAGCAGAAAAGTCAAACATGCATATATAACCCATAGAATCATCACAGTATTGAATAAACCCGGAGTTATTCTCTTGGTTCTAATTTTATGACTTTCTCCTGCAAAAAGCTCAGGTGCAACTCCACTTCGATAAATAATAAGCAGAGCAAAACTAAGAATACCAAGCCCTCCTACCCACTGGGTTAAAGCTCTGTAGAAAAGTATGGAACGACTCTTAATATCAAGACCGGAAAACATCGTTATACCGGTAGTTGTAAAACCGGAAACTGTTTCAAAAAACGAATCAATAAAACTTGCGTGAAATCCAAACAGATAAGGAAACGAACCAATCAAAGAAACAACAATCCATGATAACGATGCAATCAACATACCCTGTTTGTGATTTATACGCTGCAAAGGAAATCCAATTTTTAATAAAAATCCTAAAACAAAAGATAATAAAGCCGGAACAATAAAAGATTTCAGATTAACAAATTCTCTTAGATATAAGTAATCTACGACCAAAGGTATTAAAAAAAGAAAAGAAAAATATATTAAAATAATACCAAGGTACCCCAAAACTGGAGAAATTTCGAATAGAAATCGGTCTAATGGTGTTTTCCGAATTTTCATTCAATATACAAGATATGATTTTCCCTTCAAAATGTCAACATCCCTACCCCACCCCAATTCATTTAACCACAGAGAACACAGAGATACACAAAGAAACAATACATTGTTGTTTAAAACCCCTTCCCCATCCCAAAAAATATTCTCACACAAAGACACAAAGGACACAAAGAAAAAAATATTTGTGTTGTTTAAAACCCAACCCAACGCCTAAAATATTCACATGTAGGACATGTAGATAACAAGGAATAAAGTTCTTGACACAAAGAGATAAACCATATAAATTATATTATATATGAAAACCCAGTTAAGTACAACAAATAATTTAATCTATAGAATACAAAAAAGGAAGTATGACTGGATTTAAAAATAGTATCCGGGAGGAGAGAAAAACATATGAAAAATTGGTTCATAATTACATTACTATTACCCATTTTACTTTCATCAAAGATCTTACCTAAAACTGAAGTTATTATCTTCGGAACCGTTCATGAAGTGAGAGAAAATTTTGGCGAAGAAGATATGTTAAAGATACTCAATCAGGTGAAACCCGCCGTGATTTTGTTCGAACACCCAATTTCCTGGAACGCCGAAGAATTTTCCGAATTCGTAACAAAAATCAAAAACCCGACTTTTGAGACAATAATGGTAAAAAAGTACCTGGATAAGAATCCTTCTGTCATTCTTAAATATTATGACATCGAAAACCGAAATAAATATTATATAGAAACCCGGTATTTCGAACAAGAAGAAGCGTTTAACAAAAAATTAGAAGATTTATTTAATAAAAGCGAATTAAACGATTCCCTTTCGCTTTTCAAAGAACAGATTTCTATGCTGATTAATTTCGACAAACTCTGCGACTTTCTAGATTGTCCAAGAGCAATAAATTCGGCGGCAGCCGACTCCATATGTGCCATGAAACACAGAATTTTTCATACCAATTTCCTAAAATACACAGAGACCGTTCCGGAGTTGAAGCAATTTAAAGAATTTATAGTCTCAAAGCAAGAATACTGGGATAAACGAAATCAGACTATGGCAAAAAACATTATCGACTATGCAGCTGAATTTCAAGGAAAAAGAATCATTGTAATAAACGGATTCGAACACCGATATTATTTGCGAAAGGAACTACAACAATCACAGAAGCAAAATTTTACTTTGAAAGAATACTGGGAATACTAATTAAGGAAAAGAGCAATGTATCAAAGAAGCCTAAAATATGAAATTTAAGATAAAAAACTCTTTATTGCTTTCATTGCAATTATCCATTTAGGAATGAAATACTCTGATCAGCAAAAAAGAGAAAATAAGCCGACTCTTATAAATTTGCATCCACAAAGCAACTGGCTGTGTATGCTTATAACTATCGCTCTGGTCGGGATTGTTGGATTACTCGACTATATTACAGGTCCTGAGATTGCATTCTCCCTTATCTACCTGATTCCAGTTACAATAGGTGCGTGGTTAATCGGGAAAAATTTTGGCCTCGTCATCTCTATACTTAGTGCGGCCGTTTGGATGACTGCTGAATTTACCTCAGGACGATTATACTCACATGTTGCAATTCACTACTGGAATACAGCCACCAGGTTGGGTTTCTTTACGGTTGTGACCTTACTGCTGGGACGCCTGAAGACTGCTCTAAACACTGAGCAGGCATTAGCACGAATCGATTATCTTACCGGTGTTATGAACTCACGATCCTTCTACGAGTTAGTGGTTACGGAATTAGAACGGTGTAAAAGGTACAAACGGCCTTTTGCGGTCGCGTACATCGACGTAGATGATTTTAAGAATATAAACGACCAATTCGGGCATCCGACCGGAGATGTTGCTCTACGAACCGTCGCTGGTGTTATCAGGAAAAACCTACGAAGCGTTGATGTGATAGCCCGCCTCGGTGGCGATGAATTCGCCATCTTATTCCCGGAAACATCTGAAAAAGCTGCTGCTAAAGCCATCCAAAAAGTCAAAGATGCCATAAAAAATGAAGTCAATCTCAAGGAATGGCCAATCACATTAAGCATTGGTATATTAACCTGCAAAACCTGCCCACCAAATGTAGAACAAATGATGGTAATAGTGGATTCGCTAATGTATTCGGTGAAGCGACACGGCAAAAATGGTGTAAGACACTCAACATACAATGCTAAAAAACCCTAAAAACACCCATTGTAATAAACCAATGAATAAGAAGCCTATTGTCGGAATAAGTACCTGTTTACTTGGTGAAAACGTAAGGTATGACGGCGGAAACAAACTTAATTTGTACCTGCGAGATACACTTGGAAAATATGTAGATTATGTACCGGTATGCCCGGAAGTGGAATGCGGTATGACCGTTCCCCGTGAGGCAGTCCATCTTGTTGAGATAAATGGCAATATACGTCTGATGACCGTAAAAACGAATATAGACATGACAGGGAAAATGAATTCCTGGATTAAAAAACGACTAAAAGACTTATCAAAGAAACAACTTTGCGGCTTTATTTTTAAATCAAAATCTCCCAGCTGCGGATTATCCCATGTAGAAGTTTACAGAAAAAGCGGTGTAGCGAAAAATAGTGTTGGATTATTTGCCAAATGCTTTATAGAACGATTCCCCCTACTTCCCGTAGAAAAAGCCGAAAGTTTAAACAATGATAAACGCAGAGAAAATTTTATCGAGAGAATATTTTTAACGCAGCGCTGGTATGCCTTAAATGAAAAAAGAATACATTTCGATAAATTTGAATCTATCCCAAATGTTGGTATGGCTATTGCATCTAAATTGCGCCGGCTTGGTTTCAAATCGCCTGCCGACCTCGCCGGTCAGGACCCTTTCATTATGTATAGAAATCTTTGCAAATTGACCAACAAACGTCACGACCCATGTCTTCTGGATGTCTTTATTTCTGCCGTATCATTCTGTAACGGAAACCCGCCAAAACCCTGGTGGAAATACACGGCAGAACGAAAAGCAAAACTTGGAAAGTAATTTACCAATGAGAATAAAATTAGTTTCGGTAATCTCGTTTATCTCTATTGCTATTGGTTTATTATCTTTTGCAGAAAGCAAAATTCCTTCAAGTAATCGTTCCGGAAGTGCTATCGCGAGAGTCGAACCTGAACTTAAAGAAGAATTCGAAAAGAAAAAAATGCAATACGGTTCCCCTATATTTGTAAGGATTTTCAAAGAATCAAAGGAACTCGAAATATGGGTCAAAACGGAAAACCAATTCAATCTTTTCAAAACCTACGAAATCTGCACTTACGGAACGGGTACACTTGGTCCAAAAACAAGACGGGGAGACGGGCAGGCTCCGGAAGGTTTCTATTTCGTTACGCCGCAAAGATTGAATCCCTCAAGCGACTTTTATTTATCATTCAATATCGGGTACCCGAACAGCTATGACAGAATTAGCAAGAGAACCGGCGGCAATTTAATGATACACGGAAGCTGCGTTTCGATAGGTTGTTATGCAATGACCGATGCCGGAATCGAAGAAATATACACGATTGCCGTTGCCGCTTTCCGTAACGGGCAAAAGTTCTTCAGAGTACATATTTTTCCTTTTAGAATGAACGAAGCGAATATGGAAAAATATAAACAATCCGAGTGGATAGAATTCCGGAACAACCTAAAAGAAGGTTATGATTTTTTCGAAAAAAACAAAATACCTCCCAACGTGGAAGTAAGAAATAAAAAGTATATATTTAAGCCTTCCGAATAATAAAAAAATAACATGGTACTTCACCAAATCCCAAACCGCTTAAACAATAACACGTGGCAGAATATTAAAGCTCTATATATTTTATTAAAGCAAAGGAGTCGTTAAATTGCATCTAAATTCTGCAAAAATTAACGCCTTCATACTCCATACCGCGAAAAAAATTCACCTGAAAGAGAGACTTTTTTTTACTTCGATTTTTTGTTAACACCAGTCTTGCAAACTCTATATTTTTTTACCACTTATCGCTCATGACCAACCCATCCATTATCCTATCCACAACGGAAAAGCTTGAAAATTAAATAGTATCGCCCTCTTGACTTATTCCGATTTCCCATTAAGATTATTTACAAGATTTACAGTTTTCGGGGTTGACATTAAAAGGTATTCTAATAAATTGGTGTATATAAAAGTAAGGAGGTGAAATGCCTGAAGACGATAAAAACAAGGATTTCGATAAGATAGAAGAAGAAGAAGAAGAAGAAGAAGAAGAAGAAGATAAAAAAGAGAAGATAGAAGAAAAAGAATCCAAAAGTATGGAAAATATAGTTACGGAATTAAAGGAAGAAAGAGACGAGCTCATGGATAAGTATCTTAGAGCACTTGCAAACTACGAAAACCTAAGAAAAAGAGCTATTCAGGAAAAAGAAAAGACATACAACTTCACCTTAGAAGAAGTTTTCAGAAAAACTCTTCCGATTCTCGACGATTTTAAAAGAGCATTCAAATCTCTCGGCAGCAGTGGGCATCACAAAGACGATTACAAATCTTTTAGCGAAGGGATGCGGCTTGTTCAATCCAATTTCGAAAAATTATTAAATAGTTATAATATTTTACCATTTGAATCTGTAGGAGAAAAATTTGACCCTTCAAAGCATGAAGCGATTCATGTCATGGAACACAACGACGAAGAAGAGGGAAAAATATTGGAAGAAACTGAATGCGGCTACAAAATAAGCGACAGGGTTCTGCGACCTGCAAAAGTAATAGTGGCGAAAAAAAGCGAAGAAACTAAAGATAAAAACAAAGACGAAAGCAAAAATCAAGGAGGAAACTCAGAATGAAAGAACCTGTAATTGGAATAGATCTCGGTACAACTAACTCGGTTGTCTCCATTGTCGAGCAATCTGAGCCGGAAGTAATATCGAACCCGGAAGGGCAAAGAACCACCCCTTCGGTAGTAGGATTCAAAGAGGGCGAGGAGTTAGTCGGACTGCAGGCAAAAAGACAACAGATTACCAATCCTCAGAATACTGTCTATTCGGTAAAAAGATTCATGGGTAGAAGATACTCGGAAATTTTAGAGGAAAAGAAAAAAGTTCCATTTGACGTAATAGAAGGACCTCATAACGATGCCAGAATTAAAGTGGAAGACAAAGTTTACTCCCCACCTGAGATTTCCGCAAAAGTACTACAATACCTTAAGAAAGCAGCGGAAGCGCATTTAGGGCGTGAAATCAAAAAAGCGGTTATAACCGTACCTGCTTACTTCAACGACGCTCAGAGGAAAGCGACAAAGGACGCAGGAGAGATAGCGGGTCTTGAAGTCCTCAGAATTATAAACGAACCTACCGCAGCTTCGCTTGCCTACGGGCTTGGAGAAAAGAAAGAAGAAAAAATTGCCGTTTTTGACCTTGGAGGAGGAACTTTCGATATATCAATTCTGGAAATAAGCGAAGGTGTTTTTGAAGTCCTCTCCACAAACGGAGATACTCACCTCGGAGGAGACGATTTTGACCATGTCATAATGGAATGGTTGATAGAAGAATTTAAAAAAGAAAC
>Ga0315551_10000298_pt1 | contig 39643 bp, 39 predicted proteins | sample SalMarSW160290MG_FD_203678 | JGI IMG/M metagenome (GOLD analysis project Ga0315551, IMG submission 203678) | Salt marsh sediment microbial communities from the Plum Island Ecosystem LTER, Massachusetts, United States - Salt Marsh Sediment SW1602-90 ...
CACGAAAGGCAAAATCACACATTTCGTGGCGGGCTTAGGCACAAGCGGCACACTAATGGGAGTCTCAAAGAGACTGAAAGAACTTAACCCTGACATTCAAGTAATCGCTGTCCAACCCGAAGCCAGCACAGCAATCCAAGGACTGAAGAATCTAAAGACCCAGTATGTTCCAGCCATATGGAAACCTGAACTGGTAGACGAAATCTACACGGCTTCTCCAAACGACGCTGAGGAGTCAGCGAGACTTTTAGCTCTTCAAGAAGGTCTGTTCGTGGGACCAAGCTCAGGAGCTATTTTTCACATCGCCAGAAAGAAGGCGATGGAGATCAATGGAGGAGTGATTGTGGCAATAGCTCCTGATGGAGGAGAAAAATATCTCAGCACTTCTTTATGCGATCCAGTTCTATGCATAGAAGCCGTCAGAAAATTTGGAATCCAGTGCTCCTACAAAGATGGAAAACCAGTAACAAAAGTTACTGTTGTAGCCCCCAAAGAGGTTTCACCCTAAAATAATCAACTGCCGACACAGAAGAGACGCTAGAATTGTGTAAAAATAAAATCTGGTGAATCGGATAGACTGAAAAGTTTACGGTTAAGCCTTTTAATGCCGATTTATTACTCAAATCAGTTTCGGCTTCGTGGGTGCATAGCTTAAATATGACTTTGTTTGATTGGGACTAAAGGATTAGATTTTGTATAGAATGCTAGTTCTGTGTGATAGTGGGAGGTGCAAGTTGCATGTCTTATAGAGAACCTCGCGAAATGCATAATGCAGTCTGCTCTGAGTGCGGTAAAGAATGTCAGGTTCCATTCAAACCTGATCCTAGCCGGCCAATCTATTGTCGAGATTGTTGGTCAAAAAGAAGACGAGCAAGTAGTTTCAGTTACTAGACGTTTATGTGAACGTATATTTTCAACCTTTTTTATTTTCCACATTTTTTAAACAGTGTTCTATCTAAAAAATGGGTAACACTCTCTATCCTGCAAGAGAGTGTTATGGTTTGGAGAGGGATTGGGAGAAGCTTAGAAAGTGGATTGTTAGACGGCGACTAGAAAACATGCCTGTTACTACGATATGTGCTCAAGCAAAGATAAGCAGGAAAGTATTCTATTTTTGGTGGAACCGCTACCAAGCTGAAGGCTGGAATGGACTGCAGGAAAAACAGCGCGGTCGCCCCAAAAGACCCGAACTTGATGACACTCTAAAAAAGAGAGTTGTTAAGTTGAGGGAAAGGTACGAATGGGGTCCAAACAAGATAGCAGGGCACCTCAGTCACAAAGGCTTCACCATCGACCACAACCAGGCTTACCATGTTATCTGCGAAGCCGGATTGAACCATCCGATAACTGAGCCCAGAAAGACATGGGGAACCAAACGTTTTCAAAGAGAGCACAATAACAGTCTTTGGCAGGCTGATTTTAAGCTCTGCAGCGACGATTGGTGGATGATGAGCTACCAGGATGATCATTCACGCTTCATAACGGGCTCAACTAAGATTTGGAGCCCAACCGGCGAGAACGCCATTCTGCTGCTCAAGAAGGCTGTTAAGCAGTATGGCGTTCCAGAACAGATCCTTACTGACCAAGGGACTCAGTTTAAGCCTGCCAGAGGCGGAACATCCGAGTTTGCCAGGGTCTGTAAAGAGCTGGGAATTGAACATATCACTGCCAGCGTGCGCAGGCCAACAACCATCGGCAAGATAGAGGCGTTCCATAAAGCCTACGAGGTTGAGTCACACCTGTTCAAGGAGCACTGGAGCTTCATACGCTACTACAACTACACAAGACCACACGAAGCACTAAACTATTTAACCCCAGCAGAAATATACCTAAAAAGCAGAGTGTAACCCTATTTCTAGATAGAACAGGAAAAACAAAAACAAATAATTATGTAGGCGCACTTTAGGTATATCAGGTAGCTTTGGGGTGAAAGATTCTGGTTAAACGAAGAGGGTTAGAGGCTCAGAAAATGCTTACGTCTATCGCCACTCTACTTAGAAACACAACTTGGAAGTGCGGAAAGATCGAGCGGCGTGTCGTAAAATACTTGCAGCGTCGAAATCAAAGGTGCGGATCTGCTCAAACCCCAGTGAAGGACATAATGCAGCATTTCGAGCTCAGCGGAAAACAAAAGAGTGAGTTCCTCGAAGCGATAAGACGGCTAGAGAAACGTAACATAATCAAAATTTCTTGGATGTAACGCCACAATCATGTACATTCTATAGAGTAGGTGCTTGCATAGCGAAACATTGGGATAAAGCCTTAAAAGCGGAGAAGTCCCCGAGAAACTAGGGGATGATGTAGCCGTCCCAGACCGACCTTAACAGGTATGAAGACTATAAGGCTGGCAGACCCCTCTTTGAACGTAACAGGAATAATTTATCTGGATGGCAGTGACTTTTGGTTACACCCTTTTTTTGTTGTCTGGCGAAGAGGGTTAGGGAAGCCTTTGTGATTTTTGTTCTGGGGCGCTCTATCGTGGCATTCTTTTAGAATCCATTGACATCGATTTTTCTATCTTTCTGTCAAGTAAGAAGAATACTATCCAAGTGATGAAAGCGTAGGTCAGCCCGTTTGTTAAGGCTTCCAGATAAAGTATGTATTCTGAAGCTTGTATTCCAAAAAGTGTGGGAACCATGTTTCCGGGGAATAGAGGAATTGGCACAGCTATTGAGGCGGAGGTGAACAGCAGAAAAAAGGCGACAAAAATGGCTGTTGCTCTCATGTTTCTGCTCCTGTTATTCCTCCTCTTTGATGCAGTCTTTGTTAGTTAGGCACGTCAGCAGCTTGGGGCAGGTTAAGCACTCTTCTGGGATTCTGTCTCCGCTTGCAACATATCCAAAATAATGGGCGCACTCTGGCACGTCTTTTTCGCGGGATACATATTTCGTTTCGGCGGAGACAGGGTTTGAATTTTGTGTGGCTAGGTTATCTTCGGTTAGAGATTGGGAACAGGCGTAATGGATTTCTTTGGGTGTTCTTGAAAGGTCTGTTAGCGTTAGGGGTTCCGTGGATTCTTTTTCGGATTCATTTTGGAGGCTTGTCTGACTTTTGAGTTTAATCTTTATCCCTGATCTTTATATTAAATCTTAATATGTAATAAATCTTTTCGTATTTCTGTTCAACACAAATACACCAACCAATCTGCGGAGATTGAAAAGAAATGTAGAACATTCATGCTGTCAAGGTTATGCGTTTTCGATAATATACAGAAGATTCTTTATTCACGTTCCCGTTTTCATCATTCATGGACCCACTTAACTTCGCCGCTACAGTTATTATCCTAAGTGCATCTGGTGCCTTGGCTCCCGGACCATTATTCTTTGTAACAGTCTCTCATGGCATCAAGTCGGGAACCAAAAGCGGCATACTCTTCTCGATAGCCCACAGTATAGTCGAATTCACTCTGGTCATGCTGTTAGCTCTAGGGCTTCTAAGCGTTGCAAACGTGCCCGAAGTCAGGCTCGCGGTGGGAGTTGCCGGAGGATTGGCTCTCATAGTTTTCGGTGCCATGCAGATACGCGGTTCCTTCTCATACAAACCCGAAGAAACAAAAACTGGGCAAGGAGCTACGCGAAACCTCTTTTTGATTGGGTTGGCATTAACGGGTTTGAATCCTTACTTTATTGTTTGGTGGCTCACTATTGGCGCGACTCTGATTTTTATCTCTCTTGAGTTTGCGGGCTTAGCTGGTGTCGTTTTCATGTTTGTTTGTCACGTTTGGGTTGACTACGCATGGCTTATTCTTGTCTCTACCTTAGCGAAGAGGGGCGCCAAGATTTTACGATTCAAATGGTACCGCGTATTGATGGCGGTTTTCGGGGCGGTTCTAATCTACTTTGGATTCTCCTTTCTCATTGATTCCCTAGGCTTTTGAGACCCAGCAAACGAAAACTAACTGTCAGATTCAGAGATAGATTCAAATGGCTAAAATATTGAATCTAGATTATGGATTCTGAAGCGTTAAATTTCTGACACTCAAACTTAGGGTCTGAAGAGCGCACACAGTTACCACCCACTTGAAAGAAGGGGGTTATCTCCAAGATCAGCGTTTTACCCTTTTCTTTTGTGTGCGCTCTTCCCAACAAAATTATGGTGGTTGAAATGTTTATGTTGTTATGTGTATTGTTCTATTACGTACAACGGAATTGCTTGTTCCAGTTTACAGTTTGTCCGTTGAGGTGAACTGTATCAAAAAAGGGAGTTAGGTGTGTACGCCGTCGATTTCTGCTCCGCAGTAGGTGCATGTTGAGTTTTTGATTTTGTTTTCTTGGATGCTGTAGCCGAATCTGCGAATCAGCAGTTTTCCGCAGTTGTGGCAGTAGGTGTTTTCTCCATTTTCGCCGGGCACGTTTCCCTCATAAACATATCTTAGCCCCGCTTCTAATCCAATTTCTCTTGCTTTCCGCAGAATCGTGACAGGTGTTCTAGGCTGGTCTATGAGTTTATAGGTGGGATAGAACTGGGTGATGTGCCAAGGCGTCTCCTCGCCCACCTCTTTGATGAATTCTGCGATTTTCCTTAGCTCCTCTTCTGAATCGTTGAGTGAAGGAATTATCAGAGTTGTTATCTCAGTCCAGATTCCCAGGCTCTTGTAAAGTCGGATGGAGTCCAGCACAGGCTTCAGGCGGGCGCCACAGTTCTTCCTGTAAAACTCATCACTGAAGCTCTTCAGGTCGATGTTGGCGGCATCCAAGTATGGGCTTATCTCCCGTAATGCCTCTGGGGTGATGTAGCCGTTCGTCACGAAAACATTCTTGATTCCCTCTTTGCTGGCTAGCTTGGCTATGTCGTAGGCGTACTCAAAGAAGATGGTGGGCTCACTGTAGGTGTAGGCTATGCTCTCGCAGTTGCTTCGTTTAGCCGAAGAAACAATCTCTTCGGGCAGCACGTCCTGCCCAACTATTATGCCCCGCTCTTTGGGCAGCTGAGAAATGTCAAAATTTTGGCAGTTATCGCATCGGAAGTTGCATCCCACCGTTGCTATGGAATATGATCTGGAACCGGGAAGAAAATTGAATAACGGCTTCTTCTCGATGGGATCCACGGAACGAGCTGCAACCCTGCCGTACACGAGACTGTAAAGTTTCCCGTCCCTGTTCTCCCGGACCCCACATATTCCCCTCTTCGAATCAGCAATTCCGGAGCATCGGTGACTACAAAGATTACATTTAACCACTTTATCATCTAACTTTTCGTAAAACATCGCTTCCTTCATCACAGAAGCCCCTCATCTAATACAAAATGGAAACAGCACACTTAAACTTTCAAAAAGTCTGATCTGCCAGATTTCCCTTTCACATGATTTTGCTCTTGTTCGTGGTTATGGTGTTCACAGTTTTAATCTTCCTAATGGAGGTTCACGGTTGAGAGCAAATGATATAGCCTAAGAATAATAGATTATATTATTAAGAAAGGTGGTTTTTATGGCTAAATTTCGAGTGGAAATAGACCACACACTCTGTCAGGGGTTTGGGGCATGCGTTGAATTATGCTCCAAGTTTGACCTCTCAGATGAGGACGGAAAGTCTCATGTTGAAGGCGCAAAAAAGGTTTCCAATGAAGAAGCCGTAGAACTGGAGGAACTGGATTGCCACAAAGAAGCTGCTGCAGCTTGTCCCTTCAATGCTATTCATATCATTAACTTGGAGACAAACGAGAAACTCATCTAACCGTAGGTGAGTTTAAATGATAACTAACAAGATTTCTTTGCTGGTTGGCGGAGAAGCTGGAGCAGGAATAACCCGTTCAGGCTTTCTCTTCGCCAAAACCTGCCTAAGAGGAGGACTCTACGTCTTCGGCGCCAACGACTACCAATCGCTCATAAGAGGCGGACACAACTTCTACACAGTCAGAGCCGACAGTGAACAGGTTTACTCGCAAGCCGACACCATAGACCTTCTGTTAGCCCTCAACAAAGAAACCATTCATCTCCACAAACACGAACTTGTTTCAGGCGCTGGAATAGTCTACGACGGAGACCAAATCGCCATAACCGACGAAGAAATTGGAAGAGACGACATAAAACTCTACCCCGTGCCCCTAAGAAAGATAGTCAAGGAGCTTGAAGGACCATCAATCATGGAGAACACCGTGGCTTTAGGAGCCGCAATAGCCCTCCTAGACTACGACCCAGAACTCCTGAACAGCGTCTTAAGGGACACCTTCAGCCCAAAAACTGCTGAACTGAACATAGAAGCCGCAAAACGAGGATACAACTATGCCCAAGAACACTACGGGAATAATTTTGGATACAGACTGAAGAAAACAGGCTCAGCTGGAAAACACAAAATCTTCCTCACCGGAAACGAGGCAGTAGGATTAGGAGCCCTCAACGCAGGATGCAAGCTCTATGCGGCTTACCCCATGACACCAGCCACCTCTATACTCCACTTCTTAGCGCCCCTAGACAGAGAATACAAGATGGTTGTGATCCAGGTGGAAAACGAAATAGCAGCAGTTAACATGGTCGCCGGCGCCTCCTATGCCGGAGTGAGAACCATGACAGCCACGTCTGGAGGAGGCTTCTGTCTTATGAGCGAGGGGCTGGGCATGATTGGAATGACCGAAACCTCACCTGTCATAGTCTTGGTTCAGAGACCCGGACCCAGCACAGGACTTCCCACCTACACTGCGCAGGGAGACCTCAGATTCGCCATCCACGCATCACAGGGAGAGTTCCCCAGAGTCGTAATCGCACCGGGAAACGTCGAGGAATGCTTCTGCAAGACCATAGAAGCCTTCAACTTGGCAGAAAAATTTCAGATTCCAGCAATAATCATCTCAGACAAGTATCTGGCAGAAAGCAACGGAACCGCTGAGCCGTTCGATCAGAACAGAATCGGAATCGACCGCGGACACCTCATAACCGAAGACGAATACGCTGGAGAGGAAGAATACAAACGGCACAAGTTCACGGAAAACGGAATCTCACCAAGAGCCATGCCCGGAACAAAAGGCGCCATAGTAAGAACCAACGCGGACGAACACAACGAACTCGGATACACAACCGAAGACCCTCAATTATCAACCAAAATGGCAGATAAACGGTTTAAGAAACTGGACGCCCTCACCAAAGAACTGGAAAACTATGAGACAGTCAAGCTTTATGGTCCAGAGGAAGCAGATGCAACAATTCTGGCATGGGGATCCACGAAGGGACCCATAAGAGAAGCCATGAAAATTCTCAGCAAGGAAGACATCACAGCCAATTATTTGCAAATCGTGTATCTGACTCCTTTTCCAGCCGCTAAGATTCAGGAGATAATACAGTCAGCCAAGAAAACCATTGTGGTGGAGAACAACAAAACCTCCCAGCTATCCAGCCTAATACGAGAACATCTTCTCACAACAGTAGACCACAAAATTCTGAAGTACGACGGCAGACCCTTCAACCCAGAAGCACTTTCCCGAAGCATAAAGGAGGTGCTCTAAAAATGGTAACTCTCAACGATCTTAAGACACCGAAAAAGAACACTTGGTGCCCCGGATGCGGAAACTTCGGAATACTGATGGCATTCAAAAAAGCCCTGATAGATCTGGGCATCGAGAGAGAAGAAGCCGTGCTTGTTTCTGGCATAGGCTGCCATGGCAAGATGGTTAACTACGTGAACATAAATGGATTCCACGGCATCCACGGCAGAGTATTACCCCTCGCACAGGGCATCAAACTCGCAAATCCCAACTTAACGGTGGTTGGTTTCGCTGGAGACGCTGACCAATACAACGAGGGCTGGGGACACTTCGCCCACGCCATAAGAACGAACATTGACATGACCTTGATTGTACATGACAACATGGTTCTCGGCTTAACCACCGGTCAGGCAACATCTACAAGCCAGCCCGGGTTTAAATCAAAATCAACTCCTTTCGGGGTTATACCTCCCATGCTGAATCCTTTGGCTCACGCTCTGGTTAGCAACGGCACATTTGTGGCTAGAGGCTTCTCCGGAGATATGCTTCATCTGAAGGGTTTGATCGTGGAGGCAATCAAGCACAGAGGCTTCGCCTTCATCGACGTCTTCCAGCCCTGTGTCACCTTCAACTACCTGAACACCTACGATTGGTTCCGCCAGAGAGTATACAAACTGGAAGAAGAGGGCCACAACGTAACCGACAGAAAAAAAGCTTTGGAGAAGGCGTTTGAATGGGGAGACAGGATACCCATCGGAATCTTCTACAATAAAGAGAGACCCACATACCACGATAATCTTCCACACGTAAAGGATGTACCACTCACAAAACTGCCCACAGAAAACGTTGACATAACCTCCACCCTAAACGAAATGATGTAACCGTTACATCGAAAACCCTAGAATTTCAGAGAACTTTTTTTCTCTCTTTTTATAATCGTGTCTTCATCAGAGATTAAATTAGGCTTTTGATTTGCTGGGTCATTTTTCGGTTACTCGTAGAGGTGCGGAGTGTTACCTATCAAACGTCCATAATGAGTTTCAGGTGGATCAGCGGAATCTTTCTTTCTGTCAGCATCTTTACTTGAGGCAACACTTCTTGGAGGATGTGCCACGGCTCCAAACTAATCTTGTCAGTTGGCGTCTTTCCTCCATTCATGTTCAAACGGTATGCTATCTCCTCGATTATCAGGTTCTCCGCTATCAGCTCAGCCATGCACACTTCACCTTCGTTAATCAGCTTCTGCACAACCAGTTTCTTCAGCTCCTGCCCATTTTCCATCCCTTTGAAGATCTTCATGGCTTTCCTTTTAGTCTTGAGATTCCTTAATGAAAACCGCGGCATCTTCTGGCAAAGCGTAACCCGCTCCCTCCATTTTTCCAGCCACTGTTTGGTCCAGACCTTCAAAAACTCCCTGATCTCCTCTTGGCGGTCTTCAGTATTCAAGACTTTTTCAATCTCATCGGAGTTTGTGCCTCTCCGTTTCACCTTTATCCAACTTTCTAGGTCTTTACAGGCGAAGTCTAAAAGTATCCTCTCCGCGCCATAAAGGTCTAAATCAGGAATTTCTTTTTCCAACTCCCTAGCTAGCCAAGACATAATTACAGGATTTTTTGAGGCATGAAGTTTGGCGCTAGGCATTTCCTTGAACCTCCTTCGAGCAGTGTGTACCATACTTTTTTGGAGGTATTTGAGGTTTTCCAAATTTTCCTCCTAGACTCCAGCAAAAGAATAGAAAAACTGGGTTTTTCAGTCCCATCAAGAGTGGACTGTTTATAGATACACCTGTAGCAATCCAGCTGCAAACGTTTTAGGCGACTTGGTTAAATCATGCTTTACCTGCATTATCTGTTTGTACGAAAAAGGGCATCGAAAACTCATTATGAGGTTGCAGGAACATCTTGAAGACCTGCTACAAATCCAACAGTTTTAAATAAATAGTTTCTATGGATTAAACTAAAAAAAGGGACGCGTGGGAGCGCTGGCTTTTGGATAAGGCAACTGGAATGGCGAAATCTTCAGCAAGGGGTGGTTTTAAACTCTTTATAGGCGTAAGCGCCTCTAGCATCCTCACAGCTGTTAGCCTAATACTTGTATTGCGTTTGCTGAGTGATCCAGACGAGTATGGTATAATCGCAACTGCATTGATATTTCCTGCTATTCTCAGTTTGTTCAAAGATTGGGGCACAAACTCGGCTATGATAAAATATTTGGCGCAATACAGGTCTGAGAACAAACCCCGCAGCGTCAAAAACGTCATGGTCACAGGACTAATGTTCGAGTTGGTTACCGGAGTTCTACTTACTTTGCTGTGCTTTTTGCTGGCAGACTTTCTTGCAATATCAGTCTTTCAGTTACCTGAGGCAAAGGTTCTGATACAAGTTGCGTCTCTCACAATTCTTGCTGATTCATTTCTTAAGGTTTCCCAGTCCACTTTTATTGGCTTAGAAAGACTGGAATTTCACAGCTTGACAATGATCTTAAACTCTGGTATAAGATGTTTTCTTGCGCCTCTTCTTGTATTTCTTGGTTACGGTATAATGGGTGCTATACAAGGACAAATTGTGGCACAACTTACTGCCGGAATTCTTGGGATCATAATTTTTTACTTCGCACTTTTCAGGAATCCTAAGGAAAAATCATCAAACAAAATAGATATCACTGGAACCCTGAAAACTTTGCTCAAATACGGTTTGCCCCTCTCTGTTTTAGTTGTAATAGGCGGATTCTTGCCACAGTTTTATAATACTCTGCTAACCCAAAGCTTCACGATGACCAATAGCACTTCTTACACAACTGCTCTAGGCAACTTTCAGGCAGCCGTTAACTTCACAGTTCTAATAAGTTTTTTCACGGTACCCATAGCCACAGTACTATTTCCAGCTTTTTCAAAACTTAAAGCGGAAGAAGAAAAGAAAACCCTTCGGGTTGTGTTCCAGTCTTCTGTTAAGTACGGAGCATTGCTTACACTTCCGGTAACTTTGATGATTATGGTTTTGTCAGAACCTCTAGTTTTCACCGTTGTCGGCACGGAATATACTGAGGCACCATTCTTTCTGACTTTATATTCCATCATCTACCTATATGCGGGATTGGGGAATCTCAGTTTGGGGAATTTTTTAAACGGTCAGGGTAAGACACAAATTACAATGAGGATGGCCCTCCTCACTTTATGCATGGGATTGTTGTTGGGTTGGCTGCTTATACCTCAGTTTGGAGTTGTAGGGTTGATAGTTGCAAATTCGGTTGCTGGACTTCCGAGCTTGTTTTCGGGTTTATGGTGGATAAGGAAGAATTTCGGTGCCACAATAGATTTTGTATCTTCAGCCAAGATTTTGTTAGCTTCTGGGGTTGCTGCAGTGGTTACTCATTTGCTTTTGTCACAGCTTAACTACAGCTACTGGATAGAATTGATTGCAGGTGGCGTATGCTTCTTGGCTGTCTATTTGGTGACTGCCCCATTGATTAGAGCCGTGGACAAAAAGGATGTAAGGCATCTGAGGGAGATGTTGAGCGGTCTCGGTCCACTCTCTTATATTTTCAACATACCCCTTGAGATAATCGAAAAACTATCAGGGGTCTTCGAATTCTAACTTGCCTGTTTTTCCTTTAAGACGGTGAATCAGTTGTTCTTTGATTCCATTTTTGTTGACTTGTCGGCTTTTCTGCTGGGTAATCCTTAATAAATAGCTGTTCCCCGCAAAATTGGCGACATCTCCCGCAACTCCCCCCTTTTTTAAATATCAGAATGCATCCGCAGATAGTTTAAGAACCCACACTTACAAATATTCAAATCTGAGGGATGACGTTTGCTCGGCCATCAATGTGAAATTGGACTAACATCTGCCGTTAGCGCTGTTTATCAGTTTTGTCATTTCCTTCTCCAGTTCGTCGAGCCTTTCCTGATCTCTTGCTTCTATAGATAAGCGAAGCATCGGGGATGTGTTTGATGCTCTGACCAGTGCCCACGAATCTGGAAAGACGATTTTTACGCCGTCAATGGTGTTTGTGTTTTCATATGTATCCATTGCTTTTTCCTTTATCTTGTTTATAAGCTGAAACTTCGTTTCGTCAGAGCACCTTATTTCTAATCTTTTAAAAAGCCTTGTCGGCAATTCTTTCACGACCTTTGACAATTTCTGTCCTATTCTTGAGACTATTTCAGTCATGTATATGCTGTTTATTATTGCATCGTCGAACCAGAAGAACTTTGGAACGCATATGTGCCCAGATTTTTCAACACCTAAAACAGCTTTGTGTTTCTTGGTCTCCTGCACCAAAAACGTGTGCCCAACCGGTATCCGAAACACTTTTTCCCCGTATTTCTTAACCTCGTCCTCTATGATGTCTGAGCATTCTATGTTGGCGACTACAGGGCCCCTTTGATTTCTCATTATGTCCCTTAGGAGAAGAATTGCACTTTGCTCGGTCATGATGACTTTGCCTGTTTCATCAACGAAAATGGCTCTGTCGCCATCACCGTCGAACGCTATTCCGAGATCTGCCTTCTCTTTTACAACCTTCTTGCAGAGAGCGGTCAAGGATTCAGGTTTAGGTTCAGGGTCTCTGTTCGAGAAACTTGGGTCAGGCCAATCAAACAGGAAAGTGGCTTCGACACCGATTTTCTTGAGTATCTTCGGAACCAAGAGGCATGCGGCTCCATTTCCGAAGTCAACCACCACGCTTATTCTCTCTGGTTTTATTCTTTCAGACACGAAATTAGCGTATTCTGTTTCCATTCCCTCGAGCTTCTTCGCTGATCCCATGCCTGTTTTGAATTTTCCCGAGGAGCTGATCTCCCCCAGTTTTTTGTTCTCATCTTCAAAGAAGCCGACTCCGTCTTGATGGAAGAATTTGACGCCGTTCCACTCCGCCGGCAGATGAGACGCGGTTATGTACGCGGTCACATCGTTTCTCATTTTCCAGTTTGCAAAGACGCAGAGACTCGCAGGACAGGTTCCGACCAGATTTGCGTTTGACCCCGTCTTTTTCAATCCTGAAACGAACGCCTCCTCGAGCTGGGCTCCATGCTCTCTGAAGTCTCTTCCAATTGTGAAGGTACCTGGCCAACAGGTTCCGGCTGCTTCACCGATTCGCGTCATAATCTCTTCGTTTAAGTCTTTACCGTAAACCCCTCGTATGTCGTAAGCTCTAAAAATGCTCATTCTTTGTCACACCGCTTCCCCTTATTCATTGGTTTAGCTTTTATTAATGCCTGTTGTCTGATCAGTGCCTTCAAACTTGTTTCTATATCAACAGCGAGTCTACAATTCAAACACGCGTCCGTCACATAACACTTCTTAGAGGCAGTGAAAGAAAAATTTTAAACCTGAGTGTCCGAAGGATAAATTGAAATATGTGATTTGTCCATTTTTGGTTAGTTTAAACGCCGCAGGATAAACGTGTGCATTCCCCTTGTTACTGCGACATTTTCACTCTCATAGTGGGAAAATGTGCTAATCAGCATGAGGGCGCAAAATAGGATGAATGATTGAAATGAAAGATTGCGAGATTATCATACAGAATGCATTGAAGGAAAGACGTTCTTTGCTTGCGAATGAAGCTCAACAAATATGTAATCTTCATCACATTCCAACACCGAGATCCGACAGAGCCTCAAGTGTGCATGAAGCTGTTTTGAAGGCAAATGATATTGGATTTCCAGTTGTTCTAAAGGTTATATCACCTCAAATCCTTCATAAATCTGACGTGGGTGGAGTAATCCTAAACATTAGAGATGAAAAAGAACTCGAAGTCCAATATGAAAAATTACTTGCGGAAGTCGGCAAACGGGAACCTTCAGCGAAAGTTCTTGGGGTATTGGTTGAAAAAATGATGCCGCCCTCAACAGAGATGATCGTGGGAGGCATAAGAGACAGCCAATTTGGCCCATCGATCATGTTCGGAATAGGTGGCATATTTGCTGAGATATACGATGACGTTGCGTTCCGAGTGGCCCCCATAGACAAATTAGATGCCTCGAACCTCATTCATGAACTTAAAGGATATAAGATACTGGAAGGTACTAGAGGAAAACCCCCAGCCGACCTCGATTCAATCATAAATATTTTGATTAACGTATCTGATTTAATGATGGAACATGAAGTCATAAACCAGCTGGATCTTAACCCCATAATTGCATATTCAGACAGTGTCTGCGCTGTCGACTCTCGAATTATCATAGGACAAACAGATGGAGGCATTTAGAATGGATTTAGAGCCCTTCTTCAATCCTAGCTCTGTAGCCATAATAGGAGCCTCGAGAGAACCGAGAAAATTTGGTCACGTAATCTTCAAAAACTTCGTTGAATCTGAATTCAAAGGCAAAACTTACCCCATTAATCCTAAAGCAGAAACCATTCTAGGCTTAAAGGCGTACCCAAGCTTGAAGGACGTCCCAGACGAATTGGATTTAGCAGTAATCGCAGTTCCAGCGCCTATAGTACCATCCGCAATTGATGAATGCTTGTCCAAGAAAGTTAAAGCAGCTGTGATAATATCAGGAGGTTTCAGAGAAGTTGGCGAGAAAGGAGAGAAGCTTGAGATTGAAATAAAGGAGAAAACTGAAGGAAGCAATCTCAGAATCATCGGCCCGAATTGCATCGGCGTGTATGACCCAGCAAGTCACGTGGACACTTTATTTTTGCCTACATACAGGTTAAGGCGCCCAAGGGCAGGTCCAATAGCATTCATATCGCAAAGTGGCGCCTTCGGTTCTGCAGTGTTAGATTGGGCTGCGTCTCAAGATATCGGTATTAGCAAATTCATCAGTATAGGAAACAAAATTGATGTAGATGAAGTTGATTTGCTAAACTATCTTGTCAACGATCCACTTACAAGCTGTATTACAGTTTATGTAGAGAGCATAAGGCGGGGGAGAGAGTTCCTTAAGATTGCATCGAAAGTCACAGAGAGTAAACCGTTGATTGTGCTAAAAGGAGGCATAACGCCTGAAGGAGCTCATGCTGCTCTATCCCACACTGGATCACTGGCTGGGTCCGCAAAGATCTATAAAGGCGTTCTTGAGCAGGCCGGGGCAATGCAAGCACAGACTGTTGATGAGTTGTTTGATTACGCGAGGGTTCTCGCATATCAGCCCTTACCTAAAGAGCAAAAAGGAATAGCGATCGTTACCAACGGAGGAGGATTCGGAGTTATCAGTGCCGATGAGGTTTCAAAACTCGGTCTCAAACTGGCGAATTTTAGCCCCGAGACTCTTAAAAGGTTGCAGGAAAAATTGCCAGATTATGCTATTCCACACAATCCGTTGGACTTAGTGGGTGACGCAGACGTAGAGCGTTACCGATTCGCATTAAACGCTGTTTCCTCGGACCCCAACGTTGGAATAGTTCTGGTGATCGTGCTTCTCCAAACATCGTACATCGAGTCGGATGTGGTTGACGCAATAACCGAATCGCAAGCAACCTACGGTAAGCCCACGATCGTGTGCACCATAGGAGGAGAGTTCACACAAATGCTGGTCAAAATGTTAGAGGAAGACCATATACCATCATACGTAACCCCTGAGAGAGCAGTTAACGCAATAAACGCGCTTATCAAATACCGCAAAGCGTTAGAAGACAAAGAGAAGAGAAGAATCGGATAACGGGCACAGATTCCGAATTATGCAAATTAGTGTTAGAAACAAAATCTGGCACCGTTGATCAAACGAAAACTGGCTAAAAATTTTCAACGCGCGCATGTGTTTGCAACATGCTTCAAAAGCATAAATAACAGTTCCGTTTTCACATTGTCACTATGAAATATTCATTTAAAATCGGTTCTGTCTGGGGCATTCCTATTGAGCTTCACATAACCTTCATTTTGCTGATGGTTGTTATGTTTATTTTCTCATATCCTCAACTTCACCTTTTTATTCTCATCATGTTCCTCTTCGCCTTTGTCGTTGTCCACGAACTGGCACACTCTGTGGTTGCTAGACACTACAAAATAAAAGTGCGCAAAATTGTTCTGTACCCAATCGGTGGAGTATCAGAGATCGAGGAAATTCCGGAGAAACCTAGCATCGAATGGCGGATGGCGATTGCTGGGCCCCTCACAAGTTTTGTAATCGGAGGCGTTCTTCTTGTGGCAAGTCAGATTGTTTCGCCAGAGACTCCTGCAGAGTTCCTTAACCCAACATTCACTACTGTTAGTGGTCTGACGCCTTACCTGGCTTACCTCAACTTGCTCTTAGGTGCCTTCAACTTGATTCCTGCCTTTCCGATGGATGGTGGCAGGGTCTTCAGAGCTCTTCTCGCTGAACGTATGAAGTTCTCAGATGCAACAAAATACGCCGCTTTTATCGGTAGACTTTTCGGCATAGTCATGGTTATGGCCGGCGTTTTTTACAATTTTTGGTTAATTATCATAGGTGTGTTCATTTACATAGGTGCAAGCGAAGAAGCGGAACAAACAATTGTTTCAACAACTATGGCAAGGGTTCGTGTTAAAGACGTTATGTACCCCGAAGTTGCTTCTGTCAACCCTGAAACTACCCTTAAAGAAGCTTTAGAAATAATGTTCAAAGCGCGATACCACGACGCCTTAGTTGAGAAAGACGGAGCTTTTCACGGAATTGTTGCTTGGAATGATATTATGAAGATTAAACCAGAGCAAAGAAGTGAGTTAAGAGTTGAACAGTTACCACTGAAACAAATCTCGGTTTTTTCGGATGAATCAATCCTCGAAGCCTACAAGATAATGTCCCGAGAAAAACTTGACCTTGTACCTGTTGTTAACAGAGAACAACCTTTCAAGGTTATTGGCGTTGTAACCAGTGAAGGCGTAGCCTACGCCTACGAAAAAGCTAAGGCCCTTCGATAGCCTCTCCTTTTGCTGTTCAAGTTAAGTCGCTTCGAACATTCTCGTTTACTATAGGTATCAACGCTTCAACCTGTGCGTTTGGGTTCTGCAACTAAGTATGATTACTCAAATAATTCACGTGAAGGTTGAGTCGTTGAGATAAAAGACGAAACGCTTGCTAACTCTCGATTTGACGATCGTGTATTGTGAATTGGAAGAAAGGAAAATCACAAGCGGTAACAAAAAGATTAATGATACAAGAATTTCTTTTTCTTCCAAACTAAATCGCTCACAAAATATTTAACTTCAAAAAATCTTCTGTTAATAATGATGGTCTATTTATGACTAGAGTTTTCTAAGCACTAAAAAAGCAAGAAAAGCCGACATAACTGAGTTATTGGATAAACTTTCTGCGAGTAAGGGCGGTCTTTCTTCTTCGGAGGCAAATGATCGGCTTCAAAAATACGGTCCTAATGAGATCCCTGAGAAGAAAGTTAACCCAATTGTCAAGTTTGTAGGATATTTCTGGGGGCCGATTCCTTGGATGATCGAGGCAGCAGTAATTATGTCAGCTGTCATCAGCCGCTGGGAAGATTTCGGGATCATCTTCGCACTGCTACTATTAAATGCTGTAGTGGGATTCTGGCAAGAACACAAAGCAGACAATGCAATCGAATTATTGAAGCAGAAGCTGGCACTGAGAGCATGGATTTTACGTGACGGAAAATGGCTTCAAGTGCCTGCCCGGGAACTTGTGCTGGCGCGCGTTACACAGCTGATCGCTACATTAATCACTGTTTACGGATTTTTGTTACCTGCGATGGGCTGGGGATTAGTCCTTCTTGTTTGGGGATATGCGCCTGCGCTCTTTGTGATAACAGATTTCAAAGTTCGCTTATACAAACTGCTGAACCACACAGGTATCAGATTTCATAGATAAAGAACCTGAGCGCATTTCGGTGAAAAACTTAAATTGTCAGCACGTTGACTTATATAATGATTGAGATTGAAATTAAAAAAGTCATTATTGGTTCCTGTAATAATAATTTTGATTTTCGTTTTTTTATGGACTTCTTTTGGTACCCTGAACTTGTGTTGGATCGGCGAATTGAGGAGTTGAAGAAGGAAGGAATCGATGTGGAAGTGATAGCTTATGATGTGTTTTATCTGGATGTAACATCTACGTCTCCGGAGGTAGTTTTTGCGGAGAAACAAAGCTGGTCTGCTTTCAAGCAAGATGCCATGACATTTAAGTCAGATTTGGGTTCAGTCACCGTTTCGGTTGATCGATATAAAAGGACTTTTGTGTTTACTTGGAACGAAACCACATACTACTATTACCAAGTCACTTAAAGGAAAGGTCAAAAAATAATTTTTTTACGTTTTTTGGGAGATACAACGTCCAGCCTTTGGTTTAACAAGTTCCTCATTATTACGCGCGCAACCGCTCCGTTTATTTTTGGAAACTCCGCGCTCCTATCGATCAGATTTATCTTTAGTGAACATATTGTATTGTTATCACAAAGTTTGTTGATCGGAGAAAATGAAAAAACTTTAGAGGTACATATTTTAATGTTTAGGGTGAATAATTATGGAGAAAGTTTGGGAAGAGTTAAGGAAAATTGAAAGCGAAGCGGAGCATATTCATTCTGAGGCTTTGAGAACCTCAGAAGAGATAATTGCCCTTGCTAAGGAGGAAGCTAAAAAGCTGTTTTCAGATTCGAGAAAGCATATTGAGGAGGAAGCAGATGAACTGCTAAATAAATATGTGAGGGAAGCCGGTAAAGAACACGAGGACACGTTAAAGAAAAATGAGAATGCCATTAAAGAATTGAGGACAACCGTGGAAAAACGTATTACCGAAGCTGTAAATACGATTTTTGATGCTGTGTTGGGGAAAATCAAAGTTTGAGTCAAGAACAATTATATTCTAACGTTTTAGTCAAGGTTGGAGTTGAAAGAAGCCATTGGCTAATTAAAGAAAAGTTAGAAAGGTTAACAGAATGTAAAAACTTTGAAGACTTTGCTTCAGAATTAAGAGAAACGGTCTACGGAGAAAAGTTATCGAAAGTTACGTTGCCATATACATCAAAAATTTTTGAAAGAGTTTTCTGGGAAAGCTTCATTGAAGTTAGCATTAAAATAGTGCAAAGCTCTCCTGAAACTGTTTCGCCGTTCATTATAGTATATCTTCTGAAATTTGAACATGAAAACATCAAGACTATTTTAAGATCAGCTAGTGCAGGTTTGTCATATGATGAGATAAGCCGTAAAATCTACCTGCCCGTGGAAGCTTTTCTAAAAAGGCAAGAAATCATTTTGAAAGCCGCCATGGCTATTCATGTGAAATCGGTTGTTGATGTTTTACAAACTACCCTTTATGGTTCCTTGCTTATTGCCGGACTCAAAAAATATGAAGAAACGGGGTCGACAAAGTTTTTTGATATCCTGCTTGACAGAATGTTTTATGAGCAATTGGGGGAAACGTTTAAAGATCTACCTAAAAAAGAACAGAAATATGCCTTCTTTTATGTAAGCAGGGAAATTGATAGGTTTAATATTCTAACGATTCTTCGAGCCAAAATTTTAGGGTATGATCCCAATTGGATACGGATGGCGATAGCACGTAATTTTTACAACGTTCCAGAACAAACAATTGAAGCGTTGTTAATGGCAGATAATTTTGGATCGGCATTCAACATTATTAAGCAAAGTTATTACAAAAAATTAATTGTAAGAGCTGAAACCCCTGAAGAAACCGTCTCTGCGGCTGAGAAAGCATTTAGAAAGGACATGTTTGAGCATGCAAAGAAGACAATAATTGGTGACCCATTTAACGTTGGGACACCAATTGCTTTTTTGGTACAGAAAGAAATTGAATTATATAATCTCACAGCGATAAGCTTGGGAATAGAATACAATTGGAAAAAGGACGATATCTCGCATTTGCTACTTGTTTAGGATTTAACTTTCTTGTTCACCGTTTTTGAAAACAACTTTTGTATATTTGTAGCTCTGCTTGAAAGGAGTAAAAACGACTCCAGTTCCTTGATAGAATTTGCTGAACCATTCGTAGAAGTGAAGCCTAAGGGTGTGAATGAAAACGATTAAGCCTTCAAAAGCTAGCACAAATATGTTTCCACCCACGATTATTATGGTGCCCAGAACCATTCCAAAAATTGGTGTTGGAAAAACCATGTCTGAAATTGTGTAGGTTACGAGAAGCAAAGCCCAATGAGCCATTAAAAGGGCTAAAATTCGCGCGTAGGACATGGTGTTACTGAGAACCCGTGTAACGAGGTCGCCGCTTTCAAAGAGTCTTTCAAGAAGAGACTCATGCACCTTTGATTTTTTAGGTGGATGACCTAGCATCTTTAAGCTTTTCACTATGATGAGTTTTCCGAAAATCAGGAAAATAAATGGAATTAAGGGGAATAGGATTGGACCGTTAAGCCAAAGATTAAAATTTAGTTGATAAACCAGAATTAAGTAGATGCCTCCAATATAAAACAGCATTTTAGGCAACGCCGTCGCGAACGCATCAATTATGTCTCCTTTTATTATGAAGTTAACGAACTCTAAACCAAAGCCGCTCATTATCTGTATTACACCAATAACTAAGCTGAATATTAAAAATCCTATGACATTTTCGAAAGGGTTGAACCATAAAGGAGCAAATATGTGTTTACCAAAAAATTCGCCGAAAAGTAATCCAGCGAAAATTGCGCCTATACCACAGGCTGCAAGAATCCATGAAAAATTGCGTATTCCTTCATTCTTCTTAATTAGTATTCCAAGCATTACTCCGACTATAAGTAACGTTAGACCGTGGCCAGCGTCGCCGAACATAAAGCCGAATATTAAAGGGAATGCTATGGCAATTAACGGTGTTGGATCTAATTCATCGTAGTGTGGGACGCCATAAAGTTTCGTTATTGTTTCAAAAGGTTTTATGAAAGAATGATTTTGTATCTTTGTTGGTGGGTCTTGAGAATCGGTGGACTCCTTTTTTATCAGTAATGCTTGACCTAGTTTATCATCTATTTTTCTTTCGAGTTTTTCGGCTTCCTTTTTTGGCATGTAGCCCCTTACTGTTACTAGGCGTTTAGTTTCCAAAGATTTCTGTTTGGCATTTAATACTTTTGAGATATTTTGGGCGGTTTCTCTTAACGCAAACAGAGTATGTTTATTTGTCTCTGCAATGTTTTCAAGAGATGTTAAAATTACTTTTTTGTTTTGTAAGAGTTCTTTCGTTTGAACGTTGACTTTTTCTAGTGCCTCGGATGTCTTTTTAGGCAACTCTTTGGGAATTTGAAAGCTTTCAGCATGATGGCTTTTCAGAATTTTCTCGATTTCATCTTTATGTTTAGTGGATGTTGCAATAAATACGAACTCTTGGTTTTTTGTTATGGATCGATGGTAAAAAATTCCCGGGTAACTTGATAACGCTGTTCCAAGTTGAGGTATGTTCCTTGACGAGACCGTTGCAACTGTTACATAAATGAGGTGCATTTCCTTTAATGCTTCCAGATTTATTTTGAATCGGTTAAGTATTGTTAACATGTGATGGAGGTGTTGAAGACTAAATAATTTTTTGTCAAGGTTTTTTTGTGAAGTTGTGAGGGTATCTACTTTCGTTTTTAATTTTGAGCTTTCTTCTTCGACAATTTTTAGGAGGTGTTGCCAGTTTTCAGCAGTAATTTCCGTTTTTATTGTTTTTTCGGCTTTAAAAGCATCCAAAAGACCGGCTTTTTCAACTTTAAGTTGCGTTATTATGGCGCTAAGGTTTCTGATTGTTTCCTCGGTTCGCCTGATGAGTTGCTCATACTGTATCACCTTAGATTTTTCCTCTATTTCTTCGATGTGGAAGTTACCAAAATCATCTAAGGCTTCCAATGCTAGATCGAAATCTTTTTTGAGGCAGATTATTGAGGCTTCAGTCATTCTTTCTGGTCGCAAAGTAAATGCCAGCAAAACCTTGATTAGACTCACAAGATTTAAAGATTGTCCGGGTAATTTCATGTATGCCCTTGTTATTGGCGACTGCGATATGGTTACGGGCTTTCGACTAGTTGGCATAAAAGGAGTTGTAGTTTCCACTGTTGATGAGGCTCGGCGTACTTTGTCTAAGGCAGTTGAAAGCGTTGATGTTGCCCTTATAATCATCAGCGAAGATTTTTCTACTAAAATGCGAGACAGTATTGATAAGTTACGTTTAAATCGAATTGCACCTTTAATTGTTGAACTCCCTGGGAGATTGGGACCGTCCAGTGCAATTGACATGTCCAGCATAGTGCGTAAAGCTATAGGAGTTAAAGTATAGAGGCGCGATAATGGCAAGTATACAAAAGGGATTAGTGGCTATTGCAAGTGAAATTTTGGAAGACGTTAAGAATGAATCGGAAATAATTATTCGTGATGCCGAAAAGAAAGCTAAAGAAATTTTAAGAGACACCAGAACAGAAGCTGAAAGAAGACGTGTTAGCCTTTTAGCTGAAGCAGAAGAGAAAGGTAAAATAGAGCAGAAGAAAACAAAATCTTTAACTGCAATGGAAATGAGAAACAGACGCCTTCAAGTAAAGGAAGAGCACGTGAATGTTGTCTTCGATAAGGCGCTTGCTCGTTTGAAGCAATTTGTTGAATCTGAGAGTTATCCCAGTTATCTCTTGACATTTATTGAAGAAGCTGTCAAAAAAATTGGATCCGATAGGCTTATTGTTTACGTGAATTCTAAAGATCGGGAATGGCTGGCAAATGGCAAGCTTGATGAATTATCTGAAAAACTGGGAGTGAAATTAATGTTAGCTGACGAAACTGGAAACTTTCTGGGGGGCTGTATAGTCAAAACGTCAGATGGAAAACTGTCGCATGATAACACTTTTGAAAAACGATTACACGTGTTAAAGCCTATTCTTCGAATTAAAGTTGCAAAAATATTGTTTGAAAAGGAGGACTAAAAATTCCAGTAAAAGGCACAATTATCCAAGTAGCAGGTCCAGTTATTGAAGCTGACGGAATGTCAAAAGCGGAAATGCATGAAATGGTCGAAGTTGGTAAAGGCCGTCTTATTGGTGAAATAATCCGTTTGGAAGGTGACGTAGCTACCATTCAAGTTTATGAAAATACGAGTGGACTTAAGCCAGAAGAAGAAGTTTTCGGAACGGGTGCGCCACTTTCAGCAGAACTGGGTCCGGGGCTAATTGGAAACATATATGATGGTATTCAAAGGCCATTGGAATGGATACAAGAGAAAACAGGTGCGTTCATAAAAAGGGGAGTTAAGACTACCGCCCTTCCAAGAGACAAAATGTGGACATTTAACCCAAAAGCGGAGATCGGAAAAAAGGTAATTGGCGGCGACATACTTGGAACTGTTAAAGAATCTGAATTAATTGAGCATAGAATACTTGTTTCTCCAAACGTTCAAGGAAAACTTATAGAAATGGCTGAGAAAGGCGAATATAAAGTAGACGATACGATTGCAATAGTTGAATCAGATGGGAAACGAATTGAACTAAAAATGTTCCATAAGTGGCCTGTTAGAAAACCTAGACCATATAAACAGAGACTTTTGTCCAAAGTGCCGCTAATTACGGGTCAAAGGATAGTTGACACTTTCTTTCCAATAGCTAAAGGTGGAACAGCAGCAATTCCGGGAGGATTTGGAACTGGAAAGACTGTGATGCAACATCAACTAGCAAAATGGTCCGATGCAGACATAATCATCTATATCGGTTGTGGCGAACGAGGAAACGAAATGGTTGATGTTCTCACTAGTTTTCCAAAATTAAGTGACCCGCGAACTGGAAGACCGCTCATGGAAAGAACAATATTGATCGCCAATACGAGTAACATGCCCGTTTCTGCAAGAGAAGCAAGCATATACACGGGCATAATGATTGGCGAGTATTACAGAGACATGGGATATGATGTGGCTGTAATGGCTGATTCAACAAGCCGATGGGCAGAAGCCTTAAGGGAAGTTTCCGGAAGGCTTGAGGAAATGCCGGCGGAAGAAGGGTATCCATCATATCTTCCGACAAGACTAGCAGAGTTTTACGAAAGAACAGGCACCGTGAAAACGTTAGGTTCAGACGAAAGAACTGGTTCTATTTGTGCAATTGGAGCAGTTTCACCGCCGGGCGGAGACTTTTCGGAACCTGTAACGCAACATACAAAACGGTTTACAAGTGTTTTTTGGGCTTTAGACAAAGAATTAGCTGACGCTCGTCATTACCCAGCGATAAACTGGATACAAAGCTACTCAGGATACCTCAATTACCTTACAGAATGGTGGACAAAGAACGTTGACAAAGAATGGAGGGACTACCGAGATGAAGCAATGCGCATTTTACAAAGAGAAGACGAATTGAAGGAGATAGTTAAGCTGGTAGGACCCGATGCCCTACCTGACAGCCAACGTTTAATTCTAGAAACCGCGAGGATTCTGCGGAACGCTTTTCTTCAACAAAACGCTTTAGATCCCGTCGATACTTACTGTCTTCCAATCAAGCAGTTCAAAATACTAAAAATAATTATTGAATTCTATAAGCTTGCAGGACGTATCGTAAACAAAGGTGCACCGCTATTCAAAATAACCCAACTGCCTGTTCTGCCGGAAATTATGCGGATGCGAGAGATATCCAATGAAAAAGTTCATCTTCTAGACGAATTGGAGAAAAAGATTCAGTATCAATTTTCAGAACTGGAGAAAGGAGTGGTGTAGCAGGGTATGGTGAGCACTGGATTAGAGTATATGGGCGTATCAAGGATTTCTGGACCAATAATTATTGTTGAAAATGTTAGAGATGTTGGATATGACGAGTTAGTTGAAGTAATCACGCCTAGTGGAGAAACACGTTTAGGTAAGGTCCTTAAAGTAACAAAGAAAATTGCGGTTGTACAAGTTTTCGAAGGAACAACTGGTTTGTCTTCGTCAGAAACGCGTGTCCGTTTTCTCGGGAAAACCCTTGAAATACCTGTTTCAACCGAAATGCTTGGGCGAGTAATGAACAGTTTCGGAGAGCCAATCGATGGAAACCCTAAACCGTTCTCAGAAGAATTAAGAGACGCAAATGGTCTGCCATTAAATCCTACCGCAAGAGAATATCCAAGAGACTTCATTCAAACCGGAATATCAGCAATTGACGGAATGAGCAGCTTGGTCCGAGGACAAAAACTCCCCATCTTTTCGGGACCAGGTCTTTCACATAACGAGCTTGCTGCTCAGGTAGTTCGGCAGGCACAGATCAGAGGAGGAAGTGAGGGATTTTATATAATTTTTGTTGCGATGGGGCTGAAACATGACGAAGCAACCTTTTTCCGTAGAAGCTTCGAAGAGACAGGCGCTATAAGAAATGTTGCCCTTTTTCTTAATTTTGCTGAAGACCCTACTGTCGAGCGGCTCATTACCCCTAGAGCGGGTTTAACTTTGGCTGAATATTTGGCATTTGAAAAGGAGGCACATGTCTTGGTTGTATTGACTGACATGACAAATTATTGTGAAGCCTTAAGAGAAGTCAGTTCATCGATGGAAGAAATCCCGAGTAGGAAAGGTTATCCAGGCTATATGTACAGTGACCTTGCAAGTCTGTATGAACGAGCCGGCCGTATAGTTGGTCGAAACGGTTCAATAACTCAAATGCCAATACTTTCTATGCCGAACGATGATATAACCCATCCAATTCCAGATCTTACCGGATATATCACAGAAGGACAAATTGTTTTGGATCGCGATTTAGAGAAAAAAGGAATATATCCATCAATAAACGTTTTAACGTGCCTCTCAAGACTGATGAAGGACGGAATAGGTAAAGACCATACAAGGGAGGACCACGCAGATGTTGCAAGTCAACTTTACGCCGCTTATGCTCAATGCACCGAGATGAGAGCTTTAGCAGCAATAATTGGCGAAGAGGGTCTTTCCAGCAGAGACAAAGATTACTTGCAGTTTGGCGAACAGTTTGAACAGAAATTCTTAAAACAAAATAAAAGAGAAAACAGAACAATAGAACAAACATTGGGGATCGCTTGGGAGATTTTATCCATTCTACCCAAAGAAGAACTAACAAGAATTCACACAGAATTTCTCAAAAAATACTTTCCGAAAAGAAGTGAAGAGGCAAAATAACCCATGGTGATTATGAAAATTCGCCCAACACGCATCAATTTAATTCGAACAAAGAAAACGTTGAAGCTAAGCAAGTCTGGACTTGACGTGTTAGAAAAAAAAAGGGATGTTCTAATGCGTGAACTGAGACATTTTACTTATGACGCAAAAAAACTTAGGGAAGAAGTAACGTTAGTTCTAGCTAGGGCATTTCAAAGTTTAATAGAATCAAAAGTCCTAATGGGTTCAGAAACTGTGGAGAATGTTGCTTTAGCTTTTTCGTCCAAAGCAAATTTTGTTCTTGATCATCGAAGCATCATGGGTGTACCCGTGCCTATTGTTAATTTTCAAATGGAGAAAGATGCAAAACCTGATTATGGATTCGCTGACACAAGCGCATCGCTTGACAAAGCCTTTAAGGATTTCTTCAATGTTTTGGAATCTATTGCACAACTGGCGGAAATTGAAGGAGCCATCTTTAAACTTGCAGATGATGTTCAAAAAACACAGAAACGCGTAAATGGCTTAAAACATGTGTTTATACCAAGGTACAGAGAAACCGTTAAGTATATTGAACTTGTGCTGGAAGAGAAGGACAGAGAAGAATTCGTGCGTATGAAAACAGCTAAGAAAATGATTTCTAAAAAGAAAAGTATCGGATGACATGGAAATGGAAAAAGTAAAAAATATTCTTATTCCAACAGATGGTTCTGACCATTCTTTACGTGCCGCAGAGCTTGGAATAAGCTTAGCCAAAGTTTTAGGAGCTAAAATTTTTACGATTTACGCTATTGACCCGATAATTCTTGAGGAACTAACAAAGGGCATAGAAGAGAAAGCTGTTGAGAAAGAATTGAAAGAGAAAGGTGAACGCTATCTCAACTATATAGTTAAATTAGCTGAAAAGGAAGGCTTAACAGCAGAAGCAATTCTTGCAAAAGGAGAACCCCATGACCAGATTGTTTATTACGCCAAATCCAAGGGAGTAAACATGATAGTTATGGGAACATTGGGAAGAAGAGGAACGAAACGAATCCTTATAGGTAGCGTTACTGAACGAGTAATAGAATATGCACCTTGCCCGGTTCTCGTAGTCCGGTAGACAGAGTGAAAAAACATGCCAAAAAAAAACAAAATAGAACAAGAATGTGAAAACTTAGAGAAAGACATCCACATGATGGCAGAGAATGAGATAAAAAACATAGAGAAAGAAGTGGAGAAAATCAAGAAAGAAGCAGAAAAAATTGGAGAAGAAGTAGAGAGTTCAATGACAGAAAAAAAGCGTTAAAAGCAAGAACTCCAATATAACTCATAAACACTTAGCATTCAAATGGAGGAAATAGTTTGAAAAAGAGAACAGTTATGTTATTATTCATGTTCCAAATAGCTTTTATATCTATAGTTTCTGTCACAGCTGTCTTTGCTCTTTCACCCGTAATAGCCCAAGAAGTAACCCAAAAAAGCACAAACGGTCCATTTGACAGAGTAGCAATAGCTCTAAGCGCTGGTCTAGCCGTGGGACTTACTGGTTTTAGCGCTGCAAGGGCTATTTCCGCCTCTGGAACTGCAGCCATAGCCGCTTTAGCAGAGAAACCTGAAACGTTTTTCAAAAGTTTCCTAGTGGTGGCGCTTGCAGAAGCAATAGCAATCTACGGTTTAATAGTTGCAATATTACTTTGGATAAGCCTCTGAGATGATTAACTGGAAACCGCTCTTGTTCCAAACCTGATATTTTTTTGAAAGAAAATAAAATCAGGAAGGAACTGTGGCAAACCTCTGATTCAGAATTTTGGCTTGAATGTCGATATGGTTTTTTAACTGCCAAGTTCTGCGTGGATGATGCACGTGCACATGGTAATCATCAGGTATTATATGATGTTTTCTCGCCAAAACATGATGTACATTTGAAAGAAGAACCTCTTAGAGACATCGAAAAACTAGACATGGTTATGGAAGAAAAAGGAAAAGGGGAGTATGAAAAGTCGATTGAAGACTTCTTGTTGATTCTAGATTGTGTTAAGCTTTGGGCGCGAAAAAACAAGTTTGGGATTAAAGAAAAAGAGATGATTTAGGTAGTACTTTATCTCATGCTTAGTTTCCTTTCAGAAACAATTTGAATGCCTTCTGCATTACAAACGTACGCGCACTAGGCTGTTTAGAAATTAGTTTGTAGATCTTGTGGTTGCCGTTTTTTGCACTTGTTTTTAATTCAATGACCAGTTTCTTGCGTGAGTCGTTTCCTAATTTGCCTTTTAATTGTTTCAATAAACTTTGAATCGTTCTCTAGTTTTAAAAAGGCTTCTTTGTCAACGCCTTCAGGCATGGTGATCTCCAGAGTAATAGAGGGGTTTAACGTTTTTTCGATTTTCGATTCAATTTCTTCGTACTTTTTAGAAGCTTCCTTGCTCATAAAATCACTGAGAGTAGTGTTACATATGCACTTGCTAATAAGAGTTGCAGAATTACAAGTGGAACGCATTTATGGAACCATTCGCCCCAACTTACAGATATCCCTTCCTTTTTCAGGATCCCCAAGGCGATTATGTTAGAAGGCGAAGCTATTGGCGTAAGGTTTCCGCCTAAATTCGCGCCAAAAACAATACCCCAGCCTAAAATCTTAAGGGAAAAGCCGGTCACGGCAGAAACGTGTTCCATTACGGGGATGAGCGTTAAAGTCATTGGAATATTATCTACAACCGAAGATGATAAGCCACAAACCCACATGTTAAGATTGGAAGCCATAGCTGGGTGGAAACTTAAAAGTTGTACAACATCATCTGCAAACGCTGTCAACACTCCGCTTTTTGACAAACCGCCTACAATAATGTAGAAAGATATTAAAAAGAAAATTGTCCCCCAATCTAGGCTAGAGAATATAGACTCAGGTTCTTGCCCGCCCAGAACCAGCATCATTATTGCGCCGCCAATAGCAATTAATCCTAATGGTATTTTGATGAAATCTTCGAAAATGAAAAAAATGATTACAATTACGAAAATTATTGTTGCCCTGTAGAAGAGACCTTTATTCTCAACAACTGACCATGGGTCAACTTTGATTTGCTGCGATGAAGAGATATTTAATTTGGTTTTGTGAACTATAAACAGCAAAGAAACTAGTGAAAGGATCAGAGCAAAGGGCATACTAATTAAAATGAAATCGACGAATCCGACGTTTAGCTGAGCTGCAACAATCAAGTTTGGGATAGAACTTATCATAAACATGAGCCCCCCCACATTTGCCAAAACACTTGCATAAAGAATAGTGTCAGTTGGGTCAGCCCTGAATTTTTTAGCCAAAGAAACTGTTAGAGCACCTATAATAATCATTGCTGTAATGTTTGATAATAAGGCACTGAATAAAATCGTTAAAAACATGAATGAAATAGAAATTCTACGAAAGCCTCCACCAACAGTTTTTGCTACACTTAACCCTATGAACTCAAAAAATCCTGATCTAGCAATTGACTCAGCCAGAATCATGACACCAATCACTAAAAGTACGGTATCTAAATCTATAAAACCAACCATTTCACTCCACAAATCTTGCATATTGAATAGACCATATTCTGACGCAAAAAAGATTGTGAGAAAAGCTCCAAGAAGGGCAGTTACACTTCTATGATAACGACCAGTGACAAGGAGAATCATAATAAGCGCAAATATCACGGAAAAGAGTAACACTATATCCATTCTAACTCGCCCTTACGTATCCTCTGTTTGTTCTCTTCAAAGCTATCTAAACATTTCTTCAATTGACTTCTTAAAAAAATCTTCTAATTATATAACAGTTATCGTTGCCCATGTAACAAAATTTTAAGCAACAAATTAATTTCTAAACAGCCTAGCACGCGCAGGCTGGAAATCATATTATTGCCTTTGAAATCACCGCATTCTTTCTTTAGATTATCTTTTCGAAAATCTTAAGAGCAACTTTTTTAAAGATGACTTAGTCGCGCGCGGGCGGATTCAATAATTGGTGTAAAATGGTTTTTATTCTTCTTTTTGTCGTTGATGCTTATTTCAGGGTTTTTCAGTCTTGTTTTCCAAGAGGGATGTTTTAATCTTTGGTTATGCCTATTATGTTTTGGGTCTGCAAAAACGATGGAGACGGTTGCTATGAAGCAGGTGTATCGGTTCAAGGTTGCTTTGAAGCATCGAAGGAGGCTCTGGCGTCGCATCGAGATCGAGGGCGCCCAGACACTTGGCGATCTCGACCGCACCATACGGGAGGCGTTCAAACATGACTTGTGGGATCATCTAAGCGAGTTTTTCTGGGGGAGAGTCTGGAAGTCGAAGGGTTTAGGTGAAATCTATCCGGGTGGGGGTGGTAGCGGAGCTAAGAAGCGAATTGACAGCCTAGGGCTCTCAGAGGGAGACCGGATGGAGTATGTCTATGACTTCGGCGACGACATCCAGCACATCGTCACGTTAGAGAAGGTTATAGAGGCGGAGGAGGTCGCCAAACATACACGCATAATCTCCCAGAACAAGCCCAAGTATAGCTACTGTGAGGTCTGCGAGAAACTGGGCAAAAAGATGGTTGCCACATGGGTCTGCATCGAATGTTCTAACGAGACTCAGCGAGACGTACTGGTTTGCGAGGATTGCTTGATGAAGGAACACGACGACCACTACGCTGAAGAGATGCTCTACTAAAACCTAGCGAATATACAAGAAGATGAAGAGGACACATGAAGCCCAAAACTGCCCCCAAACCCTAAAAGGACAATAAAAACCATTTTTAACCATTTATTGAATTCGCCCGCGCGCGCGAGAATTTAAACGTTAATCATGATATTTGGCGCAGGGAAGTAGGTTTAGATCTCGGTTTAAATTCTCGGGATTTTTCTAGAAGGGGTCACCTAGGTTCATCTATTCCTTTTCCTCTTGATTTGACGAAACTTAAACAGGAGTGCAAAGCTCTCCTTGGGCTACTAAAACCGAAGTAACACGAAAAAGGCTCTACCAATGAATTTACAGTGGCATAACTACCATCAGATATCTCAGGCGTATAGACACTTTATATTCGTATCATTTTATTCTCGAGTTTCTGTTTTCTTTGATTCGCTTTTTGCTTGACCTTTAGGTAGTTCTTTGAAGCCATACATGCCTACTGGCGGCCATCCTGCTTCGGGCATAACTGCAGGAATAAGCATTATGGTGTTTGTGCCTGCTTGTTGCCCTAGTTCGTATAGTATGTTCATCCAGCGTAGTCTTAAACCTTCATGGCTTTTCTCGTACATGTTTGCAGCTTGTATCATTTTTTCGGAAGCCTCATATTCTGCTGTAGCCAGCGTCACTCTTGCGATTCTTTCTCTTTCCGCTTGGGCTTGTCTAGACATAGCATCTTGTAGGGCTGTTGGTATTATGACGTCTCTTACCTCAACGGATGTGACTTTTATCCCCCAGGCCTCGGTTTTTTCATCAATGATCTCGCGTAAGTGGGTTCCAACTTTTTCTCGTTCTGCAAGTAACTCATTGAGGTCCACTTTGCCTATTACCTCCCTGAGTGTTGTCTGTGAGGCTAATTGTGTAGCCTGCAAATAGTTTTCAACGGACAACACAGCTTTCTCTATTTCTACAGGTCTCATGTACAAGACAGAATCCACGTTTACGGGAACGTTATCTTTTGTCAAAGTCGATTCTGTTCTAAACTCGATTGTGTCTAGTCTCGTTGAAATTTTTATTGGTGCCCTGTCGATGAATGGAATAAGATAGGTTATCCCAGGGCCTCTCAAACCTAAGTAACGTCCAAGCCTCAAGACCGGCATTCTTTCCCATTCTTTCAGAACTCTCAATCCGCTAAGCAGTATCAGTGCAACGATAAGGATTATGAAAGCAACAGCAATAGTTACAAAGTCAATCATGATTTCACCTCCATTTACCATTTATCTTTCAAGCCGTTAAGCCTTTTCTTTTGACAAGCCTAACTATGAGAAAGAGACCTTCCATGTCAATCACTTCCACTTCTTCACCTTTCTTTATCCAATCATCCTTAGCTTTAGCCTGCCAAAACTCACCCACAACTCGAATTTCACCTTTCGGTTTGAGGTCACTTACTGCAATGCCTCTAGCACCAATCAATGCTTCTTTGCCTGTTCTAACCTTGGAAAGTCTCGCCTTGGCTGCTTTGTAAACTATAAACGAGAAAAGAGACGCCATCGCAGCAGCCGCTATTACAAGCACCTCTTGTATTTGCTGGATAACCCCATAATAAATAAGCCATTGAGGAGATGGAAACAAGAGTAGACTTGCGACAATCATGCAGATTGCCCCGCTTAAAGCTAGCACCCCTATATGTGTTTTCAGTTCTGCAACAATCAAAACCATACCTAGAGCGAACAACACGACGGCACCCAACGATATTCCTACAACTCCAAAGGCGATTAGAGCTAAAACAAGGCATATAGCGCCCGTGATTTCAGCGCCATAGCCAGGTGTTTTAATCCCTATAAAAAGTAGGAATATGCCCACTATTAGCAATAGTGAACTGACAAGTGGGTGCAATAGAATGCTGAATAAGACTGTTTGGATTCCTGGTGTGTACTCAACTACGTTTGCTTCGCTGATGTTGTTGAAAGAGAGCCCATAAGAATAATTTTGAGCGTTATCATTTGGGACCAGCTTCCACGCCTTAGAACCAGATGTTCCCTCAAAACGAACAAGCGTGAAACCTTCGAGTTTCCTTAGCAATGTATAGATGTCGTCTGCTACAAATTCAATGACATGAAATTGAAGAGCCTGCTCTGGACCCAAATTATCGTTTTCAGTTACGAAAAGTCTAGCCATAGTTTCATTTCTATTATGCAATGAAGCATGGTTTTCCATTAATGCTTCCAGTGCATTCACATATTTCGATTGGCTGATCGGCTCTCCAGTTGACAAGACTGGCTGACACGACCCTATTGTTGTCCCAGAAGCCATGACAGCAATATGAGAAGCCATTAAAACATAGGTTCCCCCGCTCCAAGCCGTCACTCCAGGTGGATAGACAAAACAGCAAATTGTGATGTTAGAGTTGTCGAAGAGATTCATTATGTTTTTGACAGCATCCACCTCCCCTCCTGGAGTGTTCATCGTTACAAGTATTAAGCGGGCTTGTTGAGCTCCAGCCAACTTTAACGCGTCATTCGCCATAGTTGTGGTTGCAGCGGTTATTTCGCCGTTTATGGTGACCTTTAGAATGACATTGGTATCATTTGAACTGTTGCCTAAATTGCTGCTCGATCCTATGAGGATAAAGACGGTTAGTATTATAGTCAATCTTTTCAACAAGGTCGATGCCTTTCGATTCTTGTTATAACTTTCGAAAGAAATAAGCTCATCGGAATATGCGCGCTAGTCGGAAAATTCATTAAGAGAGTATTACGTTAATATTCTCAATAAGCGAGTTATGGTGAGATGAGGATAAGAGTGGCGATAAATGGATTTGGCAGATTTGGGCGCTTCTCGTGCCGAGCAACTACAGAAAGAAAAGTTGGGTTTCTGGAACTGCCCCAAAAACGCCTAAGACTCAATTTTCCTTTCATTTCCATGAAGGCGTGAGAATGGCGAAGTTTCTAACTCTAGACGATGTGGAAGTTGAGGATAAGGTTGTACTTGTTAGAGTTGACTTCAACTCACCCGTAGATCCCGAAACCAAGAAGATTTTAGATGACTCGAGAATTCGAGCGAGCGGAGAATCAACAATAAGAGAGTTGGCAGAAAAAGGGGCAAAGGTTGTGGTTTTGGCGCATCAGGGACGGAAGGGTGATCCAGATTTTATACCCCTAAAACAGCATGCCGAAATCCTTGCTAAGGTTCTGGGCAAACCAGTCAGATACGTGGATGACCTTTTCGGAGAAAAAGCAAAAGAAGCAATCAAAGAATTGAAGAGCGGAGAAGTCCTCGTTTTAGAAAATGTTAGAGTGCACGATGCTGAAACTGAAGAAGGAACGCCTGAAGAACAAGCAAAAAAAGAACTTGTTGTTAATCTTGCTCCTCTAGCCGACTTGTTCGTAAACGACGCCTTTTCAGCAGCCCACAGAGCGCACGTATCAATCATAGGCTTCACAGCCGTTTTGCCAAGTGTTGCAGGACGCGTAATGGAAAGAGAGCTTAGGTCCTTGAGAAAGATTTTGGAGAAGCCGGAGAAGCCGTGCGTGTTTGTTTTAGGCGGAGCAAAGGCAGATGACTCCCTTGAAATTTCAGGTTATGTGTTGAACAACGGAATAGCGGATTTTGTACTCACTGGTGGAGTTGTCGGCCATGTTTTCCTAGTGGCGAGGGGTTTTGACCTTGGCAAACAGAACATGGTTTTCCTAGAGAACAAAGATTTCACGGGCCTAGTATCAGGCATAAAAGAACTTATGCAAAAGTATCCAGACAAAATCAAAACCCCAAAGGATTTGGCCGTAGAAGTCAATGGAAAGAGAAAAGAGATTTCTGTTCATGAACTTCCAGCAGATTTTCCTATATTTGATATTGGAACAGAAACGGTTGAGGATTATGCCAAGATAATAAGGATCGCGAAGTCAATTGTCGTCAGCGGGCCAATGGGAGTTTTTGAAAACAGCGAATTCATCTTCGGAACGAAAAGAATTTTTGAAGAAATCGCGAATTCGAAAGCCTTTTCCCTAGCCGGAGGTGGCCACACAACAGCAGCATTGCATGAGCTCAAGCTAGCAGACAAGATTTCCTATGTTAGCACTGCTGGTGGCGCGCTAACGGCGTTTCTGATGGGCAAACAGTTGCCCGGTGTTACAGCATTAGAGAAGGCAGCTGCCAGAGAAACCTAGCAATACCATTTTTCGTTTTCTTCTCTGGTTACTCAATTGGAATTGTTTTCAAAGTTTTCTCCTAATCCGCGAACTCCGCCATCAAGATCTTGATCCGTTCAGCTATTTCTAAAGCCTTTTTGAAGGGTCGTTGCCAAAGATTTCTTCCAAATGCCAGATCAGTTGCTCCTGCTTCTAAAGAGATGCTGACCTTTTCTAAGAGTTCGTCGTCTCCCATTTCTTCTCCCCCCAATATTAGCACCATCGTTTTTCCTGCGGACTTTATTACTTTTTCAAGGGCTTCCTTCGCGTTAAGCTGGAGCGTGTCGTACGGCTTAGGATACAGTCGACTTCTCTCTTTGTCATATTCGGGGATGTTTATTTTAACCATGTCAGCGCCCAGTTCGTTGGCCACTCGTGCTGCATAGTCAACAGCGTAAAGACTATCCCTACCCCCTTAGCTTCGATCGCCTCACCCCTTGGATATGCTCAAACAATAAGGGGCACACCAAACCTTTGGCTATCCTCTCTAATTTTGGCGAATTGAATGAAATCTTTATCTTGGGTCGGTGAGCCCACAAACAAGGTATATCCAACGGCGTCAGCGCCCAGTCGGACTGCATCCTCTACTGAGGCGGTTTGAGGTGAAAAGGCATGAGTATCTAGAGGGATTGATGTTTTTCCATTCAGTTTAAGAATCAAGGGAATTTCGCCAGTGAATTCCTTCATGTATTTTTCAGCCAGGTCAATGTGAAAGACTATGGCTGAGAAACCTCCCTTCTTTTGCCAATCTTAACTGGTAGGCAGGATCAACGCTTTCTGGATTTGCAAAGAAATCTCTCGGGCCATGCTCCAATCCATGATCAATTGGAAGAATAAGCGCCATTCCGTTACCCACTCCATGCTCATACACGATTCGATGAAGCCTAGTCCTCTCACCAAGATTAAGGTTCAAATCTTTAAGCAAGGGCCTTTTAATTTGAATCATAATTCCACCGACTATAATGTAGGCGTCTTTGTGCTATAAATCTGACACTTTAGCTAAAAATCGAACGATGCGGACCCTGATCTTGAATCCTGAACATAGGCGATCATCTCAGGATAGTACTGGGGCTTGCAGTCAGTCTATTTTTTAAACTAAACTTGAAAACAAGGCGGCGTGCGCAAAGCTTCAAAAGGATAAAAATTAAAAAACCATATCAATCTTAAGCAGGATGCAAGGTGAGATATTGTCTAAGATAATAAAGATCGGGGCAAGGGAAATCCTTGATTCGAGAGGCAACCCAACCGTTGAAGCCTACGTATTCACGACAGGAGGGTTGTCTAGGGCTTCTGTTCCTTCTGGTGCCAGCACAGGCAAGTACGAAGCCTTGGAGCTCAGGGACGGCGGAAGGCGTTACTTGGGGGAGGGAGTTCTGAAAGCTGTTAGCAATGTTAACAATGTCATAGCAAAGAAGATTGTCGAGCAGGATTGTACAAAACAGAAAGAGGCGGATGAGTTGATGATTGAGTTGGATGGAACTCTTAACAAGTCCAACTTGGGGGCCAATGCTATTCTCGCGGTTAGCATGGCAATATGCAAAGCAGGAGCATTGGAGTCGAACTTGCCTCTTTATGAATACGTCGCTAAGTTTGTTGATTCAAAAGGTGTGACTTTGCCCATTCCACAGATGAACGTGATCAACGGTGGAATGCACGCTGGTATAGCAAATGATTTTCAAGAACACATGATAATTCCTTTCGGAGCTAAAACTTTCTCTGATGCTCTAAGAATGTGCTCGGAAACTTACCATACTTTAAAGAAAAATCTGAAAGAAAAATTTGGAAACTCTGCGATACTAGTCGGCGATGAAGGGGGCTTTGTTCCTCCTTTGAAAAGCGTCGATGAAAGGCTCAAATTCATGTCAGAAGCGATAGAAGAACTGGGCTACACAAAAGAGTTCGGTCTAGCGATAGATGCTGCATCATCTGAATTCTATGGTAAGGGGCGTTATAGCATCATGGAGAAAAATTATTCTTCTGGGGAATTAACGGATTTCTACTCTGATCTGTGTGAAAAATTCAGGATAATCTCAATCGAAGATGGCTTGAGTGAAGATGATTGGGATGGTTGGATTAGGTTGAATTCTAAGCTGGGGAAAAGAATTCAGATTGTCGGAGACGATCTTTTGGTTACGAATGTTGAGAGAATTAGGAAAGCAGTCAAATTAGATGCTTGCAATGCTTTGCTACTGAAACTTAATCAGATCGGAACCGTTACCGAAGCCTTAGCTGCTTTTGGATCAGCCAGAGAGGCTGGGTGGAACGTTATCGTTTCTCACCGATCAGGCAGTACTGAAGAAACTTTCTTTGCGGATTTGGTTGTTGGCTTAGATGCGGGGCAATTCAAGTATGGTGCTCCCGCAAGAAGTGAGAGGACTTGTAACTATAACCAGCTGCTCAGGATTGAAGAAGAATTGGGAAGAAAGGCGAAGTACTCAAGGATTTTTGGATAGACAAATTTTGGAGATGATAGTAGAGTGAAAGACACAGAATTTTCTTTTGGGGACGCAATGATCCCTCAACAGAGGATCCTCGAAACCTCGGAAAGATTAAGACCTATGATTAGAAATGTGGCGAATGCTATTTCTGAAGGCTACGAAGGTGATTTGGCTTCGCTATACCTGCCTGATGACAGACACATGTTAGCCAAAGTCAGACAAGTCATAGGTGAGAATCTGCAACTGAAGCCGGTTTACCTCGTTGTCGTGGGCATTGGCGGCAGCAATCTGGGGACGATAGCTGTTCAGGAAGCTATTCTTGGAAAGCTGTACAATCAATTGACGACTTCTACAAAGGTGCTATATGCCGACACGGTTGACTCAGACGGCATTAACAACATAATCATGCTGGTCAAGCCTGTATTAGAAAGAGGCGGCAACATCGTACTGAATGTGATAAGCAAGTCGGGAACTACAACGGAAACGATAGCTAACGTCGAGGTGCTAATAGACCTATTGCGAAGGCACAAGAAAGATTACAAGAATTGTATTAGTGTTACTTCAGATAAAGACTCAGAACTGTGGAACATTGCCACCAGAGAAGGATTTAGTGTTCTAGAAATACCGAAGAAAGTTGGTGGAAGGTATTCTGTCTTTTCGCCTGCAGGTCTGTTTCCTCTTGTACTGTTGGGAATAGACATTGAACGGTTATTGGATGGAGCAAGGTCCATGAGAGATACCTGTATTAATATGAATGTTGAGGAGAATCCCGCAGCGATAAGTGCAGCATTACAGTACCTGCATTATACGAGTGGCAAGAACATTTCTGACTTGTTTCTATTCGCGAATGACTTAGAGTCTTTGGGTAAATGGTGCAGGCAATTAATGGCTGAAAGCTTGGGCAAAGAATTCAACAAGAAGGGGGAAGCAGTGAACATAGGCATAACTCCAGTCATCTCAATAGGTTCAACTGATTTGCATTCAATGGGGCAACTTTATCTTGGAGGGCCATACGACAAGTTTACAACGTTTCTAAGTATTGAAAATAGTAATTCTCACATAAATGTGCCAATGCTAAAAGAATACTCTAAACTCGTCGATGGAATCCAGGGAAAGAGTTTGGAAAGTATAATGAGTGCAATATTAGAAGGGACGAAGGCAGCTTTCAGAAGGGGTAACCGGCCATTCATGGAGATACAGCTACAGTGTAAATCGGAATATTCCATAGGGCAGTTTTTGCAGTTTAAGATGATAGAGACTATCTATTTGGGATATCTATTAGGCGTTAATGCTTTCGACCAGCCAAACGTTGAAAGCTACAAGGAAGAAACTCGGAAAATATTGCAGAAAAATGAAACTAACTAAATAATCAACTACCTCTTATCGAATTCACCCCAGAGATAATTAAACGATCAGAATAGCAACCTACCACCGTGATGTCTAATTGATTGAAACAGAAAACCTAACAAAAAAACTCGGGGACCTAACAGCCGTAGACAACCTCACCCTACATGTTAACGATGGCGAAGTTTTCGGCTTCCTCGGTCCCAACGGGGCGGGCAAGACCACCACCGTGAGGATGCTCTGCTGCCTGATCTCGAAGACGAGCGGGAAAGCCAGGATAGGGGATTACGATGTCGGCATCGAGGCGGATTCTTTGAAGATAAGGAAGTTCATCGGATTGGTTCCCGACAACGTGGGTCTCTACGATGACCTGAGCGCCTACGACAACCTGGACTTTTATGGGAAGCTGTACGATTGCACAGAAGCGCAGAGGAAGGAGAATATCGCGCGCTTCCTCAAGATGCTTGGACTCTGGGAGAAGAAGGACGTCGCAGCGGGAGCTTTCTCCAAAGGGATGAAGCAAAAACTCGCGATAGCACGCGCCATCATTCACGAACCTCAGATATTGTTCATGGATGAACCGACGGCGAACTTGGACCCAGAATCGTCAAAGACGGTCCGGGATTTCATCCTCGAACTGAAGAAGGAGAAGAAGACCATCTTCCTGAACACGCATAACCTTGACGAGGCGCAGAGGATTTGCGACAGGATTGGGATACTGAATACCAGGCTTATGGCGATTGGCACCCCCGAGGAACTTGAGAAGTCTGTTCAGGGAAGGAAGACAGTAATTCAGCTAGAGCAGGCAGGCGATGCGATAATAGCTGCTTTGAGAAAGCTACCACTTCGGAACTTGGTCATCGATGGCAACAAACTGACTATTGATGTGACAGATCCCGAAAAAGAGAATGTCGCCATCGTGGACACGATAGTCGGGGCCGGCGGCCACGTTCAATCCGTCGCCGTCGTCGGCTCAACCCTGGAGGATGCCTATCTGAAACTCGTGAGGCAGACCAAATGAGACTCTCGAAATCATGGATCATCGCGTCGAAGGACTTCAAGATATTCTCAAAGAAGAATTACGTTATCTATTCGTTAGTCGTCGTCCCCCTCATTGTCTCATTTCTTCTTCCGATTGTGATCGAGTTTGCAGGGCATAGAAACGGCGCAAGCGGAATTCCAGCGTCGGAACTCACGATACTTCTGCCTGCATTTACTTTCTTCTACCTCATCATTGCAGGTTTTATTCCAACAACTATTGCCTCCTACAGCCTGGTCGGCGAGAAAGTCGAAAAGAGCCTCGAGCCGCTCCTGGCCACCCCCACGACTGATAGCGAAATCTTGCTCGGAAAGGGAATCGCAGCGTTCCTACCGCCCATAGGGGCTATCTTAGGAGGAGCTACAATCTTCATGGTTCTCATGGATCTGGTGACATATGGCACATTGGGCTACTACTATTTTCCTAACTGGAATGCAGCCATTGTCCTTTTTCTCATGGTCCCTCTCGCAGCGATATTGAGTGTCGAATGGAACGTTATCATCTCGGCAAGGGTGAGCGATGTACGGGTTGCGCAACAGATTGGAATTCTCTTGGTGCTCCCCTTCGGAGTGATCTACGTCGCCGGTGAACTCGATTTAATACCGCTCGGCAGCACCAGCAACCTCCTCATCATCGCTGGCATTCTTTTGGTGGTTGACTTGCTTCTCCTTTACGTCGCCAAGGCTACATTTCGCAG
>Ga0315551_10000303_pt1 | contig 39202 bp, 26 predicted proteins | sample SalMarSW160290MG_FD_203678 | JGI IMG/M metagenome (GOLD analysis project Ga0315551, IMG submission 203678) | Salt marsh sediment microbial communities from the Plum Island Ecosystem LTER, Massachusetts, United States - Salt Marsh Sediment SW1602-90 ...
GAGGAGCTGAACTTTATCTGGCTTATGATTTCAAGAAGGTTTTCGTCAGAAGATTTTCAGGACCTGGTGAGAATGAGATCGTGCTGGATATTTATGACATGGATTCTTCAGAGGAAGCATTTGGGATATTTTCCTTGGACCGTGAAGATGAGGAATCCGGTATCGGACAGGGATCAACATATGGATTCGGCTTGCTCAGATTCTGGAAAGGCCGCTATTTTGTCTCTATTAACGCTTTTGGCGACGAACAGGCTGCCCAGCCGGCGATCCTGGAGCTGGGAAAGGTAGTGGCTGCGCTGATAAAACAGGAAGGCACGCTGCCAGCGCTTCTGGGTTCTTTACCCGCAAAAAATCTCAAGAAAGAAAAAATTAGTTATTTTCACAGCAATATCAGTCTGAACAACCGCTTTTTTATAGCCAGTGAGAATATTCTTGATCTCAGCAGCCGAACCAGCTGCGTATTTGCAGAGTATGTGGTTGACAGCGAAAATACAGCATATCTTCTCCTGATTCAGTACGAAAATAATGCCAGTGCGCAAAGGGCCTATAAGTCATTCATCGGATCGTACATGCCAGAAGCGCAGGATTCGGGCTTTGCTCAAATGGAAAATGGAAAATGGACGATGGCAAAGGTTGAACAGAACAAAGTTGCAGTTGTATTTGAAGCACCGGATAAGGAGTGGGCTCATGCATTTCAATTGGAGATAAAATTCAATAAAAGGTGATTCACACATGAGAAAGATTATTACTCGCCGCGATTTTATGCAAAGGAGTACCTTTGCTCTTTTAGGAACTGCCTTGGGGTTTTCCATGCAGCCAGAAAAGAAATCCAGGGTGGTTTTAATCCGCCATAAGGATGCCGTAGATCAGAACTCAGTCATAAACGGAGATATAGTGCAGCAGATGCTGGATGAGGCAGTTTCTATGTTGCTGGGTGTGAAAGATGTGAAAGAGGCTTTCCAGAAGCTTGTCAAACCACATGAAGTTGTTGGAATAAAGAGCAATGTTTGGTCTTACCTTCCCACGCCTCGAGAGTTAGAAAGAGCCATAGAACAACGATTGTTGGATGTGGGTGTTAAGAAGGAAAATATCGATGTTGATGATCATACTGTGCGAACGAACCCGATTTTTCAGAGAGCGACCTCACTCATAAACGTCAGGCCCCTCAGGACCCATTACCTTGCAGGAATGAGCGGTTGTTTGAAAAATTACATCATGTTTGCAGAATCCCAGCCTGCTTATCACCCCAATAGCTGCGCAGATCTGGGGGCGTTGTTTAAGCTGCCAATGGTTAAAGGTAAAACCCGGTTGAATATCCTGTGCGCTCTGACTCCTCAATTCCATGGACGCGGGCCTCATCATTTCAGTCGAAGGTATGTGTGGAGTTACAAAGGTCTCTTTGTCGGTCAGGATCCGGTGGCGGTGGATGCAGTTGCGCTTAAACTGATAATGGCTAAACGCAGCCAAGTGCTGGGGAAGTCCAGGGCACTGCCCCCTGTTCCCAAACACATAGAGGTTGCCGATGTTAAGCATGGAATAGGAACGAGCGATCTCAACAAAATTGAACTGATCAAACTGGGCTGGAAAGAGGATATTTTAATCTAGACCGTTCAGGATAAGGGCATGGTTCTGATTAAAGTCAATCCTTGCGAGGTGCGACACACCGTAGTAGTCTCATACACAAAGGGAGTAATAACATGGTGTTTACAGTAAGAAGAGCGGTTTTAATAATTCTGGCCATTGTGCTCGGATATTCAGGCTGCGGCAATCTCTCCAAAAAGGAAGGCCTGGATTATGTTAGCAGCGTGCTGTGGACAAAAGCCTATGATATCGAAATAGAAGGCGATTATGCTTTCTGCTCATTCCTGAACGGGCTGAAGATTCTGGATGTTTCTGACAAGAAAAAGCCTGCCCTGGTTTCCCGGCTCTTTCTCGGTGGAGGCTTCGGGATTGCCCTGCAGGATAACCTCGCTTTCATCGCTGCCGGAGCTAACGGACTGCAGGTTGTGGATGTTTCAGAGCCAGAAGCACCTGTTGTCAAAGGCTCCTTTGACACTCCTGGAGAGTCCAGAGGCATAGCTGTAAGAGGAAATTTTGCCTTTGTAGTTGACGGCGAGGCAGGATTACAGGTTATAGACATCAGTAAACCTTCTTCTCCCGCCCTTGCCGGGGTTTATGATACTCCGGGAATGGCCGAAGGTCTCGCCCTGAGCGGGGATTATGTGTACGTGGCAGATGGCGAGGCAGGCTTGCAGGTCATAAACATCAGCAATCCCTCCGTGCCTTTACTTGTCGGCTCGTACGATACTTCCGGTACTGCGGAAAGAATCGCTCTATCCGGCGAATATGCTTATGTTGCGGATGGTTCTCCGGGCATGCAGGTCGTTGATATCAGCAATCCCTCTGAGCCCTCTCTGGTAGCCTCCTTTGTTACCGCTGGTTATGCGCATAGCGTAGCTGTGAGTGGGGATTGCGCATATATCGGGAACCTTTATGATGGGGCTTTCCAGATCATAGACATAAGCGATCCCAAAAAACCGGTTCAGGCTGCCTGGCGCAAATACACCATGTATAATGAAGCCTGGGAAGTGGCTGTAAGCGGGGACTATGCCTACATCATTGATTATTTTGCAGGTCTGCAGATTATGGATGTAAGCAACCCCTCTCAACCTATAGCTGAGGGGCTTTATTATACTCCCGGGTCTGTCCTTGGGGCTGCTGTTGTCGGGAGTTACCTGTATGCGGCAGGAGACCTTTCGGGTATGAACGTTTTTGATATTACTGATTTTTCTTCTCCCAGACATGTCGCTACAGCCGGACGCTTCCGCGGAGTCCACGGCATGACTGCCAGCGGGAATTATGCCTATATGACAGACAGGTGGACATTGAGGATATTCGATGCCAGTGATCCTTCTCAGATCAAACTGATACAATCTTTTCGCATGCCGGGTGTTGCCCGGGCAGTCGTTGTCAGCGGGAACTATGCCTATCTCACGGCTGATCATTCCGGATTTCATATCGTCGATATCTCCGATACATCTGATCTAAAGATAGTCGGTTCTCATGAGATGCCTGGTTTTGCCTACGGATTAGCTGTGAGAGAGGATTACGCCTACGTTGCCAACAGCGATACGGGTTTTCATGTCATTGATATCAGTGATCGCTCGTCTCCTCAGCTTGTCGGATCCTACAGAACGCCTGGCATGGCATATGGAGTTGCGGTGAGTGGAGACTATGCCTATGTGGCGGACGGGCCTTCAGGCCTCCAGGTTCTTGATATCAATGATCCATCGGCCCCAACGGTTGTCGGAAAACATGAAATGGAAGGCTTTGCTAACGGGGTCACTGTCTTCGGGAAATATGCCTATGTTTCGGTGGAGACAAAAGGTTTAAAGAAAATCGACATCAGCGATCCGGTTGCACCAAGAGTAGTCGCTTCCTTTGACACCCCTGGCGAAGCTGTTGGCGGTTTTGTCAGTGGTGAGTACATTATTGTCCCCGATTCCTTCTCCCTTCTGATATTAAAATAAGGCTTGTTTCCACCCGAACTCGAAAGGTAAGCCCTTCCGCGCCGATGTGCCAGCTTCTGGTACTGAACTGGAGAGTCAATTGATACAGGAAGCATCCCCATTTCCGTGATGCAATAACAGTCAGGTAAGCTGATCCGTCAGCCCGCGGATTTTCCCCAGCGAGGAAAATTCTCTTATTCCTCGGAGCATCGGTTCCTGTCCATCCTCGCCAAGACCCTCCCACCCGCCACTATGGGCTTCGGATGGACAGAAACCTTGCCCTCTCGCCTCCGGATGGCTTCCACCTCAGCTTACCTGACTGCTGTTGAAACTGTCACGGAAATAAGGATTGATACAGGATTTTTTTATTTTTGTGTAAAATAGATACAAGAATGAGGTGTCCTTACTGTGGTTCGGAGAACGTATCACCCGCCGAGCGCGAGTATACAACCGATTATCCCTTCTGGATAGTTCTGGTCGCCGTATTCTTCCTGATCGGCATCATGCTCCTGCTTTTCTTTTTCCTCCAGCTTCATCCCGTCATTCTGATACTCATTCTGGTGGCAGTACTCAGCAAACTGTTGGATACAAGAAGCCGGGCAAAACGAAAGACCCAGAAGGTTGAATACATCTGCCTGAGCTGCGAGCGGCGGTTCATACGGCGGAAATCCTCATCCGGAGAAGAGGGAGCATAACAAAAACAAAAAAAGACAGGTTTTACTCTGTTTCCCCCTTTTTGTAAAGTTCTAACCGTTTGCGGATCTCAGCGGCTAAGCCGGAGTTCTGAGCAGCTAAAGAAAGCTCCAATGCCTTTTTTGCTGTGCTTTCTGCCTGGGGAAACTGGCCTGTGGCTGCATAGGCCATGGCCAGGATGTTTAAGACTCTTGATTCCTTATATTTTGTCAATTCAGCGGCCTTGGTAGCCAAAAAAACTGCCTTTTCAGGGTCACGCTTATCTCGATCAGGATGTGTGGCCAAAATTCTAGCCAGTCCGATTAAGGCTGGTGGCCAGAATGGTTTCAAATCCAATGCTTTCTGGAAATGTCCAGAAGCCATATCCAGGTCGCCCTGTCTGAACAATGCATATCCCAGGTTGTTGTGTGCGAGATCGTAATCGGGTTTGAATTGAAGCGCGAGGCGATAATGTCTGATTGCCTCGGCAAGTTTGCCCTGTCTTCTAAGAGCATTCCCAAGATTATTGTGGGCATAGGCGTCATAGGGTTGGACACGAAGAGTCTGGTAGTAATGCCAGATCGCCTCATCAAGCTTGCCCTGAGATTGGAACAACGTTCCCAGATTGTAGTGGGCAGTGGAATAGTCAGGGTCAATTTCAATGGCTCGACGATAGTACTTCATCGCCTCTTCCAAACCTCCTTCCTCAGCAATTATCACTCCGAGATTATAATAAACATCAGCATAGTCAGGCTTTAGTCTGATTGCCTCTCTGTAGGCTTCCTTGGCTCTGTCTGTTTGACCTCGCTCTTCCAGGGCAACTCCAAGAAAGTAATAGAGTTCAGCGTCATAGTTAAGCTGTTCCTCATGAAATGGTCCGAAAGCACTGCTTGCCACAACCACTAGAAGAAAGACTGCGGATAGAGTGACGATTTTAGCCCATTCCTGTTTCTTCACAATCTGACATAAGGCCGCACAACCTCCAGAGGCCATTATACACATGGATGGCACAATGGGCATGCGATATCGCGATGCAACGAATATCAGTATGATGGAGGCAGGATAGAGAACCATTAATAACCATAATGGTCCAGGAATTTTGCGCCACCAATACACTGTTCCCACAACGGCGAGTGATAGCAGAATTCCGAAAGGAAATCCGAATCTCTTTGCTTTCCAGACTCCGATGCGCAACAACTTTGACCACTTCCTTAAAGAATAAATATTGATGTTACGGGGAATTTCACGCGAGCTGAAGAACTGAGCTGTTTTGTACAATAAACCTTTGGTGAAATTTACGGGTTCATTAACAGCATATGAGATTGCTTGGTCTCGGTAGAATTTCTCCTTTTCATAAATGCTGTTGATGCCGTATTTTTGGGGAAGTCCGATAAACTTTTCCCATCCGTGCCCCGGCCTCAAAGCGATCGTTTTTTTATAATCCGGATTGTTGCCGATGTAGAAGTTGATTCCACCAGAAAAAGGAAGGATCCGAATTTTACCTGTGGTGTAATATCCCAACAAGCCCACTGGAAGTGATACAGCCAAGAATCCAGCCGTGATCAGGATTGCCTTGGGGAGTAATCTTTTCAAAGTCTTCCGCCTGGAAGCTTGAATAATCAGCCATATGCAACATGCTATGAAAAACGGAAGGAACACAGGTCGTGTTATAATGCTCAGAGCACCCGAAAACCCTAACAGGAAACAATTCACGAATCCTGGCTTCTCTGCTGTGCTGAGAAATCCGAGCACCAGAACCACAGACCAGAAGGCCGCCCATCCAGTTGCGAGCAGTTCTCCTTCGAAAAAGATGAGCGGGAGGTAGAGGGCTGCAATAATTCCTGCCAGTAGTCCTATCCTTTTATTGAAGATTTTCCTTCCCAGCGAATACACCAGAACACATGTCAACCCTCCCAGGATCATCTGAAAAACCTTGATGGATAGGATCGAGCCTTTACTGAACAGGTAGATCAATGACAGGAATAAAGGATAAAAAGGAGGTTGCCAGAACAGATCGCGGGTCAGGTTGCCCTTGTCAACAATTTCCCTTGCAATCTGATCATAGGTGCGAGAATCGACAACAGGAACATGAAAAGTCGGATTGTCGCTACTGTCGATAAGATATAGCCCCCTGATGACAATCGCCAGCAAGAAAATCAGGATTATATACCGAATATTGCTCTGGTTGAGAGAGGGATTCTGAGTTTTCTCTTTATCTCTGCCTGAGAAAATACTCACCACCCCATGTTATCATAATTGTTGCCATATCGGAACTGACAAGATGGATTCTTCTATGCCGCTCAATCTTCATAATCCTGTTTAAGACGAAATCCCTATGATAAAAGGAGCGGTGCGGATTCATCCCTTGGATTATGGATCCAAGAAGAGGGATCTGCTTCGGCTCGAAGAGAGGAAATTACAGTTTTCGGAGCAGATAGGTGAGGTTTCCCACAACAACTACGATCAAGCTGCCGACCACGGTGTAAAGCGGCCAGGCGATGGTCAGTCCTTCCCCAGGAAGCAATATCTGTACAGGGCCTTTTACCAGAAAGAGCAGGGCGATCAATCCCGCAAAGAATCCCGCAACAGCGTCGATGCGCTGGAGTTTTCTGGAAAGGATCCCCAACATAAATGCTCCCAGCAATCCTCCATATGTGTAGGAGGCGATTCCCAAGCCGAGTTCTACCACAGCCGGCCTTTCTCCTGAGGATTTAAGCTGCAAGAGAGCAAAGCAAAAGGCTGAACCGGTGATGATGATTCCCCAGACTAGGGTGATTGTTCTGGATATCTTCAGGTCTTTCTCTGGAGAGTTGTTCTTTCCCCAGTAAGGCTTATATATGTCCATGGTGGTGGAGGAGGCCAGGGAATTGATAGAGGATGAGAGAGTACTCATGGCTGCGGCCAGGAGGGCCGCGACTATCAAGCCCGAAAGTCCGGGCGGAAGCTCCTCCACTATGAATTTAGCAAAGATTTCGTCTGTGGTGGCCAGGCCAAGCTTGGAAGGTTCCAGGCCGCTGTAAAAACCATAGAGCAGAATTCCTATAAAAAGAAACAGCGCAAACTGCAGAAACACCACGATGCCGCTGCCGATTATGGCTTTTTGGCTGGATCGGAGCTTTCTGGTGGTCAAGAGCCGCTGTACGATGAGTTGGTCGGTACCATGGGAAGCCACAGAAAAGGCCGCTCCGCCGATGAGTGCTGTGAAGAATGTGTAAGGCTGGGCAAGAAAATCTCTGAAGCTCAAGTCAAAACCAAAATGAAAAAGATTCAATTTACCTGCACTTTGTGCCACACTTACTGCGCTGGCCAGACCATGAGGCAACCGGTTTATGATTATTCCTGCAGCCAGAAAAGCTCCTCCTAGGTAAATTCCCATCTGGATCACATCCATCCACACCACAGCCCTGATCCCGCCCAGAAAGGTATAGACGAGGGTCACTCCGGAGATCATCAGGATGGAGATAAAATAGATATTCAGGTCGGAGATTTTGACCCCCGCCATGCGGAGGATAATGGCAATGGGAATAGCTGAGGCGAAAAGGCGCACTCCATCTGCCAGAAGACGGGTCACCATGAAGGTCGAACTGGTGATATTACGCATGCTGTCGCCAAACCGGGAACCAAGAAACTGATAAGCTGTCGAGATCTTACCTTGGTAATAGCGGGGCAAAAAGAGCAGACTTACCCCGATCCGGCCTAAAATATAGCCGAAAGTGATTTGCAGAAATGTCAGTTTTCCTCCGTAGGCCACAGCAGGGATGCTGATGAAAGTCAAGGTGCTGGTTTCTGTGGCTACCACCGAAAACAGCACCGCCCACCAGGGGATTTGACGGCCACCCAGAAAGTAGTCTGATGTGGACCGCTGTCTGCCTGATAACATTACTCCGAATGCCGTCACTCCCATCAGGTAGAAAGCGACAACCAGATAATCAATCGTGGCAAAACCCATAAGTGTGCCTCTGTTATGAAGAGTTTACTGGCCTGGTCATATTTTCAAAATTCAACGTCTGTCATGCAGGGTTATGTTTTTCAAGATAATTTTCAAGACCTGTTGTTTCGGAGATGGAAAGCGTCTCTTCCCAGCTTGCAAAACTTTTTTTTCTCAGGGCCTCTATAATCCTGATGATGCTAAGCTCCACTTCACTGGTCTCTCCCGCCTGCTCGGCGACAAAATCCATTGCCTCAAAAAGAACAGCATTGGCCTGGGCATAAGTGATCGGGTCTGTTTTTCCGTTTTTTTTGATCCATTCTTCCTTCGAGACCGCATCATTCACATGGCTCATAATAAGGTATGTGGCCCTGCCGATAAGCTTCAGATTGCTGGGATTGACATTGGTCATGGTGTTTCCTACCACTTTTCCTATCCTTGCCATCACTCCTGTCGAATGTGCATTCAGAAGGATTTTAAGGGCAATTTGCCTTCTCAGGTTAAGAGGATCATCTGTCCGATCCATGGTGAAGGTGACAACAACGTCTTGATCCTCTGCCACCGGCAGTAGTCTGACGATATTTTCAACCTCTTGAGGGTCTTTATTGCTGACCAAAACCAATGCCACGTTGGCTTTCTTTTGCTTAAACAGGGAAATGAATTGGCTCGAAGAAGAATCAGGATCGGCGAGCTCATCGATTTCCTCATCCTGACAGACCAGCACTCCCAGGTCCCCTTCCTGAGGTCCTCTTCTCTCTATGTTTTCTCTGGAGAAGGAAAAGTCGTAGAGTTTTTCCTGATCAGGACCGGCCTGAGAGAGACTCTTCAGGGCGGCCTCCCTGAGGTAATGGTCTTCAATCTGGCTTAAAAAATAATTTTTGTAGAATGACTCATCCAGTCCGCTATAACCCCTTCCCAAGAGAGTCTGCCATGCATGTTTATAGTCTCTTGCTTCTGTCCACACCTGCAACCAGCACTTCCTCTCTTTTTCGTCGGCCCTGTCCAGAGGATGAAGATGAAAGGTGGGGCTTCTTTCCGCGCAGTCGATGAAGACTGTGATGAGCGCCTTTTTGGCGAAATAGGTTGCCCTCTTCCCGTCTCTGTAAGTCCTGGACTCGAGAAGAATTAACTTCCCCAGATCTTTCAATAAGCTCATCAAATGCTTTCTTATCTTGTCAAAGGAGAGCAATCTTTCCTTTATACTTGTCCTTGGTGGGAAACCGAGAAGGAGAGTTTCTTCCTCTGATAAAAAGTCTTCCATTAGTTTTTGTATGCCGGCTTCCAGGATGTTGCCCATGATGTATGTTTCAGAAGTGGCGGCCTGCATCCGGGTGGAGCCAGTGATCGCTTGGGGTCCGGTGGCGAGGTTGATCTTTGTGATGGCAAGATTTTCAATCAGCGAGCAGCTTCTCTCAAACGGTTTGAGTACATCATCGGGATTGTTGTAGAGAAAGTAGAGATGATTTTTGGCATCAACGATATTGTCTTTAGTAAGTTCTCCATACTGATCCCATGCGGCCTGCATTGCCCCTATTACTGAGGAGGTTTCTCCCCCCTCTGTGATACAGAACACCACATCGCCTTTCTCAATCCTTTTGTCTTTGAGCTGGAGTTTACCTACAAGCTGTAAATCTTCGAATCCTTCCAGAGCACTGATGAGGGCTCGATCTCCTCCAGTCATCTCTCCGATGAGACGGTCTTCTACATCCTCGGGTATGGCAGATTTCAATTTATCCCATAATGGGCCTTTTTTAATGCTTCTCCAGAAAGGACGCCAGAGGGCGCTTTCCATCTGTTTGGCCAGGCGGCCTGTCGATCCGCAGCCGTAGATAAAAATTTTTCTTCTTTCCTTTATGGCATGGCTCACCGCATGAGCGGCTTGATCCAGTAAAAGAGTGCTTTTAGCCATCAGATGAAATTTTTTTGAGATATCTTCGTCCACAGAAAGAATCTGCCGAAGTCCTTTTTCCACATCATCTTTTATGGCGGCGCTCAGGTCCCAGGTTCGGGAATGTCTTTGTTCAGTGAGGAGTGCATGCAGTTGGAATGGCTTTTTGTTTTTGACATAATCAATGGATTGAGAGGAAGGTTTTATGTTCAGCAGCGATAAGATATCTGTGTGTTTTGTTTTCACCGATGAGTTTCCTTCATTATGCCTTAATCATTGGAAAAAATCTCCATAAAAACAGATTCTTCTTAAAATCTTCATTAGCAAAAAAAAATATTGAAACTTTCCTCTTTCACTGTTTTATATTATAAAAGAGGTCTATCGGTTCTGAAGAGCATTTAAGGTTGAAGAGGTGAGTTTAGAAGTCAAAGCCAGAGAATACCAGCCCGAAGATTTAGAGCAGGTCTTAAAACTTGTGGAGGAATTGGAGTCTGAACTGGCCCAGAGATTTCCCGATGTTAAGATAAAATCTGGAATAGATGATTACTGCAATCGCTATTTGAAGCGCGGTAACAAATACAAAACCTTCGTTGCGCTGGTCGGTGATCAAATTGTAGGATATCTCATGGGATATCCTTCTCTGGGCGCGCCTGAAGTCGATAACATGTACGATATCTTGCCTGTTTCAGCTGTGTGGACTCCGCCGGAGTTTTTCCTTCAGATCACTTTTGTTTCCCAGCCGTTCCGCAACCAGGGAATTTCCAAGAAGCTTCATAAAGAAATCATAGAATATGCCCGCAAGAAGGGGTATAAAGAAGTCTATGCCTGTATTGCCAAATGGAATATCCCGGAGATCAAGGTGATTAAATCTTTCAAATTTAAATTAAGGGATTTGGGTTACAGATACCGGTTGACTTTAAAATTGTAAAATAAAAAAAGGAAGGAGTAAGATGAAATGAAAAAGACTATCTGCTTTTTAATCGTCATTGGATTGCTGTTTCTCTCCTGTGCAAAACAAGAGGAGCAGGAAACAATGGAAGTAAATCCCCTGCTTTCTGAATTTGATACCCCGTTTGGCGTTCCTCCCTTTGACAAGATTAAAGAGGAACATTATCTTCCGGCATTTAAAGAAGCCATGGACCAGCAGCAGAATGAAATCGAGGAGATCGTCGGTAATCCTGATACTCCGACATTCGGAAACACCATAGAAGCCCTGGAGCGAAGTGGCGAATTGTTGAGAAAAGTCGATAGTGTTTTCGATGTCTTAAACGGATCGATGACAAACGACAAAATGCAGGCAGTTGCTAAAGAGGCGGCGCCTTTACGATCCAAGCACCAGGATGATATCCGGTTGAACGAGAAGTTATTTCAGAGAATAAATACGGTTTATGAGAAAGAAGATGAGCTGGATTTAACCGAAGAGCAGAATATGCTCCTTGAAAAATATTACAAAGATTTTGTCAGGGGCGGTGCTAATCTGGATGAAAAAGAAAAAGCCAGGTTGAGGGAGATTAATAAGGAGCTGTCTGTCCTCACCCTGAATTTTGGGGAGAATATTTTAAAAGAGGATAACCGCTTCGAATTGGTCATAGAAAACGAGGACGATCTGGCCGGGCTGCCACAGCAGGTCATCACTGCTGCCGCAGAAGCAGCAAAAGAACGGGGGCATGAGGGCAAATGGGTGTTTACCCTCCATAATCCGAGCATGATCCCTTTCCTGCAGTATTCACAAAGACGCGACCTCAGGGAAAAAATCTTCAAAGCCTACATCAACCGTGGAAACAATAATGATGAGCTTGATAACAAGGCCATCTTATCCCGAACAGCAGCCCTTCGTGTGGAAAGAGCGCATCTTCTGGGTTACAAAACCCATGCTGATTATGTCCTCGAGATGAATATGGCGAAGAAACCAGAGAACGTATATCAATTTCTCGACAAAATTTGGAAGCCGGCTTTAGCGGTGTCCAAAGTGGAAGCCAAAGAGCTTCAGGAGATGATTGAAAAAGAGGGCAATAGCTTTAAGCTCCAACCCTGGGATTGGTGGTATTACTCTGAGAAGGTGAAAAAGGCCAAATATGCCCTGGATGAAGAAATGTTGAGGCCGTATTTCAAGCTGGAAAATGTCCGAGACGGTGCTTTTTATGTGGCCAGTAAGCTCTATGGCATTCAGTTTGTGGCAAGAGACGACATTCCCAAATACCATGAAGATGTGAGGGTGTTCGAGGTCAAAGATGCTGATGGCTCGCACATCGGCATACTTTATACGGATTATTTCCCCAGAGCCAGCAAAAGAGGCGGCGCCTGGATGAACAGTTTCAGAAAACAATACAGACTCGAGGGAAAAAACATTCATCCCCTCATCACCAACAACGGCAATTTCGCAAGACCAACCGGAGGAAAGCCGGCGTTGATTAGCTCGGAGAATGTACTGACCCTGTTCCACGAATTCGGCCATGCTCTCCATGGGCTGCTTTCCGATTGTACCTATTACCGGCTCTCAGGAACCTCCGTACCCAGGGATTTTGTGGAATTGCCATCCCAAATTATGGAAAACTGGGCTTTCGAGCCAGAAGTCCTGATGGTGTATGCCAAGCACTATGAGACCGGCGAAGCGATTCCCCAAGAATTGGTTGATAAAATGAAGAAAGCCGCTCTGTTCAATCAGGGATTTGCGGCTGTGGAATATCTGGCGGCCTCCTATCTGGATATGGATTGGCATACTCTCACGGAACCCAAGGAACTTGATGCCCTGGAGTTTGAGACAGAATCCCTGAATCGAATAGGCCTGATTCCTGAAATCATTGTCCGATACAGAAGCCCTTACTTCAGACATATCTTCAGCGGTGGTTATTCTGCGGGATATTACAGTTATATTTGGGCCGAGGTTCTGGATGCCGATGCCTTTGAAGCCTTCAAAGAAACGAGCCTTTTTGACCAAAAAACAGCACTGTCATTCCGGAAGAATATATTGGAGAGAGGAGGAACAGAAGACCCCATGAAGCTCTACATGCGCTTTAGAGGAGCAGAACCCAAGGTTGAGCCTCTTCTGAAGAGAAAAGGCCTCATTTGAAGAAATAAGGGAACGTTATTTTTTCCTAGCAATGACAATTTTGAAAACAGAGTGAGCCTTTTTGGCGAGGAAGGACGGGAACCGACGCTATGTCGAACAACATCCCTCATTATTAGCTGTCATGGAAACGGAAACGCTTCCTCACCCCTATTACGGAAGATGCTTCCTTTGCCTCTTTACTTCTTCTTACCTATACATTATATTTATTAAATGAGAGATGTTCCGATGACTCAAGCAACAACCATCATTTGCATCCGTCACAAGGACAAGATCGCTATGGCCGGAGATGGACAGGTGACCATAGGCGAGACCATCTTCAAGAAGAAGGCGAATAAAATCAGAAGACTTTTCGACGGGAAAGTCCTGGCTGGATTTGCAGGGGCCACATCAGATGCTTTTGCCCTTTTTTCCAGGTTTGAGAAGAAGTTGGAAGAATACCGAGGGAATCTATCTCGGGCTGCCATTGAATTGGCCAAAGACTGGCGTCTGGATAAGGCCCTGCGCAGGTTGGAGGCTCTATTGATCGTTGCCAACCAGGAGAGTTCTTATCTGATTTCTGGAACAGGTGATGTGGTGGAGCCTGATGACGGGGTCATTGCCATCGGCTCAGGAGGTCCTTTTGCCCTGGCCGCAGCGCGGGCTCTGATTGGTCATACAGATCTTTCGGCAAAAGAGATTGCTTTGGAAGCGATGAAGATCAGCGCCGATATCTGTGTCTATACCAACGATCAAATTTTAGTAGAGGAACTGTAAATGACTATTGTTCTTCCCCAGAGTCTAACAAAGGCTTCAATGATGAAACCAGAGGCTGAGCTTACTCCTCAAGAAATCGTATCCGAATTAGACAAATACATTGTCGGGCAGAAAGCTGCCAAAAGAGCAGTGGCCATCGCCCTTCGAAACCGGTATCGGCGACGGAAACTTCCCCCTGAGCTTGCTGACGAAATCGCCCCAAAAAATATATTGATGATTGGACCTACAGGGATAGGAAAGACCGAAATTTCCCGGCGGCTGGCTAAACTGACCTGCTCCCCATTTTTGAAAATTGAGGCCAGCAAATTCACTGAGGTGGGTTATGTGGGCCGGGATGTAGAGTCGATGATCAGAGATTTAGTGAGGATTTCGGTGGATATGGTCAAGTCAGAAAAAATCAAAGAGATCTGGGAGAAGGCAGAACAAAACGTTGAAGAGAAAATCCTTGACATCCTTCTTCCTCCTCTCAGAAGAAGGGCAGACGCCTACGATCCCGATGATAACCTCAAATTTCAAGAGACACGAGAAAAATTGAGGAGTCAGCTGCGCCAAGGTCTTTTGGATGAGAGGATGATAGAGATTGAAATGAGAGAACGGATGGCCTCTCCCTTCGAGATCTTCTCGAACAGCGGAGTGGAAGAGATCGGTATCCACATCCAGGAAATCCTACCTGGATTTCTTGGCGGCAAACCCAAGAAACGTAAAGTCAAGATAAAAGAAGCTCAGGAATATCTGCTGGAAGACGAGCAAAAACGGCTGATCGATATGGATCAAGTTGCCAGTTTGGCAGTAGAGAGAGTGGAACACTCGGGAATCATATTCTTGGATGAAGTGGATAAAATCGCTGGCCGTGAGTCAGGACGGGGACCTGAAGTGAGCAGGGAAGGGGTGCAGCGAGATCTGTTGCCCATCATAGAAGGCACCACAGTCAACACCAGGTATGGACTGGTGAGAACAGACCATATTCTTTTTATCGGAGCCGGCGCTTTTCATGTTTCTAAACCTTCTGATCTCATACCCGAACTCCAGGGGAGATTTCCCATAAGAGTGGAACTTACTTCTTTAGACAAGAGTGACTTCATACGAATCTTAACCGAGCCTGAGAACGCCTTGATCAAACAGTATAAGGCTCTCATGGAAACAGAAAGGATCAAGGTGGAATTCACAGAGGATGCTATAGATGAAGTGGCAGCCATTGCAGAGAAGGTTAACGAAACATCGGAGAATATTGGAGCGCGCAGGCTTTATACAGTCATGGAAAAGGTCATGGAGGAGATCTCTTTTCAAGCACCAAACATGAAGAAAAAAAGAATCAATATCGATAGAAATTACGTTCAGGATCAACTCAATGATATCATAAAGGACGAGGATCTAAGCCGCTTCATTCTTTAATGAAGAATTTTTTTTCATGCCTTTTAGTTGTTTCTCTTTTTCTCATCATGACTTCCTGTGGAAAAAAGGGGGCTATATACCCTCCTATCATCCGGAAGCCGCAAAGAATCGAAAATTTTAGCGCCGTTCAAAGAGGAAATAGGATCCTCCTGGAATGGACAAATCCCACTACCTACACCGACGGAGAGTCATTGGATGGAGTAGAAGAGGTTGAAATCTGGCTGTTTGAGGAGGAAATGGGAAAGGAGAAATCAGAAGGTGGAGAATCCGAAAAAGAGGAAGCTCCTGTTTTCGAGGAACAAATCTCCGAAGAAGAATTTTTGCAAAAAGCAGCGCTCTATCTTGCATTAGAAAAAGAAAAATTTCCTGAATACCTTATTAAAAAGAATGAGGGGTCTCAGTTTTATCAATATCAATACCTGCTGGAGCAGAAGGATTTTCTTTCCAGAAAATACACCTTTGGCTTCAGAGCAGGAGACAGAAAAAAAAGAAAGTCTGATTTTTCAAGGCTCCTCACCATCAGACCACAAGCCCTCCCCCTTCCTCCCCAAAATATAAATTTTGAGATCCAGGAGGATCGCATCCTTATCCTGTGGAACGCCCCCTTGAGGAATATCGACCGATCTTTGCCCGCCCACGTCATGGGGTATAATGTTTTTCGCGGAGAGGGAGAGGCCCCTCCCCGTTGCCTGAATAGCGATCTGATTAAAGAAGAGATGTACAATGATACTGATTTTGTTTTTGGGAAGACCTATCGTTATTTTGTCAGAGCCTCGGCTACAGAGACATCTCCTTATCTCCAGAGCTCCGACTCCGAGGTCATTGAAGTTGAGGCCAAGGATACTTTTCCGCCCAAGGCTCCCACGGGCCTGGTGGCGATAAAAGGGGAAGATTTTATTTCCTTAGCCTGGGATAGAAATCAGGAAAAAGACCTGGCCGGCTACAGGGTCTGGCGCCAGGAGACAGGGCAGGAAGAATACAGTTTGTTGACACCTGATCCGATTCGAGAAAATACTTATACCGATAAGGAGATTGAAAAGAACAAAAGTTATTTATACATTATCACCGCCCTGGATCGGGCTGGCAACGAAAGTGAAATGTCGAAATCCATATCGGAAATTATAGGAGATGATATGCCATGAAAATATACCGTTATAGACATAATAACAGGAGCTCTTATGGGATATTGAAGGAGGAGTTCCTTTACAGGATCGAGGGTTCCATATTTAGGACCCGCAGAGTCACTGATCAAAAGGTCTCTATCGGGGATGTGACCCTTCTTTCCCCTGTGAAACCATCCAAGATAGTTGCCATTGGCGTAAACTACCACAATCATGCGATGGAAATGGGAAGAAGACTGCCTGAGGAGCCCTTGATTTTCCTCAAGCCTCCTTCTGCTGTAATAGGTCCTAATGATATTATCGTTTATCCGAAGATGTCCAAAAGGGTCGACTATGAAGGTGAATTGGCCTTCATCATTAAAAAGAGAGCACAACTCCTCAAGGAAAGCGATGATTTGGACAGTTTCATACTGGGTTACACCTGCTTTAACGACGTAACTGCGCGCGATCTCCAGGAGAAAGACAAACAGTTCACCCGAGCCAAGTCCTTCGATACTTTCGCTGCTGTCGGACCATGCATCGAGACCGACATCGATCCTTCCCGGTTAAGGCTGAAGACCTTTGTCAACGGGAAGTTGAGACAATCGGCCATCACCAGCTCTCTGATTTTCACCGTTCCTTTTCTTTTGAGATTCATCTCCAATATCATGACTCTCATTCCAGGGGATATCATCACCACAGGAACTCCTGCCGGGATAGGCCCTCTTTCTCCAGGAGATAGGGTGGATGTTCAGATAGAAGGAATAGGCACTCTTTCCAATATGGTGATGAAGATAAAGAAATAGAATTTTTCTCCTCCATCAACTCCGGCTTTAAACTTTTTTTGGAATACTGTATGATAGATTCGGCGTGAAAACAGAAAGAAATGCGCCCGATAAAAAATGCACTCTTGCTATTAAAACTGGGAGGTAAGCATGAAGATTTTCCTTGATACGGCAAACTTAGACCAGATAAGCGAAGCTTCGAGTTGGGGAATCCTGGATGGGGTCACCACAAATCCCACCCTGGTTTCAAAAGAGAATATGAAGTTTGATGCTCTAATAAAGAAAATCTGCAAGATTGTTCCGGGCCCGGTCAGTGTGGAGTGTGTCTCCTCTCGAGCCGATGACCTCGTCAAGGAAGCACAGACTCTGGCTAAGCTAGCCGAGAATGTGGTAGTTAAAATACCGATCGGTATAGAGGGACTGAAGGCCACCAAGATCTTGTCTCAGAAGGGAGTCCAAGTCAACACCACTCTGGTCTTTTCTCCAAACCAGGCAATTCTGGCTGCTAAAGCTGGGGCAAGATATGTCAGTCCTTTCGTGGGTCGTCTTGACGATATCGCTCATGAAGGCATGGCTTTGGTGGATCAGATACTGGCCATATTCGACAACTACGGTTATGAGACCGAGGTGATCGTAGCCAGCATCAGGCATCCTCTTCATGTAGTGGAAGCTGCTCTCATGGGAGCGGATGTGGCCACTATGCCGTTTGCAGTCCTGGAGAAGATGGTCAAGCACCCCCTGACCGATGCGGGAGTTGAGAGATTCTTAAAAGACTGGAGCAAGGTCAAAAAAAGATAAAGCTTGAGATAGATAAAATGACCATCGATAAAAAATTGGAAGAACTTAAGCGAAGGAGCCGTCTTGCTGAATTAGGGGGCGGTCAACAGCGCATCGAAAGACAGCATCAAACCAAGAAGCTTACGGCTAGGGAAAGAGTCAATCTGCTGCTCGATGAAGGCTCCTTCCAGGAAACGGACAAGCTCGTGATCCATCAAAGCCACGATTTTGGTATGGAGAAAAAGAGAATACACGGAGATGGAGTGGTGGCCGGCTACGGAACCATCGATGGCCGGACTGTTTTTATCTTTGCCCAGGATTTTACCGTGTTTGGAGGTTCTCTGAGCGGAGCCAACGCAGCCAAAATCGTCAAGATTATGGACCTGGCCATGAAAGTTGGCACTCCTGTCATCGGTCTTAACGATTCTGGGGGAGCCCGGATTCAGGAAGGAGTGGCCAGTTTGGCAGGATATGCGGATATTTTCTTGAGGAATGTCCTGGCTTCAGGTGTCATTCCTCAAATCTCAGCCATTATCGGCCCCTGTGCAGGGGGTGCGGTCTATTCACCCGCCATGACCGATTTCATCATCATGACCAAAGAGACCAGCAATATGTTCATTACCGGGCCTGATGTGATCAAGGCGGTCACCCGGGAAGAAGTGACCATGGAAGAGTTGGGAGGGGCAGAAACCCATAACACCTTAAGCGGAGTGGCTCACTTTGCCGCGGAGAATGAGGAGCATGTTTTTTCCTTGATTCGGGAGCTTCTCTCTTTTGTCCCGAACAACAACTTGGAAGATCCTCCAGAGCGGGATACAGACGATCCATCCGACAGGATAAACGATAAGCTCAATTTCATGGTTCCCGATGATCCCAATCAGCCTTACGACATTCGAGCTATCATCCGGGAAGTTCTGGATGATAATTATTTTTTTGAAGTCCAGAGTGAATATGCTCAGAATATTGTGATCGGCTTTGGGCATCTAGGAGGAAAATCGGTGGCCATTGTGGCCAATCAGCCCGATCATCTGGCTGGGGCTTTAGATATCAACGCTTCCGATAAAGGTGCTCGATTTGTCCGCTTCTGTGATGCCTTCAATATCCCATTGATCACCTTCGAGGATGTCCCCGGCTTTCTTCCCGGTGTTTCCCAGGAACACGGGGGCATTATTCGCCATGGAGCCAAACTTCTTTATGCCTTTGCTGAAGCAACCGTTCCCAAAATCACTGTCATCACCCGCAAAGCCTATGGAGGTGCTTACTGTGTTATGGCCTCAAAGCATATTCGGGCGGATATCAACTATGCCTATCCGACTGCAGAGATTGCTGTCATGGGGCCAGAGGGAGCTGTGAACATCGTTTACAAGCGGGAGCTGGATGAGGCCAAAGATCCTGAGAAGCTGGCAGAGAAAAAAATCAGGGAATTTCGTGAGAAATTCGCAAATCCCTATATTGCCTGTGAGAAGGGGTATGTCGATGAGGTGATAGAACCTCGATTGACCCGTTCGAAGTTGATCGCGGCCCTGAAAATGCTGGAAAACAAGCGGGACAAGAATCCTCCCAAAAAGCATGGAAATATTCCTTTATAATAAATAAAGGGAAAAAAGGTAGAGCTGAGGAATAGAAGGGCGGAAGAAGGGTATGGCCAAGATGTTCAAAAAGATACTTATCGCCAACAGAGGTGAAATTGCGCTGCGGATCATCCGGGCCTGCCGGGAGATGGGAATCGTGCCCGTGGCCGTGTTTTCTGAAGCAGATAGAAAAGCCCTCCATGTAAGGCTTGCCGAGGAAGCTTATTACATCGGGGAGGCCAGGCCGTCGGCAAGTTATCTCAACATCGATAAAATCATCGATGTGGCCAAAAAAAGCCAATGTCATGCTCTTCATCCCGGCTATGGATTCCTGGCAGAGAATTCCAGGCTGGTGGAAAGATGCGAGGAGGAGAGGATCGTCTTTATCGGGCCTCCTTCTGAGCCGATGGAGATCATGGGAAAGAAAACCACATCAAGGGCGCGGATGGCTGAAGCAGGAGTGCAAGTCATTCCAGGCACTTTCGAGTCCATAAAAGATGAGAACGATCTGGAGGTTCAAGCCGGGAAAATCGGGTTTCCTCTTCTCCTCAAGGCTTCAGCGGGAGGCGGGGGGAAGGGCTTGAGACTGGTCAAGGACAAGAAGGATCTTGTCTCCAATTTCCGCTTGGCTCAATCTGAATCCCTATCCAGTTTCGATGACCCATCGGTTTATATCGAAAAATATATCGAGGAGCCTCATCACATCGAGATCCAAATCCTGGCGGACAATTTTGGCAATACTGTCTATCTCGGTGAGAGAGAATGTTCTATCCAAAGACGATACCAGAAAGTTCTGGAAGAAACACCATCTCCTCTTCTTGATGAAGAAACCCGGCAAGAGATGGGCCGCATCGCGGTAAAAGCGGCTGCCGCTGTCAATTATCGAAATGCAGGGACAGTGGAGTTTGTGGTGGATAAAGACAAAATTTTCTATTTCTTGGAGATGAATACTAGGCTTCAGGTAGAGCATCCGATTACCGAGATGGTCACCGGCATCGATCTTGTTAAAAGCCAGATCGAGATAGCAGCTGGTTTGCCGCTCAGTGTCCGGCAAGAGGAGATTAAACCTCAAGGCTTTGCCATAGAATGCCGTATCTATGCAGAAGATCCAGATACCGACTTTATCCCTTCTCCTGGAAAGATTGTCCATCTCCGCACTCCCAGTGGGGGATTGGGCGTGCGTGATGACAACGGAGTTTATGAGGGATATGTGGTTCCTCTGGAGTATGATTCTCTCCTTTCTAAACTTGTCACATGGGGAAAGACAAGAGAGGAAGCTATACATCGTATGCTTAGGGCTTTGTCTGAATACCAGATTTACGGCATAAAAACCACCATTCCCTTCTTCAAACGCATCCTTCTCCATCCGAAATTTTTAGCAGGAGAGTATAATACCCACTTCATAGCCAATATGGAGGAAGAGAAGGACGGAAAAAAGACGGAGGAAAGGGAAGTGGTTTTGATAGCTGCAGGAGTAAAGAGCTTTATGGAAAAAAAGGCCGGGCTGGTTTCTCATTCAAGAAAAGGAAGGCAAAGAGACAGTAACTGGAAGTTTCAGGGAAGATTGGATCACTTTTCCAACAGGTTTTGAGATGAATTTTTCGTTTTGGTTTGACAACAAAGAATACAGGATCAACCTCCATGAAAAGGGGCACAATGACATTCAGGTCTCTTTGGGAAAGAAAACCTATACAGTGGCCGTCGAGTCGGTGAGTGAAGATGAGGTTCTTTTAAACATCGATGGCAAAGTCTACAACATCATCATCAACAGCAATTCCGCCTCTTCCTATTCTATATACCTCAACGGGAAATTCTTCAACCTCAAGAAAAAGTCCGCCTCGCAGATTCTGGGGACAAAGAGGGAAAAACCCAAAAAACAGGATATCAAAACTTCGATGCCAGGAAGAGTCGTCAAGGTTTTAGTCAAAGTAGGAGAAAAGGTTAAGGAAGGACAGCCCATATTGGTTCTGGAAGCGATGAAGATGCAGAATGAAATCAAATCCCCTCAACCAGGAACTGTGATAAGGATAAGCCCCAGAACAGGCGATTCAGTGGAGGCGGGATCCCTCCTTTTTTCCGTAGAATAGAACTCTCTCCCCTGTTTTCCCCATCTTATGCCCGATGAATTCACAGCATCAGCCCTATCATGGAGGCAATTTCCATTCAAGCAGCGGTTCCAGTCCCTCCTCGCCAAGACCCTCCCACCCTTCCACCATGGGCTTCGGACGGACAGCAACCGCTGCCTTGCTGCCTAATTCGATGAAATATCTTTGCTCATCACAGAAATGGAGGTCCCACCCTTTGTTGATGAAGCATCCTCAAAACCGTAATAAGTTTAATATATATATTGAATTGAAAAGGGTGAGGGATGGGGGATGAGGAAGCCCCTGTGAGGACTGAGCGGGCATGGTTCCTCTCCGCAGGAGAGGAGAGTGAAGTCCGAACGAGAGCTGATTTCCTCGCTGGGGAAATCAGCGTGCTGACGATCCCTCATCCCTCACCTCTATCACGGAAATGGAGACCCTGTCCTTTGTTGACCATGAATTTATATTTTTGGCGAAAAGTGCTATATTTAGTGTTTTATTATTGATCTAAGGTCATGAGAATAAGTAAGAAAGCCAGATCGCTCATCATCGTCCTTTTGATACTGGCGGTGCTTTTTGGAGCAGGAATTGTAGCCAGGAGCATATTTCTTCGTCAGATAAAGGAGAAAATCCAGTCAAGCTTCGGGTATACCCGCCTTTATTTTTCTTTTCTTCCCCCTGCTTTAGTCCTTGAAGACGCCAGGACAAAATCATTGTCCCCCTTTTTCTCAGCAAAAAAAGTGGCAGTAAGCATTTCATTGCGGTCGCTATTGACTGAGGAGAAACCCCTCAATGTCCATATCGACCATCCAATCCTCCGGATTTACGAGACACTGGAAGGAAAAAAGGAGGGAAAGAAAGAATTTGAATTATCCCTCCCTTTCTCCGTCCAGAAAGGATTGATCAAGGAAGGGGAGCTTTTCTACTGGGGAAAAGAGGATCGCTATCAGGCGAAGGGAATCAATGTTCTCTTCCTTCAAAAGGGAGACCGATTTTCTATCAAAGCAGAAGCTAAGGAAAGCATGATCTTTCTTTCCTCCGCCCAGGAACAATTGGAAGGAAAAGTAAACATCCAGCTCGATGGGCAAGGGAAGGAGATCGAAATACAGAGATTGGTTTTCCAGGGAACAGAGTCATTCCTCAAGGCAGAAGGGAGTCTCCGTAATCTGTTCGAGCCTGTTTTTGAGCTTAAGGCTTTCTTCAAACTTCCAACGCCTTATATCGCCAATTTCCTCAGATTGCCCTTTTCCTGGGAGGGAAAGGCCGAAGGGAAGGGACTTCTGACAAGAAAAGATGGCCTCCTCGCTTTCAGAGGCGATCTTTCCAGTGAGGATCTGGTGTTGAATAGAGTTGCGATGAACAAGGTCCAAGGAAGGATCAATTTCATGGAAAGCACCATAGGGACATTAGAGCTCAGTGCTCAGAGGAAATCTTCTCCCCCAGAATTTCTGAAAATTTATTTTGGGGAGAACAGAGTATGGGGGGAGGCCCGGAGGTTTTATCTGGATTCAATAATGAATTATGTTGGCCTTACCTATCCCATCTCTTCCCCTGTTTGGGGAAGTTTTTCCATAGAAAGAGGGGATATTCGAGCAGAAGGAGAATTCAGGGATGAGATGGTCAAGACGGACCCTGATAGATTTCCCATAAGAGGGCCGTTCAAATTTCAATGGAAAAGAAACGGTGAATTCTCTTTTTCCTCTCCTTCGCTCACCTCCACTTTTGCTCAAGTTGAAGTCGAAGGAAATGCTCAGGTAGGAAAGCGCATCGACTTGCGGATACTTGGAGAAGTCAGAGACCTCACTCAAGCCCGCCATTTCACCTCGCTCATCTTGACCCGAAGTTTCGGGTTTCCTGAGATACGAGGGGAAGGACAGGCGGAGCTTCACATCTCAGGTGATTTTGTCAATCCCCAGGTGGAAGCAGGTTTTCAGTTTTCGCCAGGTGGTTTTGATCGCTTTGACGTCGACTCGGTCAAAGGACAAGCGAGGATAACGGGAGGCAAATTTTTCGGGAGATTCGATGTCGATGATCCCTTTATGGAAGGAAGAATCAATCTTTTTGCTGAGAATGAGGAGTTCAAAGCAGGACTCCAGATGGAGCGGGCTTTTGTGGAGAAGATCTTTCCTCCATTGAATATTAAACTGCCTTTAGTGGGAGAAGGCTCAGGGAATTTTGAGGTTGTCCAAAAAGAGGGAATAATCCGGCTAAAGGGGAATTTCTCAAGCCCTTCAGCCACATTCGGGAACCTGAAGCTTACGGCTTTGAGCGGTAAGCTGGAATGGGAACCTGATTCCCTCTCCCTTTCCGACCTTCAATTCATGCTTCACCAGGGCAGGGTCAAAGCAGATTTCATGAGCCTACCTGTATCCCAAGAATTCAACCTGGATGCTCAGGTGGAAGGGATCGATCTTTCCTCCCTGGATTCAAGCCTAAAGGGAACTCTTTTCTTAAACCTGAAGGGGAAGGGTATTTTTGGGCAGGATCTGGCATCCGGTTCTTTTGAAATTCGGGATTTGGAGATCACTCCTTTAAAGAAAACGGAGATCAGAGGTGAAGTAAAGGCTAGCTACACACCGGAGCTGCTCCATCTCGAGTTAAAAGGAAATCTCTTTCCAGGAGAAAACAGAGTGGAAGCCTCCATCAATTTTCCCTTTAAAGAGGAGGACCTTTCTGCCGAGATCAAAGGAGCTTACACCAATCTCGACCTTCTTCTTCCATGGAGAGGAGTAAAAGGGAAAGTGAACTATCTGGTTGAAATCAAAGGTCCCAAATCACATCCTCAGGTCAAGGGGGTTGTCGATTTTAAGGGCTCTGTTTTTCCCTTCCCTCGTTTTGCCCAGGCTCTTCAAGATTATTCTGGTCTGATGTTCATCGAAGACAGCAAGGTGACACTTCGATCCCTTAAGGCCAAGTTGGGCGGTGGTGAGGTTCAGGGATTTGGCGAGATAAGATTGGGGGAAGGAGGAGTGAAGAATATCGACATTAAAATAGAAGGAAAGGATATGCTCCTTTCTCCCATAGAAAGAACCCGTGCTTTTGCCGATGGAAATATGAACCTGATCAGGGATCCCGAACATTTTATCTTACAAGGAGAGTTCAGGATTCAAAGGCTTCTTTGGAGGCGGGAAATCTATGAAAAAATCGTTTTCTCCTCCTCACCTTATTACAGCTCTCAAAGGGAACCCGGTTTTTTTGATGACCTGACTTTGAATATTCGTTTAAGAGCCGATGACGATGCCTGGATGGAAAATTCTTTGGGAAGGCTTAGAGGGAGATTTGATCTCACCATTGGCGGGAGTGTCTTTGCTCCCGTTCTCCTTGGAGAGATTGAGGTGATCGAAGGTGATGTCTATTTCCAGGACAGGAAGTTCGAGGTGTTGCGTGGAATGGTGAGCTTTTTTAATCCTTCAGTCATAGAGCCCTACCTCAATTTTAAAGGAGAGACATTTGTCAAGAATTATCGGGTGATCTTTTCTCTTGCCGGCTTCATCGATCAGCTTAATCCTGAGCTGAGTTCTTCTCCTCCTCTCCCGCCAGAGGATGTGCTGGCTCTCTTGGCTATGGGGGAGGCATTTAAAAGGACTTATTCCTATGATACTGCTACCCAACAGAGCACGGCTTCCCTTCTCTCTTTTCAACTTTCAGAAGAGGCCGAGAAAAGAGCAGAAGAATTGTTCAGCATAGACAGGTTTCGAATTACTCCCTTTATCCTGGGTTCTTCGGCTGAGATGACGGCCCGCCTGACTATTGGTAAGAAAATAGCAAGAGACTTTTCTATCCTCTATTCAACCAATCTCACCACTCAGAGGGAAGAGCTGACCAGGATTGAGTGGGAACTGACTGATGATTTGTCGATCGTAGGGATGCGGGATGAAGAAGGAAGGTTGAGCATCGATGTCAAAGTTCACAAGAGGTTTTGATTTGAGAGGTACAAAGCAGATAATGAGGATAATTCTTCTACCTTTTGTTTGGATTTTTTTACTATCCCAGACATCTCTCTCCCAATCTCAACAATCTTCCCCTCTTATCAGAGAAATTTCCGTCCAGATCCAAGGCCAGCAGGACGGAGAGAATATGACTGAGCTGATCCCAGTGAATGAAGGAGAGCCTTTCTCTTTGGAGAAGATATCACAGAGCATCAAGCATCTCTACAGTACGGGACTTTTCTCTGATATCAGGGTCTTAAGGGAAGGGGAGAAGGAGATCCACCTGACTTATGTTCTCACCAGAAGGTTTTTTACCGGGAAGATCAACATCTTGGTTCAGGAAGGAATCTCTCAGAAAAAGCTGAAGAAGGCCTTAGACTCCGTTCGCGAGAATAGTCCTTTCTCTGATGGAATGGTGGCCAAGGCTGAGGAAGAGCTGAGAGAGGCTTTGAGAAAGCAGGGTTATTTCGACCCTGAAATCAAGACCGCTGTGGAGAAAGACTTCAAAACCTCCTCTGTGGATATCCTTTTTGAAGTTCGTTCTTCAAAAAGATACAGGATCAAAGAGATCGTTTTTTCAGGTCAAATCATTCTGCCAGAAGCTGATCTTCGGCAGACAATGGAAACCAGAGAAGGCCATGTGTTTGTGCCCGCACAGCTTGAAAGTGACGTTCAGAAGCTAAAGAGGCTTTACAATGCCATGGACTACAACCGGGCAGAAGTGAACATTAAGAGGACCGATTTTGAGGAAGACGGAGTCTCTGTGGAACTCGGTATCATGCCCCACGAGCGATTGGAGGTCGTGATCAAAGGAGCCGAAGTTCCTCTGGGACTTCTCCTTCCTATATGGGAAGAGAGGATTTTTGAGGAATGGGGTTTGAGCGAAGGCGAGGCAAAAATCGTAAATTATCTAAGAGACAAAGGATACCTGTTTGCCTCTGTGCGTTCTTTTATAGAAAAAAAAGAAAACAGTATGCGAGTAGTGTATGAGGTGGCGCCTGACAAGAAATACGGAATTAAGGATATCTCTTTTGAGGGGCTGGAATACTTCACCTCTGAACAGCTCAGGAGGGCGCTTGGCATAAGAGAAAGAATTCCTTTTCTGGGATGGATAAGCGGCGAGAGGCTGTTCGAATTGCCTCAGGAGATAGAGGCGCTTTACGAGAGGAATGGGTTTTCCCAGACAACGGTTGACCTGAATTTTACCCGGATAGATGATAAGGTTATAGCCATATATTACATCAAGGAGGGAAATCAGGAAAGGATCAAGAATATCTTCTTTAAAGGAAGCAAAGTGCTGTCATCAGAAAAGCTCATGGAGCAGATAAGCATCTATCCTGAGGGCCCCTTCTTCCGGCCAATCATCGAGCGGGATGCGGAAAGGCTTGAGAATTTTTATCTGGAGCAAGGATTGAGGGGGACGGAGATTCAGTCCAGTGTAGAAAAGGTAGATGAGGATCTTTATTCAGTGACTTTTGATATCCAGGAGGGAAGGCGGGTCAAGATTGAAAAGATCATCATCGCCGGAAACAGTGTCACCCGCAAAAGCACCATCCTTCGAGAACTCCGAATAGAGGAAGGCAACTATGCGCGTCTCAGACTTATCCGGGAAAGCAAGCGAAGGCTGGAAAATCTAGGAATTTTTACCGAAGTTAAAATAGAGGAAGTATCCCTTTCTCCTGAGAGCGAGAATCTGATCATAAGCGTGAGAGAAGGGGAGAGGAATTATGTCAGTTTAGGCTTGGGTTTGGAGACAAAGAACGAGCCTCGTACCTTTTCTGTCTGGAATAATGTGGCAAGACTCCGTGGAACGGCCGAGCTGATAAGGAACAATATCTTCGGCCGGGCGGCTCAGCTCAGTCTTGTAGGTCAGTTCAGCCTCAGAGAAAAGAGAGGAGTGATCTCCTGGGAACAGCCCTACTTTTTCGGGATGCCCCTCCAGACCTATTTGAATGCATGGCTGGAGAGAGAGGAGCGGACAAGCTTTAGTTTCGAGAGGAGTGGCATCAGTCTGACCACCATAAAACCTCTCTCAGAAAGTTCTCTCTTATTGACCACTTTGAGATGGGCCAGAACGACGCTCTTTGACCTTCAGATTTCCGAATCAGAGATAGACCGGCAGTACTCGCCTTTTTCTGCCTCCTCTATCTCGGGGAGCTTTATCTGGGACCGCAGGGACGATCCCTTTAATCCTCGGAGGGGTCATTTTTTCAGCTTTGCTTTTGAATGGGCCTATGCTCTGTTCAAAGCAGAATCAGACTTTTTGAAAAACTTCATTAAATATCAGCAATATCTTCCCATTATCCCTGGCGTCACCTTCAGCTCGACCTTTCGCCTCGGTCTGGGAAGAGGCAGAATGCCCATCCACGAGAGGTTTTTTGCCGGGGGGAGCAATTCTTTCCGGGGAGAGAGGTTTGATGAATTGGGCCCCAAGGATTCTCATTCTCTGATGCCAGTGGGGGGGAAAGCTCTCTTTCTCATGAATCTGGAACTGACGGTTCCTCTTTTATCCTCGTTCAGAGATTTGTTTGCCACTCTCTTCTATGATGCAGGAAATGTGTTTGCCAAGAGGAAGCAGATGAGCTGGGCTGCTTTTCAAGATACTATAGGAGTCGGACTCCGCTACCGCACTCCTCTGGGACCCATTCGCTTCGAGCTTGGCTGGAATTTAGATGCTCCAGAGGGAGAAGGGAGGGTTTTGGCCTTTATCACTATAGGAAATGTCTTTTAAACCTGATTTTTCCATGTGTTATTCCTTACATTTTTTTCGCAGAGTCCTTGGTTTCTCCTCCATCCTGCTTATCTGTTTAACATTGATTCCAGCAGGTTTTCAAAAGACCGCTGATCGCATCGTTGCCGTGGTCAACGAAGAGGTCATCACCTTAACCGACCTCCGGATTGTCAAGGCCTTTGCTCTTTTTAGAGAAGGAGCGGGAGATTCATCCGGGCTTCCTCTTTCCTCTATTCTGGATAAGCTAATTGATCAGAAGCTGGTGATTCAACTGTTTGTAGAGAAAACCGGAGCCCATGGCCAGGAACTGGATGCCTATCAGAAAAGACTGATAGAGAGAATGGGGGAGCAAAAAATCGAGGAAATCTTCACAGAGTATGGCCTGGATTGGTCTGGCTTGAGGGAATATATCAGGGAGAAGTTTCTTTTTGAGTCGCTCGTCTCCAGGAAGTTCGGCCAAACCATTGTGGTCAGTCTCGCTGAAATCGAAGTCTATTACCGGAACCACTATGTCCCATCCGAGAGACAGAAGGGGCTGGAGCCCAAACCGATGATAGAGATGCTTCAGGAAATTGAGTCTTCACTCAGAAAAGATAAGATAGAAAATCAAATCAAAGATTGGATAAGCAATCTCAGAAAGCAAGCCGACATTCAGATTCGAGTAGAAGACTTGGAAGAATATATGCGACCGTAAAAGGAGCGAGTATGCAAAATATGGCATTTCTCTTTCCCGGACAAGGCTCACAGACTATAGGCATGGGAAGAGATTTTCACAACAACTCCTCCCTGGCCAAAGAGATTTTTGCCCGGGCGGATGAGACTCTGGGATTCAAAATTTCAAGCCTCTGCTTTGAAGGACCTGAGGAGGAATTAAAGCTCACCCAAAACACGCAACCCGCTCTTCTGACTGTCAGTTACATAGCCTATCGCCTGCTGGGGAAGAAACCTTTGCTGGCTGCGGGACACAGCTTGGGAGAATATTCGGCTCTGGTGGCGGCAGGCTCGTTGGATTTTGAGGAGGCGCTACAGCTTGTCCATAGAAGAGGAAGATACATGCAGGAAGCAGTTCCAGTCGGGGAAGGAGCCATGGCTGCTCTTCTTGGAGTCGAGTTCGAGAGGGTCAAAACGGCTTTGTCTGAAATCAAGGAGGGAGTGGTGGAAATAGCCAATTGGAACAGCCAGGAACAGATTGTAATCGCAGGCCACCAACAGTCGGTCAAAAGAGCTTTGGATCTGATCGCAGCCCCCCGTTCGGTCATTCTCCCTGTAAGCGCTCCCTTTCACTGTCAGCTGATGATGAGCGCTGAGGAAAGACTTTCCCATGACCTGCATGCGGTTGAGTTTAAAGATTTAGAGTTTCCGATCGTGACTAACGTGGAGGCCAAGATCATTCACAGGGGAGAGGAAGCGAGAGATGCCTTGAAGAGACAGGTGAGTCGACCGGTCCTCTGGTACAAATCCATGGAGGTTATGAGAGAGGAGAAAATAGAATTTTTAGTAGAATTGGGCCCAGGTCAGGTTCTCTCGAGACTGGCAAAAAGAATAAGCCGTCAATGGAGTTCCTCTCTCGATGTTTTGCATGTGGAGAATTTCTCTAATTTGGATAAGGTCAAGGAAGCTCTATCAGGAATGTCTGGATAGGATAAGGCGTCCGAATTTTAAATAATACTCTCCCGCAGAGAGCAGAGCCGTGGCGATGATCACCCAAAGCCCTACCTGGGAAAGAAAATAAAGCTCTCCCAGATACTTATCTCCTAAGATCAAGAGACATATGGTGACTGCCTCTGAAATCATCTTGATTTTTCCAAGAACAGAGGCGGCGATGTTTATTCCTTTGGAAGCGGCGATAGCGCGAAATCCCGAGACGGCCAGCTCTCTTCCGATGATGATCACAACCATCCAGGCCGGAACAGCTCCCAGCTCCACGAGGCAGATAAAAGCGGAAGCTACCAGCAGCTTGTCTGCAATGGGATCCAAGAGCTGACCGAAGGTGGTAATCTGCTTTCTTCGTCTTGCCAAAAAGCCATCCAGCGTGTCGGTAAGGGCGGCCAGGAAGAAAATGATGAAGGATACGATCTCCTTTCCCTTAAATTCGGTGAGGAGAGCCACTACCAAGGCGGGGATGGAGAGGACTCTCAGTAAGGTCAGGAGATTGGGCCCATTGAGCATCAGGGATGATATACTATAGGATGTTCGTGTTGTCAAATTGGGCTTCGGATGGAGGGGAACCGCCGCCTCACTACCTAACTGAATGAAATATCTTCATTCATCACGGTTTCGGAAATGCTTACTTTGGGGTCGAAAGTGTTGAAAAAACTGTAAGGGCGAAGTATAGTGAAGGATCGAAAATGTCTCCCCTTAACTCTCTCACTCCGATGATGGATCAGTACCACCGGATAAAGAAGGAATGCCAGGATGCGATTTTGTTCTTTCGCCTGGGTGATTTTTATGAGATGTTCTATGAAGATGCCAAAGTCGCCTCTTCTATCTTGGAGATCGCCCTCACTTCCCGCCAGAAAATCCCCATGTGTGGTGTTCCCTACCACGCTGCCGATTCCTACTTGGCCAAGCTCCTCAAACATGGATATAAGGTGGCTATATGCGAACAGGTTGAAGACCCCAAACTTGCTCGAGGTGTGGTCAAAAGGGATGTGGTTAAGATCCTTACTCCAGGCACTGCTGTTGAATTTGATCTGGAAGCAGGGAAAGAAAGCAATTACATCGCTGGCCTTTATCTTAAGGGAGAGGACTGGGGGTTAGCGGTCATCGATCTGGCCTCTGGACAGATGAGAACCTATCAGGACTCCAGAGGGAATAGGCACCTGGTGGATGAGCTGTTCAGGATATCTCCCAAGGAGATTGTCGTTCCATCCGAGGAAGAGGCCGGTGTAGATAAGCTCTTCAACAAGCAAGCCATCTCTTCTATTCTCATAAGTCCTATCGAGGATTGGGCCTTTGATTTTTCCCAGGCCAAGAATTTTTTGCTCACTCATTTTCAGGTCAAATCATTGGCTGGCTTTGATCTTGATGATAAAGAAATGGCTGTCTCTGCAGCAGGAGCGTTGCTCTACTATCTCAAAAAAGTGAGGAAGGATTCCTTGGCTCTGGTTCACAAGGTCTCTTTTGTCCATTCGGCCGACCATATGGTGCTGGATGCCGTCTCCATCAAGAATCTGGAATTTGTCCGTAACCTGCGGGACGGAAGCTCGAGAGGCTCCCTGCTGGATGTCATCGATTTCACGGTGACCTCCATGGGCGGAAGGCTCCTCAGGTCTTGTCTTCTCCAGCCCCTCCTGGATTGTTCTCGAATCAAGGAGAGGGCGGATGCTGTCGCTGAATTTCATAAATACACCATTGAACGACACGAGTTGAGGGAGTACCTGAAGGAAATATTCGATCTTGAGCGCCTGGCAGGGAGGATTTCCCTCGGAGTAGCCCATCCCAAAGATTTACTCTCCCTCAAGAAATCCCTCTTTCCTCTTCCCCAGATTCAACCGCTTCTTTCTGCCTTCTCCTCCAAGAGGATAAAAGAGATACATCAGGAATGGGATAATGGACAGGATGTTGTGGATTTGATCGATAGAGCCATCAAGGAAGAGCCCGCTTTTCTGCTGACAGAAGGCGGTATCATCAAAGAAGGATACAACCAAGAACTGGATGAGTTGAGGAAAATCAGTCATTCTGGAAAGAGTTTTATCGCTCAGATGGAAAAAAAAGAGAGGGAAAGAACGGGCATTTCATCTCTCAAGATACGCTACAACAAAGTGTTCGGTTACTTTATCGAAGTCACTAAGCCCAATCTGTCTCTTGTTTCTCCTGAGTATATCCGAAAGCAGACTCTGGTCAATTCCGAGCGATTCATCACTCCTGAGCTGAAAGAATACGAGGAGAAGGTGCTCAAGGCGGAAGAGAAAATTACAGAACTGGAATACAAGCTTTACTTAGAAGTGAGGGAAAAGATAGCTCAGGAAATTGTTCGGCTGCAGAAGATAGCCGCCAACATTGCCAACTTGGATGTGCTTTCTTGCTTGGCCGAATTAGCCTCTCAGCGCAATTATTCTCGCCCTGAAGTGGATGCGGGGGACAGAATCCGGATTGTGGAAGGCCGCCATCCCATCATCGAGAAGACCCAGGATGAGCCTTTTATTCCCAATGATACTTACACTGACAGGGAAGATGATCAGATCCTGATCGTCACTGGCCCCAATATGGGAGGAAAATCCACTTATCTCAGACAGGTAGCCCTAATCTGTATTCTGGCCCAGATGGGCTCCTTTGTCCCTGCCAAAGAAGCCTCAATCGGTGTTGTGGACCGTATTTTTACCAGGATCGGGGCCATGGATTTCCTGAGCATGGGCCAATCAACGTTCATGGTCGAGATGCTGGAGACGGCCAATATCCTGAACAATGCCACTTCCAGAAGCTTGATCCTTCTGGATGAGATAGGTCGGGGAACTTCTACTTTTGATGGCCTCAGCATCGCCTGGGCTGTGGCTGAATATCTACATGAGAGGGAGGAGGCACGGCCCAAGACTCTTTTCGCCACTCACTATCACGAGCTTACCGAGCTGGCCCTGACCATGAGAAGGATCAAGAACTACCATGTCTCTGTCAAGGAATGGAAAGATGACATCATTTTCTTAAGAAAAATTGCTTCTGGACCTTCCGACCAGAGTTACGGCATTCATGTGGCCAAGCTGGCCGGTATCCCCCGAAGTGTGGTGGAGAGAGCCAAGGAGGTTCTTTTTAACCTGGAAAAAAAAGAGCTGGATGATACAGGACGTCCTTGGATTGCCTATGGGGTCTCTAAAAAAAGGGACAAAGCTCAGCTTCTTCTGTTTCAAGAAGATCAGGAACGGGAAATGTTGGAGAATATCAAGGAAGAAATTGAAAAAAGCGACCTGGATTCGCTATCTCCTCTGGATGCTCTGAATCTCCTCAGCGATCTTAAAGAAAGATTAAAGAAGATAAAAAAATAAAAAATTAATAACCTGGAGTAAAGCTTTTCTTGTCAGAAAAGATCATGTTTATGACAGAGCAGAGGGGGAAAATAGAGGAAGGGCTTAAAAATGAATCCTAAGCAGCATGTGGTTTATTCTTCGTCGTAGTCGAAATTGTCCTCTCCTTCTTCTTCAAGAGGCTCATCGTACCCCTGCTCTTCTTCGTATGGAGTTTCCCCTTCTTCTTCCTTTCTCTTCTCTAAAGCCAGCTGGAATTCTTCTTTATCCTCGTACCGTCTTATGAAGTTCGAAGCCGTATCACTGTAACAGAGCTCAAGATAGTCCTCCTCAATGCTGCAAAAAACAGACATGAAATGGCCAGACTGAAGATTCCCTACTGTTTCCTTGATTTCTGCTGCTTTTTTCAAGGCGTCTAAGGTCAACCAACTCGAGACTTCAATTTCTTCCATTTCGCACTCCCAAGAAAAACATATCAGTTTTTATCAAATTGTCAAGGGATTCAGAAAAAAAATATTCGAAGGAAATTTTTCTGTTTATCAGATAGAAAAGGTACCTGTTCTTGACATATTAGGGGATCAATACTTTAATAAAGGAGGAGTATGAAATGAGGTGGGATAAATTCACTTTCATGTCTCAAGAAGCTTTCCAGCTCGCCCAGTCCAAAGCGGAAGAGTTGGGACATCAGGAGCTTCGTCCCGAACATATTCTGTGGTCCTTTCTTAATCAGGAAGAGAATGTGATCTTCTCCGTTTTGGCCAAGATTGGAGCCGATGTGGATAAGATTCGCCGAGACCTGGAGGAAGCGCTGGAGAAACTTCCTAAAGTCGAAGGAGGAGGTGAAGCCTACCTTTCCTCATCCTTAAGAGAGGTGATGAACAAAGCCCAGAAAGAGGCAGAAAAGCTTAAGGATGAGTATGTTTCCACCGAACATCTGCTGCTGGCAATGTTGAAGGAGGATGGTTCAGAAGCAGGTAGGATCTTGAAAGAAAACGGAGTGAGTGAAGATGCTGTCCTTAAATCCCTGAGTGAGATTCGGGGGACCCAGAGAGTCACGGATCCTCAGCCTGAGAGCAAGTATCAAGTCCTGGAGAGATATGCCAGGGATCTTACTGCCTTGGCCAGGCAGGGAAAGCTGGACCCCGTGATAGGCCGTGAGGATGAAATCCGAAGAATCATCCAGGTGCTTTCCCGCAGGACAAAAAACAATCCTGTCCTGATCGGAGAGGCAGGAGTAGGGAAAACCGCCATCGTTGAGGGGCTAGCCCAGCGGATTGCCAATGGCGATGTTCCGCAGCCCCTCAAAGACAAAAGAATCATCGCCTTGGATATCGGATCCCTGGTCGCGGGGACAAAATACAGGGGAGAGTTCGAGGACAGACTCAAAGCCGTCCTCAAAGAGATCAAGGAGGCCGAAGGGAGGATCGTCCTCTTTATTGACGAACTCCACACTATCATAGGGGCAGGGGCGGCTGAAGGCGCGGTGGATGCCTCCAACATGCTCAAGCCGCCGCTGGCCAGAGGAGAACTTCGCTGTGTAGGAGCCACCACCTTAAACGAATACAAGAAATACATTGAAAAAGATGCCGCTCTGGAGAGAAGGTTCCAGCAGGTCTATGTGGGAGAGCCTTCTGTGGAAGAAACCATATCCATCCTGAGAGGGCTGAAGGAGAAATACGAGGTTCACCATGGCGTGGATATCAAAGACTCCGCACTGGTGGCCGCAGCCACCCTCTCCAATCGCTATATTGCTGACAGATATCTTCCTGATAAGGCTATTGACCTCATCGATGAGGCGGCCTCCCGAATCCGCATCGAAGTGGACAGCATGCCTGAAGAGATAGATGAACTGGAAAGAAGGATTATCCAGCTTGAGATCGAAAAACAGGCTTTAAAGAAAGAAAAGGAGAAAAGTGCCAAAGAAAAGCTGACGAACCTGGACAAAGAGCTTGAGGATTTGAAAGAAAAGAGCCGGGCTCTCAAAGGGCGCTGGCTGAAGGAAAGAGAATTGATCGATTCCATGAACAAACTGAAGGAGCAGATGGATGCTCTAAAGATAGAGGAGCAGAATGCAGAAAGAGCCGGTGATTTGGAGAAGGTTGCTGAGATTCGCTACGGGAAGCTGGTGGAAATCCAGAAAATGATCGATGAAACAGGTAAGAAACTGGCTGGGATGCAGAAAAAAGGCAAGATGCTCAAAGAGGAAGTTGATGAGGAAGACGTGGCAGAGATAGTCTCCAAGTGGACTGGGATTCCTGTTTCCAGGATGCTAGAAGGTGAAGTGGAGAAGCTGGTCAAGATGGAGTCCAATCTGGCCCGGAGGGTCAAGGGACAGGATCAGGCGATAAGAGTGGTTTCTGATACCATAAGAAGGGCCCGGGCAGGTATCCAGGATGTTTCCCGGCCTTTGGGTTCCTTCATTTTCCTCGGCCCTACAGGAGTAGGAAAAACCGAACTGGCCCGGGCTCTGGCTGAGTTTCTTTTCGATGACGAAAGGGCCATGGTCAGACTCGACATGTCGGAATACATGGAGAAACACACTGTTTCTCGCTTGATAGGAGCCCCTCCGGGATACGTGGGATTTGAGGAAGGAGGACAGCTGACCGAATCGATAAAGAGAAGGCCTTACTCGATTATTCTCCTCGACGAGATCGAGAAGGCTCACCCCGATGTGTTCAATATTCTTCTTCAGATTCTGGATGATGGACGCCTGACCGACGGGAAGGGAAGGACAGTGGATTTCAAGAACACCATCATCATCATGACATCCAATCTGGGAAGTCAGGAGATCAAAGAGTTCCACCAGGATTATGAAAAAATGGAGAGGGAGGTCAAAGCAGTGATGGGAAAATATTTCCGGCCGGAGTTCCTCAACCGGGTGGATGAAATCATCATCTTCAGGGCCCTTTCACCTGAAGTGATCCTCCAGATTGTGGATCTTCAGATTGAGGAATTGAGAAAGAGGCTGAGCGAGAAGAAGATAAGGATTGAAGTGACAGATGAGGCTAAGAAGCTGTTGAGCGAAAGAGGCTATGATCCTGTCTATGGAGCGAGACCTCTGAAAAGGAGCATACAGCGGGATGTTCAAAACCCACTGGCGCTAAAAATCCTTGAAGGAGATTATGGCGAAGGAGATACCGTGGTTGTTGATATCAGCGATAAAAAGGGATTTGTTTTCCGTAAATCTTAACCTTTTCTAAGGAGTGAATGGATGAAAGAAAAAGTCAAGAAAGCCATCCAGGAACTGAAGCCCCATCTTCAAGCCGATGGCGGGGATGTGGAGCTGGTTGATGTGACCGATGACGGGGTGGTTAAGGTCCGGCTCCTGGGTGCCTGCGAGGGTTGCCCTATGAGAGAAATGACCTTGACCCATGGAATAACCAGGTTCCTGAAGAAGAAGGTTCCTGAAGTCAAAGAAGTCCAGGCCGTTTGAGCTAACGTTGCATACCTCCAGGGACATCACGACGGTACTTGCGCCATGTTTTGTTTGAAAAAAAAATGAAATTGTAGTAAACAGATGGAAAACAGAAGGAGGTCAAGATGAAGAAAGGAAGAATTCCTCTTGTGGTTATCGCTTCTGTTGCACTTCTCAGCTCTCTAACCCTGGCCAATGGGTTGAATTTGAACAGCCTCGGGTCAAGAGCCTTGGCCATGGGTGGCGCTTATGTCGGTCTGGCCGATGATTTTAGCGCCATCTTCTGGAATCCAGCCGGTATCGCTCAGTTCACCACCAAGTATTTTGGTTTCTACGGAACGGATATCATCCCCTCTGGAACATACGAGCTCAACATGAACATTCCAGGACTGGGAACCATTCCCGTAGTCAACGCGGAAACGCCCACAAAACATTATCTTGCCGGCCTGGCTGCTTATTATATCCCGATAAGTGAGAATCTGGTGGCAGGAATAGGAGTCTATGTGCCTGCCGGTCTCGGAGCTGAGTGGGATGGTGCCGATTTTACGGCGGCATCCATGGGGGAGAAGTATGACTGGGCCAGCAAAATCGGCATGGTGACCATTTCTCCTGCCCTCGCCTATAAAATAAATGAGATGGTCTACGTGGGAGCAACTCTTAATTTAAACTACGCCACTTTTAGCGTCAGAACCCATGCCGGTGACCAAGATCTGGGAGTGGATATCGGACAGTACGATGAGAGCCTTTCTGGCTGGGGCTATGGAGCAACCCTCGGAATTCTGGTCAAACCCAGCGAGATGTTCAGTGTGGGTGCGACTGTGCGCACGCCCAGCAAGATCAGCTTCAGCGGAGATATCGAGATTTCCAAACTCAACATTCTGGGCCTGATACCCGGAAGTCCTCTTTATGGTGCCGATATTTCCACAACCACCAGTGCAGAGAGAGATGTGACCTGGCCCATGTGGCTTGCCGGAGGAGTGGCTTTGAGGCCTGTGGAGAATCTGACCCTGACCGCCGATATTCAATGGACCCAGTGGTCCAAGATTGAAGTCATGAAAACGGAATATGATGATCCCATCTGGTCCTTGATCGTGGATCCAGAAAGAAAGATGTACTGGAATGATGCAACTCAGATCAGGTTCGGTGCGGAATACAGGATCAACACCATCGCTCTTCGAGGAGGATATTATTGGGATCCCTCACCCGCTCCGGATAGAACAATGAATGTTCTCCTTCCTAATTATGATTTCAACGTTATTACTCTCGGTTTCGGATACGGCCTCAACGGCCTGCAAATCGATATCAGTCTGGAATACCTGATGGGGAAAGAAAGAGATATACCTTATGAAAGGACTCAGATTGATCCGGATTGGAAGGATGCCCAGGCCGGGGTGTACAACATGAACATCATGGTTCCTAATGTATCTATAAGCTATAAATTCTGAGACCAGGCGATCGTAAATACCCATCGATTCGTCTGGAACCGTGCTTTTGAACCAGAAAATATAAAGACATTGTACAAACCATAGAGAGGTAAAGATGAAAGTTCGAAAAGCGGTCATTCCTGCTGCTGGATTCGGAACAAGATTTCTGCCTGCCACCAAAGCGCAGCCCAAGGAGATGCTGGCTGTTGTGGACAAGCCTCTCATCCAGTATTCGGTTGAGGAGGCAGTGGAGTCGGGAATCGAAAACATTGCCATCATAACCAGTCGTGGCAAATCCACCATGGAAGATCATTTTGACAGAAATGCGGAGCTGGAGCAATTTTTGGAGCGAAAGGGAAAGCTTGATTTTCTGGAGGAGATCAAGAGGATATCCAGTCTGGCCGAATTCTGCTACATCCGGCAGAAGGAGGCCCTGGGATTAGGTCACGCCATCTTGATGGCTGAAGAATATGTGGGTGATGAACCTTTTGCTGTTTTGCTTCCCGATGATATCTTTGCCTGTCCCATACCCTGTATCAAGCAGCTTATGGACGCTTTCGAGGAGTTGAATGCTGCGGTCATCGTTCTCGGACGGGTGGATGAGGAAGGAACCAGGAAATACGGCATCATCAGGCCCAAGCAGATCTCTGAGCGGGTGTTTAAAGTTGAGGACATGATCGAGAAGCCCGGCCCAGAGAGGGCTTTTTCCGATCTAGGAATTCTGGGAAGGTATGTCTTTAACCCGGATATATTTCAGGCTATTAAAGAAACTCAGCCTGACAAGAGAGGCGAGATCCAGATCACAGATTCCATAAAGCTTCTTCTTGAAAAGCAGCCCGTCTATGGATATCTCTTCGAAGGGAAACGCTACGATGCCGGCGACAAGCTGGGGTTCATCGAGGCCACTATCGATCTTGCCTTGAAGCGGCCCGAATTCGCCCAGAAGCTTAAGGATTACCTCAAGTCCTTCTGAAAAGCCATTTAAATTTTTTCATCAACAGGTTACCAATTTATCCCCTTCGGTCTTTTTCTTTTCCACCGACGCAGATATTTTATGTCTCTTGCTCTACCGACTGAGCTACCTCGCCGTTGCGCTTTCCATTAAGCATAATTTTCCTCTTCTTTTACCGTCTGTCTTTTGAGGCAGTTAACATACAGCGTCATGCAGATCAAGAGAGGCCTCCGCGCGCCTCTATTTCTTTTTTTCTATTTATTT
>Ga0315551_10000304_pt1 | contig 39178 bp, 33 predicted proteins | sample SalMarSW160290MG_FD_203678 | JGI IMG/M metagenome (GOLD analysis project Ga0315551, IMG submission 203678) | Salt marsh sediment microbial communities from the Plum Island Ecosystem LTER, Massachusetts, United States - Salt Marsh Sediment SW1602-90 ...
AAAAAGAATGGTTAATGGCTACAGCGGCTTTATTCCTCCCGCCATTCACTACATCAGGAATATGTTCATGGGTTTTCCTTCCTGGGCCAGCATGGATATTTTAAAAGTATTGGGAGTGGATTACGTGATTCTGCACAAGAATATGTGGAGGGAAAAGAAGGCCGAAAAAGTCATCCAGAATATTGAGGAGAATTTTACAGAGGATTTGGAGCTCGAGAAAGAATTTCTATATTCTTTCAAAAAACCAAATGTCTTCTCTGAAATATTGGGAAATGATCTCATATTCAAGGTGGTTTCCATAAAGCAGGAGAAAAAACCTGAAGAAAAATCGACTTATCGGCAAGTCCCCTCCGAACTCTGGAAGCTCTCATCCAACCGGAGGGCCGATCTCCTGTCTCATCTTAAGGATAACGACATGAGAACCAGATGGACCTCAGGCCGGATTAAAACCACAGGGGACTATCTCTTGGTCGAATTCAAGGAACCGCTTGCTGTGGACAAGGTTTCTCTTTTCCAAGGGAGGTTTACCTTAGATTATGCCCTGAGGATTCGAGTGGATGTCTCTTCTGACGGAAAAAAATGGCGCAGCCACCATCGCCTTTTCTCTCCAGGTGAATTTGTCACTAATCTCGTCTATTCCCCTCTTGATCTTGTTCAGAATGTTTATCTTCCTGGTGAGGAGATTAAATTCTTGAAGATTGTCCAGGTGGGCAATGATAAGACTTTTTGGTGGTCAGTTGTGGAATTGAAGATCTACCAGAAGAAAGGGCAATCCTGAAGAGGAAAAAGGGAAACTTTCTTTTATCTGTTAAGCATTCAACATATGAATGGCTTCTCCCTTGGCATTCATGGCAGCTTCCATCAGAGCTTCCGATAAGGTTGGATGTACGTGAATGGACCCGGAGATATCCCCAAGGCTCATTCCTTTGTTCATGGCCAGGCTCATCTCTGCGATGAGTTCACTGGCATGAGGCGAAAGGATATGGGCACCTATGATTCGATCCTGCTTGTCGGCGATGATCTTGGCCATACCTTCCTGTTGGTTGAGGGTAAGGGCTCTGCCGTTTGCCTGGAGGGAGAAATGGCCTACCTTTATCTCTAATCCCTTCTCTTTAGCCTCTTGCTCGGTGAGACCAATGGATGAAAACTCTGGTTCAGTATAAACAGCCATAGGAAGAGCATGGTAGTTCATGGCCCTTCTCATCCCTGAGGCATTCTCCACAGCAATTATTCCTTCATGAAAGGCTTTATGGGCGTAAAGCTTTCCGCCGATAAGGTCGCCGATAGCATACACTCCCGCAATGCTTGTTTCCAGATAAGAATTCGCCTGAACATAACCCCGATCATCCACATTTAGGTCTAAGTTATTGAGCTCGAGGGAGTTGGGCAGTCGTCCCACAGCAAGCAACACCTTCTCTGCTTCAAAAGAAAAGTGAGTCTGATCTTTTAAACAGGTGCCTTCCAGTGTAACTCTTCCTTTTTCGGTCACAGCCTTCTCTATTCTCATCTGGGTGTGGATTTTCAAGCCCTGCAGTTTGAGCATCCTTTCCAGACGTGTGGTTATTTCCTTTTCCCCTCCCGGGAGAATGGAGGGCAAGATTTCCAGAACAGTGACATCAGAGCCTAATTTTTGGAAAATGGTCCCCATTTCAAGTCCGATCGCTCCTGCTCCTACTATCAAAAGCTTTTGAGGAATGACTTCCCATTGGAGGGCTTGGCGGCTGGTAGTCACCTCTTGGCCGTTCGGAGTAAGGAAGGGAAGCTGGGCAGGACGGCTGCCGGTGGCCAGGATGAATCTCTCTGCTTCAAGGATTAGCTCATCCTCCTTGGTCATGACGACGATGTGTCTTTCGTCCTTAATATGAGCGGTTCCTTTTATAAGAATGACACCGGTTCTTTTCAACAGGAACTCAATGCCCTTGACCAGCCTCTCCACAACCTTGTTTTTTTCATCCTGAACCGTCTTCCAGTTGCATTGAATTTTATCCAATGGCCCTTCAAAGCTTTTGTTGCTTTTGAGCTGGTTGAAAAGCTTTGCCTGGTGAAGAAGATATTTGGTCGGGATACAGCCATGATTAATACATGTCCCCCCGATTTTCTCTTTTTCGATAAGGACCACTCTTTTTTTGAGCTGGGCAGCACGGAGGGCCGCTACATATCCTCCTGGCCCCCCTCCTAAAATAGCGATTCCCCATTTTTCTCTCATTTTTCCTCTCTTTCCATTGAGGGTCTGGCAGTTCTTCCTCTGTATTATACATTTTCTCCTCTTGCATTTTAAACTAAGCTTTTGTAAAGCTAAAAGGATGGAACTTGACAGTGAAGCAAAAAATATAAAAAATAGAATTCCTTAACCCAGAAAAGGAGAAACTTCCTGAAAAGGATCTGGGAAAGAAAGATCATCATCCTGCTTGTCGTGCTTTCCATCTTTTCCCACAAGGCATTGCTCTACGCAGATGACCATGCCAATCTTTGGGGAAAGGTTATGGATAGAAACAAGCGGCCCCTGGCAGGAATACGCGTTAATCTCGAGAGAGAGTGCGGCGATTTTGAAGAAAATACCCTCAGTGATTCATCTGGATTATTCCTTTTCTGGGGGATCCCTGTTGGGGGTTATACCATTCGTTTCCAAGGCCCTGGGTATCATCCCTGTGTGGATGAAAGACTTATGCTGGAACCTTCCCAGACTCTTTCCTTGGAGATAGTTCTTTCACCTTCAGAAATAGAAAACAAATCCTCTTCCAGGAAGACGACTATTGACTACACAAGCTGCCTTCTTCAAACTGTGCTCGACAGAAGACAGATTCAAGACTCTCCATCTGCTCATAACGTCTGGTCGCTGGTAGAAAATCAGGATCTTTCAGCCACCACCAATCGTATCGATGTGGGAGGCCTCTGGGGAAGTACCCCTGCTCTCTTCAGTTCGAGGGGAAGTTGCTCTTGGACTCAGAATATTTATCTTCTCAACGGGCTGGATGTCACTGACCCCTATTGGACAGGAATGCCTCTTTTTTATCCTGACTTCTACTCTCTGGAATTCAGCCGGCTGACCAACGCAGGCTTCTTTGCTCAATCCTTGTCTCCTGGTGGATATTTTGAACTTTTGACTCAGGAAGAGACCTCCCAGCTTCACGGCCAGGTATCCGTTTTTTTTATTCCTGATAAATGGCAAAGCTCGAACATCTCCCCTGCTCTGGAAAAGGAAGGAATCAAGGACAGCCATGCCTTCAATCATTTTCTGGATGGAAATTTGACTCTTTCAGGCCCTGTCATCCCCAAAAAACTTTTTTTCCATTCCTCGTTATCCAGTTTCCATCTTTCGCGTGATCTGGCAGATTATGAAGGAGAGGATAAAGCAACGCTTTTTTCCGGCTTGTTCAGCCTGAAACGCCTCTTTTCGCGGAGTACCCTCCGCTTCCTATGGACGGGCCAAACCGTCAATCATCCTTCCTTCGGGGCAGGACGTCATGTTCCCTTTTCTTCCACCCTAAACCGCAGAGATGTTTTTCATGTCTTTCAGCTCATCTGGAGTTCGAGACTGCGAAGTAATCACTTCTTCAAGATGGGCATTTGTTTCAATCATGGTTCAAACGATGGTGAGTTCCAGGAAGGATTTCAGAGCCCCTATGGAAATGAAATCCTCAGGGATATTTCTTCCGGGTTAGCTCCCTACGCTCACCGCGATGTGCGAAGCTCTTTCACCTTTCTTCTTAAGGGAGACACCTTCATCCCCCGTCTCTTCGGCGCCCATCACAGGTTTCAATACGGCTTCGAGTTCAGGTACTGCTCCTCCCTGTCCCGCAAAGATATCGCCGAGAATCTTCATCTCCGTTTTTTTGAAGGGAATCCATTAGAAGTAGTCTTCTATAATACGCCTGTTGAACACAGGGAGTTAGCCCTTCACTTGAATTTTTTTGCTCAAGACGCCTTAATCTTATCCAGTTATTTTACAGCAGTTTTCGGATTTCATCTTGTCTCCAGCCAGGGGTGGATTCCAGACGGGCGCTCATCCGGAAAAGCGAAAGCTATTCGATGGCTTCACCTCTCCCCGTGTCTTGGATTCATCTTTCCCTTTTCCCGATCGAAGAATACAGCTTTGAAGTTATCCATCGCCCGATACTATCATACTCTTCCTCTTTATTATTTAACCTATGGGAATCCGGATGCTCTGGGAGGGACGGTTTATACTTGGACGGATAACAACGATGACAGGCTCTATCAAGAGGGGGAAGCTCGACTTCTTATAAGGCGAGAAGGGCCTTTATTCTCTGAGATCGATCCGGAGTTGAAAAGGCCTTACACGGATGAGCTGGCGGCAACCTTTCATCATGTTTTTGGCAATGGTTGGTATCTGACTGTTGGAGCTTTCTTCAGGGAGAGCAGAAATCTTGTGGAAACGATCAATATAGGTGTCCCCTTTTCTTCCTATGAAACCGTTGAATTTTATGATATCGGGGATGACAGAATTCCAAATACCCATGACGATCTCACTTTTGTGGTCTATAATCAGAATCCAGAAACCCTGGGTCAGGATTTCTTTCTTCTCACCAATCCAGAGGCAGAAGACAGGGCTTCCCGCTATTATGGATTTGATCTGACCCTGGTCAAGAAATACAGCGAAAAGCTCACTTTTTTCCTCTCTCTTACCGCAACTTCTGCCACGGGCGTAACCAACCCGGGAAACACAGAGTGGGAAAACGATGATGGTGTGGTGGGCCGTTTGTATGACGACCCCAACACTCTCATCAATGCCAAGGGGAGGATGCGTTTTGACAGGGCTTATACGGGAAGGATTGGCCTGAATTTTTTGGCTCCTTTTGGTATACGAATCGGCTGTTTGATCAAATATTATGACGGCCAGCCTTTCGCACGTAAGATCGTGGTGGAAGGGATGAATCAGGGGCCCTTCTATATTCAGGCACATCCCCGTGGCGTGGCCAGGTACGAATACAACCGTACCGTAGATGTGAGGCTGGAGAAGATATTCCGCTTGAAGAAAGCAAAAATGAGAATCATCATCGACGCGTTTAACATCCTTAACCGCGGATTGGCTACCGAAGAGAACGAATGGACGGGGCCAGAATTCCCATTGCGTTTCGCCACAGAGATTCAATCTCCCCGTATGTTCCGGTTGGGGGTCTGCTATGAATTTTGAGAAGCCGGAAAATACGGTTATTCTCTTTGTGTTTTGCGTATGTCTTTTCTTTGCTTGCTGGAGTGATACTTTCTTTTTGAATCACTGGAACTTGCCCTCGGTGGAGAGATTTGGCAATATATTGCAGCCAGTCACTTGGGCAACAAACAGAAATATTATCAATTCATTTGGGGACCTAGCTGTTCCCTTTTGAGAAAGGAGGGATGATGCTTCCATCGGTGGAACAGGTCATTCTCATCTTTATCATCACTGCCACTTTTGTGGGATTTGTTCTTCCGGTCTATTACCGCTATCGGATAATCCGGTCGGGTATGCCTCGGAAGAGATTGGAAAAAATAGGAAACAGAATTACTGGAGCTTTGTCTAAAGTCTTTCTTCAGAGATGTACTCTCAAGAATGAGAGGGTGTTCACAGGGCTCATCCATGTGTTTATTTTTTATGGAGCTCTGACCTTCGATACCCTGACCGTCAACCATACTCTGGAGGGATTCATAGATAACTTTTTTCTTTTCGGCCAGACAGGTTTTGCTCTTTTTTTCTCCTTGATAGTGGATAGCTTTGCCATCCTTGTGCTGGTGGGTGTGCTGTTTTTTGTGATAAGGAGATACATCTTAAGACCCAAAGCTTATGCCACCAGCCTCCTGGATTCAGGGATGATCTACTTTCTTCTCACCACAGTCACACTCAGCTATCTCTATTTTGAATGCTTCTCCATCGCCCTCCATCCAGAGTCAGAACGCCTCTCCTTTTTAGGCGTTTTTCTGGCAAATGCGGTCAAGGGCATGAGTCCGGATGTGCTCTCCCAGCATCTTAAAATATCCTGGTGGCTTCATATCCTGATCGTGTATGCTTTTATCGTCTATGTACCCCATTCCAAGTATTTCCATATGTTTACCGGTCCCTTCAATGTTCTCTTCCGTTCCCAAAAACCCATGGGAGAATTGGAGGCTCTGGCGCTGGATGTGGAGAAGACAGAAGTCTTCGGCGTGGAGAAGGCTTCGGATTATTCATGGAAAGATCTGCTTGATGCCTTCTCCTGTATGGAGTGCGGGCGCTGCCAAGACGTCTGTCCGGCCTTTGCCAGCGATAAACCCTTATCTCCCAAGATGATCATCCTGAACCTCAAGAAGCATCTCCTCAAAGAAGGACGAAAATTCATCGGGAAGAAGAAAGATCAGATTCAATCTTTGATGGCAGATGTGTACAGTGAGGGAGAGATCTGGACCTGCACCACCTGCGGTGCCTGCATGCATGTCTGTCCGGTAGAGATCGAGCATATCCCTAAAATCGTTGGTGTCAGACAGAGCCAAGTGCTGATGGAAAGTAAGTTTCCTTCTGAACTGAATGCATTCTTCCGAAACATGGAAACCAACAGCAATCCCTGGGGAATCGGTTTTGCCAGTCGTGCTGATTGGGCCCAAGATCTGGGGGTGAAACTCATCAGTGAACATCCTCAGCCCGATTACCTTTTTTGGGTCGGCTGTGCAGGATCCTTTGATGAGGAAGGAAAGAAGATAGTCAGATCCATGGTGTCAATCATGGAAAAAGCGGGAGTGGATTTTGCCATCTTGGGGACCGAGGAGAAATGTTGTGGCGATTCCTTGCGCAGGCTGGGAAATGAATATCTTTTCCAGATGATGGCCGAGGAGAATTTACAGCTTTTCAAGAAGTATCAGGTCAAAAAAATACTGGTCACCTGTCCCCATGGATTCAATGCCTTCAAGAATGAATACCCTGCACTTCTGGAGGCTCTCCCCTCCTTTTCTCCTGAAGAGAGAGAAAAGCTGCGAAATATAGAAGTCATCCATCATGTCCAGCTCATCGCTCGCCTGCTCCGGGAGGGAAAACTTCCTCCAGTTTCCAAGAGAGAGGAAATATTGACCTATCACGATTCCTGCTATCTCGGACGACACAATGGTATCATCAGAGAACCCCGGGAGATATTAAAAGAGCTGGGTCAATCTTCATTGGTGGAGCTCAAAAACAACAGAGAACACAGCTTCTGCTGTGGAGCAGGAGGCGGGTTGATGTGGACGGAAGAATCCCTAGGTGTGCGGATTAATCATCTCCGGACTGAGGAAGTGATTGATTCTCAGGCAAAAGTGGTTGCCACATCTTGCCCTTTCTGTCTGACCATGCTTCAAGACGGACTCAAGGATAAACAAGTCGTGGATATCAAGGCCAGGGATATCGCTCAACTGGTGGCAGAATCCTTGTCAGAGTGAATTAAAAGGTGCCGCCTCTTCAATGCCGCTTCGACATTACCATGCACCTTAAGCTAATTGTTAACTTTCCTCTTGGCTGATTAAACAAGAATTTCCTTGAAGGCAGATATTGCTCTCTCTACGTCTTCATCCCCGATATCTTTATGGGTGACAAAGCGGATACCTCCCCTGGTTGCCAAGGCCAGAATGGCTCTCTTTTTGAGCTCTTCCAAGAAAACGGGGATGGAGATCCGAGGGTGTTTGAGATCAAATATGATGATATTGGTTTGAATATGGTCAGGATTGAGCTCGATCCCTGGAATTTCAGCGATAGCAAGGGCCAGCTGTTTTGCTCTCCTGTGATCTTCCGCAAGCCTGTCGACCATTTCGTTTAAGGCCACAATGCCCGAAGCGGCCAAAACCCCAACCTGCCTCATCCCTCCTCCCAGGGCTTTCCTGATTCTTCGTGCATAATCGATAAAATCCTTGGGCCCTGTAAGCATGGAGCCGACAGGAGCTGAGAGTCCCTTGGATAGACAAAACATCAAGGAATCGCCAATCTTCGCATATTCTTTGACAGGGATACCTGTGGCATGGCAGGCGTTAAAGATGCGGGCCCCGTCAAAATGAATCCTCACTCGGTGTTTGTCGGCGATCTCTCGAATGGCTTTAAGATTTTCCAAGGGAACCACTGCTCCGCTCCAGTTGTTGTGAGTGTTCTCTACACAGATCAGGCTGGTTCGAGGGATGTGAACGGTTGGCCTTCTGATATTCTGTTCCACCAAATCGGGGGCCATGGCTCCACGGTTAGAGGGCAGAGAGCGAGGCGTGACCCTGGAGATAAAGGTCATATGTGTCGATTCCATGTTATAGATGTGGGCCCTTTCTTCCACGATTACCTCATCCAATTCTTGGGTCCAGACTTTTACTGAGATGGAATTGCCCATAGTTCCTGAAGGAACATAAAGGGCAGCCTCCTTCCCCACCATTTCCGCAACCATGGTTTCAAGCTTTTGGACTGTGGGATCATCACCGAGAACATCGTCTCCCACTTCGGCCTCTGCCATGGCTTTTCTCATGTTTTCTGTGGGACGGGTTACGGTATCACTTCTGAAATCCGAGTATTCCATGATGTTTTCTGTCTCCTTTTTCGGCTCCATTATATATAAAATTGTTTTCTGAGTAAACTTTTCTTAAAGAATGTAGGCATCCTTATTTACGTGACAGTTTCAACAGCAGTCAGGTAAGTTGAGGAGGAAGTCATCCGGAGGCGAGTAGGGCAAGGTTTCTGTTCATCCGAAGCTCATAGTGGAGGGTGGGAGGGTCTTGGCGAGGATGGACAGGAACCGATGCTCCGAGGAATAAGCGAATTTTCCTCGCTGGGGAAAATCCGCGGGCTAACGAATCAACTTACCTGACTGTTAATGCATCACGGTTTTGGGGATGCTTCCCCAACAAAGGACAGGGTCTCCATTTCTGCGATGAGTAAAGATATTTGATACAGTGAGGTAGAAAGGCGTCAGAAAGAGACACCTTATGAAACTTCTTCGCTGTTTACTTGGTTATTAATCTATGGTATAGATAATTTTGACTTTGCTACACAAAGATAGGACATGTCCAGGAAGAAAATTTACGATTACCTGATTTACACCCTGCTTCTACTTGTCATATTTTTTTTGAGTGCCAACATCTCCTTCCAAATCGTCCTCAAGGGAGAGATGGTCTCCATTCCTGATCTTATCGGGAGAACCATAGAAGAAGCCAGGGAACAGTTGATTCAGAAAAGGTTAACCATTGTCCAAAAGGGTGTACAGTTTGATAATCAATGGGAACGAGGGAAAATTATTTTTCAAGAACCCTCCCCAGGTTCAAGAATGAAAATCAACAAGACGGTTCGGGTCATCTTGAGTGCAGGAAGTGAAAAAGTTGTCATTCCTGATTTTTCCGGGAAAAATCTTCAGTCCATTCCTTCCCTGCTGAAAGAAGCCGGTCTTAGAAAAGGAAAGATTGCCCAGGTTCACACTTCTCGCTACGCAGCAGGCAAGGTTATCGCCCAACAGCCCCAAGTTTTTGAAGAGATTGGAAGGGACACTCCCATTAGTTTTCTGGTGAGCCAGGGAGAAAGAGAGAAAAGGTATCTTATGCCAGACTTGATCGGCAAAAGAGCCAGCCGGGTAATTGTGCAGCTTAAGGAAATGGATTTTAGAGTGGGAGACTTGCGTTATTCTTATTACCCTGGCCTTGAATCAGGCATCATTATCAAGCAGTTCCCCCCTCAAGGATTTCGCATTCAGAAGAGAAACCTCATCACCATGGAGGTCAGCAAATAATGTCTTTAAGGGGAAACTCATTATGAGATGTCTGGTCACAGGAGCTGCTGGATTCATAGGTTCTCACCTTTGTCGGAAACTTCTGCAAAAGGATCACACGGTTATTGGCGTGGACTCCTTCACCGATTTTTACGCCAGGTGGATTAAAGAAAAAAACATCCAAGATTTAAGAAGCATGAAAAATTTTGAATTCATAGAGGAGGATCTTAATCTTATCGACTTAGAACAGCTGCTCAAAAGAACAGAATATGTTTTTCACCTTGCTGCTCAAGCTGGAGTGAGAACGAGTTGGGGTGGCGAATTTTATGAGTATACGAGAAACAACATAGATGCTACCCAAAGACTTCTGGAAGCGGCCAGAGATAGCCAAACCAAAAAGGTGATCTTTGCTTCCTCTTCATCCGTATATGGATTATGCTCTGATCTTCCCATGAAAGAAACAAGCCTCCTTTCTCCCTTTTCTCCCTACGGAGTGACCAAACTCGCTGCCGAACAGCTCTGTACTCTCTATTTTAAGAATCACAACGTGCCTGCGGTTTCTCTCCGTTATTTCACTGTCTTTGGCCCTGGACAGAGGCCGGATATGGCATTTCATAGGTTCTTTAGGGCTGTTCTGGAGGATAAACCTGTTACTCTATTCGGAGATGGGACCCAAACTAGGGACTTCTCCTATATCGATGACACCATAAAAGCTACCCTTGCAGCATTAGAGAGAGGTAAGGTCGGAGAAATATACAACATAGGGGGAGGACATCCTAGGAAGCTGAAAGATATCATTCCCCTGATTGAGGATATTTGCCAGAAAAGGCTCGACATAGAATGGCTGGAAGAGCAGAAAGGGGATGTCCCTCATACTTTTGCCGCGATAGAGAAGGCGAGGAAGGATTTGCATTATAAATCTGAAAGCGAACTCTATGACGGACTCAAGGAAGAGTGGAATTGGCTGCGAAGCCTTTATTCAACTTGAGATTTCCGTCTATTCTTTTTTCAAGAGAGATGATGATTATGATGAAAAAAATGAACATTGTTCTGGTGATTTCTTTTCTCTTGCTCGGACTCGCCTGCAAGAAGAAAGGAGTCGAAATCGATCCTAACATCGCTTCTTCGGATGAGGCTCTCTACAAGCTGGGAATGGAATATTTGGAAAAGGATGCTGAAAAAGCCCGTCTATATTTACGGCAGGTGATCGATTCATTCCCCAAAAGCTTCTATGCTCAGCGGGCTAAACTGGCTATTGCCGATTCCTACTTTAAAAAAGGAGACGAAGGCAGCATGATTCTGGCCGCCTCTGAATACAGAGAGTTTATCAACCTTTTTCCCTTGAGCCCCTCTGCAGCTCATGCTCAATACCAGATAGGAATGACCTTCTACAAAAAGGCCCTTAAACCAGGAAGAGATCAGACCAGGACCAAACAGGCCTTAGCCGAATTCAAGAAAGTGATCACGAATTATCCTCTCAGTGAAGAAGCAAAAATGGCTCAGGAAAAAATAAAAGAATGCGAAGAAAGATTGGCTGAGCATATTTTTAGTATCGGGGAAGTCTATTATAAGATGAAGTCATATAAAGCTTCTATAGACCGATTAAAAGAGATTCTCACCGAATTTCCGGATTATTCACAGATGAATAAAGTCTATTATTATCTAGCCGACTCTTACTACAAATGGAAAAAAGTAGAAGAGAGTATTCCTTACTACACCAAGTTGATTTCAGATTTTCCTCAGAGCAAGTATGCCGAAAAAGCACAGAAAAGGATGAAGGAGATAGAAGAACAGAAGGAGCAGAATCGGCAGCTGCACTGAATCTAAGAGAATCATCTGAATGCGGAGGTTTCCATGAAAAAGTGCTCTTTTGGAGTAAGCATGGTCCTGGCTTTCTTTCTTATCACCTCTTCCTCATATGCTCAATTTCAAGAAGAGGGATGGAGAATGTCCTTCAGGCCGAGTATCGGTTTTGAGTATTTCCAACGGGATATGAACCTTTTTACCTACGACACAGAAGAGAAAAAATGGATTGAAGATGATGCAGGCACAAAACTCAAAGCCTACTTTGTTACTTTTAGCTTGGGACTCGAGCTCCAGGAAGGATTTTCCCTGACTCCTATTCTCGGGTATTGCATTTCCGATCAAGGGGCTATTACCTACAGAAGACTCCCCTTCTCTGTAGAGTTGGACGTGGGAGGTCTATCGGGGATCCTGTTAGGCCTGGAGACGGAGAAAAGGCTTCTTACTTATGGGAATATTGATATCATTGTATTCGGACAGTTGCTTTATTATGCAGGCAACAAAAAAGAGTGGGATATACCGGGTCTTGACGTGGAAGGGACAATTGAGGGCAAACCCTACTGGCTGAGAGGGACGATAGGCCCGACTTTAGCCTACCGAGGATATGATTATTTTTCTCCTTATCTTCGAGTGACTTACAACAGGCATTGGGGGAAGTTTAACCTGGAACAAAAAATAGAGGATTTGGAGAATAATGAGGAGAAAAAACTCATCGGCAAGAGCCAAATAAATCTTTCCCTAGGAGCTGTTTATGAGCTTACAGATGCTTTTCATGTGCAAGGAGAGGTAGACTTCATGCCTCATAAGGATGGAGTCAATTTGGGATTGATGCTGAAGGCCGTGTATTTCTTCTAAGGGACAGGAGGAGATCATGAAAAGATCAAGAAAAGAAAAGATCATTCATTTTTCGGTCATTCTCTTTGTTCTCTTCTCTCTGGTCAATTTTCAGAGTTTCAAGTCAGATAGAAGAAGGGATCATCGCCAGCCAGATTTCCGAAGAGAAATTCAGTGCCTAAACCAGGGTCTTCCTTTTCGTTCCAGGGGGATTGAGTATGCTCCTGATCAAGTATTGGTCAAATTCAAACCCACACTTACCACTCAGGCAGTAAAAACAACCCTTGCTGCCTATGAAACGAAGATGATGAAAAGAATTCCCCGCATCGACGTCTATCAATTGCGGATTCCAGAAGGCACAACCGTAGAAGAAATGCTCTACGTGCTGAGGCAAAACCCTGATATTGAATATGCAGCACCTAACTATAAAGCTTATATTGCTGTGACTCCTAATGATCCTCTATTTTATTTACAATATGCCCTCCGAAACACCGGGCAGGAAATCGGGATTCCAGGAAGTCCTGCGGGGAAGGCTCGGGCTGATATAAAGGCCACAACTGCCTGGGATGAAACAAAAGGAGACGAGGAAGTTTTGATTGCGGTTATCGATACGGGTGTGGAATTCGAGCATCCTGATCTTCAAGACAAGATAGCCTCGAATGGGCGAGATTTTGTCAATGACGATTTCGATGCTGCCGATGATAACGCTCATGGCACCTTTGTTGCCGGGGTCATAGCGGCGAAAACCGATAACAATGAAGGCATTGCCGGTGTCGCCTGGAACTGTAAAATTTTGCCCGTAAAGGCCATGGATGAAGAAGGATCTGGATATTATAGCTGGATCGTTGAAGGGATTATCTGGGCTGTAGATAACGGAGCTTCGGTGATCAACCTCAGCTTGGGCGGAGATGTGGGTGATCCCAGTTTGGAAAGCGCGGTCAAGTATGCTTATGATAATGATGTGGTGATTGCTGCTGCCGCAGGAAATGATTCCAGTTCTGTCATCTATCCTGCGGCATATGAGGCTTATTGCCTGGCTGTGGCTGCCACTGATTATGATGATATGCGTACCGACTGGTCCAATTTTGGTCCTGAGGTTGACATTGCCGCTCCGGGCGAAAGAATCGTTGGCCCTGTTCCGACTTGGTACTGGGGACCAGACTCTCTACCCTATGCATTTGGCGAAGGGACATCAGCCTCTACCGCTCATGTGACTGGCCTTGCTGCCCTGATTAAGAGCATAAAGCCCTGGCTCACATCTTCAGAAGTCATGAATGTCATTCGCTATTCAGCAGATGATGTGAATTCTTCTGAATACCCGGGTGAGGATGAGTTTATCGGCTATGGACGGATAAACATGGAAAAGGCTCTTGTTCCCATAAAAATCACCTCTTCATCGCAGGCAAGAAGCCCATGATAAAATCTCTCCGCATCAAGAATCTGGCCACGATCGAAGATATCGAATTACAGCTCAAAGAGGGATTTTCAATCCTCACAGGAGAGACAGGCGCGGGAAAATCGATCATTATCGATGGTATAAGACTTATCCTGGGAGAAAAAGGCTTCTCAGAGATGATTCGCACAGGAAAGAAGGAGACTTCAGTCGAGGCAATTATATCCATGCCTCAACCCACGGATGCAAAAACAGCAGAAGGTGAACTTTTTATGCAGAGAAAAATCTCTGCCCAAGGGGCAGGAAAGGGATACATTGACGGAGTTCTGGTTCCCATCAAGGGGCTAAGGGAAAAGGGTGAAGAGTTGGTCGACATCTATGGCCAGAACGATCATGCTTTTCTGCGCCATACAGAGAATCAACTTGATTATATCGACTATTATGCAGGGGCTATGCCTTTAAGAAGTGAGGTGTCTCAGGCCGCAAAAGAGCTCAAAAGGCTTGTCAAAGAGAAGAAGGAGCTGGAAGAGAAAGAAAGAGAAAGAGAGCAGCGTTTGGATTTCTTAGACTTTCAAATCAAAGAAATCGAAAAAGCCGGTCTCAAGACCGATGAGGAAGAAGAGCTCCGCCAGGAGAGAAACATCCAAAAAAACGCTGAGAAAATACGCACACTCGTGGATAAGGCTCTGGACATTGCCTATGACCGGGAAGACTCTATTTCGCCGCTCTTATCCAGACTTCAGGATGTTGTTGGCGAGCTTTCTTCGTTTGATAAGGCCTTCAAAGAAGTGGAAGAGGCCATCAATCAATTCTCGATAACCATAGGAGAATTCTCGAATTTTCTTATCAACTTCAAGGAAGAGCGGGATGTCTCGCCTGAAAGGCTGGAGGAAATCGAAGAGCGCCTGAGCCAGATCGAAAAGTTAAAGAGGAAATATGGCAACAGTATACAGGATATTCTTTCCTACCTGGATAAAGCCAAGAAAGAGTTTAAGGAAGTGAGTACGAGCCAAGAGAAATTGGAAGAGCTTGATAAAGAAATTGAAGAGGCTTTTACCAATTGTAAGGCAAGAACAGCGGAGCTAACCAAGCTGAGGACGAGAATCGCAAGCAAGTTGGAAAGAAAAATCGAAAGAGAAATCATCCTTTTAGGAATGAAAAAGGCAAGATTCAAGATAATGATGACCTCCTCTCCTCCCCAACCGGAGGCCATGGAAAAGGTCAAGGAGAAAGGCAGCGAAGAGGTGGAGTTTCTGATCAGCCCTAATCCAGGAGAAGAACTCAGGCCACTGCGCAAGATCGCTTCTGGAGGTGAGCTCTCCCGTGTCATGCTGGCCTTCAAGTCTGTAGGAAAAGAAACAGAAAGAATGAAGACTTTGATTTTCGATGAGATCGATTCGGGGATAGGTGGAAAGACTGCCGAGTGTGTGGCTCAAAAACTCAAGGATCTTGCTCATCAACATCAAGTGATCTGTATCACTCATCTCCCTCAAATCGCTTCATTCGCGCCCCATCATTACAGGATTGAAAAAAGGATTATAAAGAACCGCACCTACAGCCTTGTCAAGAAGCTTACTTTCGAGGAAAGGGTAACCGAGATTGCCAGGTTGCTGGCAGGAAGTCGGATGACCGAGACCGCGCTTCGCAATGCAAGGGAAATGCTAGATCATAATCTCGGGGCCAAGGAATAAGGTTGAGTGAGGCTAAGCCGGACGCTTTGTCCTTGTTTTATCCGAGATGCTGTGAACATCCTTGAGGAGATTTTATAAGGAGTATCTCCTTTCATAATCCCAACCTTTTTCTCATAGGAAAATTGTATTATATTAATATTTAGCTTTGTCCTGAAGTTAGATAACGATATCTGAGTTATATTATTATTTCAGTTCAAAGAATCTAGAATTCATGAAAGAAACCAGAAAACCATTGAAAAATTGGAGGTTCCATATTCACACCTTCGGCTGTCAAATGAATGAGAATGACTCTGAACGAATTGCAGGCTTGTTGCACAAGGAAGGGGCTGAGATGTGTTCCTCCCCTGAAGAGAGTGACCTGGTTATCATCAACACCTGTGCTGTCAGGGAAAAATCAGAAGAAAAGCTTTATTCGCTCTTAGGGCGGATGGAGGCCCTTAAGAGGGACAAAGGGCTGGTGATTGGAGTGGTGGGATGCGTGGCACAGCTTTACGGATTGCAGCTCATGGGGAAAAAACCTTTTATTGATTTTATCCTGGGGCCTGATAATTACAGGGAGATCCCCCGTATTCTTCTTTCTCAATCAAAAGAGAGGATTGTGACCACAAACTGGAGTCGCCAGTGGCATGAATTTCTTCCCTCCCACATTTTAAGAGAAAGTCCCACCAGTGCTTATGTGACTATCATGGAAGGATGCAACAATTTCTGTGCCTATTGTATCGTCCCTTTTACTCGGGGAAGAGAAAAGTTCAGGCCCATGTCTCATATTCTGCGAGAAGTGAAATATCTGGCCGATCAAGGTTACAAAGAGATACAACTTCTTGGACAGAACGTTAATTCTTATAGAGATCCTGAGTCAGGGAAAGGCTTTTGTGAGATTCTGAAGGAAGCTAATCGGATTGAGGGGATCAGCTGGATCCGATTTATCACCTCCCATCCAAAAAATTTTACCCCTGATATTGCAAAGGCTATGCGGGATTTAGAAAAAGTTTGTCATCAGCTCCACCTTCCTGTTCAATCTGGTTCCAACGCTATACTCAGGGAAATGAACAGAGGCTACACAAGGGAAGCATACCTGGAGAAGATATCCTTTCTTCGTCACTTGATGCCAGACATCTGTCTCAGTACAGATGTGATCGTTGGATTTCTTGGAGAGACAGAAAAAGATCATCAGGAGACGATAAGGCTTTTGGATGAAGTGCGTTTCACCAATATTTTTTCCTTTCGCTATTCTCCTCGCCCTTTGACCTCGGCTTCAAAAAAAAAGGAAACCGTTTCCTTTGAAGTGAAGAGGAGGAGGCTGATTGAGCTTCAAGGATGCCAAAAGCAGATCCAGCTCAAGCTGAATACATCGTCCATCGGTCGTGTGGTCAAGGTTCTTTGCTTGGGCAAAAGTCGGAAGGATGAACATTGCTTCTCGGGACGAAATGAAGGCTACCAGGTAGTGAATTTTGAATCAAAGAGAGATCTCATCGGATACTTTGTGGATGTGCGCATCACATCCTGTGGGCCCTACAGTCTTGTGGGAGAAGTGGTTTCATAAGCCAGGCAATTTTAGGGCCTCTCTTGGTGAAATAGTCAACTTCACTCTTCTTTCTTTTTCCAACAGGTTAGAGGCAATCAAAACGTTATGCTCACAGCATTACCAGAAAACCGAGTGAGGTATATCCTGTATTCGCTCATCAGGATATTGGCGAAATATGTGCGGCCAGTGATTTTCCCGCTGGCGGTGTCCACTTCAAGGAGAACGACGTTAATCAAATCCTCCTTCTTCTGGAAAGAAGAAAGCTTTTTCTCTAAAAGTTCGATATTCCACCTGGAGCCTGAGTTATCTGCGGAAAGCCATCTGCGTGAGCTGATTTGAGGATATTTTTCAGGCGAAGGAAAGTTTGCCCTGATGAAAGAGATGGTTTGTGGGTCTTCCAAGGCAATCCGGAAGGCGCTCACAGCAGGAATCATAGTCTTTACCCCATATTCAAGAATGTTCTTTATAATAGACGTATGAGGATAAAAAAACTCGCACACAACGCTCAAACGGAGTTCTTTAAGGAAGCATTTTCATTTCCATGATAGTTAATGGTGAGGGAAATAAGCAGTCACAACGCCGGTTTCTATCCATCCTTCGCCAAGACCCTCCCACTATGGGCTTCGGATGGACAGGAACCGTCGCCTCTCTACTTCACTGGATGAAATATCTTTATCGTCACGGAAATGGGAATGCTACCGTTCTTTAACTAAAATTGCATTTTCCGTTCTTTTATGCTATACATCGGTTTAAAATTTTCACAGAGACTGTATTTAGATGACCATCATCAACCTGATTCCTTATTCCTTCATCATCGGTATTCTGGGCCTCGCCTTTGCCCTGGTCCTCTACTTTCTGATCAAAAAATATCCAAAGGGTAATGAACTTATGAACGAGATAGCCGAGGCCGTTCATTCCGGAGCCATGGTTTTTTTAAGAAGAGAATACACCTACATAGCCGGCTTTGTTGTAGTTGTGTTCCTGGTTCTCTGGAAGCTTTTCTCGGTGTACACAAGCCTTGCCTTCCTGAGCGGGGCCAGTTGCTCGATGACTGCTGGCTTTATTGGAATGAAAGGCTCCACTCGGGCGGCTGTACGTTCGACCCAGGGAGCTATCCTGGGAGGTGTCCCTCGAGCGTTGACTATTGCCTTCCAGGGAGGTGCAGTGATGGGTATCTCTGTGGCAGCCCTTGGCGTGGCTGGAATCGGACTGTTTTACTTTTTCACCAGAGATCCCAAGATTATCAACGGCTTTGCAATGGGAGCCAGCTCGGTGGCTCTGTTTGCACGGGTAGGAGGTGGTATTTACACCAAGAGTGCTGATGTTGGAGCAGATCTTGTGGGCAAAGTCGAAGCCCATATTCCTGAGGATGATCCTCGAAATCCAGGTGTAATAGCGGACAATGTTGGCGATAATGTCGGAGACACGGCTGGAATGGGTGCCGATCTCTTCGAGTCCTACGTGGGATCGGTTGTCGCCTCCATGGCCATTGGCTCTACCTTGAATCCGGCCCTCCATTACATGTCCCTCCCTTTGCTGTTGATCGTGATCGGTCTTCTCAGTTCCATCATCGGGATTTTTTCCATAAATATCTTGAAAAATTTTAACCCTCAATCCGCCTTGAGAAATGCCACTTACATCAGCGGCTTGTTGTTTATCGGAGGGGCTTTTTTTGCGGTCAGAAGTATCATCGGCGAGCTGGGAGCTTTTTGGGCTGTCCTGGCAGGGATGGTTGCAGGGGTCCTGATTGGGCTGGAAAGTGAATATTTCACCTCTGGACCTCCCATCAAAACCATAGCCCGGACTGCTCAGACAGGAAGTGCAACCACCATCATCACTGGCTTAGCAGTGGGTTTCCAGAGCACAATTTCCCCCCTTTTGACTATAGCCGCAGCCATCTTCATATCTTATAAATTGTCGGGGCTTTACGGTATCGCTCTTTCAGCCGTGGGAATGCTGGCCACAATAGGTATCGTCATGTCTACCGATTCCTACGGCCCTATCGCTGATAATGCCGGAGGTATTGCGGAGATGTCTAAAGCAGGACCTGGTATCCGAAAGATAACTGATAAGCTCGATGCTTTGGGTAACACAACTGCTGCCATAGGAAAAGGATTTGCTATAGGTTCGGCGGCATTAACTGCTTTGGCTCTGTTCTCAGCCTACCAGAAGACGACCAATTTGTCGGTCATAAGCCTGACCAAAGTCGAGACAGTCATCGGCCTTCTTATCGGAGCTCTTATGCCTTTTATCATCGCTTCACTGACTATCAAGGCTGTGGGAAGCACGGCAGACGAGATGGTTGTGGAAATCAGAAGGCAATTTAAAGAAATTAAAGGTCTGATGGAAGGGAAAGCCAAACCAGACTCTGATCGGTGCATCGACATCGTCACACGGAGCGCTTTGACAAAAATGATTCTTCCTGGTCTCATTGCAGTGATTATGCCCCTTGCGGTCGGTTTTGTGATCGGAGCAGAATCCCTTGGGGGATTTTTGGCAGGAGCTACGGCTACAGGAGTCCTTATGGGTATATTCATGGTTAATGCAGGAGCTTCTTGGGATAACGCCAAAAAGTGGATTGAAGAGGGTCATCTCGGAGGGAAAGGTACAGAAGTGCATGCTGCTTCTATCATAGGAGATACAGTAGGAGATCCTCTCAAAGACACGGCTGGTCCCTCCATGAATATTCTGATCAAGCTTATGGCTGTAGTCAGTCTGGTTTTTGCTCCTTTGATCATGTAAAAAGGAAAAGGAAAGTAAGATGTCCTCTTCTTATCTTATCTCCTCTTTTATTTTCCTGCCGTGACCCATCCATCCTAAGAAAGCATAGTCATAGTCACGGGAAAATATGAATATACTCTCGGAAGCATTTCCCTCTCCCGCCCCTGATTTGATATTATTACTTATTTTGGTTATAATTCTCGACTCTTCATGCTCCGTCTGTAGAGACTACTAAGGAAAAAGAGATGAAGGTTAATGTCTGGAATACTATTGTCCAACTCAGTAAAGAAAGAGGGGTCAGCACGGATGTCATTATCCAGGCGATTGAAGAGTCTCTCAGAGTTGCGTCAGCAAAATATTTCAGCCATGATGAGAAGGTCAACATATCCTTCCAGACGGAGAAAGGAAAATTGAGAGTATATGCTGTGAAGAAGGTGAGTCAAAATCCCAAAGATTTGGCCAATGAAATATCCTATGAGGAGGCAAAAAAACTAAACTCTTCAGTGAAAGTCGGAGATGAAATCCAGATTGATCTACCCTCCGAAACTCTGGGTCGGATAGCCGCTCAAGCAGCCAAGCAAGTGATCTTTCAGAAGGTGAGGAATGCCGAGCAGGAAAAAGTTTATGAGGAGTTTGCTCCCCGAATAGGGGAAATCGTAACAGGAGTTTTAAGGAGATTTGAGACCAACAGGAACATGATCATTGAAGTGGATAAAATCGATGTTCTTTTTCCTTATAGAGAGAAACTGGAAAATGAGGAATATAAGAGAGGTGACCGCATCAAGGCCGTAGTGGTCAACGTGTTGAAAGAGATCAAGGGGCCACAAGTGATTGTCTCCAGAGCTGATGCGAAATTTTTGGCCAAACTCTTGGAAATAGAAATTCCTGAGATCGCCGACGGCAATATAGAAATCAAGGATGTTGTTCGCCAGCCCGGAGAGAGAGCCAAAGTGGCTGTTTTAACCAAAGAGAAGGATATCGACCCTGTTGGTGCTTGCATTGGAGTGAAAGGAAATAGAATTCTGACTATCAGCAAAGAATTGAATGGAGAGAAGATCGATATCATCGAATGGTCAAGCAATCCCCTTACCTATGCAAAGTCCTCTCTTAGCCCGGCGAAGGTGGAAAAAGTATTCATCTTAGATAAGACAGAAAAAAGGATGCAGGCTCTGGTAGCGCCGGATCAACTTTCCCTGGCCATAGGAAAAAAGGGAATGAATGTCAGGCTCGCTTCCAGACTGGTTGGCTGGAAGATTGAGATAAAGAGTTCATGAGGAGAGAAGTAAAACATACCTGCAGAGATTGAGTCATGGAGAAAAAAGTGAAAAAAGAACGGAGTCCATCACAAAAAATCCAGCTTCGAGAGGGTATGAATATCAAGGATCTCTCGGGGAAGATCCCCATCAAAGCCAAAGACCTCATCGGGAAGCTAGCCGTGAAAGGATTCGAAATCAGTGTCAATGATTTAGTAGACGAGAACTTAGCAAAGCAGGTCTTTCAGATCTTAGGCATTGAAGTGGAGTTGATTTCTGTTGAGGAAGAAGTCCGCCGTCAGGCAGAAGAAGCCACCAAAGACCTTGTTCCTCGGCCACCAGTCGTGACCATAATGGGGCATGTGAATCATGGCAAAACCACTCTTCTCGATGGCATCAGGCATTCCAATCTGGTAGGAAGGGAGTCTGGTGGCATAACCCAACACATAGGAGCCTATCGTGTGTTCCACAACAACCGCTCCATCACCTTTATCGATACTCCAGGGCATGAAGCCTTCACCCGCTTAAGAGCCCGGGGAGCCAATATGACCGATATCGTTGTGCTGGTGGTGGCTGCAGATGATGGCGTTATGCCCCAGACAAAGGAAGCCATCAGCCATGCAAAGGCGGCTGATGTCCCCATAATGGTGGCTATCAATAAAATTGACAAACCCGAAGCAGATACGGAAAAGGTTAAACAACAGCTTTCCAAAGAAGGACTTCTGGTAGAGGAATGGGGAGGAGATACTATCTGTGTTGAGGTTTCTGCCAAGGAAAAGACCAATTTGTCGGAGCTTTTGGAGATGATTCTTCTCCTCAGCGACGTCATCGAAATCAAAGCTAACCCAAATGTGAAAGTCCAGGGATTTGTGCTGGAATCTCGGCTGGATACTCAAAAAGGACCCGTAGCCACGGTCATCGTCCAGCATGGTATGCTCACTCAAGGGGATGCATTCATTTCCGGAACATGCTACGGGAAGGTCAGAGCCCTGTTCGATGAAAATGGAAAAGGAATAAAAAGAGCAGAGCCCTCTATGCCTGTAGAAGTTCTCGGTTTTTCCGATGTTCCTTCTGCGGGAGATGTTTTTCAAGTCATCTCTGATTTCAATACAGCAAAGCAAATCGTAGGATTCCGCCTCTCTCAGGTCAAGAAGGAAGAGCCGCGCAGACCTGAACGCTTGACATTGGATGAGCTTTTCAAGCAGATTGAGGAAGGAAAAGTCAAGGAGCTTCTTCTTGTCATCAAGGCCGATGTCCACGGTTCGGTGGAAGTCCTTTCCGATATACTTCCTAACCTCAGCAGTGAGGAAGTAAAAGTCAATATTGTCTATGCCGCCACAGGAAAGATCACCGAATCAGACGTGCTTTTAGCCTCGGCTTCAAACGCTATCATCATCGGATTTAACACAAAGCCAAATCAGAAGCTATTGGATTTGGCCAAGGAAGAGAATGTTGAGATAAGAAGCTATAATGTCATCTATCATTTGACCGAAGACATCAAGAGGGCTCTGACGGGTATGCTTGAGCCAATTGTAAAGGAAACCTACTTGGGGAGAGCAGAAGTCAGAAGAATTTTTAATATCCCCAGGGTGGGAGTGATTGCCGGTTGTTTTGTTCTGGATGGAAAAATCACCCGTAGCGCCCATGTCAGAATCATAAGAGATGATGAAGTTATTCATGAGGGGCAGATCTCCTCTTTGAAACATCTTAAGAATAACGTTACAGAGGTTACCAAGGAATATGAATGTGGAATTGGACTTGAAAGATTCAAAGATATAGAAGAAGGTGATATCATAGAAGCATTCATGACCGAAAAAGTCAAACCAGGTTAATCAAAATTTTCGGTTATCTAATGGTTATAGGTTTTCTTCTTTTAGATATCCATCTCCCCTATTGCCACTCACTCAAAGAAAAAAGAAAAATGTTGAACAGCGTTAGAGACCGATTCAAGAACAGATACAACGTGGCCTTGGCTGAGATTGAGTATCAAAACAAGTGGCAAAGGGCAAAAATCGGAATAGTCACTCTCAATTGCCAGAAAAAGATTGTGGAGAGTTTATTCAACAGAATCGTTGCCAATACTGAAGAAATTATCGATGGAGAAATCATTGACTACAAGATAGAATATTTCTGGTAGAGAGAATAACTGTTTGGCAATTGGTGCTGTCAGGTGAGGAAGGGGGATGATGCTGGAATCTGTTTCGATCCATTCTTCTGGGGAGACACCAGGTTGTGGACGAGGCAAAAACAAATCGGTGCTTACTCGATATCCTGGATCGAGAAGATTTTTTTTGGGGACTCATTCGATAGTAAAATAGACAGCTAAGATGAGTGAGAGCAGAAGACAAAAGAGAGTTTCCAGTCTTATAAAGGAAGAACTCAGCCGTCTGTTTATTGATCTTATTCAAAATTCCTCTTCCGGATTGATCACCATTACCCGGGTTGAGATGAGCAAGGATCTGAAGACAGCCTATGTTTATCTAAGCTTGTTCGGTTTTGAGGATAATGATAAAGTTCTTGAATTTTTGGAGAGGAGGAAAGGGTTTTTGAGAAAATCTGTTGCCTCCCGGACAGAATTAAAGTATAATCCCATGCTCATTTTTTCTCTGGATAGAATATATGAATATGAGGAGAAAATCGACAAAATCATCGAGAACCTGAGAGAAAATGAAAAAAGAACTCCTAGATCTGATAAGCAAAAAGATTCTTGATAGCCAGCGTATCGTTGTCACTTCTCATCTCAGACCTGATGGAGATTCCATATGTACAGGTCTAGCCCTGTATTTTATGGGAGTACTTTTAGGGAAAGAAATGGTATACATCAACAAAGATGTGACTCCTTTTCCTTTCAATCATTTCCCTGACATTGATAAGATTCAAATCGGACAGATTCCTGCTCGCCTTTATGACATGGTCATACTTCTTGAATGTGCAAGTGTAGCCCGATCCGGGCAAAAAAACATCGGCGATTACTTCAAAGTAAACATCGACCATCACCACTCCAACTATTACTATGCGGATATCAATTGGGTTGATCCAGAAGCCTCTGCCGTGGCGGAAATGGTCTATTTTCTCGGTGAAAAATTGAAAATAAATTTTACAGCCAAAATAGCCAATCTTCTTTATTGTGCCATCATCTCCGACACTGGCTCTTTCCAGTTTTCCAACACCAGCGCTCGTTCCTTTGAGGTGTGTCATAAATTGGTTAAACATGGGGCCAATCCTATTGAAGTCTCTGAACGCCTGTTCAACAATAATTCTGCGGAAAAAATCAAGCTCTTGGGCCAAGTCCTCTCCACTCTCCAGATGAACAAGAAGGGAAACATCGCCATCATCACTATGTTCAAGAAACATCTCGAATCTTTTGACTTGAGGGAAATTGATACAGAGGATATCACCACTCTCGCTCGATCGATAAAAGGAGTGGAGATAGTTCTTTTTCTCAAAGAGATAAAACAGGACACATTTCGAGTCAGCCTCAGGTCGAGGGGCAGAGCGAACGCCGCCTCTATCGGGGAATACTTTGGTGGAGGGGGTCATTATCATGCTGCCGGATTTCCCGCTCAAGGGAAATATGAGACTTTGCTGAAGGAAATTCCTGAGACAGTAGAAAGACTACTGGAAAAACAATCAGAAGAAGGTCCAAAAAAGACACAGGTTTATTGACTGTGATTATAGACGGCCTCCTCCTGGTGGACAAGCCTCCATGTGTCACGTCTCATCACGTTGTCCTCGAGATAAGAAAGATTATCCGCACCAAAAAAGTAGGTCACTACGGAACTTTAGACCCTATGGCAACAGGTCTTCTGGTAGTGGCAGTGGGCAAGGCGACTAGACTTTTCCCTTTCTTTTCCAAAGCGGATAAAGTCTACCAAGGTCAGATAAGATTGGGTTATTCCACCGACACCTACGATTCTCAGGGTGAGCCTGTCTCACAAGAAAAAGAGGATTTTCCCTCTAAGCAGAGATTGGTTAAAGTGATGAAAAAATTCCAAGGAGAAATCGATCAGATACCCCCTCCTTTTTCGGCTAAAAAATACAAGGGGAAACCTCTCTATGTCCTTGCCCGCAAGAAAGAAGAATTCAAGCTGACATCAAGCAAGGTTTTTGTTCATTTCTTCGATTTGACTTCCTATAATCCCCCGTTTCTGCATTTTGCTGTCAAATGTTCTTCCGGAACCTATGTTCGATCACTGGCCCATAATCTGGGCCAAGCTCTAGAATGTGGGGCACATCTTTCCCATCTCACCCGGACAAAAGTCGGTGATTTCGACTTGGATCAGGCTTATTCTCTGGAGGATATGAAAAGACTTGTCAAGGGAGGAAAAACAGAGGGAGTCCTTTTCCCCTTGGAAACCCTCCTTCCCCAGTTTCCCAAGGTTATTCTCAATGAGAGTGGGACCGCTCTAGTCAGAAATGGGAATCTTATTTTTCCAGAAGATATTTTGAGCATATTCCCTCAGGACAACTCGCTTCTTGTCCCTACCCAAGAGCATATTTTTAAACTGTTCAACAAGGAAGGGAAGTTGCTGGCCTTTGGAAGAAAAGATATCCAGAGAGGCAGTATTCATCCTTTCCTGGTTATTGGCTCTTAGGAAGGGAAGCTGTGCAATAGAGACCATGGAAAAAAAGGAGCTCTTTGCATCCCGTTGGGGGATTATCTTTGCCGGAATGGGAATGGCTGTGGGGACAGGGAATATATGGCGTTTCCCCCGGATCGTCTCCCAGCAAGGAGGTGGAGCCTTCATGATCGCCTGGCTCCTTTTTCTTTTGTTGTGGTCAATTCCTCTTCTCATCATCGAGATCTCCTTGGGCAAGAAGACCAGGCTAGGAGTGATTGGGTCCTTCGGCAAGGTCATGGGTCCTGGATTCTCCTGGATGGGGACTTTTGTTGCCTTTGTCACTACTGCAATCATGTTTTACTATTCGGTGGTTACAGGGTGGTGTTTGAAATACTTTTTTGCCGCCTCATTTCAAGGATTGATCAAGAAGAACTATGCCCTTTTTTGGAATTCCTTTACTTCCTCTTGGGAGCCTGTGATTTTCCATCTTGCGGCTATCGGAATAGGGTCCTTCATCATCTACTCAGGGGTGGTGAAAGGCATCGAAAGAGCGAATAAAATACTCATCCCTTCTCTGTTTCTTCTTCTGATTGTAGCCTGCCTGCGCACACTGACTCTTCCCCATGCTTTTGAAGGGCTAAATTTTCTCTTCTCCCCCAATCTTTCTCGCCTAGCCGACCACAAAGTTTGGTTAAATGCACTGACTCAATCGGCTTGGTCCACGGGAGCTGGCTGGGGCCTGATTCTCACCTATGCCGTCTATTCACATAAAAAAGAAAATCCTGTCCTTACATCTGCAACTATAGGTTTTGGAAACAATGTGGCCTCGCTGTTGGCAGCCATGGCCGTCATCCCCACTGTTTTTTCGTTCTTTTCTGCCCAGAATCTCTCTCAGGAGAAGGTTCTGGAAGTGATGAAGGCGGATAACCAAGGCCTGACTTTTATCTGGATTCCCAATCTGTTTTCGAAAATTCCTGCTGGCTCCTTTTTCCTCGCCCTCTTTTTCCTGGCTCTTTCTTTTGCTGCTTTTTCATCCCTTATTTCTATGCTAGAACTGGACACCCGTATTCTCATGGATGCTGGACTTCCCAGGAGGAAAGCCGTCTTTGTGGTTGGTGCAGCCGGCTTCCTCTTCGGCTTGCCTTCAGCTCTGAGTATGGGATTTTTTGACAATCAAGATTGGGTTTGGTCGTTTGGCCTGATGGTCAGTGGCTTTTTCTTCATTCTTGTTTTTCTTAAGTACGGTCCGAGGAATTTCCGTGAGAAAATCATCTCATCACCTGAGACTAAAGTGAAATTGGGAAGATGGTTTGATTTTGCGGTCTCTATCCTGCTCCCTCTTCAGTTTCTGGCTATGATAGGCTGGTGGTTTTGGAAAAGTTATACCGAAGATCCTCACACTTGGTATAAAGTATTTTCTCCTTTTTCCTTGGGGACCATATTTTTTCAATGGATCATCGCCCTCGGATTATTCATTTTCTTGAACAAGGTTATCAATAAAAAGGTATTGGGGAACGGAAATGACACTTGAGGCTCTTCTCTTTATGATTTTTATCTTCGCCGTGTGTGTGGGCGGCTTTGTCTTTACCCTCTATCTTTCCTACAAAAATAAATAATCCGCAAGGCCAGTCGCTCTTGGGTGATGCTGGAGGGGAACCGGCGCTATGACTGATTATATCTCTCATTTAGCTATCACCTGAAAGGAGGCACTTCTCCTCTTTAATCAATCCTTGAATTTTGGGGGATTGTATTGTATTTTAGATATGCTATGAGATTGAACAGGAATCAGATCGAACACATGGCTTTCCTCATCGTCCGTAACCTGATCAAAACCGAGAAAATAATCGCAGACAACAAGAACAAGCTTGTCGATGATGTGACCAATCTCATAACTGAGGAATTTCAGAAGGAGGACAAGTTAGATCAGGAAGTCAGAGAAATCCTCAGCAAGCATATGGAAAAAATCCGTAAGGAGAACATCGAATACCAGACCATGTTCCGGATGATCAAATCCAAACTGGCAAAAGAAAGGGATGTCGTGCTGTGAGTATTCGTCTGAGTCGAGAAAAAATCAATTACCTTTCCCGTCAAATCCTCGATGCCCTTTTTAACGATGATCAAGTCGAATTCCTGGATGAGTCCAATGAAATCAGGCTCTCCATCGTGAAGAGCATTGAGGATGAGATGAAGCTTTATGGACTTCTGGATAAAAAAGCCATAGACAAAATCAACGCCCAGAAAAAGTCCATCAAAGAGGGAAGCCGAGAGTGGGAAATTCTCTACCGAAAATATTACAATGACGAAATCTCCAAACTCGGTAAGTTTATCGAATAAAATTCATCTCTCCTCTGAAGACAAACCCTGGATCGAAATCCAGGAAAGAGTCCGTTATTCCGAGACAGATTAGAAAAGATCAAAGCTTGAATGGAAAAGAGTGGTTCTGGAATTCAACCAGAGCACAATCCGTAGCTGAAAAAGTCAAAAGGAAGCTTTTTCCTCTACCCTACTTAATGTATCCCTTCGCAATGAGATAATTCTTAAGGGCAACTTTCCAGTGAGAAAAACTGCTCAAACCTATCTCTTTTGCTCTTTTATTCTCCAAGACAGAATAAGAGGGTCTCAAGGCCTTGGCTCCATAGGTTTTTGTATTCACAGGAAAAATCTTTGTCTTTTTCCCCATCAGGGCAAAGATGGTCTGGGCAAATTCAAACCAAGTGCACTGGCCTTCATTGGTCAAATGGTACAGACCAAAACGCTCTGATCGGATAAGCTCTCCGATACGCGGGGCAAGTTCTGCCGTGGATGTGGGTGTGACCCACTGGTCATTGACTACTCTTAATGGTTTTCCTTCTTTTTCTAAGGCTATCATCACATCTACAAAGTTTGTGCCTTTTCCCCAGCAGCCGGCTATTCCGTAGAGTCCACAAGTGCGGATAAGATAGAATTTTTCTAAGATGTTGCAGACGAAATATTCTCCGGCCAGCTTGGAGCAGGCATAGACGCTCAAAGGATTGGGCGGGTCCCCTTCGATGTAAGGACTTTTTTTCATCCCATCAAAGACATAATCTGTACTGAAATGGACAAGGGTGATATCAAAATCCCGACAGATCAGTGCCAATTCCCTCACAGCTATAGAATTTACCAAGAATGATTCCTGGGGATTGTCCTCGCATTCGTCAACACGGTGATAGGCAGAGGTGTTGATCACCAATTCAGGTTGGATTTTGGAGAGCGTGTCTTTTGCTTTCTCTGGCTTGGTGACATCGAATTCAGGATAATAGAGAGGCAGCAGCTGGTCATCCCTAAGGAATTTCATCAGGTCTGAGCCCAGCTGGCCATCTGCTCCGATGACGGCGATCTTCATTTTTCCAGGATGATCCTTCTCTCAGGAATAAGGAATGAATATGATCGTGATCTGAAAGTAGTATTAAGGCCAGGGATTTTTCCCTGGCCTTATTTTTTGTCCATAAAAGACGATGTCTGCTTCTTAGAAGAGAAATCTGAATCCAAGCATCAGTTTGTGGTGCTTGGAGAATTTCCGCCCTTCTCCAACAGGAGCTCTGACCTCGAAGAAAAGAGAGCCCGTGCTGGTACGGGTACTGAGGACATCCAAACCAAAGTTACCGATGAGATCAGCATCTGAATTTCTATTTTCTTTGACTTTGGTGGTGAATCCTGCTCCGGCTCCGAAAAAGGCAGGTCCAGAGTGAACATTCAACAGAATATTGGCCATAAAAATGGACTTCCAAGGATCTCCTTTCAATGCAGCAGCACCACCGCCAGAGATGACGAAGGACAGCGTATCAGGGATAATTTTATAGAGCAGGCCTATCCGCCCCGCCAGATAAGGGCCATACGAGCCTCTTGAAAAGAAAGGTCCTCCCTCAGCCAGAACAAACAATCTCTTCTGGGTCACTTCAAGATCCACTCGGCAGGGTTGAGAAACTGCCCCAAAATCATCGGTGACAATCAATGTGATGGTGTAGAGACCTGGAACATCAAAGATCTTCTCCCAGGTAAAAGGAGTTTCTGAATCGGAGTATCTGTCGACGACATTTCCTTCTTGGTCACTAATTTCGAAATCAGCTTTGACCACTTGTCCATCAGGATCTGTGGATTCGGAGGCATCTATGGTGATGGGATATCTTACATAATTCTCACAAGGAAGACAGGAAGTCCAGAGTTTGCATGTAGGAGGGACGTTGATGTATGTTTTTGCCTCGCATGGATTCGTTGATGGCTTATCCTCAAAATTGATTGCTTTTCCTTTAAATGTGTATTCGCCTGGTTTATCAAATTTGGTCTGCCATTTTGCCGAATCAGGGGTGAGAGTTTGAGTGGCCATTTTTGTTCCGTCCGGTCCGAAGACCTCGACTTCCATGGATTTTGCGTGTTGGGTGCCACTCATATCCACGGAAATGGGATCGTTGATGTTGGCCTTGGCAGGCTCAACTTTGATATCACAGATGGCCTCTGGAACGATTTCCTCAATTTTGCGAAGGGCAATATTGCCACAAGGCTTGGGCATGATGAATTCATAGTGCTTGAAATCTTTCACGACTGTAAAAGAGAAGACAGGTAAAGGCTCTTTGCCTGCCCATTCGATATCTTCGACCACTTTGACTTTTCCCCGGGAACGAAAGAGCATCCACATCAATTTATCCCCTATGAGCAGTTCTTTATCCTCGAAAGATGCTGCTTTTATCTGGTCAAGAAAGGGAAGGAAAAGATCACCATAACCAACCATATCAAAACCATACTTGATATCCCCTGTGTAGCGATCGATAAGTATTTTCATCACTTCGGCAGTGGGAACTTCTCCTTTGATTCGAACAAAAGTATAACGTCCGATTCTTCTCAGTTTCTTCGTCTCAGCGTAAGAATTCAAAGAGAGAAGAACGAGAAGCCCGATGACGAGGAAGACTACCTTTTTGCTTTTCATAAAAGCCTCCTTTTCGCTATGATAATGTAATCACTAGGTTTATTCTTAACATAGATTAGAAATAATAATATATTTTGTCAAGGAAAAAATCAAGATCATTGTTGGGGAAAAAGCGATTCTCTCTTCCCTGATCACGGAAATGGAAATGCTATCCCACCTTCTTTTTTTCTTTGTGTTTGAATCCCGTGTTTTGGTATAATTCTGGTTTAATAAGGAGGAAAAAGTGCATAACGTATGGGAAGATATCGAACTTCACGTGACTACACCAAATGAGCCAGGTATCATGGGGCGAGTCTTGGGAACCTTGGCTAACGCTGGGGTAAATCTGAAAGCTCTCTGCATTTATTCTGAGGAGAATAAGGGGGTGTTTTTGCTTGTTACCTCTGACAATAAGAAAGCGGAGAAATCTCTAAAGGCCTTGAAGTATAAAGTAAAATCCAGAAAAGTGGTTGCGGTCAAAATCGATGACAGAATTGGGGCTGGGGCAGAAATTGGTGCCCTTCTTGGAAATGCAGCTATAGACATCGAGTACTGTTACGGAACCTCAGCCGAAACAGGAAAGGCGATTCTTGTTCTCAACACCAACAAAAACAAGAAGGCAATTGAAACCCTCCGCTGAACCCATAATTGTAGTTCAGAGCTCAATCCGGTCTATCGGGTCAGCCTCTAAAATGGATAGCATAATTTTTTTCTTCTTCTGAGATGTCGGCAACATTGAACCCTCCGTTCGTAGAAGGGCTTGTGCCCCAGAGCCTGGAGAAGGAAAAACGGCATGTTCTACTTAGAACCATACGAAATTGGAGGGAAAATCTGGCCAATGATGATCCAGGACAACCTTCTGTTATCCTTTATTCGTTGGGAAACTTGAGTGATAAAGTCACCCTTATAGCCATCTCCCTTTGTGCATCTTTGGGTATTTGGATTCCTCAGATTTCAATACCCTCCCCTAAAAAGCACGCTCTGGCCGATTCTATCAGTCTGATTTTTGGAGCGAAAAACTTTTTATCTCCAGACCAGATAAAGGCTCAACTCATTGCCCTGAAGGGAGCAATGTTTTCAGTGCCGGAGCCCCTCTTTTCCTCAAAAAAAGCATGGGAATTTTCTCCTTTAAAGTCAACATCAAATCAATTGTTCAATTTAGAGGAATGGATTAGGTATGTCGTGACGCTTGTATACTTGAGTGGAGCAAAAAGTGTTGTGTTTGATATCCGAGTGAATGGGAATTTTATTGTTCAAAATCAAAGAGAAGGGCGGGATTTTGCCCGCCGCATAAGGAATGGCTGTAAACAGTGTGGCATTCACTCTTCTTACATCCTGGGCAACACCAACCATTTTATAGGACAAGCCGCAGGAGAATATCTGGAAATCAAGGAAGCCCTGGAGGTGCTCAGGGGAAGAGGTCCTCTGGATTTAACAAAAGTGGCCATGGAGGTCGCTTCTGAAATGGTGCGCCTGGCCTATCCTCTCTCTCAGAGAACGGAGATTAAAAAGTCTTTAAAAAACAAGATTGATGAAGGAAAAGCCCTGGAAATATTCAAAGAAATGATCATCTTTCAGGGGGGAAATCCACTTTATATGGATGATATCGCTCTGTTTCCTAAAGTAAAAAAGAGTCTACCCATTTTATCTGAGAAAGAAGGCTTCCTCCATAATCTGGATGAGAACAAACTTATATACCTCCGGTCTGAATTGGATGTTAGGCCTGGGAATCTGGGAACCGGATTTACCATTTTAAAGAAAAGAGGAGACCGGATAAAACAGGGAGATCTCTTGGCCGAAATTTTCCATGATGGGATCAGGAATGTTTCCGCTCTGAATAGCCATTTTAAGGATCTTTTTGTGATCGATACAACACCGCCACCCTTTCAGCCTCTGATCATCGAAAAAATCAGAGAAGAAGAACTTTCTTGATTTTTTTCAGAAAAAATTTGCATAATTTCCTATAAAAAATAAAATAAAGTCAACCTATGTCTAACAAAAAAAGGGTTGCAGTGGTCACTTCAGATGTCCCTTTCGTTAAAGGGGGACATATCACCATCGCTCAAAGCACCGTCAGGGCTCTCAGAGCTTGGGGCTATGAGGCCGATTTGATCCTCACTCCTCAAAACAGGTTTGGTCATCAGCTCAGGGCTTATATGGCCACACGGTTGACCGATGTGGGTGAGGATGGTCTTGGTCGTAAGATTCACCAAGTCATTTCTTTTCGTTATCCCAGTTATGCTGTCAAGCATTCCTGTCATGTCTGCTGGCTTAACCATCGGATGCGGGAATATTATGATCTTTGGGAGAGTTTTTCCTCTCAACTGGGCTTTCGAGCAAAGCTCAAGGAAGGCTTGAGAAGAAGAATCATTCATCTTCTGGATACACAGCTCCTGAAACACAATGTTACCAAGCTTTTCGCCCAATCGAAAACAATTCAAGAGAGGCTGAAACTTTGGGGAAGTATTCCGTCTGAATTACTCTACCCCCCTCCCCCTCAAAGAGATTATCGCACCGAATCCTACCAAGACTTCATTCTCTCTGTTTCTCGACTCCAAAGGTTGAAGCGATTGGACCTTCTCCTGGATGCCTTAGCGCTCATGAAAAATAGAGATTTTAAGGCGGTTATCATCGGAGAAGGGCCAGAAGAGAAGAATTTAGGTTTAAAAATAAAAGATAAGCAGCTTGAAAACAGGGTATTGCTCCTGGGGAAAGCAGATGAGAAAATTCTTATTGAATACTATTCTCGTTGTTTAGCCGTGTTTTTTGCTCCGCTCAGGGAAGACTACGGCTTGGTGACCGCGGAAGCATTTGCTTCCAGAAAGTGCGTGGTGACCGCCTTGGATAGCGGAGGGCCAGCAGAACTGGTCATAGACGGTGAAAGAGGATATGTCTGCCCAGCTCGTCCTGAACGGATTGCTGAAAAATTGGATGAGCTGGCTGAAAATAGGGCTCTGGCAGAAAACATGGGTGAGAAGGCCTATACATTTATCTCCCACTTGACCTGGGAAAAAGCAGTGGAGAAACTTATCGTATGTGAGTAATTCACTGGATGCTTGTGGAAGCTGAGCTTTGAAAGAGATCGTTTCTAAATCTAAAATAAGGTAAAGGAGAAATGAACGAGCACAAACCTTATGTTCCAGATGAAATCCCATTCAAGGATATCACCCTCAAAGCCGTTGTGATCGGAGCCATTTTTGGCGTGATCTTTGGTTCAGCCAATGCTTATCTGGGCCTCAGAGTAGGATTGACCATTTCCACGGCCATCCCTCTGGCCGTTATCGCTGTTGCTGTGTTTAGAATCCTCACTCCTGTTTTAGGAAAAAGCAACATCCTGGATTGCAACATAGCCCAGACAACTGGCTCGGCAAGCTCCTCCCTGGCATCGGGTATCATTTTCACCATTCCTGCCCTTTTCCTCTGGGGATTCAGCCCAAGTGTATTCAAGATAGGTACCCTGGCGCTTCTTGGAGGTGTGTTGGGAGTTCTGTTCATGATTCCTTTGAGGAGGTCTTTAATTGTCAAGGAGCATGGAGTCCTCCCCTACCCTGAAGGCACCGCTGCTGCTCATGTTCTGGTGGCAGCTGATACAGGCGGGACTAAGGCCAAAAACGTCTTCCTCGGATTAGGAGTGGGAGCTATCTTCAAGAGTTTGGTGGGTTTTTTTCACCTTTGGTCGGAGAAGATCTACCTCAAGATTCCTGTACTCAAAAAGGCCACGCTTGGAATGGAACCTACTCCAGCCCTTCTTGGGGTGGGCTTTATCCTGGGACCCCGCATCGCCGGTATCATGGTTGCTGGTGGAATGCTCTCCTGGTTGGGAATCATTCCTCTTATCGCCTATTTTGGGGAAAGTCTCAATCTTCCCCTGTTTCCTGAGAAAGAGCTGGCTATAGTCCAGATGTCTGCCGAGCAGATCTGGGATAAATACATCCGGGTCATTGGAGCCGGGGCCGTGGCTGTGGCAGGAATCATCACAGTCATCAAATCTTTGCCCACCATGTATAACTCTCTTAAAACAAGCATAAAGGACATAAACATAAAAAGGGCAGGCATGCAGATGAAGACACAGAGGACACAGACGGATCTTCCCATCACTATTTTAGGCTTGGGAGTTTTGATAGTAATAATCATCCTGGTTTTAGCCCCTCAAGTCCTCGGTATCCAGACTTCGCTTATCATCCGGTTCATCGCCTCTCTGTGTATCGTCTTTTTTGCCTTTTGCTTTGTGACTGTCTCTTCAAGAATTGTGGGTATGGTCGGAGTGACTTCTAATCCGACTTCAGGGATGGCTATCGTCACCCTTCTGGGCACAAGCCTTCTGTTTTATGCTCTGGGATGGACGGATATTCTGGGTCAGGCCACCGCTGTAACCATAGGCACTGTTGTGGCCGTAGGAGCATCCGTCGCCGGGGATATCTCTCAAGATCTCAAGGCTGGTTATATCATCGGAGCCACACCAAGGAGACAGCAAACATCGGAATTGATTGGAGTCCTGACTTCAGCGTTCGCCATTGCCGCGGCCGTCTGGCTGCTGGGAAGATCCTTTTCCTTTGGTTCTGTTGAGTTGCCTGCTCCTCAAGCTGTGCTGATGAAGACTGTGGTTGAAGGTGTACTAGGAGGCGATCTTCCTTGGGGGCTGGTGTTAATAGGAGGGGCTTTTGCCGTAGTAGCCGAACTTCTCCGCATCCCTTCCCTGCCCTTTGCTGTGGGTATTTATCTGCCTTTATCAACCATGACACCCATCTTCGTGGGGGGACTAGTCAGACAGATTATCGAAAACAGAGCTGGAAAAGACGAGCAGCTTCGAACCCACAAGAAAGAGAAAGGGATCCTTTTGGGTTCAGGATTCATCGCTGGAGAAGGGATCGCGGGCGTTTTGATTGCCCTGTATGCATTCATTGCCAAAGCCAAGCCAAAAGGAATTGGAATTGTCTGGCCGGGCGATCTCGGAGATTTCATAGCCTTGGCTGCGTTTCTGCTCTTGGTTGTCTATCTAGTCAGAAGGACCTCAAGATGAATCCATCCGCTAGCTTTCTCGGATTTGGCTTGAGCAAGTATCTCCATTTCCGCGATAAACAATGAACGCACTCATCATCGCTGCTATCCTCATTGTCTGGCTCGTTCTGGGCTACAAGGTATACGGAAGTTTTATCGAAAAAAAAGTCGTGAAGATGGACAACTCCCGTCTAACTCCAGCCAAACAATTCTTCGATGGTATAGACTACTCGCCGGCAAAGAAACCTCTTCTCTTTGGCCATCATTTCTCTTCCATTGCGGGAGCAGGGCCTATCCTGGGTCCGCTTCTGGGAGTTCTCTACTTTGGCTGGCTAGGAACGCTTCTATGGGTAGCTTTAGGCAGTATCTTCCTGGGAGCGGTGCATGATTATACTTCGCTCATGACATCTGTTCAGAACAAGGGAACATCTTTAGCCGATATTTCAGAGCGAACCCTGGGTTTGAGGACAAAGATTATTTTCTCTATTTTTATCTGGCTGACTTTGGCTATGGTGATTGCTGTTTTTGCCGTGGTGGCTGCGCAAACCCTTGTTTCTCAGCCTGAGATTGTAATACCCACCTTTGGTCTGATTTTCATCGCCATGATCTTCGGTTGGCTCATCTATAGGATAGGAATCAATGTTCCAATCGCCACTATTCTTGCCCTCTCCTTGCTCTCTATTCTTATTTACCTTGGACAGTTGTGTCCTATCCTGCCTCCAGCACAATTACTGGGGCTTTCTGCTCAGAGCTTTTGGTTTTATATTCTCATCATCTACAGTCTCTTCGCCTCTGCGCTTCCAGTCTGGTTCCTTCTTCAACCGCGTGATTATATCAGTACCTGGATTCTCTTCTTAGGCTTGGGACTGGGTTATCTGGGTCTCGTGATTTCTCATCCCTCCATCAATGCTCCCGCTTTTGTCTCTTTCTCCAGCACAGGAGGTCCGCTCTGGCCCATCCTGTTCGTGATCGTTGCCTGCGGCGCCATCTCTGGTTTTCATTCCGTGGTGGCAGGAGGAACAACTGCCAAGCAGTTGCCCGATGAGGCCAGCGGCAAGTTGATCGGATTTGGGGGCATGGTGACAGAGGCAGCCTTGGCAGGCCTGGTGATATTCATTGCTTCAAGCGCCTTGGTTTGGGATCCCAAAGGAGCAGAAAGCCCGTTTGGTTTTCAATACCTGATGACCTCCCTCGGTGATCCCATCCGTGCTTTTGCCACTGGATATGGAAGATTTATTTCCTCGCTTCCCGGTCTCACTCTCGCCATAGGGCTTTTCTTTGGCATGGTGATGCTCAATGCCTTTGTTCTGACTACACTGGACACAGGTACCAGATTAGGGCGGTTCATTTTTTCAGAGCTTCTCAGCCACAAGGTTCCTTTTTTCAAGAACAGATGGATCAGCTCAGCTGTGATCCTCATTTTTGCTGCGGTGCTGGGAGGAACCGAAGGATACAAAGCGATCTGGCCAGTTTTTGGAGCATCAAACCAACTTGTGGCTGCCCTGGCTTTGATCGTGGTGTCCTCTTATATTGTGGGGATAAAAAGTCCCAAAAAGTACACAGTTTACCCGGCTATTTTTATGCTGGTTACAACCATAGCGGCTCTGCTCTACCAAGGATTTCATTTCTTTCAGGCGAAAAGCTATCTTCTGGGAAGTATGGCCGTTGTACTAGTGGCACTTGCTGCGGTCATTGTCTATGATGCCCGGGCAATTCTTTTTAAGGCTGATAACTAAAAGTAAACTGGTAATCTTGGATATCTAAGAAGATAGCTTACTCTGTAAGTAGTCTCCGAAGATTTCACATTTGAAAGGACAGGGATTGAGATATTCCTATTCAGGAAGTGGAGTCACTCTGAAGATGACTCCTTTGGGATCAGGGCAGCAGAGGGTTTCTGTCTCAGCAATCCAGTCATCGTGGGGAAGCTCATCTTCTCTCTGCTTCGCGGTTAAAAAAGGAAAAAGGCTGTTCAATGCATAGAGGCAGACTTTCTTTCCGTCAGGTATTTCGATGGTTCCTTCTCCCCTGATATAAAAGGTGTCGCCGACCCTGTGTTTGGCTCCACAGCGCTTTTTGATCCCCATCACTTCTACCTTTAATTCTCTCATTTTTTCTCCTTTCCCTACACAAAAAATATATAGGTCATAGAAGAAAAAATCAAGGAAGCAGAAAAGCATTTTCTTTTCCTAAATTGATAAAGTCCATAAACACGTTGACAAAGCTCGAAAGATTATCATAAAATTAATTTCCGAGTAATGGAGAGAAAAGGAGGATCAAATGCCGACAAAGGCTGAACCCAATGTTGTTCCTCTGTGCGATGTCCTGTTGGTTTTGCTCATCATTTTTATGGTGATCACACCCATGATTCAGAAAGGAATCGATGTCAAACTTCCTGAAACCACAACGGACACAAGTGCTACCCCTTCAGGGCTAATTGTCTTGACACTAAAAAAAGATATGAGTGTACTCATCAACACAGAAGAAATTGAATTAAGCATGCTTCAAGATCGTCTCAAAAACATCTATTCCACCCGCCAAGATAAAACCATATTCATCAGAGCCGATGCCAAGCTCCCCTACAGCCGGGTGATTGAATTGATAGACATTGCCAAGGGTGCGGGAGTTGAAATACTGGGAATCATCCCCGAGTATTTCACTGAAGAGGAAATGTAAAACCTCAACCAATCCTCTTCCTCCTTTCCGGAGTAACCACGAGTGAAAAACACTCTTTTCCCCTTAATTCTGATTTTCCTCCTTATGATGCTTTCCATCTATGGTGGAAACGACTTATTCGGTCCCGTGACCAAGGATAATATTCTGGAGAGCTTTCCCGAATGGCGGGAAGTCATGTCTTCTTACGCTCCCCAAGAAGAAGCCATAGAGAAATTAAAGGCCATAGATTTTGCAGTCGAGATTGAAATTATACTGGGTACCTGGTGTCCTGACAGCAAGGAACATGTCAGTGCCTATTTCAAAATCATTGAATTAGCGGAAAATCCCCTTATTGTTTCTTCTTATATCGGCATTCCCAAGGAAAAAGAAGAACGGGAACCCTATGTCCAGGGTAAGGACATCCAGAGAGTTCCAACTTTTATCGTCTCCCTGAACGATGAAGAAATTGGGAGAATCATAGAACATCCAGAAAAATCTGTTGAAGAAGATTTGGTGGACATAATAGAAAGCAAAATATATTAATCCCCTACTCAAGGTCCAATTTTAGAATCCCTGACTTTCTGTTTGAAGCTTTGTTTCTATCAACCTATCGCTCCTTTCGGTATATCAACACTGTGAATTCTGTCCTGATTGACTCACTTTTTTATGGGACCGATGATCTCTCTGGAGATGATGAGGCATTGGATTTCGTTTGTTCCTTCATATATCTGAAGGAGCTTGGCATCTCTCATCAATTTTTCCATGGGATAGTCTTTCATGTAGCCATAGCCGCCAAATATCTGAAGGGCCTCTGTGGTCACTCTCATGGCCACATCGGACCCGAAGCATTTGGCCATAGCTGATTCTTTGTTGCAGGGCTTCTCCTGATCCAAGAGCCAAGCCGCATGCCAGACGAGATGGCGGGCTGCGTTGATTTCTGTGGCCATCTGGGCGATCTTGAAGGCGATGTGTTGGAAAAGGGCAATCGGTCTTCCAAACTGAATCCTTGTCTTGGCGTAATCGATTGCGTATTCCAAGGCAGTTCTGGCCACACCCACTCCAGCAGCTCCCACAGGGGCTCGCGTTCTTTCCAGAGTTTTCATGGCAATGATGAATCCCATTCCTTCTCTGGCCAGGAGATTTTGGGCAGGGACCTTGAC
>Ga0315551_10000308_pt1 | contig 38920 bp, 33 predicted proteins | sample SalMarSW160290MG_FD_203678 | JGI IMG/M metagenome (GOLD analysis project Ga0315551, IMG submission 203678) | Salt marsh sediment microbial communities from the Plum Island Ecosystem LTER, Massachusetts, United States - Salt Marsh Sediment SW1602-90 ...
TACGCAACAGGCTCACTGTGGCCTCAGGGAAGGATCAGTTTCATCCCGATCCGCTCCAATTATCACTCTTTCAGAGATAAGATACAAGGGAAGGTCTCGTAGAGACCTGCCATCTACTGATCTATGCACGGCAGATGTTCCTCGCTGCCTATCTCTGATCTCTGAAAATCCTCAATTTTCTCTTTAACAACTTAAACGAAGCCGGTCACCGTAGATGCTGGTTTTTTTTGCTCATAGCTGTCATCATGTCTTAAGCTTTTGTCTTAACCTACAAATGAATTTGAAAATGCTACTTTCCCCCTTATATTTATATTAATGGTCATTGAGTACGGTGAGACCGATAGGGAAAAGGCGATTTTAGTCGGTCTGGCATTTGATTCCCGCCGTCGTGAAGAAGTAACGGATTCTCTGGACGAATTGGCGCAATTGACGCTATCCGCAGGTGCCGTGGTGGTGGACAGGAGAATCCAAGTGCGACGGCGACCGGACCCGGCCTATTTTGTCGGCCGAGGGCTGGTAGCTGAGCTAAAAGAAAAGCTTCAGTTGCTGGAAGGGAACTGCATTATCTTTGATGATACCCTCAGTCCCGCCCAGCAGCGCAACCTTGAAACAGAGTTCAACGCCAAAGTGATCGACCGACCGATCTTGATCCTTGACATATTTGCTACCCGAGCGAGAACGAGAGCGGCTCGGCTGCAAGTGGAACTCGCCCAGCTTGAGTACACCCTTCCCCGCCTGACGGGAGCCTGGGTTCATTTTTCACGACAATACGGTGGTATTGGCGCCAAAGGACCGGGCGAAACTCAGCTTGAGATTGACCGTCGACAGGTGAGAAACAAGATCGCCCACCTGAAGGTGAAATTGAGTAAACTCGGACGCCAGCGAGCCACCCAGAGAAAGCGAAGACAGTCGCTTTTCAAAGTTTCGCTGGTGGGTTATACCAATACCGGGAAGTCGACACTTTTTAACCAGTTGACTAAGGCCCAAGTGAGAACAGCAGACATGCTTTTCACCACTCTTGACTCCACTACCCGGGTGATGTCTTCCGGTTATCCTTGTCATATCGTCTTTTCGGACACCGTGGGATTTATTAAGAAATTGCCCCATCAGTTGGTTGAGTCATTCAACTCCACGTTAGAAGAGGTCTGTCTGGCGGATTTGCTTTTACATGTGGTTGATTGTTCGGACCCCAATTATATACAACGGATTGAACAAACCTGTCAGGTGTTGGCAGAAATAGGCGCTGAGAGGATACCATCCCTGATGATTTACAACAAGATAGACGTCCTCCCTGAGTTTCTCCCGCCTTCAAACATGAGGACCGGCGCCTTTTGCACCTCTGCCTTGAACGGTCAGGGGATTGCCGCTCTCCAGGCGGAACTTGTTGCCCGCTCAAACCAATTCTTGAAACAAGTACAATATTAGCCACAAGTTACCATCGATTCTTACCGATAACAGTATGGGTACGGAGGAAACGAAATGGCGAAGCCTATTCTCATAGTGGACGACAATCCCAACATGTCGTCGCTTTTGGCCGACATGCTGGAAGTCTTTGATCATCCGTCAGTTCGGGCGTCAGACGGACATCAGGCTCTTAACGAACTGCAAAAACGTGACTTTGCCATGATTATCACCGATATGCGAATGCCCAACATGACCGGTTTAGAGCTTTTAGAAAGAGTAAAAAGTGAGCATCCAAAACTACCGGTGGTTCTTATCTCTGGATACTCTATAAAGGAGTTTGACTCCGATACCGGCGCCCCCAAACCTGACGGCTTTCTGGCTAAGCCCTTTATGATGTCGGATATTGAAAAGCTGCTCAATTCTCTGCTGTAAGTGTCGTGTGACGAGGACACTTTTATCCCACCAGTCCCTTAATTAAGACTGTGGTTCCTGTATCCCTTTGAGTCTTCTTACCAAGACGATTCAGGACAGCCGGTTGTTAAGGTACAAATGAGTCTTTTTAAGAAATCTGAGCTATAGCTACAGTTCCTGGTGCAGGTTGAGTTTGTGCCATCCTGCCCGGGGCTGTGGCAAGCGGGGTTCAGTTGTTCTGGGATTCTTCAACCAGCGTGCGATACTGGTCTATGAGGTGCGAGGTTGCTTCTTTTGAATTAGATTCGGCCAATATGTTGAAAGCAGCTTTCATACGGTCGGGAACGACAAGGACCCAACCATTGTCTTCAAAGATTCGTATTCCATCAATAAGCTGACGCTGCTTTTCTTCTGAGCAAGTAATTAACCTTCGCATTACGGCGCCCTTCTTGGCCCAGGGACAAGGGACAGAGATAGTCTGGCGATCCAAGTGTTCAAATTTCTTACGGAGACTTCCCGCCCGGTCTTTCGTTTGGGCCATCATTTCCAGTATCTTAACGGTAGCCAGCATGGCATCGGCGCCCATCTGAAACCCGGGGAAAATAAAGCCACCTCTTGTGCCGCCGACAAAATCGACTTCACCCTGTCGGAAGATTTCCATCATGGACAGATGGTCGTTGGCCACCCGAACTACTTCCACACCGCCCGCTTCGGCGATCCCCTCAACGCCCATCGAGGCGTCCACCGGCACCGCAATCTTTCTCACCTGGTGAGTTTGGAGATATAGATCGGTGACAATCAAGAGCAAGAGCTGGCTGTCAAACGGCTTGCCCAACTCATCAATAACGGTCAGCTTCTCTGCCGCGGGATTCAACAAGAAGCCGATATCGGCGTTCAGCGAGGTGACAATAGACGCCAACTGGACTATGGCCTGAGCGCTCTCTTCGGGTGAGCCGGAAAACTTCCGCGGGTTGAGAGTGGCATTCAATTCTACGGCGGAAATACCAAGCTGCGTGAACAGTGTGGGAAAGATCTGACTTGAGGATCCATTGGAATGATCGATAACCACCTTGAAACCGGCTTTTTTGATAATATCGATATCGATTTCTGCCAGGAAATCGAGGCGGTAATTTTCAAGGACACGTTGGGGCATGTCCAGATGTCCGATATTGTCAAGGGATGCCCGTTCGAAATCCTCGCCGAAATACATCCGCTCCACTTTCTTTAGCTTTGAGGTGGGCATATCCAAGCCGGAACCATTGAAAAAGATAAAGTCAATCAGGCGGTAATCTTCCGGGCAATGACGAACGTATATTCCCGCAGTATAGCTCCCCTTTTGCAGGCTGTAACGCACCACCGGGATGGGCAGCGTTTCCAGATCGGACACGTTGGTTCCGGCTGCCAAGAGACCTGAAATGAGACCTCGTTTCAAAAGGCGCGAGATATCAGAGGCATCACGGCTTGTCACAACCGCATTCCCCTGACCAAGGAAGGCACCAAAGGCAGCGCCTATACGAACCGCCATTTCGGGTGTAATTTCAGTGAGAGCCAATCCGGTAATCTTAGAGGCGGTAAACAGTTCCCGGTTCCACTTCTCGCCCCATACCAGAGAGGTCGAGACGGTGGCGCCGGGGTCTACAGTCTTACCGGGCCAGATCTTGCAATTAGCTTTGACCGTAGCAGAATCGCCAATGGCACAGTCATCTGAGACTATGACGTGATCGAGAAGCTGAACGTTCTGACCCAGATGAGCTCGGCCACACACCACGCTACTACTCATGACACTTTCAGCACCAATCGTACAATCCGTCCATATTATCGCGTTTTTAAGATGACAGGCTCTACCGATGCGGGTGCGGTCGCCGATAACGCAATTATGCAACTTGGCTCCTGATTCGACATACACGTCGTTGCCCAGAACCACCTTTCCACTCAGCTCTACTTCCTCATCGAGGTGCACGTTGGAACCCTGGTAGCAAAGGCTATGGTCGTATTGTATCTCTTCTACCCTTAAGTCAAGATGCAGTTTCCCCTCGAAAAAATCGGTATGGGCATGTTTGTATTCATCAACGTTACCGATATCCTTCCAATATCCACTCATAATCTTGCCACAAAGCCGCATCTTCTTAGATAGCATTAGTGGGTAAAGATTTTGAGAGAAGTCGAAATTAGTTTTAGGCGGAATCAGTTTGACGGCGCTTGGCTCAAGGATATAAATGCCAGTATTTATGGTATCGGAAAAAGCTTCTCCCCACGAGGGCTTCTCCAGAAAACGGACAATGTGCCCATCATTGTTGGTGATAACAATTCCGTAGGCCAGAGGGTTTTCTATCCGTGTCAATAGTATAGTGGCCTCGGCGTTTTTCTGGCGATGCCAGCTTATCGCTTCGGTCAGGTCAAAGTCGGTGATGAGGTCGCCGGAAATAACCAGCGCCGGTTCGTTAACGACATCCAAAGCATAGCGAACAGACCCGGCGGTGCCATAATCCTCATCCGGCTGCACGTAGTCCATACTGACGCCAAAAGCGCCGCCGTCTCTAAAATGATTTTTGATCGTGTCGCCATGAAAATGAAGCAGAGCAGTAATATCGGTAATGCCGTGTTTGGCAAGAAGGGACACGACGTGTTCCATTATCGGAAGGTTGCCAATCGGAACCATTGGCTTGGGTATATTGATCGTGAGAGGTCGAAGCCTGGTGCCGAAACCACCGGCCATGATTATTCCTCTCATAAGTCTGCTCCGTTTGATCTTGCCAGTTTATCACTTATAACGTATCCCAGCTCGACAATCTGCCGGGCCACGTCATAAAAATCATTATACCTATAGAAATCAATATCATGGACAGTGCAGTATTTCTCAAGGTCTTTTTTGGCGAAAATGACATCGGCTTCGTCGGCAGCGCAGGCATCGGAATAGCCATCTCCAATAAAGATGCTGCGAACTTCCTGGGGATGATTGTTTCGGTATTCACGAATTCTTTCCCCTTTGCAGCTACCGCACTTTCGGCAGGTGCGGTTGCGGTAGGGAAATTCAATGATAACTCTGTCGTTCTCTACCCGACCGCTGTTCGCTATAACATGAAGATGCCCCAGATTATTTCGTCTCAAGAGGTACTTGATGTAAAAATCAAGGCCGTCGGAGACGATTAGCAGGTCGATGTTATGTGCTTGGCACAAGTTTACAAATGAGGGGAAGCCTTTGTCCAATTCGAACTGGTCGAGAAAGCAATAAATCTCTTCCTCGGTAGTATTGACCATAGCCGCCTCTTGTAGAAGGCAGTTGCGGGTTGACAGGCGACCTGCCTTCCAGTCAGGAATTAACTCATCGTTCCTGCCGCTCGAAAAGTGGTGAAAAAGGCTGTAGCCCACATCCCGACGTGCAACTGTTCCGTCGAAGTCGCAGAAAATAGCTGTTTGCACAGTGGTCATCATACAAAAAACGCCTTCAGCAGTACGGTTGAAAGGAGAATGAAAAACAGAGCATAACTCAATAGGCAAAAACGATATAGCCGCGCCATGCGGAACTGTTCAGCGATTATGAATACTTTTACCAGAGTTATTACCAACAGGGCAATCACTCCCCAGAACGCCACCTGGCGAGCTACTGAGAGTTCCAGCACATACAAAACAGTACCCAACGCGAACCAGGCGAGAATAAAAATCCACCCTACTTTCTGCAGCCTTATCAGGACTTTGATTTGAAAATACTGCTCTTTCACACCAGCCCCTCCAGCGGGCCACGTGCCAGCTCATAGGCCAGGTACAACATGACGAGAAAGAATAATACTCTTATAACGATTGATTTGGCCCCGGTTCCGAAAAATCCCCCTACTTTACCGCCGAGCGCAATTCCCAAAATTATAGGAGCGGCGATAGAGAGTTCAATCAAATCGTAAACGAAGTACACTGCCGTTGCCGAGGCGGAAGCGAAACAAATCATAAGCGACGATGTTCCCCTCGCTGTGGTCAACGGCAAGCCGACGATGAGGTATAGGATAGGAATCAAGAACACACCGCCTCCGATTCCGACAAGACTGGCGAATGTGCCCACACAGAAGGCCAGTGCCAAGCAGACTGGCAGGTATTTTGTCCGGTTGTCACTAAAGATAAGTCGCTTTGAGACTCTTCTACCTTTAAGCAAAGAAAAGGCTGTGTAAACAAGCAGGATCGTCAGTAGGAGCTTAATGTAGTCGGCAGGGACAACCATGCTCAGATTGCTGCCGGCGATGTTCCCCAGAACCAGGAATATCGCCAGCACTATTACCAGCTCCAGATCGACCATCCCATGTTTCAGGTATTCGTTCGAAGCGGAAAATGAATTAACCACGATAGCAGCCACCGACACTGGAACCGCCGATTTGATGTCCAGACCGGCAATAACGGTCAGGAAGGGAACCATGATTTCCCCTCCTCCCACACCCAGATAACCGCCGAGCATGCCTGCCAAAAACCCGCACAGAAGATATAAAAGCATCTGCGGCACTATCACTTCCTTAACAATATTTCTGATGCAAACCGTATTACCGGCAGCTCTTGAACAATTACATCGCGGTAGGCACGATGGGTACCAAATTTCCTTTCAAAGGCAATCTGCTTCAACCGTGTCTCGATGAAGCCAGCGTAAACGTGGAATTGGTTCTGATCATCCCGAGTTGCAGTCTGCAGGACTTTTATGGCCGCTGCCTTGGTATTCGGGGAGCTATGGGGATTGTTGGTCAGCTCACCGAACAGCTCGGCGAGTTTTGTAACGGAGGATTTATAAACAAAACTGTTTTGTTTTGCATAAGCGGCAAATTTATCGACCCAGCTATCTTCGAAGTAACCGTTTTCTGCAGCTTCAATAATTTTATCTTGGTATCTGTCGGCAAACTGCTGAAGCAGCAGAGAATTCTCCAGGGCACGCGGGAAAGGATGCGTTCTGTCGGATAGGAAATAATAGTCCGGTACTAAGCCATGCCCGCTATCGTTCAGAGTGGAGTCAAAGTCGTTCAGGTAAAGATTGTTTTTGAAATAGTAGCGGGCAATAGTCAGTCGGAGGCCATCGCCGTCCGGAAATCGGACATACCCCTGTACCAACCCTTTTCCAAAAGTGGTGTCGCCCACGAGAATCGCTCGTCCGGCTTGCTTCAAGGCGCCGGTGACAATCTCCGCTGACGATGCTGAGCCCCGATCGACAATAACCGCCACCGGCAAACCATTGGTCATGTCTTTTCCTGAAGCGTAGTGTTTCTTTTCATTCCAGCGCGAGCGGCTGTCGGTGCCTACAATGAACACGCCATCCTCAAGGAAGAGATTGGCTGTTTTGTATGCCTCTGCAAACAAGCCACCAGGATTTCCGCGCAGGTCTAAAATGAGTCCTTGGGGTCGTAGGTCCGGTTTAATAATTAATGAGTCCAAAGCTGCCTTGACGTCCGCTGTAGCTCCGGCTTCAAAGTCCAGCAGACGAATGTAGAGAACGCTGTCAGGGGCATAACCGGCGTAGGGAACGTGCATGAAAGGGATGCTCTGCCGTATGATTGCGACCTCAACGGTATCTGCCGTTACGGGACGAAAAACTCTTACCAACACCTTGGAGCCTTCTTCTCCTCGCAGTAAACTGGTTGCACTGTCAGGGCTAATACCGGCTAATTCGATAGAGTCAGCGCCAATGATAACATCTCCGCTTAAAAGACCAATCTTTCCGGCTGGCCCATTTTCCCTCACCGACATGATTAAGAGGCCCTGCTCATGCCGGATAACTGTGACCCCTATGCCGCTGTAATGACCGGAGAACTCCTCGTCAATCCGGCCAAACTGGTCGGAGTCAACGTAGCCGGAATACTTATCCAACTGCTCAAACATCGCCTGCCGCGCCGAGGCGATGAGATCACTTTCCGAGGCCTCGTACTCGCACTGTTCGGCGATTGTCACTGCGGCTTTTGCAAAAACGTACGCCTGGCCGATGCCGGGATCGGACAGCACGTATACACCCATCCCACCAGTGATGAGCACCACCAGTAACAAAAGAATCACTGAGAGAAAGAGGGATTCGCGGTCAAAGGGTGCGGTTTGATTCATAGAATCTCAGTTTTCTCGTCAGGATTTTCGTTATGTCATTAAAGACATCCTCAGCCGGTCGGGCGGCGTCGATGACTTTGATTCGCTTTCTCTCTTTGCGGGCGATCTCCAGGAAACCGCGCCGGACACGGTTGAAAAAAGATTTTGATTGTGACTCGAGGCGATCCAGACTTTCTCCTCGCCGCGAGAAGGCAGTTTTCAGGTCTACATCGAGAAGAAAGGTAAGGTTCGGTACAATATCTCCGGTGGCTACTTTATGCAGGGCTCGCACCATCCTGATATCCAGCTTGCGGCCGTACCCCTGGTAGGCGGTAGTACTGTCGTAAAAGCGATCGCACAGAGCGAATTGACCTTTAGCCAGAGCGGGCCTAAGCTCCCGGGCAACAATCTCGGCACGGGCGGCTTCGTATAATAGCAGTTCCGTAACATCCATGATTGACAGTTTCCTGTCCAGAAGAATCTCTCTGATTTTCTCTGCCACGGCAGTGGAACCGGGTTCGCGAAACAGTTTTACCTGATACCCCTTGGCTAATAGGTTGCGATAGGTTAATAGAGCTTGGGTAGTTTTACCACTGCCATCGATACCTTCGAATGTTATCAAGAGACCTTTGCGGATTTTCTGTTGCATATCCAAGCCTTGGACCAGTCTTGCCGCCGTCTATAGAAAAGCCGGCGACCGTTGCCGTCGCCGGCTAAAGTATAGCCAACTCCGTTTACAAAAAACTATTTTTTCTTTCGTGCGACACGCTCACGGGCAGCGGGCTTTTTAGTATCAGTGGGGGCCAACCGTTTCACCGGCGGTCTAGCGGTTTGTGGTTTCTTGGCTGCCACCTTGGTGATTTTGCGCCGTTCGGGAGAAACCCGTTTCCAACCGTAGGTGGCAATGAACTCTTCGGTCAAGCGGCGAGCTTCTTCATCCGTATATTGAACCGGCGGAGATTTTTTGAAGTAGGCCGATGGCCCAATGAGCGCCCCCGACAGGCCGTTGTCCATGGCCAGCTTGCAGCAGCGAATAGCGTCGATAACAACCCCTGCTGAGTTTGGGCTGTCCCACACCTCGAGTTTCATTTCTACATTAAGGGGGACGTTGCCGAAGGTCGTGCCCTCCAACCGAATATGCGCCCACTTACGGTCTTCCAACCAGGCGACATAATCGGAGGGACCGATGTGAATATTCTCCGGGGGGAGTTCGTAATTAAGTTGGCTGGTCACAGCGGACGTTTTGGAAATCCTTTTCGATTCCAGTCGAGAGCGTTCGAGCATGTTCAAAAAGTCGGTGTTGCCGCCGACATTGAGCTGGCTGGTTCGCTCCAATTTTACGCCTCTCTCAAGGAACAGCCGGGTGAGGATGCGATGGGTGATGGTGGCACCGACCTGCGACTTGACGTCATCACCGATAATCGGGATTCCCTTTTCTTTGAAGCGCATCTGCCAGTAGGGTTCGCGGGCAATGAATACAGGAATGCAATTAACAAAGCCACATCCGGCATCCAGTATCTGCTCAACATACCATTTGGTGGCCTCCTCCGATCCGACCGGCAGGTAGTTGACGACGATATCTGTCTTGGTGTCCTTGAGAAGTTTGACGATGTCGACGGTATCCCCCGGAGCTTTCTCGATGATCTGTGAAAGGTAGTAACCCAGGCCGTCGTGGGTCATGCCGCGCTGTACAATGATCCCCGTCTTGGGCACTTTGGCGAATACGTACGTGTTGTTAGGCTTGGTGTAGATGGCCTCCGCCAGGTCCTTGCCGACCTTGTTCTTGTCGATATCGATGGCGGCAGAGAACTCGATGTCGCGAATATGGTACCCACCGAGATTGACATGCATTAACCCCGGCACGAAATCCTCATCCTTGGCTTTCTTATAAAATTCAACACCCTGGACTAATGATGAGGCGCAGTTGCCAACACCAATTATCGCTACTCTTACTTTACCCATGTTTGTAACCTCTTAAACTAACGTCATAGATTCTTTTGTAAGACAAAATATAGAAGTGAACTTAAGTGATGTCAAATTCAATTTAATTTCGACTCAGTTTTCAGGAGTTAAATAAAAAATTCGTTATACAAAGGTATGGCAGCCTCTTTGATGAGGAAAAGCGAAACTTGCAGAGAAATCGAAAACGGTGGTATTGAACTTCGGCCAAAAACAATCGGCCACCCTTGCTTTGGCAAGGATGGCCGAAAATAGCAGTTGGAATCTATAATTCCAACACCTTCATCAAATCACGGGCAGGCCGGAGGTGCTGGTCCGCCCCGGAAGAGGTAGTCAACCAAGTAGGTTACGTCAGCGACATTGATGTTCCCATCGCCGTTAACGTCACCTTCCTCATAACATGGTGGTGGAGGTCCGCCTCGGAAGAGATAATCAACCAGGTAGGTCAGATCGGCAATGTTTGGTGCGGATAAGTCGTAGTTAACGTCACCGCGAATCCCGTCATGGTTGCAGCAGGCAGCAATCTCAAAGCAATGTGGCCCGGACCAGTTCGGGATGAAACCTCCAGGGGTAACGCTGGTGGCCCAGAGCCACGGACCTCTTGTCGGGCAGTATGACGAATCCACACACAGGTGTTTGCCGGTGTCTGCCTGATAAACCTTAGTCTCAATCCACCAGACCATAGTGTCAAAAGGCGCTGGTATGCCGCTTCCAAAGACGGCCCCCCCCGAAACACTAGCCGTGTCTGCACCAGAGCCGTTGACACTGTTATAGCTGATCCAGAAGCCCATATCAAACCTAGTCGTCCAGTTATGGCTGATCGTATCGAGGACTATTGGCTGCCAGGTAGCGCCATCAGGCGAATAAATCCGGAAACCGTTGGTGAAACCTATGACAGGATTGCCGGTTGAATAGAGCCACCGCATAAAGAACTTGATGTCCGGTCCTGCGGGAAGCCTGCCGTCTGGTTTTATGGTTTTGATACTGTCGATAGGTAGTATGATGACGCTATCAGATGGTGGTTCTGGGACTGGGCAGATGATGAGAGCAGCATCCAGCAGGACGACAATTGGCCCACCGAAATAAGTAACCGGCGGCATTGGGTTGATCGGATTTTCGTTTTCAAATACCATCACGTCCGGCCACCCATTGGGATAGTTGGTAAACATCCACGTGGCCGGTGATGGGCAGGCATAAATGTTCGGCTGCAAGTGATACCGATCGTGATGAATGGTTCCATGAGGACCTGAGACTAACGAGGCATCGTTATGAACCGAAGAACCATGAGCACTGCCGGCCGGCGGTTCACCCTCGTTGCCGTCAAACATCGGATCGGAAAGACAGATATCCGTCTCTGTGGTGCACACTCCAGCCGATGTCACATAGTGGCCACCCAGCCACTGGCAATCAGGGCCGCCGTCTATCAATTCGTAGAAACCAAGAAGCAGGATCACATCCTGACAAGACAGTATAGAATCCTTGATTTCCTCAAACTCAGGCCCCAAGATAACGTAAGTGCTGTATTTGCCTGCTAATCCGGCAGTTGCTATCCAATTCTGGAAGCCGATCTCGAGGTCCGCCAGCTTGGTTCCCGGCACTGACACATCAGTACTGCACATGGGCTCTAACAATTGGATAAATGGCATGGCATTGTTGATGTCGTGATCATCCCAGATGCCGGCAGGATCGTATGACTGTATCAATGGGTAATTGTCATTCTGTGGTGGGTTACCGGGGCCAGGCCAGAACGGCCGTGGATCAACAGGATTCGGCTCGAATTTCGAGTCAAACCACCAGATGCAGTTGCCCAGCGCGAGCGGGCCACACCAACTCCAGTTACCGGTAAACGGTGAGGTCCACGCATCCTGTTTCTGATCGAAGTCAGGCATACCGTTGGGGCAGAAGTCCAGATACCCCTGCTTGTAGTATTCGCAGGTGTCTACTTCTGGCATTTCAATGATAGTTGTAATAATATCGGTTTCCCAGGCCTCGACGTGGTACTGCGCCACGGTCCCTGAATCTGGACCGCTAATAGCCATCAGGTCAATATAGTCACACGAGTCAAGATAGCCGTTACCGTTGTCGGTCCACCCCTGGCAGACCCAGCGTACGCAGAATACCGGCCAGATCTCGTGCCAGTAAGTGCCGATCGGATCGGTGATCGGGTCCACATTAGGGTTGCCGCACATGTAGTCGAAGTAGAAACTGTCTATCTCGATGGCAACCTTGATGGTAGCGGTTACCTCTTCCACGTGCTTCCAGACGACCGAATCCGGCTCGTCCGGATTCTGGAACTTGATAGTGTCACAGAAGCTGAGTGTGCCGTCACCGTTGTCACGCCACTCCACAAGCTGCCACAAATCGCAGTAATTCGGCCAGAGTTCGTGCCACTGCGTACCGGTAGGATCATTAGGCGGGAAGTAGCCATCGATATTATGGTCATACTCATCGCCCGGCGTCGGCAATGGTGTGGTCACGATGTCGGTCTCTATCGCTTCGACATGCCCGGTCCACGGACTCACTCCGCCCGACTGAGTAAGATCAATGAAGTCACACGAGTCAAGATACCCGTTCCCATTATCTGTCCAGGTGGTAATCTGCCAGACAGTGCAGTAGGTGGGATGTACCTCATGCCACCAAGTACCAACTGGGCTGGTGATGGTAGTGCACATGGGGTTCGGGTCAAGCTCATCCAGATACAAAGTATCGGACGGATTAAGGGTGTCCGTCACCGTTATAGTCGGTGTCACCAGTTCGACATGCTCGTAGGCCTTCTGACCGGTGGACACGTATGTGAAGTCGATCGTGTCACAATAGCTGAGGAAACCATCACCATTGTCTATCCAACTGTCGAGGGTCAGACTCCGGCAGTAAGTTGGCCACAGCTCGTGCCACTGAGTCCCGATGGGATCACCATCTATAGGATTATAACCGTCGGTATTGTGCTTGACCTTACCGGGTGTCGGTTCCGGCGGCGGTGCTTCGACCGGGCAGATCACAACCGCAAACTCAAGTAATGCGTGCACCGGGTTGCCGTTCGGAGGCACCGGAGCAACCGTTGTATCGAAACGGTTCTGCCCGTCAAAATTGGCCACCCAGACCGGATTTGCTGCGTAGTTGCGCAGCTCAAGATAAAACGGCTGACCAACCGCCTGGCAGACCGAGGAATCAACATAGTACTTGTCGTGATGCATTGTCCCGTGTGGCCCCGAGACGTACTGCGCATCGTTATGCACGTCTGCGTTGTGAGGCGGCGGGCCAGGCGGGTCACCCTCGTTGAGATCGAAATACGGATCAGAGACGCATAACGCCGAGTCAGCAGGATCAGTGCAGACGCCGGCAACAGTCAGGAAGTGGCCGCCGCGTCGTTCACAGTATCCTGGCGTTTGCTCCTGCCAGAACCCGATCAGCAGGATAACATCCTGGCTGAGCAGAACCTGCTCCCGGATGTATTCGAAGCCGAAGACGGGGTCTATTGGAACAACCTGGATGTTATAGGCACTACCCAGGCCGACCTTATTCAGCCAATTCTGGGCGCCCGTCGCCAGATCGAAAACATTAGTGCCGCAACTGGTACCGGCATTGGTGTTACAGTATACCGCCATCGAATCAATAAACGGGATGACGTTACTGGTATCGTGATCATCCTTGGAAGCCCCGGTATAGTCCTGTACCAGCGGGTAATTGTCGCTGACGGCAGGCGGCGGAGTGGTGCTGGTATCAAACTTGGAGTCAAACCACCAGAAACAGTCGCCCAGTGCCACCGGGCCGCAATGCGACCAGGCACCGGTCGACGGGCAGGTCCAGGCGTCTTGCTTCTGGTCGAAATCCGGCATACCGGCCGGAGCGTAATCTACATACGCCGGTTTATAGTACTCACAGGTATCCAGCTCCGCTACCGGGCACTCACAAGTGTCACAGTTTATGATCAACAGGTACGGGCCAGAAGTACTCTGTGAGGAAGCAATTTTAATGTACAAGGTAGTTCCAGGTTGATGACAGTTTGCGGAGTCCAGACAATCATATTGGGAATCCTCACCCACGGCATCGGGGAACGCCCCATTATGATCGTCATTATAGAACAACTGCGTGACGCAGTCACTGGCGTAAATGGTAAGGTTGGGGTTCAAACCCCCGCCAAAAGCGTACTGGCCGGGCGTATCATCAGCCAGAACCCGTACATGAAGACAGTAGCAGGTGTCTGTAGGTAGAGTAATTACCCACCAGTCTACATCAGTGGGAGGCACAATGTCACCACAGTACGCCGTTTCGCATGCGGCGTAATCAGCGGTTGCACAATTGTCATTGGACTCGGTCTCATAGCCGCCGGCAGTCTTACCCGGCGGAGGATTACCGGTGCAGTCCCAAACCTGCTGCGTAACCTCAACAGTAGCACAGAACTCCGAAGTGTTGTTGTTCTGGTCGGTCGCGGTAGCTGTAACGGAATCTCCCGGCAGCAGCGTTGCATCCGTAAGGCTCCAATTCCCAACAGCATCCGTGATCGCAGAACCAAGATACCTCTCACCTTCACCGTAGCCGCTCGGATCAAGCCTGGCCTGGAATACCTCCACCGTGGCCGTGTTTGGGGGAAGAATAGGTAGCGTGCCACTGATTGTGGTGATGCCGCCGGAGTAGGCAGCGCTGTTAATGACGGGGAAGTTCATCTCTTGGTTAGCCAGCGAATCGGGATCGTTAATACCGTCGTTGGGGGTTACACCATCATTCTGAAGATCGATTCCCAATCCGATGTTGTCGTAGATAGAATTCTGGCTAATCAGATTCTGGTCAGCATTGAAACTGTTGACCCCATCCTCCCAAACAGCAACTCCGTCCCATCCGTTTTCAGCTATCGTATTGTGTTCAATTATATTCTTATCAGCACAACCCCACTGGCTTGGACCATATTCGCCGAGGGTAATACCCGCCATCGTATTCAGTAGAGGGTTACCATTAACATCAATACCAACAGTATTAGAATCAATCTGATTCGAGTGGGTTTGGATTGGAGGTGCTGGAGGGAAAGGAACGTTGTTGTAACCTTGAGCACCTATACCATCGTAATCATTTCCCGAACTAAGATTGCCGCGTACCAGGTTGTGGTGAGTCCCTTCGCACAGGCAAATCCCTTCATGGACATTACCCCGATCGAGCGTTCCCGTAATGTCCGTTCCAACGTAGTTACCCAGTACGAAATTGCTGTGTACGTCGCCTGGTTGTATGGGTCCGACAACAGTGATTCCTTCCGTGTAATTGCACGATGATAGGTTTTCTTCAATGGTGTTGTAGGATGCAATAGCCGGTATCTCTCCTTGAGGTGAGTTGCAGATGCAGATCCCCGCCCAGAGGGCTGTCTGGCCTCGACCATTGCCTTTACAAACCGTTCCGGTCGAATCCATGCCGGAGATATTCCAGCGGACTAAGTTAAACTGCGCATACTCATTGGTCGGACCAGCCTGGGTGCAAATCCCGCTCTCCCACCAGTTATTCACTATCAGCCCCTGGATCGTGTCGTTGGAAGACTGAAGGACAAGTCCTCGAGTGGCACCGGGCGGACCAACAGACGGGCAGTTGATTCCGTCAATCTCAATACTGAGGTTTAAGGTTGCTGGGGGACTGGCTCCCTGAGTTGCGCCAGGCTGCGTCAGGCCATCGATTGTGACACCCGACGGGTCCATCAGCCAGGGAAGTGGCGTCAGGGGGAAAATCGTATGAAGCACACCAGCCGGTGCAATGTTGAAATAAATGAAGTCGTGAACCCCTGGGGTGAGATTGTTGGCATCAAGGATCGCCTGCCGCAGGGTTCCCGGCCCGGCATCGGCAGTGCTTGTGACCCAGTACACCGCCGGTGAGGCTGGTGCAGGCGCCTCTAGTTGCGGCTGTTCGCCTGGACTAACGGTGGTAGCAGGCAATCCGCGCAAGCGCCCCTTTCTTAGCTCCTCCACAGTGGGCTGATTCCTACTTTCAGCAAGCAATAATGCTGATATCAGCAGAATCAGCCCGAGAGCAATAATTGAGGTTTTTTTTACCATAACTCCTCTCCCTAACACAAAAAGGTTAAAAGTTAACTGTAATTGTGGTTTTACCTAACTATCATCGGGAAGTGATTTAGCTTTCAAATAGCTGACCGAAACCCGTACCTAACAAGAATGTCGGCTATGATCCTGCAAAGCTGACCGCGCGAAGTAGACATTTCTATCCGTCCTGTCGCAAATATAACCTGAGAGGCATTCATTGTCAAGCGGTTTATGTTCCGCCTGCTATCCTTCTTGCCTGATGGTATGATAGTAAAAGAGACTAAAAAGATGCTGCTTTGCCTGATTTTAGGCGGCACCCAGATTCGAACTGGGGAATGGAGGTTTTGCAGACCTCTGCCTTACCACTTGGCTATGCCGCCCTAAAAAAAAGCGGGAAACGAGACTCGAACTCGCGACAGCCACCTTGGCAAGGTGGTGCTCTACCAACTGAGCTATTCCCGCATGTGTTTTAATAATATATCGGAAACTGTATTTGTCAACTTCTTTCCGGCATCTCTTTTATCGGTGTTGCTGACGGGAGGAGATAACCAATTGCGCTGCATCAGATTCAACTCGCGGCCAATACCAGGGGGCTAACTTTTTCAACCAGCGTTCGTGGATTTTTGCTTTGGCTGTATCTCCCATCAGCATGGCGTACTCGTGCTGCCCCAGTATTGTGATCAAGGACTTTTATTGACTGCTTGAATAACAATGTCGACAGGTTTATCCGCTTACAAGCTGTTCAAACAGGTTACTGTATTTCTGGGCTGATTTCTCCCAGGAAAAGTTCTGTCGCATACCGGCCTTCATCAGTTTTGTCCAGGAGCGTCTTTTGGCGAACAGTTCCACGGCTCGCTGCACGGCTGTCAGCAATGCTTCAGGTGTATATGGTTTATAAACAAAACCGGTCCCCTCGCCGGAATCGGAATTATAGTCTACAACCGTGTCGGCCAGCCCACCCACCTCTCGAACAATTGGCACCGTGCCATATTTAAGAGAATACATCTGGTTAAGGCCGCATGGCTCGAAACGTGACGGCATCAAAAAGATGTCTGCTGCTGCCTCGATGCGATGCGCCAGTGTGTCATCAAACATCAAATACACCCGGAGCTTCTCGGGATGTTTCCTTTCCAGATTCTTGAAAAGCTGGTGATACTTTTGTTCTCCAGTTCCGAGGAGTACCATCTGGATGTTCATCTCGAAAAGCTTGTCGGCGACTTGAGCTATTAGGTCGAATCCTTTTTGGTCAACCAGGCGAGATATGATCCCAATCAGGGGCGTTTTCTCCCGAATGGGCAGTTTGGCCTCGCCTAACAGCTCAACTTTGTTCATCCTCTTTCCTGAGAGGTTGTTGACGTGGTAGGGGTAAGGGAGGGTTTTGTCGCGCGATGGAGACCAAACAGTATAGTCCACTCCGTTAAGAATGCCGCTGACATCCGAGGATCGATCCCTCAAAACCCCGTCAAGCCCACAGCCAAGCTCTTGAGATGATTGAATTTCCATGGCATAGCGCGGGGAAACAGTGGTGATTTTGTCGGTATAGGTTATGGCTGCTTTAAGAAAGTTCACCTTGCCGTAAAACTCAAACGGCCCCAGGGCGTCAACTAGGTTATCAGGCAGATTCAACTTGCGGAACCGGTCTCTAGTAAATACCCCTTGGTAAGCAAGGTTATGGATAGTGAGGACCGTTTTGATCCCCTCAAAAAACGAATCTTGCGCGTGGTTCGTTTTCAAATACACCGGGATAAGACCCGCCTGCCAATCATGAACGTGAATGACGTCCGGCTTGAAGCCGATTTCCTTGATTGTTTTTAGCACGCCGCGATTAAAAAAGATAAATCGTTCGTCGTTGTCGGCGTAGTCAGCCCCCGTTTTTGAGTCGCGGTAGAGCTCGCGGCGGTCAAAAAAGGCCTCGTTGGCTATAAAGTAGCTTTCCAGCTTTGATTTTTTATCTTTAAACACTCCCACTGACATCGGCAGTCGTCTTTGGTGGATAGGGATTTCTGCCGACCAATCGAGTGTTTCCAGGGGGAAAGCATTCTCATCAATTGAACCATAGCGCGGGATAAAGGTTTTTACCTCGTGCCCAAGTTTCGCTAAGGCCTTTGGCAACGCCCCTACTACATCTCCTAATCCTCCCGTTTTGGCAAACGGTGCCGATTCTGAAGCAGCCACTAATATTTTCATTTCAAACTTTTTCTCCGGCTGTTTCCGTGTTAACAACGGGAGCAGCTTGAGTCGGGTGAACCTCTCTGAGGTAAGCCGCCGCTTCCTCGGGCGTAGTAGGGTTGATGTAAAACCCCGAACCCCACTCAAACCCGGCCACATTTGTCAGTTTGGGGAAAATTTCAAAATGCCAGTGATAATACTCGTGGTGGTCCTTGGAAATAGGGCGGGTATGCAGGATGTAATTAAATGGCGGGTCGTTGAGGGCCAGTTTTAACCTAGCCAGAGTGTCCTTAAAACTTTTAGCTAGAATGCTACAATCAGCCTTACTCATTTCGAGATAGCTGGATTGGTGCGTTTTTGGCATAAGCCAGGTTTCGAATGGGAAGCGAGCAGCAAAGGGTTCAATGGTGATGAAGGAGTCATAATCCATCACTACCCGTTCCCTATCCTTAAGTTCCTGTCGAACGATATCGCAGTAAACACATCTTTCCTTGAAGTCGAAATACCTTTTTGATCCCTTTATTTCTTCATCCACTCTCTTGGGAGTGATAGGCGTGGCAATGAGCTGGCTGTGAGAGTGCTCCAGCGAAGCTCCGGCCGCCTCTCCGTGATTCTTAAATACAACAATATGCTGAAAGCGACAATCACGTTCCAGGTCCATCATCCGTTCCCGATAAGCCCAGAAGACATTACGGACCTCCTCATCAGTCATATCAACCATGTCACGGTCGTGCTCAGCAGTTTCCACAATAACTTCGTGTGCTCCAATGCCATTCATCTTGTCATACAATCCATGGGGTTCTCTGGCCAGAGAACCTTCAATGATCAAAGCCGGGTATTTGTTGGGGAACACCCTCAAAGTCCAGCCGGGTTTATTGGGCTCGGTATCGGGCTTGCGGTAAGCTAAAATCTCAGGGGGGGTGCTCTCCTCGTGCCCGGGGCAAAAAGGGCAGAGCTTAGCTGAGACGCTTCTGGTGACCGAGCGAAATGAGCTGGGGCGTTTTCCTCGTTCGGTTGAGATTATTACCCAGCGGCCGATAACAGGGTCTTTTCTCAGTTCAGGCATTTTTACTCTCTTTTAGAATATAAATTATACCGTCTTGCCAGGTGGATGTCAACAGTCCGATAGGCAAGACAGAACCTGTGTCTTAAGCTACTCTAAATTGAATCTCATTATGCCGTCAGCAGTCATTGTCCCGTTGAATACAGCTTCCAAGACAGCAATCTCTCTCTCGGACAAAGTATAATCCCGGCGCTTGGCGGCCTTCTGAGCAGTTTCAACCGATTTTTGAAGATCGTACCTTTCGTACTTTTGTGAATTGCCCCAACTGAATGACGGCACTTCCTTGTCGACTACCAGATTACCGCCAAAGATATTGCAGCACACGCCAAAGTTTATCCCCGTGTTCAACAACGTGCCAATCCCAAACTTGGTGTGGTCAGCGATGAACGAACCGACTTTAATGGAACCGGAATTAATTGCCTGACCGTCAAGAGTCACCTGGATGTTCGAGTAATTGTTTTTCAGATCGGAATTAGTGGTCATTGCTCCAAAGTTTACCCAGGGTCCGACGTAACTGTGACCGATGAAACCAGCATGGTATTTATTTACGTACGAGTGGAAGACGGATTCTTCCACCTCTCCCCCGACCCGACAGGTGGGACCGATAGAAGAGACGACGATTTTACCGGCCAGCACCACTGAATTTGGGCCGATAAAGCAGGGACCAAAAATCGCCGCCTGGGGTTCGATTTTGGAATCGGCGCCGATATAGACCGGACCTCTCGAGGCGTCTATAACTGCCGATGGGGATATTTCCACGCCATCGTCGAGAAATGTATTGCTCTTATTTATGATGAAAGCTCCATCGTGGATCGTTTTGTTCTGCGAGTGTGAAAATGATGACTTCATATATTCGAAATCTTCACAGATCTCCTTTTCTATATCAGCCACAATGTCCCAGCAGTAGTCGTACAATGTAGCAGTCGTTTCCAGACGCGAAATGTATCCCTTCTCTTTGTTGAACAACTCCTCATACTCCTTTTGGGTCGATATAGGCGGAAACGCTTTCATTGACTCGGTTTTGAACAGCACCGCTATCGTTTCATCATGGTTGGTGAAGGTTGTAGACAGCCCTACCTGGCGCACTAATTCCGGCAAGTTGCCGTAGTTGCGGATTCTCCCGTTGACAAAAAGCACGTCTCCCTCCCCCCGCTTGATGATGTTCGCAGGATGTTCTCGGAACATTTCGGACAGAAGCGGCGCAATCTGATCCCGACCTGTCAAGCAGATGTTGGCCTCACGGAAATAGCGCTCAACCCTTCGAAAAAGGGGAACAATTCCCGCTCGCAGAACATAGACCGGGCGAACAAGGGTGAGCGGGAAAAACCGCCGATATTTTTCGTCTTCATAGAAGCAAATGGTCAATAGATCATTCCTTTCTTATTCTACTATTAGCAACTTGTAGTGACTATATCGGTTCACAACTGTTCCTGCTTAGGACTGGCTAAGATGGCAACATTGGAAGAAACTGGCAAGAAGTATTTGAACGGGTATATGGAACCACGATGATATGGGTATGGTCGCTCTAAGTGAAAGACAACTTCTGTGACATCGCAAAGGCAGGCCGAGTTACTGTTTGCTGATGACTCTTGACTGAATGGACCGGTTTTTCGATTGGTGTGAGCGGTGATCATAAAAAAAAGGAGTTCCTGCCCTCACGCAGGAACTCCTTCAATCCCCACCTGCTAGATACCCTTCACCGCCTATTATGTCTAAGAGTAACTAACTCATTGTAAATACTATCAATTGATGTGCCAATACGAGTATAGCATACTCCCGTATAAGTAACTCGCTGTGGTATAACAAAGTTAATCAGTATCACCCAACATCCTTTGTAGCCTTTAACCCTATAATCGCAACTGCTGCGCTTAGATTACTGTTAGGTATCCTGAAGCGCTTGCTCTACTGTTATGGTCTGCAACAAGTTAACACTCCGCATATTCTGCGAAGGTCGAGCTTCACATTATGCAGCCCCGAAGCGATTCCGATAATTCTTGCGTTAGCCTTGCTTCTTTGCCAGATGAACAGACATCCCATGTAGATCGTGCGCGGCTTCCATAATTGATTCAGATATCACCGGATGGCCAAAAATCAGCGAGCCAAGCTGGGTGACGGTCAAGCCTCGGTTGATGGCCAGAGCGGCAGTGTGGATGATCTCTGTGGCATGAATGCCGACTATATGTACTCCCAGCAACTTATCGGTTTTCTTTTCACCAATCACCTTGACCTCACCGGCGATTTCATTCTCAGCATGGGCCTTGGCCAGTTTCCGAAGAGGGAACTTGCCGACAGCAACATCGTACTTTTGGGATGCCTGAGCCTCAGTCAGGCCGACTGAACCCACTTCCGGATGAGTGAAAATTGTCGTGGGAACACCAAGGTAGTTTTTCTTAACCTTGTTGCCCAGAGTATTTTCCACCGCCACCAGACCATCATGTACTGCCGTGTAAGCCAGAAGGATTTCCCCGCGGACGTCGCCAATAGCGTAGATATTCTCGATGTTTGTTTGCATATCGGGGCCGGTCTTTATCGAACCGTTCTTGTTCAGCTTTACGCCGACATCCTCAAGCCCTATGTCCTCGGTGTTGTAGGCACGCCCGACCGCCACCAGAACCTGATTGGTCTCGATTGTCTTGCTGTTGGAAAGTTTAGCGGAAACCCCCTGTTGTCCCGGCTGTACACTGTCCACTTTCGTTTTGGTATACGGGGTGACTTTGCGCTTTTTCAGTTCCCGTTCGATGAGCTTAGACGTGTCTGCGTCTTCCAGTGGAAGGACGTGATCGAGCATCTCAACCAGCGTCACTTGCACATCGAGAAGCGAGAGCATAAACGCCCATTCACAGCCAATGGCACCAGCCCCTATTATGAGAATTGACTGGGGAAGATGCTCCAGTTCGAACAGATGGTCAGAGTTGAAAACTCTCTTACCATCGAGTGGCAAAAAGGGGAGATTATACGACCGCGAGCCGGTGGCGATAATGATATTGTCAGTTTTCAGGTTCGTTTCATTCCCGTTCTCATCAATGACTGTTACCCGATTCTTCCCGGTTACCTTACCGTATCCCTTGAAATAGGCAACACCGTGGGACTTGAAAAGATGCTCAACTCCCCCCACCATGGTACCCACAATTTTGTCTTTGCGGGCTCTCATCGCCAGCCAGTCGTAGATCGGCGGAGCCTCCAACTTAATTCCAAAACTTTCAGCCTCTTTCATTTTCTGGTACAGCACCGCCGAGGCAATGAGCGACTTGGAGGGAATACAACCTCGATTAAGGCAGACCCCACCCAGTTTGTCCGTTTCTACCACTGCCACTTTGGCACCCTTTAAAGCCGCCCGGATAGCACTGGTGTATCCCCCCGGGCCGCCACCGATGATGACGATATTATAGTTCTCTATTTTTAACTCTCCTGGTTACATAATAGCGGTTTATGCACCTAAATTAAGGTGATTAGAAGGCTCTGGCAAGGTAGATCGCCATAAAAAAACCGGTCCTTACAGAGGACCGGTCTTTGACATTTGAAGTACTGCTTAAGTCCCGGCTGTAAACGTTACAATCACCAAGACTGAATCAAGGTTAAAGTTGATATTCGACTCGTTGGCCACCGCAAACATCTTGAATTTTCCCACCTCCGCCAGTTCCTTAAGTTTGTCAAGGCTCGCTATATACTTAAACGATTGTCCGTAGGTGATGTGAGTTTGCCCGGTAGCCTTCAGCGGTAGGTCCTTTAAGACTAATATACCATGCTCTTCTATTTCCGTACGAGTCGATAAGGAGTCAAGACTCGATAGTGAATCTGCCACGTAGGCACTGAACTTGTTGGCGACGCCGGTATTATTGGTGGCCCACAACTCAAAGCCCACCAGGTCAATGTCTTTGATATTGCCCTGGTGATCTTGCCAGTCCTGATCTTCAGTGATATCAACATTAATGTAATAGTTCTCTCCATTGGCAGAAACCTGGAGGTCCCTAATCATGACGGATAACACAAACGTCCCACTGATTAAGCAGCCGGTAAGAATCAAAAGGATGCCCGCCGTGCTAATAACCCCAGCTTTTCTCTTAAAGATGTTCACTTTTGCTGCCTCCTCACTTTCAGAAATAAAGGTTCATGCCACCGGTAAGGGAGGCTGACTTTTTCGATCCGCCACCCTGAGTCGGAACAATGACCGCTCGGGCGCGAAAATCAAGGCTTAGGAATTTAGCCACACCAAACTCAAGGCCAAGACCGGTGGACCAACCGATGCGTTGCTCGTCCTGGAGGGACTGATCTCTACTGGTGTTATACACCCCCACTCCGGCCAAATAGTATGGTTTGAAGCCAATTGCGCCAAAGGCCCCACCAAAGAGGACGTCAACGCCATAAGCGGTTACTTTCGATCCCTCCAGATCCGAGGTAAAATCCTCAAAGTCGGGATCGCCGAAGTGAGTGAAATAGATGTTCGGCTCAAAGGATAATCCCAAAGGTGCTTGCAACCGCGCGCGAATCCCAATGACCTGCCCCGCCTTCTGGTCTTCCTGGATGATAGGATACTCACGCCCGACTGATACTCCTACTCCAATGCCGCTTGCTAGGACTGGCTGGGAAAACACAAGAAGCGCAAGAAGTATCTTTACTGGTCTTTTCATCTAACCTCCACGGGAATAACAAGCTACTGTTTTTTATCATCTTAATATTTTCTCCACCTTTGTCAAGGCGAAAATCGGAAAAAAGTCTTCCCTGTTTAAAAATATCGCTTGACAACATTTCGTAACCTATTATTTTGGGGCACTTTTATTAAACAAAATAATAGCTTTTATTAAACAAGAGGTTTTTTAGACGGCACATAATGAGATTGAGAATCGGCAGCAAAATAAAGTCACTCCGGCTGGCTTCAGAACTGACGCAGGAGGAACTGGCCAACCGGGCGCGACTGACTAAAGGGTTCATCTCTCAACTTGAAAATGACCAGACCTCGATTTCGCTTGATTCTCTGGCTGACATTCTTGATGCCCTGGGAGTTGGGCTATCGGAATTCTTCACCGATTCAGCCGAGGCTAAGGTTGTCTATCGTCCCTCGGAACGAGTGGCTATCGAGGGCAAAGGAGCCAGTAAATTCGAGCTGTTGATTCCCGGTTCAACCAATAACCTGATGGACCCGATCCTGGTCGAGCTGCTGCCGGGCGAAAGCTTGAAAAACCAGGAGCCTCATTCAGGTGAACAATTCGGCTATGTCCTCAAGGGGACAGTGACCTTGAAGATAAACAAGAAGGTGTTCAAGGTGCCACGGAAGCACTGCTTTTACTTTAAGTCGGATCGACTACATCAGATTTCAAATAACAGTGGGAGTGTGGTTTCTCTTTTGTGGATAACCTCGCCGCCCCAGTTGTAACTCATAACCTCTAACCGGACGAAGGAGGGATATACAATGAAAATCCTCGGACGGCATTTAATCGCTGAACTCTCTGACTGTGACAGCAGCAAGCTGAACAATAGGGAACAGTTGGAACAGTACCTATATGAGGCGGTGCGATTATCAGGCGCCACTATTGTCCGTTCGGTTTTTCATCAGTACAACCCTCAAGGCGTTTCGGGCGTGGTGGTTATCGCAGAATCGCATTTATCAATACATACCTGGCCGGAATACGGCTACGCAGCAGTCGATTTTTTCACCTGCGGGGAAAGCGTGGATCCCTACAAGGCATTTGACTACATCAAGCAAAAGCTGAATGCCCAGAACGCTCAGCTCAGTGAGATAAAACGCGGTATACCTTCACAAGCCGATGAAATAATCGACCATAAGCCGGTTCAAGAGCTGCTTTTAGCAGCTCCCCTTATTTCTTGACAAGGAGTATTGTCATGTCCCACTCGGTGAATTTCTCCGTAATGGATCAGCAAGCTCTGTCGAAAAGAGAGGATAGCAGTTTTCTTCGGGAGTTGCTCGACTGTCGCGACCTCCAGACGCCGCTTATGCTATTGTCTCGGTCGAAAGCAGGTCGCAACTACGAAGCGTTAAAGAAAGCCTTGCCGCGAGCGCATATTCATTATGCTGTCAAGCCCAACAATCATGCCGTGGTACTTGAAGAAGTGTTCAAGAGAAACGGAAATTTCGATGTCTGTTCGGCGGGAGAGATCGAGGCGGTGCTGAAAACCGGCATCAACCCGGCCACACTCGTTCATTCCCACCCAATCAAATCCACCCACGAATTCGACTATGCTGTCGGCAAAGGACTGCAGGTCTTTGTCGTGGATAATCCCGAAGAGATAAAGAAGCTGACCCGCTACACGGATAGGAAGCTCAAGGTCCTGGTACGTTTTCGGGTACACACCAACACCACTGCCGTCGTCAATCTTCAGTACAAATTTGGCTGCACAATAGAAGAGGTGGTGCCACTAGCACGTTTAATTGAACAAACCGGGCATGAATTTTATGGCCTTTGCTTTCACATCGGTTCGCAGTGCGTCTATAGTGAGAACTATGTCAGGGCCATCGAAGCTGCCCACCGACTGATCAACGAACTTGATCTGGCGGGCTTTGATACCTGTTTGCTGGATATCGGCGGCGGATTTCCAGTGGAATATGTCCAGCCGATTCCTGCCATTGATGAGTTTTGCCGTCCAATAACCACAGCGCTCGACAAGCATATCAGACCGGGAATTAGAGTGATCAGCGAGCCGGGTCGGTTTATCGCTGCCAGTCCGGTAACGTTAATCTGCTCCATTATAGGTAAATCATACCGAGACGGCAAAGTCTGGTACTATCTCGATGATGGTCTCTACTCAACCTTTTCGGGAATCGTCTATGACCACTGTCAGTACCCGGTGATCACTAACCGGGGAGGCGGGGAAAAACTGTCGGTGCTGGCCGGTCCCACCTGCGATTCGTTTGATGTGATGTACGATGGCCTGATGATGCCGGAACATGAGGTTGGTGACCGGATTGTCTTTATGTCGACCGGTGCTTACTGTGCGGTCTCCGGTTCGAATTTTAACGCCCTCAGGCGTCCGGAGTACAGAGTTATAGATTAAGTCAATTCGATGGGAAAAAGAATCGAAGACATGTACGTAGCCGAAGAGGGGATGCACGACCTGTGGGACGTTTGGTACAGCGAGCTGCACAACGGTCTGTCCGGTTTCACGGTGAAAGTGGAGCGTATAGTGGAGTCGACCAAGTCGGAGTTTCAACGGATCGATGTTCTGGACACCAAAGACTTCGGTAAGATGCTGGCGCTTTATGGCTCGCTGATGGTATGCGACAACGACAACAATGCTTATAACGAGATGCTTGCCCATGTTCCCCTTTTCGTTCACCCATCTCCAAAAAAGGTTCTCATAATCGGCGGCGGCGACTGTGGCACGCTGACCGAAGTTGTACGTCATCCTGAAGTAAAGTCCTGCCTAATGTGCGAGATCGACAAAATGGTGGTTGAAACCGCCAAGAAGCATTTTCTCTATCTATCCAAGGGGCTGGACGATCCTCGTGCCAAAGTTGTCTTTCAAGACGGCCAAGATTTTATCCGGGCTACCACAGATCGTTTCGACGTGATCCTGCTTGACCTTTCCGACCCCGTCGGCCCAGCTGCTGATCTGTTTCAGAAAACATTTCATCAACAGGTGTTTGAGCACCTCAACGATGACGGCATCATGGTAGCTCAATCGGAGTCGCCGTTTTACAACAGAGAAACCGTCAGCACCATATTTAGAAATCTCCGTGATATTTTCCCTATTGTGAAGATGTACACGTGTTTTATGCCGATCTATCCCTCTGGCATCTGGTCGTTTGCCTTCTGCAGTAAAAAGTATGATCCACTCACTGACTTTGATGAAAAGCGGTATGCACTGCTGCATTTGACCACCCGCTACTACAACGCCGAGACGCACAGTGGTTCATTTATGCTGCCGCAGTTTATTAAGAAACTGCTTGAGTAGGTTTATAACCCAAAAGAAAGGCTTAAACAGAGACGAGCCAAAATGAACAAATTAAAGAAAAATATTATTGTCGATGTGCTCTCATACCTTGGGTTTGTGTTGTTACTTGGAACAGGTCTGATACTTGAGTACATCGTTCCGCATGGGAGTGGCCGTGTTGCTGGTCGCGGGACAGGTCCTGCATCTGGAGAGAAACTGATCACGACCTTGTGGGGAATGACCAGAGTGCAGTGGGGAGAGGTTCATTTCTGGATAGCCGTGGGAATGTTGGTAGTCCTGGCTTTTCATCTCATTCTTCATTGGAAGTGGATTACCTGTGTATTGGGGAGAAAAGTGAAGCCCCCCGAGACAAGCGGAGGACGGGCTTTCTTAGGGCTGGCGGGTATGCTTGGGATTCTTGTATTGGTGCTATTACCTTTTCTTACACCCACTGAGCAGACTCCTCGTCTTCAGATGCTGCAGAAAACGGAAACTCGCAAATCCGTTGATACTTCAGGCGTCTCGGGGAATAAATCCAACGGCTCGGAAATGGAACATGAGAGTCATGACAGCTCTATTCGTGGAACCATGACTCTTATGGAGATCCAGGATAAGACAGGTGTGCCGTACGAACACATCCTCGCAAAGCTTGGCCTGCCAAAGGGTATACCTCCCAATGAGAGGTTGGGTAGGCTCAGAAATACGTATGGATTCTCAATTGATGATGTGCGCAAAATAGTCAAAGCGTACAAACAGTGACTGGGGTAAGGTGTACGATGTACTGATTGTCAGTTTGGTCTGGAGTCCACCTCATGGGGTAGGGTTTAGGGGACGGTTCGGGTTTATAGTTACTCACTTCACCGCAAGCGGTGGGGCACCTAGAACCATTTGATGAGCAATTGACAACCACGTATAGTGAAAAACATGAAGCCACGGCTAATCATTCAAAACTGCGAGGTGGAAACAGCCGGCACTATCGTTGAGTACTTGAATGAGAGGCAACTTGTTTATAGAGTCGTTCGCTCGTACAAGGCTCAGGAATTTCCCAGCATTGAACCCACAGAAGCCGTCATCTCTCTGGGCTGCCTCTGTTCTGTCATGAACTTTTTATGATCATCATTTCCTTTATGGAACAGTGATGTTTCTGAAATAATACAACGGGTAAGCTTCAAGCTGCTGAATAACTTTTCTCAACTCTGGGGTTTATAAGTGAAACTTGCTATAACCTTTGGCGGTATCTGTCGGAAGCGTATACTTGCGCGCGAGAACAAAACTGTTATATTAATTGTTATGTAAGCAGATAGCTCTAAGGTATGAGTATGTTGATTACAATTTGCAAATCGAAAATACACCGGGTGACGATTACCGACGTCAACATCAATTATGTCGGTTCGATCACAATCGATAGCGAGTTGATGCGTTTGGCTGATCTGCTACCATACGAGAAGGTGCAAGTTGCCAACGTCACTAATGGCCAACGTTTCGAGACATATGTTATTGAAGGCCAAGCGGGAACCGGCGTGATAGAGTTGAACGGGGCCGCCGCACGCAAGGGATCAGTGGGGGACCTTGTCATTATCCTGGCTTACGGTCAAATAGAAAAGAAGGAAGCCGCACAGTTCAAGCCTGCCATTGTTCATGTCGACAAGGACAATAAACCGATAAAAGCGTGACTTCCCCCGTTCAATGGGAGACAAGACATTAACTCAGGAAAAATCAAATGTCTGACAACAGGGCGGCAATAATTCTGGCTGCAGGCATTGGGAAGCGAATGAAGTCCGATATTCCCAAGGTCCTGCATCGCATCCACAATCGGCCGCTAATCACCATCCTTATGGATACTTTGCTCACGCTCAATTTTGGCAGGCTGGTAGTGGTGATCGGTCACAGGGGAGAAATGGTCAGAGATGAGCTCTCCGGTTCTGTGACATCATCGGTTTCACCGATTTCGTTCGTATGGCAAAGAGAGCAGCTTGGTACGGCTCATGCAGTTCAGATGACGCGCGATATTCTTGGTGATTTCAGAGGAAGTACTTTCGTGACTTTGGGGGATGTTCCCTTCCTGTCCGCCGCATCCATTGGACGGCTTTTTGCTGTGCACAAAGAAACCGGGGCTTCGGCAACCTGCCTTTCCGCTGTTGTGGACGATCCCCAGGGATATGGTCGGATTATCCGTGATGACAACAGCGATATTCTGAGAGCTATTGTGGAGGACAAAGATGCCTCCGAGGAGGAGTTAAGGATTCGAGAGATCAATACCGGCACCTTTTGCTTTGAAAATTACGAGTTGTTCACAGCTCTTGAAAAGGTTGACAATAAAAACGCCTCGGGCGAGTATTATTTGACGGACACTATTAAGATTATGCGCGACTGCGGCTTACGCGTGTCGGTTGTTGCCGCTGACAATCCTGATGAAGTACTTGGAGTCAACTCGATTGAGCAGTTGGATGCCTTAGCCAGGAAATTCCCTCACCCTGCCAAGTAGGGAGAATTTTTTTGCATCTAATTTGAAGGGTAAGACGTTATAAATACACAGAAACGAGTTAATTCTACCGATAAAAAGAGGTGGTGGAATTTTTTTGTTGACCTTGCTTGCGATTTGGAATATATTTAAAGGTGAAGTTCGAGCGGTATAAAAAAGGTAGTATGAAAGGCATCCTGGCTTCAATTTTAGTGATAGTACTGGGTGTAACAGCTTCGGCTCAACTGTCCGATGAAGCCAAGCTTGATGCGCTGACGCACTCAAACACCTTAGGTGTCAGTCCGGCCTCCAGTCCTTTCTCGCTTGTCGATCTGTCTCGTATACGGTGGTCACACAGCTATTCTTTATCATTCTTTTCAGGTGGTAACTATTCAGGAGCCGTTGGCTTACTTAACTCGACCATGTTTTACGAGCTGTCTCCCAAACTTTCTCTGGCATTAAACCTGGGGATTGCTCATAATGCCGGCACTCTCTGGGGTAATGGAAATTCCAGGGCCTCGTTTTGGCCTGGTTTTTTGCTGGATTACCACCCTTCCAAGAACTTCAGTATAGGCCTCAATGTCCAGTGGCATGAAGGCAGCTATTACCCACTTATGTACAGGAGTCAACTCTGGCCTCGCTACTTGAGTCCATAATAGATGGGAGAGATTGACTGAACGTCACGTTTTTCCTATCCCCTCGTCCAGTTCCTTGTATGCTCAACTTCCATAAAGTCAGCAGATTAATGGGATTAGACTTGTTTGCATCACGCGTATGAAACGATCCAAGATTATTAAGTATGTTGAGGTAGGCGCCAGTGCAGCTCTCGTGGTTGGGATGTTGTATTGGTTTTTGTCCGTGGGGCGGGTTGTCGGTGGTATCTCCCAAGTGATGGATATGCCAACGCAAGTTGTCAAACTTCAAATAGTTGACGGCAGCGGTGTTGATGGTCTTGCCCGGCAGGTAACCAAGGACTTGACAAGCTACGCTGATCCCGATCTGGAAATTAAGGTCATCGAAGTGGTCGATTTCGACCGCCGTAAGTTGTCGAAGTCGTTTGTTATATCGCGCGAGCGGGACAAGACGGCGGCTCGTATGCTGGCCCAAAAGATTAACCTCGATCCCTCCGAGGTGGTATTCAAACCACTGGAACATAATGTCCGGCAAGTTTCCGCCACCTTGGTTTTGGGAGAGGACTACCAGACCGTTAAGTCGCTGAGAAACATTGTAAAGGAGATTTAAGGACAGGTCTTGGGGAAGTTATCGCCGCTTGCTCTTGCTCGAATCGCCGGACGTCTGGCTCTATCCAAGAAAGGCTTTGATGTAAAGATTCTCAAAGTGAAAGGGATTTCATCGGTATGCGATTACTTTGTCATAGCCTCGGGGAAGGCTGATATCCATGTCCGGGCGATTGCTGAGGAGATCGATGAAGGGCTTTTGAAGGAAGGTTGCAAGCCTCATCATCGCGAAGGAGAAAGAGAAGGGAACTGGGTTTTGTTAGACTATATTGATGTGGTTGTCCATGTCTTTTATGAACCCACGAGGCGGTTTTACGCCTTGGAAAAGTTGTGGGGGGATGCCTCTATTGAGGAGTTGGCGGACGATTAGGTATTGAAGATTAACTTTGAAGGTGGTTATCATTATTATTAATAGTGGGTGGGAGAGAGTATGGTAATGGAATTAGTTGAACTTAAGTCAAAAACTATTGCGGATCTTCTCAAAATATCAGAGGAGCTTGATATTCCTGGCGTTTCCGGGTTGAGAAAGTCGGAGCTGATATACAAGATCATGGAAGCCCAGTCCTCTACCAACGGGACGATTCTGGCTGAAGGTGTATTGGAGACACTTGACGAAGGGTATGGTTTCCTTCGCTCGCCTGATTATAACTATCTGCCTGGGCAGGATGACATCTATGTCTCGCCGTCTCAGATTAAGCGTTTCGATCTGCGCACCGGCGACATCGTCTCCGGGCAGGTACGCCCGCCAAAGGATAATGAGCGGTATTTTGCGCTGCTAAAGATTGAGTCAGTGAACTTTGATGATCCAGAATCAGCCAAGCACAAGATTCTATTTGACAATTTAACTCCCCTGTATCCCAATGAACCTTTCCATCTGGAGCTTAATCCGGAAGAAGTGACCACCAGGATCATAGATTTGATGTGCCCCATTGGTAAAGGTCAGCGAGCCCTCATAACCTCCCCGCCCAAAGCTGGCAAGACGATGATCCTGCAGAAAGTCGCACAGTCAATTACGGCTAATCACCCTGATGTCAAAGTGATTGTGCTATTGATTGACGAACGTCCGGAAGAGGTGACGGATATGAAGCGCTCGGTACGAGCGGAAGTTGTATCATCGACCTTTGATGAGCCGGCTGAACGCCATGTGCAGGTGGCACGCATGGTGCTGGAAAAAGCCAAGCGCCTAACTGAATTTGGGCATGATGTTGTTATTCTTTTAGACTCAGTCACCCGTTTGGCCCGGGCTCACAATGCAGTTGTACCGCATTCAGGTAAGATTCTTTCCGGTGGCGTTGATTCCAACGCTTTGCACAAACCGAAACGATTTTTTGGCGCCGCCCGAAATATTGAAGAAGGCGGGTCGCTCACCATTATTGCGACCGCTCTCATTGAGACCGGCTCACGCATGGACGAGGTGATTTTTGAGGAGTTCAAGGGAACTGGTAACATGGAAATGGTGCTGGACCGTCGCCTCTCCGATCGCAGGATTTTCCCCGCCATGGACATTAACCGGTCATCAACGAGAAAAGAAGAGTTGCTCATGGATGATGACACGCTCAATAAGATCTGGATTTTACGCAAGTTCCTGGCCGAGATGAACCCGATTGAGGCAATGGAGTTTTTGCTTGATCGTCTTAAAAAGACTAATACCAACACAAGATTCCTGGCGTCCATGAAGGATTAAAAGAAATAGCAGGACCCCGGCGATCTTGTTTTAACGAGTGAAAGTGGGTGATAGAAGTAATCAATTAAATTTTCAAGAACCAGTTTTTCAATCAGTTCCTTGTTTAATGATGTTTTTGTCAGAGGGTTTAAAATTGCTTTTTTGCTTTTCCCTCCCGAAGAAACGTTATTGGACAAGGAGAAGTAACAAGTGAAGAGGTTAAGATGCAAGGTAGTAAACTCTACGTAGGAAATCTTAGTTATTCAGTAACTAGTGAGCAGTTGGAAGAACTGTTTTCCAATCATGGTGAAGTCAGGCAAGTCAACATAATCGAGGGCAAAGGCTTTGGGTTTGTTGAAATGTCAAGTGCGGGGGAAGCTGAAAAAGCGAAAGAGGCCTTGGATGGTGCCGATTTCGAAGGCCGTACTTTGAAAGTGGACGAAGCTCGCCCGCCAAGAAATAAACAAAAAAGAGATTACCGGAGATACTAGAATAGCCAAAAGATGATCTGAAGCGCTCAGGGTGAACCCTGGTAGCGGTCCTGGTGGTTGTAATTAAACTACCGGGGTAGAGAAAATCTGTCCATAACAGGTGAAACCGGCAGCGTAGCTGTCTGTCTCCCAGAATAGAATGACTGTCCGGTCGAGACAAGCTCACTCAAAGCAGTGAGGAGCCTCGTATCCCGGCCGACGGCCTGACAACGGGTAGTAGCCTCAGCATCCCCTCAGAGGAATGGGCAGGGGTGTATGCGTCTTGTTCGACCAGATTGACGGGGTAGCAGTGACGGGCCACCATTGAAGAGGGAGGTGATCAAAGAGGTTAGCTCCCTTTAATAGTATGAGTGTCGGATGTCAGTTGGCTTAGGTAATTCTCGGAGAGACCTGCCAGAAAGTTGGTAGGAGTCGGAGACTACTTCCCTACGATTAGTAATATCACAATTAGAAAATGATATAAAACCTCCCTCCCCGGTTGAATAAATTGGTCTTTGGCATTGGCTGCTTAACATATAGCGAACTTCCGGTGTTGCCTCAACCAAAACCGTTTGACATTTTTCATAACAGTTTCCACATTTACACAAAATAAAAGCAGCATATTGCAGTCATGATGAGCTGAGTCGAAGCATGATGTTGTCTAGGAGGCTGTTGAAAAAGGCCAGGGATGTCATAGCAATAACGGGGGCTTCAGTTTTTCAACACTCTGCTAACGCTGCGTAGGTGGTTTTCAAGGGCCCCGTGAGCATTTGAACTATGGCTAACGAAGAAGAAAAGCTTGAACTGACCGAACCCGGTTCTATACCTTTTTTAGACCACCTTGAGGAACTTCGGAGGCGGCTGCTCAAGGCAATTGTGGCGGTAGTCGTGATGTCGCTGGTGGCCTTTTATTTTTCGGATTACCTTCTCAAGTTTATTATTGCCCCCTTGGGCGGTATTAAGCTTCACGTTACCCAGGTCACCGGCTCGTTTTACGCCTACCTGAAAGTCTCGTTGATTGGAGGCATCGTGGCTGCCGCGCCTATCGTGTTTTATCAATTATGGGCTTTTGTTGCTCCCGGATTGTATCACAAGGAGAAAGCAACGATACTTCCTCTGGTATTCATTTCATCAATTCTCTTTGTGGTCGGAGCAGGATTCTGCTACCTCGTGGTACTTCCGTTCTCGCTTAAGTTCCTCATTGGTTTTGCTGGTGATCTGTTAAGCCCGATCATAACTGTGGGCAGTTACCTGACCTTTTCCGGGATGATGATGTTGGCTTTCGGGTTGGCTTTTGAGCTGCCGATGGTGGCCTATTTTCTGGGGAGGGTTGGCATTGTCTCCTCGCGCTTTCTAGCCAAAGGAAGGCCCTATGCTATAATACTGATCCTTATCTTAGCAGCTATTCTTACTCCCCCTGATATCGCCACCCAACTCATGCTGGCCGGCCCGGTGTATCTGCTCTATGAGGTTTCGATTATTCTGGTCAGGTTAACCGGGAAACGGGAGAAGTAGCTGACCAATCTTTGTGTACTGGCTTTACTTGGCATCCCGTGAACTCCCGTGAGTGTTGACAAGCCGGTCGTTTGGCGATACATTAATGGTTAACAGGCTTATACCAGCGGGCGTAATTCAGTGGTAGAATGCAAGCTTCCCAAGCTTGACGTCGTGGGTTCGACCCCCATCGCCCGCTTTTTTTGATGGAATGAACGTGAAGATAGTCGATGTAGACCCGGCGTCACCACTGTTTGGGTGTATCCGCCCCGGCTACAAAGTGGTAGCCATTAACGGCAAGCGCGTGCTCGACTCAATTGATTTTCGCTATCGAATTGCCGATGAGTCGGTGACGATCAGGTTTGCCGACCACAGCGGCAGGGAACTGGAATTCCAGCTTGATATGCCTGACTCTGGTGGCCTCGGCTTAACACTGGATGACGATGCAATTAAACGATGCCGCTGTGATTGCATCTTTTGCTTTGTTCTGCAGCAGCCGAAAGGGCTGCGGCGGAGCTTGTATGTCAAGGATGAAGACTACCGTCTCTCTTTCACTCACGGTAATTTCATTACTCTTTCCAACGTTACCAAGCAAGATATGACCAGAATCATCCGGCAGCGGCTTTCGCCTCTGTACGTCTCCGTGCACACGACCGACGACGGCCTGCGCCTTAGCATGCTTCGCAACCAAAAGCTGACACCGATCCTGTCCCACTTGAGATACCTGAGTCGGAATGGAATTACTCTTCATACCCAGATAGTGCTCTGCCCTGGCATCAACGATGGGCCACAGTTAGAGAAGACCATCAATGACCTGGCGCAGCTTTACCCGGGGGTTGAAACTCTGGCGGTGGTGCCGGTCGGTCTGACCAGGTATCGTGAGCATCTTCCCGATCTTCGTACTTATACGACTGAAGAAGCTGCGGCGGTTGTTGACTATATCGAAATGCGTCAGAGGGAACTGCTGGAATTACTTGGGACCAGGTTCATCTGGGCGGCTGATGAGTTTTATGTTTTAGCGGGAAGGAGTTTCCCCAGACGGACCTCATACGAGCAGATGGCGCAGTTTGAAAATGGGGTCGGTATGGCTCGTGAGTTCATAACAACCTTCAACCGCTGCCGCATGTCGCTTAGAAACATGCGGTCTGACAGACGGACGTTGTTTCTGACAGGCTCTTCAGCCTACCCTTTCTTGAGTAGACAGATCGCTCCCTTTATACGGGATGAGCTCAAATTGAACCTCTCCGTGCATCCTGTTCGCAACTTGTTCTGGGGGGAAACAGTTACCGTGTCGGGTCTGTTGACGGGGAAAGACCTACTAGAACAAGCCTGCGACAAAGCCGGTAAATATGATGCTTTGGTGTTGCCGCCGAACTGCCTGAATAGAGACAATCTGTTTCTGGATGACATGTCCTTACAACAGCTTCAAAGCTCTCTGGACAAACCGGTCGTTGTCGGTCGGTACAACCTGGCCGAGACCATCAGAGAAGTCTTCGCATGACAATCCCGACCGTTGCCATTATTGGGCGTCCCAATGTTGGGAAGTCTTCGCTGTTTAATCGGTTTCTGCAGAAGCGGGTGGCTGTTGTGGATAAGCAGTCGGGTATTACCCGCGACCGCAATTACGCTGTATGTGAGTGGGGCACAGCGAGTTTTCGGCTGATCGATACTGGGGGGATGGTTCCTCAAACGGAAGACCTGATGGAAAAGTTGATTTATGACCAGACCGAATTTGCAATAAACGAATCGGACCTGGTGCTTTTTCTTGTGGACACCCTGGTCGGCCCTGATCCGGCTGACCGGAGGATTGCCCGGCGGCTGCACCAATCCGGCAAGAATTGTATCCTCGTAGCCAACAAGGTCGACAACGACCGACTTGGAAGCGAGATATTTGAATTTCTCGCTCTTGGGCTTGGTGATCCCGTTCCGGTCTCGGCGAAAGTCGGACGTGGAATTGGGGAACTTTTAGATATTGTCGCCGCCAAGCTTCCCAAGGATAAACAGATGGGCGAGATAAGGGAAGACGTTATCAAAGTAGCTCTGGTGGGGCGGCCAAATGTCGGCAAGTCTTCCTTCATTAATCAACTGATTGGCCAGCCGCGGTTCCTTGTCACTCCGATTGCCGGCACTACTCGGGACGCTGTCGACACACCGTTGGAGCTCAATGGTCAGAACTATATCTTGATTGACACCGCCGGCCTGAGACGAAAGTACAAGATCCGCGAGAATGTCGAGTTTTACACCACGTTGCGTGCCGTGAGAGCGATTGAGAATTGCGATGTTGCGGTGGTTCTTGTTGATGCCTCGGCCGGTCTTACGGCACAGGACCAAAGGATCCTGGAGGAGGTTGTCACAAACCGTCGAGCTACGGTTCTGGCCGTAAACAAATGGGATCTCATTGAAAAAAACTCGACAACCGCAGCTCAATATACCAAGGCCGTCAACGCTATCCTGGCCAAATATGCCTACCTGCCGGTGATCTATGTTTCGGCGCTCACGGGACAGCGAGTTGCCAAGGTGATGTCGCTGGTCGAGAAAGTTTACGCTGAGACGAACAAGAGAATTCCCACAGCCCAGCTCAACGAGTTCCTCCAAAGGGTGATAAGCAAACGGCACCCTCCTGCCAAGCAAGGTAAATACATTAAGTTCAACTATATCGCTCAGACTGAGGTGGCGCCGCCGACTTTTGTCTTTTTTACCAATCACCCCAAACTGGTTGATAAGTCTTATATCGGATTTCTCAGCAATCAAATTCGGCAAGAGTTTGGTTTTGAGGGCGTTCCCTTCCGCCTTAAGTTCCGAAGGAAATAGTCAGTTTCTTTGCCACCTGACCGGCTTTAAGCTCAATAGCTTTTTGTCTTCTGTCGATATACCTCATATATGCCGGCCCATGTTGAAATTGATGATCGGCTGAACGAGCTGGAGACCAAGCTTGAGGTCACCAAAGCGCAACTGCGTGACCTGGCCACTATGGGGGCAGTCATTACTTCCATTCATGAAATCAATGCTGTCCTTTCAGTGGTAATGGACATGGCCATCAGGCTTGCCGACGGCGAAGTCGGTTTAATCATGCTCGAAGATGACCACGAGCTGAAGGTGAAAATAAGCTGGGGGGTGAGCGAGGATTTCGCACGGTCGCTGATCTACCGGGACGGAATGGATCTACCCGACTACTGCTTCAAAATTCGCCAGACTGTTATTCTTAATGAGTTGGGGATTAAGGATCAAAATGGAATCTCTATAGAATCAGTTATCTGTCTTCCCATTCAAACCTCCGACGCTTGCCTTGGCGTAATGATAATTATCAACAAAGCGGCAGGGGGGAACTACAGCGAAGAAGATAAAGAAGTCCTTGAGATGCTGCTCAACTTTGTCGCTGTCGCTATTGACAACTCCAGACTGATGAAAGACAAGCTGAAACAGCAGAAGATAGAGCAGGAGATGTCCATCGCCCGCCAGATTCAGGAAACGATTCTCCCCCAGGATATCGACAACATTCCCGGAGTCGAGATTGGGGCTGTCTCCTTTCCCGCCAGAGAGGTGGGAGGGGATTTCTACGACGTCGTCAAGCTCGATGAGACCACACTCATTGTCGTGATCGGAGATGTATCCAGCAAGGGTGTGCCGGCAGCCTTGGTGATGTCGGCTGCCGCCGGTATTATCAGGTCTCTCTTATCATGGCATCCAGAGGTTAGCGTTTCAGAGTTGGCTGGAAGGTTGAACAGTTTGTTGAGCAGAGAAATAATCAAGGACCGGGAGATGTTCATCACCCTCTTTCTCAGTAAATTCGACCTCAAAGGCCACTTTTTGACCTACTGCAATGCCGGCCACTTGCCGGGTCTCTTCTGGGAAAACGAGCGGGGAGGAATATGTGAGCTATGCGAGGGCGGCCCGATTGTCGGCCAGTTCAACGATGTCCAATTCGAACAAGGGAAAAGGTCTCTGACCAGCGGTGATCGTCTGTTTCTGTTTACGGATGGGTTGACTGAAGCCGCTGACGCTGGCCACAACTTGTTTGGTCGGGAACAAGTGGAGCAGGTCTTTACGGCTCAGATAGACCTGGCTCCCAAAGAGTTCTGTCTGAAAGTCAAACAATTTGTCGATCGCTTTGCGGAAGGATCCTCAGAAGATACGCATGATGATTTTACCATTCTCCAGGTGAAGGTGAAGTGATCATGCCCGCATACGAATTTACTTATCCTTCAGTGGCTACATCGGAAGAGAAGATGCTCGACGATGTAAAGATGGTTTTGCAGGAGAATGGGGTAGACGAATATCTGCAGGACAGTTTCATGCTGGTAGTCTCCGAAGCGTTCACTAATGCCCTTGTGCACGGCAACGAACAAAATCCCCAGAAAACGATTAAGCTGGTACTCAATGTAAACAAAGAGGTTCTAAGTGCCGATATAGTTGACAGAGGCCGCGGCGGACTGGGCAAAGTGAAACATAGGCATCCTCCGACCATGTTCTCAGAAGGAGGGCGCGGGGTGGATCTCATGAGGTACTTTGCAAGTACTGTGAGATTCACTGAAACACAATACGGAGGCTTGAAAGTCTCCATTTGCTTTGACTTGACAAAGAAAAACAAAGAGGAACGTTTGACATAGTTGACGGTGGAGGAAAAAAAATGGAAATCACTCTCAGAGAAGGG
>Ga0315551_10000310_pt1 | contig 38673 bp, 31 predicted proteins | sample SalMarSW160290MG_FD_203678 | JGI IMG/M metagenome (GOLD analysis project Ga0315551, IMG submission 203678) | Salt marsh sediment microbial communities from the Plum Island Ecosystem LTER, Massachusetts, United States - Salt Marsh Sediment SW1602-90 ...
CCACAGGAACATCTCCCCTGTTCAGGGATTTTTCAGCTTGCTCCAGAGCTTTGAGCATGAAAAATTCATCGTTCATTTCTGATTTCAAATATTGATTTTACCTCTGTATGATAAGATTTACAACCTTCCTCCACCTGACGATGGATGCCCATTTTCGTGATGAGTGAAGATATTTCAATCTAAGCGGATAGTCCGTGAATAGAAACTGACTTTATATCGTATTATATCTGTGTTATCATAACCATAAATCAAATTAATCAGGATACATTATTTTCTTCCGTAATAACGGAAAATTCGAAAAAAGATTTTCCATCACGGAAACGAAAATAATCACAATTAACTTAAGGAGGTATCCATGAGAAACGATCTCCCTTCCCTGGAAATCAAATTGCCCAAAATCCAGGGAAACGTCATCAAAATCGTCATCGCTGCAGTCATCCTTCTCATTCTCCTTTTCGGTTCAATTTATCAGATCAGCCCCGAGCAGATAGGTGTGATTCTTCGTTTTGGTAAATTCGTACGCACCACAAACCCTGGTCTCCATTTCAAGCTCCCCTTGGGGATTGAAAAACTGACTAAAGTTCCAGTCCAAAGACAGCTGAAGATGGAGTTTGGATTCCGCACCACCAGGCCAGGAGTCAGAACAGAATACGCGATAACACCCGATGCCGTGAAAGAAGCGGTAATGCTAACAGGGGATTTGAACGTGGTGGTGGTGGAATGGATTGTTCAGTACAAAATCAAAAACCCATATAACTATCTGTTCAAGATCAGAGACGCTAGCAGCACTTTCCGTTACATGAATGAAGCGGTGGTTAGAAAAATTGTAGGTGATAATACTGTTGATGAAGTTATCACCATCGGCAGAGCTAGGATTGCCAATCAAGCCAAAGGAGAACTTCAGGAACTGTGTGATCTCTATGAAATCGGCATCGAAGTCAATCAGCTCGTCTTCCAAGATGTCAACCCTCCTGACCCTGTCAAACCTTCCTTCAATGAAGTCAACGAGGCGCTTCAAGAAAAAGAAAGAAAAATTAACGAAGCCTGGTCAGAATACAACCAGATAATTCCTAAGGCCAAGGGAGAAGCGAACCAGACGATAAGAGCAGCCGAAGGATACGCTGCTGAGCGAACAAACCGAGCCGAAGGAGATGCTAGCCGCTTCAAAGCCATCTACAAAGAATATGTCCGGGCGCCTTTAGTTACCCGGAAACGTCTTTACCTGGAAGCCATCAACAACATCCTGCCCAAGATCAACAAAAAGATTATTTTTGACGAAAAGCAGAAAAACATCTTGCCCCTTCTGAACTTGGGTGAGGAGGTGAAAAAATGACCAGAACAGTGAGAAACGCCATCATCGCCGGCGTGGTTCTAGTGGCCTTCATCATCCTTATCGATGCTCTATACGTTGTTTACGAGACAAATCAGGTAATCATCACTCAATTCGGAGAGCCCAAAGGTGAGGCCATCATCAAGCCTGGAATGCATATAAAGGTTCCCTTCATCCAAAAAGCCAATTTCTTTGAAAAACGATGGCTGGAATGGGACGGAGATATCAATCAGATTCCCACCAAAGACAAAAAGTACATTTGGGTTGACACCTACGCCCGCTGGCGAATCAGCAATCCCCTCCTCTTCTTCCAGAGATTAAGAGACGAAAGAGGTGCTCAATCCCGACTCGATGACATCGTCGACGGAGAGACCAGAAACGCTGTAGCCAATTTCGACCTCATCGAGATCGTCCGATCCTCAAACCGTGAATTCGAAGTCACAGAAGAATTGGCTGATATCCTCGATCTTTTATCTGCTATTCCTAAAATCGAAATAGGGAGAGAAAAAATCGCCCAGATCATTCTGGAGAAGGCTTCAGAGATCACCGCTGAATTCGGAGTCGAGCTCAAAGACGTGAGGATAAAAAGAGTTAACTATGTGGAAGAGGTTCAGAGGAAAGTGTTCGACCGGATGATCGCGGAAAGACAACGCATTGCTTCCAAGTACCGCTCAGAAGGAGACGGAAGAAGTGCAGAAATCAGCGGGGAAAAAGAACTAGAGCTGAAAAAAATCCAATCAGAAGCCTACAAAACTGCCCAGGAAATCAAGGGGGAAGCAGATAGCAAAGCCACAAGGATTTATGCCTTGGCTTATAATTTAGACCCTGAATTCTACCAGTTCATGAAAACCCTGGAGACCTACCAAGCCAGCCTGGACAAACAGACCTGGTTTCTTCTCTCCACAGAAACCGAATTCCTGAAATACCTGAAAAGCTCTGTGAAAAGATAATCCCTGATCTTAGTTAGCTAGGGAGAAGCTGTTTCAATCTTTGCATTGAGATATTGCTGCCGGTGAGGATGAGGGCAACTTTCTTGCCCTTAAGCCTCTGCTTAATCTTCAGAGCTGCAGCAAGGGGTGAAGCACCAGCTTCTTCGGCCATATTTCTTATGTGTTCCATGACAAGAAGGATAGCCTGTGCCATTTCTTCCTCCGAGACGAGTATAAAATCGGTCAAGAAGTCCCAGAGTATTTCTTGAGTCAGCTGGTAACCAATCTGAGTGGCCAATCCCTCAGCAACGGTCTCCATCTTATCCTTGACGATCTTCTTGTTCTTCCAGGAAAGACAGGCTGCGGGGGCCTTTTCTGCCTGGACACCGATCACTTCACACTTTGGATTGATGGCCTCTTTGACAATACAGCATCCGGAAGCACCACTTCCGCCTCCAATAGGAACGATGATCATCTCCAGGGAGGGGAGTTCCTCAAAAATTTCTAAGGTATAGGTAGCTACCCCGGCAATCAGATAAGGCTCGTTCGCGGGATGGATAAACCGGGCCCTCCTCTCCCCTGCCAGCTTCTCAGCATAGTCCTTGGCTTCATCAAAGATGCGTCCAAAGAAAACGATATTCGCTCCCAGGCTTCTTATGGCCTTGACCTTTGTGGGATTGGCTTTTTCAGGCATGACAATGGTCACAGGAACGCCAAAAAGGCTGGATGCATAGGCGATGGAGAGGGCATGATTGCCTGTGGAGGCGGTGATCACTCCTTTTTCTCTCTGTTCCCGGGTCAGATGGGAAATGAGGTTTATCCCTCCCCTGATTTTAAAGGCTCTCACAGGCAGAAAGTTTTCATGCTTGATATAAATCTTGGCATCCAGAAGTTGGTTTAACTGGGGGTAGGAATAGAGTGGGGTTCGAGGAAGATATTCTTTTATGATACTTCTGGCTTCTAAAACATCGTTAAACGTCGGTCTTGCCATCTTCATGATGAAACCTCTTTGACTGATTTATCTTGACCTTCAAAGGGCAATAAAAGCTCTGAGAAGTTTAAATCTCTGAACATAATCTTCAGTCTTAAACCAAGTCTTTGGCGAGGATGGAGAGGAACCGGCGCTGTCACTGATTATATCCCTCATCATTAGCTATCACGGAAATGGAAATGCATTCCCTCTTGCAGGAATCGACCGAAATGATGCTTGTTAGGAAAAAGAGCGGGAGTGCCACCCGTGTGAAAAAAAACGATTTTTTCTTCCTTCCTGAAATAATCCCTATGAATAAGGTCTATAAGGCCAACCATGGCCTTCCCTGTATAGACAGGATCCAGAAAAATGCCTTCTTTCTGTGCCACCAGACGGATTGTCTCTGAGACCTCTTTATTGACAATCCCATAACCCTCTTGGATGTATTCATCCAAAACAGCGATGTCTTCTTCGTCCATAGAGAGATCCAGATCCAAAGCTTTTGTTGTATCTTGGGCAATGGTCAAGACATCTTTCTGGAAAATGTCTTTTTGTTCCGAAACACTGATTCCTACCACTTTAGTCTTATCTGAGAGGGCCTTGGCTCCCACCGCAAGACCGGCCTGCGTGCCCCCTGAACCTGTGGCATGGACCAGGTAATCAAAATCTAAACCCAGCATATCTTCCTGTTCCATCATCTCTGCGAAAGCATTGACGTAGCTTATGGCCCCGAGAGGCTTGTCCATAGAGCCTCCTACCATCGATCCTCCGATAGGAGCGACATAGGGAGTATAGCCCCATTCTCTGATTTCATTCACCGTTCCCGCGATGATTTCTTGAACGTATTCCTCCGAGACAACTTTCCCTTTTTCTGCTTCCCTGATCTGTATCTCAGCGTCGAGGATAAAATCCAGGAGAAGATTGCCGTCTTTTTCCTCAGGGAGGTCATATGTTTTAAAAAGGATGAGAAGAGGCTTGATCCCGAATTTTCTGGCCGCGGCTGCGGTCTGTAGGCACCAGTTCGACTGGACACTCGCCCAGGTGATGATGACATCGGATTTTTTATCCAGGGCATCCTGGATGATGAATTCCAGTTTGCGGCTCTTGTTTCCGCCAAAGGCAAGTCCGGTCAGATCATCGCGTTTGACGAATATTTCCGGTCCTCCAAGCTCTCTGGACAGATTTTCCATTTTCTGAAGAGGTGTGGGAAGGTGAATCAAATTTTTCTTGGGAAACTTCTCTATTCTTTTTTTTATCTCAAGGAGGGAAAACATACTCATTCTTACCTCCACAGAGAAAATTTTATAACAGAAAAACAAGGATAAATCAAAAAAAGAACTATCCCAGATAGCATTTCCTTGATTATTTTAATGACAGTCGGGCAAGCTGAATCATCAGCCCACGAATTTTCCCCAGCAAGGATGGATAGGAATCGATGCCTTTATTAGCTATCACGGAAATGGAAGTGCTACCGTAGTTCCATTAGATTAGAAATTTTCCCAGGCTTTTTTGAACTCTTCAAACTTTCCCAGCGTCCAGGAGCGGATGGAATCCCCATAGAAGTAGAAAATAGGGATGGCAATCAGAATAAAGAGTGTGGAGCTTATCAAACCGCCCACAGCAGAAAGCGCCAGGGAGGACCAGATCTGTTTCTTTCCTACCTCAAGTTGGATCAGAACCAAAGGGAGCATCCCCAAGACTGTCGTGCTTGTGGTCAGAAAAATGGGACGAACCCTCTCTCTCGCTCCTTTCAATACCGCTTCCATGAGCACATGGCCTTGCTTTCGTTTCAAATTGATATGGTCAACAAGCAGGATAGAATTATTGACCACAATTCCTCCAAGAAGGATTACTCCGATGTAGGCTGATGAATCAAAGGGAAAATCGGCTATGACAAATGCCACAAACACTCCGATAAGAGCCAGAGGAACAGCCAGAATGATGAAAAAAGGCTGGATAAAAGATTCATAGAGTGAGGCGAGTATCATGAAGATGACGATCAATGAAAAAATGATGGCAAATTTGATCTGGCCTCTTTCCTCCTCTGTCATTTTCCACTCTTCCTCCATGGTGGCAGAAAATCCGGGTGGAAGCTGCAATTTGGAAAAAACGGTTTTTTTATAATTATCAGCAGCCCTGGGCGGCCCCCTGAACTCCCACATCACCGTCTGCTGGAATTGCTGGTCTTCTCTGTCAATGGATCCAGCAATGGGCCTTTCTTCAAGCCTTGTTATCTCCCCCAGTCTTAAATACTCCCCTCCTGTTGTGCGGATCATGGCATCCTGGAGATTCTTCAGGTCAAAACGCTCGGCCTCCGGGAATTTTAATGAAAGCTCAATCTCCTTTCCGCCAATTATAGCCCTCATCGGAACATAGACTCTTCCTTGAAGAAGGGACTGGATATGAAAATACAGGTAATTGGGATCGATATCATAATTGCGAAGGATCTGTTTATCGATCTTCAAAACATACTCGAAGGAATCCAGCCTCCACCAGCCGTAGCGGCTGGAGACAGTTTTGACTTCTTTGATGCGGGGATTCCTCTTCAGTGTTCTTTCCAGCTGGGAGGTGATTTCTTTGAGTTTTTTTAAGTTATACCCATAAAATTTGATTCTCGAATCATAGTAGGTGCCGCCGCCAAAGCTGGAATAGTAGCCCTGAGGATCAAACCCATAAATCCCGATGCTCAATCCAGCAAAATCGGTGGCCAGCTGGATCAATTCCTCCTTAAGCACGAAAGGATGATGAGAATTTTCAATTTCAGAGGGAAATGTGATGTTGATATAAGCCCTCTCAGAAGAGACAAAGGTGTTCATCTCTTTTTCATAGTCTTTCTCCAGGACTTTTTTTTCGAATTGCTCGGCCACCACATCTGTCCTCTCGATATCCGTTCCGGGAGGCATGCCAATGCTGACCATAAGGTTTTGTTTGGAATACCACCGGAAGAATTCTCCCAGAGTCACTTCAGACCTGAACCATTTATAGCTGCCATAAAAAATAAAAACAATCACCAGGATGATCTCCACAGGATAGCGGATGAGGACTTTCAACATCTTTTCATAGGTTTCTCTTATTCTTTCTTTTTTAATCCTCTTGGGCTTCCTCATCAGCTTGGGACTCATCGCTGGTATGAGGCTGAAGGAAACAAGAAACGAGGCAGCGAGGGCTGAAGAGATGATGATGGCCAAAGGAAGATAATAAATCTTCAGACGTCCCTGGAAGTAAGCAAAGGAGAAGAACACGCTTATGGTGGTCAGGGTGGCTGCGATGACCGGCAGGAGCACCTCCCTGGCCCCCTGGATAGCCGACTGAATTGCAGATAATCCTTTCTCCCTGAGGCGAAGCACATTCTCGAAGACGACGATGGAATTGTCAACAAAGAGACCAAAGCCAAGAGCCAACCCTCCCAAGGTCAACAGATTGATGGAAACCTTGAAAATATAGATGAGATTAAATGTGATAAGCACTGAAAAGATGATGGAAGAGAGGACTAGAAGAGAGGGCTTGAAACTGCGCAACACAAGGAATACAAGAAAAAAAATGACCGCGATGATGATTCCTATCAACAGATAGAGATTTCTCAGGTTTTTCTGGATCTCTTCACTCTCATCATCAACAGTTTTAAAAACCAGATCAGCGGGAAGTTCCCTCTTTATATCTTCCAGCTTCTTTTTAACGTTTCCGGCAACCTTCAGGGTGCTGGTCCCCTTTTCCTTAACGATGGTCAGCCTTACTGTGGGCTGGCCGTTGATTCTATTGATGTAGAACACATCACGATGAGAAGGAACGACCTGGGCTACTGCTTTGAGCTTGATCGGGTTTTCCCCGGAATAAGCAATAATTGTCTCGCCGAGCTCCTTCATCTCTTTGATTGGATCTGAAACTTTGAACAGAAACTCCTGGCTTCCCCGATTGATCTTTCCCGCCGGATAAGTCTGCGTCCTCTCTTGTATCTTGTATCTCACCAGGTAAGGATGGATGCCAAGAGCCTTTAGTTTTTCCTCGTCCAGGATGATTTTTATCTCAGGCTCAGCTCCACCTGTGACTTCCACTTCTGCAACGCCTTTGACAGCCCCGATGCCCATCTCAATCTTTTCCTTGACCAGCTCTCTCAATCTCTGGAGAGAATAAGGACCGGAGATGGTATAGCTGAGAAAAGACTTAACCTGGAAATCCTCAGGCACATAAGGACGTACGGTGGGCCTCACTCCGTAAGGCAGATCATCCCTTGCCTTGGCGATTTTTTCTCTTAACTCCAGCCGGGCAAATTCCATGTTGGTTTTGGATTCGAACTCCAGGGTGATGAGAGAGCGGCCGATTTGGGACTCCGAGGTGATCTTTTTCACTCCTTTTACCGTGGAGCTGATCTCTTCAAGGAAAGAGGTTATCTGAGTCTGGATGATTTCGGGTGGAACTCCCTGCCATTCGGTCTGGATGTCCAGTTGAGGATACTCCTCCTTTGGAGCCAGCTCTATGGGAACGTTGAGAAAAGAATAAACACCGAGGAACAGGAGGGCCAGGAAGAACATGGCTGTAGCCACCGGACGATCCACACAAATCTTCATCTCTTCTCTTGAGCTTTTTTCTTTTCCGCCAGCTCATAGGCTAAAGGAATGAGGATTAAGGTCAAGAAAGTGGCCAGGATAAGTCCGCCAATAACAGATATGGCCAAGGATTGTTGAAGCTCTGACCCTCTCCCCAGACCTAAGGACATAGGAAAGAGGCCAAAGGCTGTGGTGACCGTGGTCATCAATATGGGGCGGAGTCTGACTCGACTGGCTTCCATGATAGCGTCTCTAAGGCCGAAGCCTCTCTTCCTTAACTGGTTGGTGTAATCTATCTTGACGATGGCGTCATTGACCACGATCCCGGCTAAAACCACCATCCCGATGATAGAGATAACGTTCAAGGTTTGCCCGGTGATAAACAAGGCCCAAACCGCACCGATTAAACCCATGGGAAGGGTTAACATAATCAAGAAGGGATGCTTAAGGGACTCAAACTGGGCAGCCATAATCATGTAGACTAAAAGGACAGCTAAAGAAAAGGCAAAAACCAGGCTTTTGAATGACTTGTTCATCTCTTCCTGCTCACCACCGAAGACTATTCTGTAGCCGGAAGACAGATTGAGTTCATCAATCTTTTCTTGGATTTTGGGGACAACCTGGCTGATCTTGGTGCCCATAAGATTGGCAGTAAGGAGAACCTCTCTCTGTTGGTCTTCACGCCGGATCTCCTTAGGCCCTCTGACTATTTGATACGAGACCAGCTCTCTCAAGGGAATAAGGGTTCCGGCATAAGGAATCTGTTCATCGAGAAGGGAATCGATGTTTTCCCTAGTTTTCTGTTCCAGACGGACCAGTATGTCGTATTTCTTCTCTAATTCTCTAAATTTGGATGCCTTTTCTCCTCTTACTGCATCCACCAGAAAATTGCTTATGGCGGCAGGTGAGATATCGTATTTCTCCAGGGCTTCCTTCCTGATTCTTATCAGAAATTCCGGCTTTCCCTCTCCAATATTAGTGTTTAAATCCGCAATCCCCTTAATCTCTTTTAAGCTTTTCTCAAGCTCTTCTGCGATCTCCCGCAGACGGTCCAAATCATCGCCCTTGATCTTAAGACCCACCTCTGCGGTGGCGAAGGCCAAGAATTCGATGAGAGTGGACTGTTCCTTGAGAAAAGAAAAGCGAAGCCCTGGAAGTCCGGAGAGCCATGCCCTCATCCCTTCAATGATCCTTTCCAGGTGAGCGCGGCTCTTGACTTCCACATAAATTCTGGCCGAATTTATGGAAACATCAGGGTTAGAACTCTCCAAACCGCTGACAATGCCGATCTGAGAGAAAAATTCCTGTATGGTGTCCCGCTCTCTCATCCAACTCTCCAAGGATGCAACCACATCCGCAGTCTGCTCCAGAGAATAATCTATAGGTGTGGTCAGATTTAACTCAAATGAGGAAGCCTCGGGTTTGGGCATGAGCTCCCGGGGTATTTGAGTGGCAACAATCGCTGTCGAGATTAAAAATCCCAGAGAGCCAGCCAGAACCTTTCCTTTATTTTCCAGTGTCCAGATAAGGAACCGGTGGTAAAAGCCTTCAAATTTTTCATAGAGAAAATTGAATCCCTTAAAAATAACTTTGAGAAAAGGCCTGAGGGGAAGAGTGAGGTAACGAAACACCATGAGGATGAGCTGCAGAAGAAAGCTGCCCACAAAGTTGAACACAATATAAATGCCCTTAAAAATGAAATAGATCAGCCAGCGCAAACCCTGGTAGAGGAAGAGCAAATATCCCCACTTTGATTTTCTCTTTGCTGTTTCTCTCTCTTCCTTTTTCCTGACTTCTTCATCCCTCTTCCCTCCCTTCTTTTCAAATTCAAACCTCCGCGAAGAGAGCATAGGAAGAAGGGTTAAAGAGACGATAAGCGATGAGATGAGAGCAAAAGTGACGGTGAGCGCCTGGTCTTTAAAAAGCTGGCCTGCCACTCCATGGACATAGATGACGGGGAGAAATACAGATATTGTGGTCAGGGTGGAGGCGGTTACAGCCATCCCCACTTCTTTTGTACCCACATAGGCGGCATCTATAAGTCTTGTCCCCTGGCTTTTATGCCTGAAAATACTCTCCGAGACCACGATGGAGTTATCCACCAGCATTCCCACTCCAAGGGCCAACCCTCCCAGAGACATGATATTCAAGGTGATATCCTGAAAATAGAGAAGGTTAAAGGTGGCGATGATGGAAATAGGTATGACCAGAGCAATGATGGTGGGCGTTTTCAGATCCTGAAGAAAGATAAAAAGCACCAGAAATGCCAGGATAGCACCATAGATGATCGACTTGAGCACAGAGGATATAGCATTTTCGATGTATCTGGCCTGCTCATAAACTTCCAGGATATCGATCTGAGGATATTCCTTTTCAATTTCCTCCAGTACATCCCGGGCAAGTCTTGTCACCTTGACTGTATTCGCTCCCGATTCCTTCCGGACAAGGATTCCGATGCTTTCGTTGCCGTTAAGGCGAGTAATGCCTTCCCGTTCCTTAATAGAATCTATGATCCGGGCCACATCCTTGAGCCTGACCATCCCTCTCTCTGCTGTGGTCTTGAGACTGATCTCTCCGATTTCGCTCACCAGCTCAAACTCTCCCACCACGCGCAGAGCGTACTTGAATCTTCCTTTGCGGATAAGTCCTCCCTGAAGATTGCGGTTGAAGGCATCAATACGCTGGGAAATCTCATCTATAGACAAGCCATAGAGGGCAAGAAGCTCGGGATTGACCTCCACCTGGATCTCGCGTTCCACTCCTCCGGCAATCTCTGCCGATCCGATTCCTTCCACCTGCTCCAACCGAGGCTTGACCAGCTCTTCAGAAAATTCTTTAAGCTCCAGAAGAGTCCTCTCTCCGGAGACAGCAAGAATTATGATGGGCTTACTCTGGGGATCCAGGGGAATGATAGTAGGGCTTTCCACATCCTCAGGAAGCATATCCCGGGCACTGTCCAGTTTCTCTCGAGTGTGGAGCATGGCAAAATCCATGTCTGTTCCCCAGCTGAATTCGAGGGTCATGTATGAGATCCCTTCTTTGGATACAGATTCCACCCGGCGCATGCCAGGAATGCGACTCACCGCAGCCTCTAAAGGGGCAGTGACTAAAGTTTCTATTTCTTCAGGCGCTACACCAGGATATTGGGTCATCACAGAAAGACGAGGGTAGCTGATATCAGGTAAAAGATCGACACTCAACTCCCGAAGGGAGACAAAACCAAGAAGAACAATGGCCAGAAAAAACATGAAGATGGTGACTGGCCTCTTGATTGAAATCTGTGTTATCTTCATGATTCTTCCAGAGATTTTATCATATTTTTCTCTTTTTCTATCTTAAAGACTGAAAAATTATAAATTAAGTGTCATTGGAAGCACCTTTATTTCCGTGATTATGATCATTTTCATTAACAGAAAATGGGTAGCGAGGGAATTCTTCCCTTTTTTATGAACTCGAGAAAGTCATCAATAGTTACATCAGTTTCTTGATCGCCAAAGGATCACTTTGATAAATCCGGAAAAAATCTTTGGAGGCTTCGCCTTTTGAATATCCCAAATCTTCCCCCTAAAATTATTGTCGTACATATGAGAAATTTTATCAATTTGAAATTGTCAGCTTCCCCATCTTTTATCTGCATTATCCATGAATAATGCAGAATAATTTATTTTTTCTTTATTTCCAATTTGGCTCCCATATGTTCATCTTGAATATAGAGCTGTTGCAATTTAAAAGAATACCTTTTCCCTTCGAACAGGAAAGGCTCCTCCTTCCCTGAAGAGAAAAGCTTCCCCTCTGTTTCCTTCAAAAATTCAGGATGCAAGTACAGAATAATTTCATCCCGCATTTTGATCTCTTCAATATCAAGTTCTCCTACGTAGCTTTGGGCAGCCCTGTTGAAATATTTTATCTTGCCTTTCTCAACAGAAATAGCTCCTGTGGTGGGAATGTCATCTTTTTTCTTTGCTCTTGAAAGGTATCTGAAAAATGAATCCTTGCTGCTGAAAATACCTTCTTCAAGATTTTCTTTGCGGTTGGGAATAATCCTTATGGATTTCCCATCTTTGTTGATGATGTTAAAAGGGATGATGGCTATTTTAAGCTTGCGAGCAAAATCCTCTTCTAGATCAGAAGATTCGTCAACGATAATTCTTGTTAATCGCATCTTGTTTCAAAGAGAGAATAGAATCTATGTCTCTTGATGTTTCCCTTTTTTGGATTATATCATAAATCAGGAATTTGTCCTGAACTACAGTGGTAGAGAAAGGGATGATTCTTTATTAGCTAAAAGGCTTCCGATACCCTTTTCTTTATTATCAGCTAAATATTTTTTTACAGCCTGAAAGCCCAGATATTTGCCAGCGCGCGGAGGAAGATCAAGCTTTGGGTTTCCTTTGAAATAGAAATCCATCAGTTCCTGGTTAGAAAATTTACCCGAACAACAGATTTCTCTCAGATAAGATTCATTCGCCTGGCACCAATTCAACCTGTCCCTTCTGAAGAGAAGATGATCAGATAGTGCAGAGTTTGGGAAAGCTAATTTTGAAAAATACGTTCCCAGTCCTTCTGAAATCAACAGCCATTTAAACCTCATTTTCTCTGGAATATCTCCGTCACTCAAATTCAAAAGAAAATGAGCATACTCATGGGCAAAAATAATCTTTAACAACCTGAAATCTCTGAATCTCTCAAGCCCAAAACAAATCACAGGTTTGCCCTTGAAATTCATCACAAATCCATCGGGACTGAAAAACCCAACAAATAGATAAACATCTGGCTCCTCTCTTGGAAGGACAATTTCTATACATCTCTTATATGCCTGGGTGATATTTTTTTTGGGAGGAGAGACGGATATGAGGGATTTGAGCCAGGAATAATCCGATACTTTAATCTTCTCTACTCTCTGCTTTAAGGATGAAGGATCGAGAAGCGGGAAGTGTGAGAAGAAAATATCTAAAAACTCCCGGTGGGGCTGGTAGTAAAATTCGGAATAGATTTTCCATTTGCCAAGAGACAAAGAGATTCTCTCTACAAACCGGAAAAAATCCTTATAGAGGGAAAAAACCTTCATATCGTGGTTAAGTCAGACTTTTCAGAATCTGTATTCTATGGACTTCTCAAATTCCCCTATCCTCCTTCTCTGTTATTTTGCCTCTTGACTCTTCCTTTTTCAATATTTTTCAATAGACGATTATTATCCAGAAGAAATTATATTTTGTTCCTCATTATTGTCTTTGACAAGATGCTTTTTCTTTTTAAAAATAATAATAAACCCGGCCATTAAGGATGTCTCTTTGGCATACCTCCTACTCATAAATATAAACAATTTGCTTCCATCAAACGTAAATTTATAATAAATATATTCAATTTCATTCAAAGATATGCTGGTAAAAAATAAATGGCAAAGGACAGCTTCAATCTTTGCTCTCTTATCAGTTCTATCCTGTGCCCCAAGAAAAAAATTACTTGTCTCACCAGAGCAAATCGCAGAATTTAACAGCAAGATAAAAGAAGCTCAGGCTCTTCTAAATCGAGGAAGTTATTCCTGCCTGGAAAAAGCATTTAACATCTTCGAGGAACTGCTCGATTTGCCTCCTTATCAAAAATTAGCCTGACCAAGTCTACCTGTTTCTACAATGCTGCTGCAGGTTACTTCAACAGCGGAATGATGGAGAAGGCCCACGAGCAGGCTCAAAAAGCATCTCTCCATAAAGCTCTCCAGCAGCGAGCACAGGAATTGATTGAAAGAATCAAGAAGGATAAAAACTGGGAGGAAACCAGAGAAAACCTTTAAAACCAGCATCTAAAAAAAATATTTACATCTGTAAAGTAACTTTACAGAAAGAAACCTCTGAGTTTATCTTATCTATATGAAAAAAAATAAATTAAAAATTTTTTTTCAGGCACAAAAGTTGCTTTTTATATAAACAGTCGGGGAATATTGAGCGTAAAAGCAGTGCTGAGGGAATATTTCCTGGTTTCAACTGTATATACTTTGGGAGCTTGAGTGAGGCAAATGGAAAGAATCGATGAGAGAAAGCTTATTTCCAGAGCAAAAGAGGGAGACATGGAGGCCTTTGAAGCTTTGATCAGAAAATACGGAAAAAACATCTATTTCCTCTGCCACGGGATGACCCATGCCCATCAGTCTGCTGATGATCTCTCTCAAGAAACCTTCGTCAAGGCCTATTTTTCCCTGGATAGATTTAAAGACGGGATGAACTTCTACACCTGGATTCGAAGAATCGCCTTGAACACCACTCTTAATTATCTTGATAAAAGAAAAAGGGAGGAGCCTCTCGGAGAAAGAGAAGACAGAATCACCCATAGTGATTCTTCTCACAGACAAGAATCGCCTCATGAAGAGCTCCAAAGAAATCAAATGGAACGCAAATTCAAGGACGCTCTGAGGGCTCTTCCTTCTGATCAGAGGATTGTCTTTATCTTAAGAACTTATGAAAATCTCAGTTATAAAGAGATATCTCAGACATTGGACATTCCTCAGGGAACAGTGATGTCCCGCCTGAAAAGAGCCAGAAAAAAAATGAAAACCCTCCTCTCTGAATACTTATGAAGGAGATATTGATGAGTCACAAGAAAATCAAGGATAGACTAGGAGCTTATCTCGACGGAGAGCTTGACCAAAAACAGAAGGAAAAGGTCAAGAATCACCTGAAATCCTGCTCAAGCTGCAGAGAGGAGCTGGAGAGCCTGGAAAAACTCGAAAATCTATCAGCCCAGTTTTTATCTGTCTCTCGAAAAGAGGAATATTGGGAATTGCTGCCATCAAGGATTACTACTCAAATAAGAGAAAAAATGTCTGAAACTCCACCTAAGGAGGCTAAAATGTTTCATGATTCGTTTATCCAACCGGAAAAAAATATAGGGATGAAAGCTTTAGTCTTTCCCATCTCACTGGCAGTCCATGTCATCATGGCACTTATTTTAGTGGTTTATCCTCTTCTTACCACTGGGAATCTGCCTCAGGTAGAAATCTACAGCGCATTTCTTGCCCCTCCCCCACCTCCTCCTCCACCACCTCCTCCCCCAGCTAAAAAAAGTCGCTCCTCCCGCTCCCAAACCCGCATCAAACCTGTCCGCGCTAAAACCACTATCGAACCAGGTACCCTCGTCGCCCCCGTCGAAATCCCCGACGAAATCGCAGAAGAAGAACTCTCCGATATCGGTATCGAAGGCGGAGTCGAGGGTGGAGTAGAAGGCGGCGTGGTCGGCGGAGTGCTGGGCGGTGTGGTCGGCGGAGTGCTGGGTGGTGTGCTCGGTGAAGTGGAAGCCCCTGTCAGAGCTGTAGGCGAGATCAAACCTCCCAAGCTGATCAAAAAAGTCGATCCTCTCTATCCTGAGATCGCCCGCCAGGCAAGAGTGGAGGGTATTGTCATCCTGGAGGCCACCACTGATATCTACGGCAGAGTGCAGAGAATCAAGGTGCTGCGCTCCATCCCTCTTTTGGATCAAGCTGCTATCGATGCGGTGCGGCAGTGGCTCTATGAGCCGATGGTCATCAACGGTCGCCCCAGAGGTATCATCTTTATCGTTACAGTGAACTTTAAACTTAAATAAAAGTTTAAGGACATTCTCCCAAGACACTCCATTTTTTAATTATTAAAACTGGTAAGAAGGAATGTCTTCAGTGGGAATGCCCTTTATTCGACGATTCTTACTCGGGCGTCATGGGCCAGTGTGAAGTGACCCTCGATGATAACAACCTCTCCTTCTTTAACTCCGTCTATGATTTCTGCATAATCTTCGTTTTCCAGGCCTACTTCTAAATATCTCCACTTGGCCAAGCCGTCCTTGACAACGAAAGCTAACTTTCTTCCAGACCTGACCAAGACAGCCTCTTGAGGTATGAGCAGCCTGTCTTTATAAATCTCTGCGGGTATTTCTACTTCAGCGTGCATGCCAGGCTTGATCTCTTCCCCGGGATTATCGACTTCGATGACAACCTTACATGTTTTATCCTCAGGATTGATAATGGGACTGATGGCCTTGGTTCTTCCCTTGAATACTTTTTCTGGATAGGCGCTGAATTTTATTTCCACTTCTCTGCCCACCTGCAACCTTCCTATTTCACTCTCCAGCACCTTTGCATAGACCTGAATATGGCTGATGTCGACCAGAGAGAAGAGTTCCCTTCCCGAGGATAAATGCTCCCGTGGTGAAATCTTGATATCTGTGATGATCCCAGAAAAAGGAGCCCGAATCTCTGTCTTTTCCAGATCGAGCCTAGCCTTTTTAACTTCAACTTCACTCTGAGTTAATCCCTTACTGGCTGCCAAAATCTCATCTTTTTTCTCTCCAGATTCGATCAGAGCCAATTCATAATCTGCACTGGCCTGCTCAAAATTCTTCCGGGATATGAGTCCTTTACGAAAGAGCTCGCTGGCATTATCATACTCTTCCTTGGCCTTTTGAATTTTTTCCCTATCTGAAGAAACAGGTATTTCCCCCAATTCACCAAATTTTTTTTCAACCAATATCGTTGATAATTTACTCAATCGTTCGGCATCTGCCCTTTCAAGATTGAGCCTGTATTCCCTGTCGTCCAGTTGGACAAGCAAATCTCCCTGTTTCACATGCTGACTCTCTTCAACATTTAACTTCTGGACAACACCGGACACTTCGGCCTTCATGGCGATTTTCTTGTTAGTGACAGCCTCTCCGGGCGCTTTGAGTTTGATGATCAGATTGCCTTTCTCTGCGGTTGTTACCTTCACAGGAAGAGGTAGATCTCTTGCTTTTTGAACTTCCTCTCCGCTCTCAGAGGACGACTCATCTACAGCGTTTTCAGGCCCTTCCTTTATCACCAAGAAAAAAACAACTAAGCCAACGATTATAAGCACTAAGGCCCCAAGCAATATTTTTTTAGGGAATATCATTTTTGTCTCTCCACTCCTTTAACCATCCCCTTTACAATGATTCTTTCATCATATTATTGACGATGCTCAAAAATGTCAACTCTCACCTACAGCATTTTTATTTCTGTGATGAGTGAAGATATTACATCCAGTTAGGTAACGACGCATCGGTTGCTCTCCATCCGTCTTTAATTATCTTCTTCCACTGCCTCCATGAGCAGATCGAAGAAATCAGGTAGAGCAGCGGTCACTCTGTGCCAGTTGGGAAGACGGACCGCTCCAGAAGGATTCTCCCAGAAAACAGCTCCTGCCTTCTTTATTCCTTCAGCAAACGCCTCCACACACAAAGATTCAGCGTGCCTATCAAATTCAAGACCATTGATAGCGGCATCATTCTCGTATCGCACCACAGTTTCCTGGGCGATCCGCAAATAGATACTGCTCAGCGTCTTAAAGAAACCCTCTGAAAACTGAACACCCTCAGTAGCCAGAGTTCGAAAAATGGATTTTGCAATATCTATGATCATCTTCATGATTCCTCTTTCGGGATCGTCAGGAATCAATTCCTGATGCTTGTGTTCATATGTATCGGCTATATCCACCTGGCAAATCCTATTAAGAGCCATGTTGCGGTAAACCTCAGCCAGGGTGGTCACTTCCAATCCCCAATCGCTGGGGATATTCAAAGCTAGAGCAAGATCCCTGCGCAAGGCTATCTCGCCAGACAAAGCATAGCGGAAGCTGTCCAGGTAGACAAGAAAAGGAAGATAACCCAGCATTTTTTCCAGGGCACGAATGAAAGGAGTAAAGAAGAGACGGGTGGCCCGACCATACATCTTGCTTGTCACTCGACTGTAGTAACCTTTGCAAAATTCATACTCAGAATGAGGAGAGGCCACAGGATAACAAAGCCGCGCCAGTAAGGACCTGTGGTAATTGACGATGTCACAATCATGGACAGCAATGACCCGGCTCTTTCCTTTAGCCAGAACATAGCCCAAGGAAATCCAGACGGCCCGTCCTTTTCCTCCTCTCCCCGGATGAAAATCATTCTTCTCTAAAAGCTGGTAAAGCTCTTTCATCCGGGGACTATCGTTCCAAATAATTGTGAGCCTTTTCTTGTTAGAAAAAATTTTTTTCACCTCTCCAAACTGACTTTTGTTAGCTTTATCCAGACAAAGTACAAATTGATGAATATAGGTGGCTCTCCTCAGTTTTTCAATGATTCCTGGAAGAGCTCCGCTCGAAAATTCACGGTAAAGAGAAGGCAAAACCAAGGCAATGGGCCTGATACGGGAAAAATCTCTCAGTTCGTTCTCTAACTTTTTTAAATTCAAATTTCCCAATCTATGAAAAGTAGTGATGACTCCGTTTTGGAAGAAATCCGACATTTTCTCTCCTTCAAAAGGCTTTTTTAGAGACTCTAAAGATCAAAATTTCTTTTTTTAGCCCCGTTTGATGATAGGGAAAAAAAATTTTTCTGTCAATTATACTTGATTTTATCATGGATTCGGTGTATTCAAATAGTCTTTAGAGGCAGAATACCCATATACAAATGTTTGAGCACCGGTTGAACATCATTGCCGAGAATGAACCTGCCTTCATCCCTCAGGATTACAAAATAAAGCAAAAATCATCCCCAAAATCCCCACAGGAGGTGATTTACTCAATACTTATATTTTCTATAGACTCCAAATGTACTTACAGATTTGCGCAGAATTTATGAATAAAAAGTCCATACTAACTCTCAAAACAGCCGAAAAAGTCGAAAAAATCAAAAAAGCCGATATCCTGGTTGGTATTCCCAGCTACAATACAGATAATACGATCGGCCATGTCATTAAAGCTGTCCGGCTCGGCCTGACCAAATATTTTCCCACATTTAAAAGCGTCATCGTCAACTCCGATTGTGGATCTACTGATAACACCAGGAAAATCGTCCGTAACAGCATGGATGATTATAAAGAACTGGAAACCATTCTCATCGCCCACGAATCTCATCCTTATACCCGGAGCCTTCACACTCCCATTGCAGAAATGGTGACAACCTTCAGAGGCACACCGGGAAAAGGCAAAGCCTTCCGGAGAATCTTTGAAATTGCCCATGAGCTGAAAGTCAAAGCCGTGGTGGTGGTCGATTCTGACCTGCGCTCCATCACCCCGGAATGGATCCAACTCTTGGGTGGACCGGTTATTTTCAAGAAATTCGATTATGTCGCTCCCCTTTATACCCGCCACAGGTACGATGGGACAATCACCAATTCCCTCATCTATCCTCTGACCAGAGCTCTTTACGGACAAAGGATCCGTCAGCCCATTGGAGGAGAGTTCGGGTTTTCAGCAAATGTGCTCAAACATTATATCGAAAAAGACATCTGGGATACGGATGTTGCCTATTACGGCATCGACATCTGGATGACGACCGTAGCTCTGGCCAACGGCTTCAAAATCTGCCAATCTTTCCTCGGCGCCAAAATCCATAATCCTAAAAGCGTCAGGACACTAGCACCCATGTTTAAACAGATTATCGGAACCATATTCTCGCTGGTGGAAGAAAACGACGATGTCTGGGAAAAAATCAAAGGCAGCATTGAGCTGCCTACGTTTGGATTCCAAGCCAGTGTTATCCCTGAGGAAGTGTCTCAAGAATTTGGCGAGCTCTTCCACAGCTTCCACAGTGGAATCAAGAAATTCAACTGTATCTGGCAGGAAGTCTTAAAACAGGACACTCATCGATCTTTAGAAAATATTTTTAACCTTTCCAGGAATAAATTTGTCTTCTCCCCCCATCTCTGGGCTAAGATCATCTATGACTACATTCTTTTTTACCATCGATTTAAGCACATCTTTATAGAAATGAGTCTGCCTTTGGTCCTTGAATCCATGATTTCTCTCTATTTCGGTTTTATCGCTTCTTTTGTTCTTCATACCAAAGATATGAACAATCAAGAAGCAGAAAAGGAGATCGAGAAAATCTCCCTCGAGTTTGAAAAACTCAAGCCATACTTGGTCGAAAACTGGGACAAAAGAGACTAAAAATCCCTATATGTCGTACTTCTGATTCTTTTTCTTGTTTTCTTTCCAAAAATTTTCCTATGATTAACATCTCCATTCAAATATGGGATGCATAAGAGAAAAGACAAAGCCCTATGGATAATGTAACCTCACTCATTCCCCATGTGATTGCTTTAGCTTCGGCCTTGATCGGTATTGTTTATCTCCTTGCTGGGAGGAAAAAATCCGAAGTCAAATCAAGAGCAAAAGACTATGATATTTTGATAGGTCTTGGAGCTATCTGGTTCATAACCGGATTAGTGAGTAAAAACTGGGGAATATGGCCCATAGGTCTTATCCTTTTGCTGGCAGGGTTAGCAGGCAAGCTGAGAAAGTCGTAGCGTCGGTTCCTATCAAGAATCTGGGTCAATCTTGAGAAGAAGATATTTTCTTAGGCAAGCGTATACCGTGACCCATAGGATAAAGCTCCGGAATGGTGACCGGCAACCGGCCTACAAGGTCGATCTCTCCAAAAAGGGCTTTGACTGCTGTTATCTGAGCTTCGCTGCTCCATCTGTAGGCACAGATGTAAGAATCTATTTCAGGAAAATTTCTTATAAAATAAGGGCTTCCAAAGGAAATGACAATAACAGGAATTGAACCTGCAGCGGCTTCCTTAATCATCTGAATATGATTCTCATTAAGGCCCACACTTCCTTTCCAGGCTTGAGTGACAGAAAAGAGGGCAAATATTATCACATCTGCCTCCATAGCTTTTTCCATCCCTTCTTTGAGGTACTTCTCTCCTGTGAAAGCGTCCGCATAAAAGCTGGAAATATTGAGGTCCCTCTCTTCCATCTCTTCAATAAGAGGTCTTCCAGCAAAGTATCTTCCTGGATCGCTGCTCAAAGACAGGACAGCGATTTTCATCCCCGATTCAGGAAGAGGAAGAATCTGATTCTCATTCTTAACCAGGGTAATGGAATTCTCAAACATATGCTGAGCAAGATCAAGATGCTGCCTGGCGGCTATGACTTTATCCAGTCTCTCTATGCTGACCAATCTATTTTTATGCAGTCCTAACCTTGCTTTGGCCTCCAGAATTCTTCTTACCGACTCATCGATTCTTGCCGCTCTGATCTCTCCCTTTCTTGCAGCCTGAATAAGCGCATCCATCACCGCCTCTTGCTCTGGGGATTTTAGAATCATATCCACCCCGGCCTGAACTGCCTTTACAGCAGCCTCCTCAGGCGAATAGAGTGTGGTAATTCCACCCATGTCCATGGCATCTGTGACCAGCAGCCCTTTGAATCCCATCTCACGCCTTAGAAGATCCGATAAAATCCGCTGAGAGAGGGTGGCAGGCATGCCTGGTGTGGGGTCAAGAGCAGGAAAATTAATATGGGCTGTCATGATGACCGAAACCCCTGCTTCCACAGCCTTCCGGAAGGGAAAGAGCTCCACTCTCTCCAGACGTTCAGCGTCTCCGGTAACCGTAGGAAGCTCGCTGTGTGAATCCATATCTGTGTCCCCATGGCCGGGAAAATGTTTGGCTGTGGCCAAAAGACCATTTTCCTGGCATCCCCTGATGAAGGCCGCTGCCAGGCGGCTGACCTGTTCAGGATCTTCTCCAAAAGACCGCACGTTGATAATCGGATTATCCGGATTGATGTTAACATCCACTACAGGGGCATAGGTCAGGTGAATGCCCACGGCCCTTCCCTCAATGGCTGTCACCTTTCCCATGAGGTAAGCCTGCTCCTCGGCTCCTATAGCTCCAAGGGCCATCAGAGGAGGAAATTGGATGGCACCATCAATCTGGTTTCCAAGGCCTCTTTCCAGATCTGAGGCGATCAGAAGGGGAATTTCGGATAAATTCTGGAGCCTGTTGGTCAGGAGAGCTGTTTCATAGACATTGCCTCCATAGAGAATCAAGCCGCCTATCTTCCGTTTCAAAACAAGAGATTCCAAGGCCTTCATTTCTTCACTCTCACGGTTGAGGAAGCGCCCTGAATAGGAGCAGACCACCATCTGCCCGATTTTTTCCTCCAGAGTCATCTTGGACATCACTTTCTTGACCCACCTTGCTTCTGAAGGGCCATAGGACAATCGGGTTTCATGCACGACTCTGGCACAGGAAAAGGCCAGAATCACGACAAAGAAGACAAGGATGCATTTAGCTATTTTCATTTCTCCCACCTTTCTATTTCTAAGGTAAAAATCTGACAGAGGAATCTATCCATTCGACAACCTTTCTTCGTTGAGGACGTCTTTTCAATTCTATCAGTGTATCTTCTCCTCAACATTTTTACCGCGCACAATTCTCAATATTTATGATCTGGAATAAGCACGTTTCCGCCTGCTGGGTTTCTCAAGTCTTCTGTCACTTGACCAGGTAACGGATAATAAAGAGAAATGAAAACAGATAGATCAACCAGTGCACATCCTTTCCTTTACCTGTGGAAAGCTTAAGGATGGAGTAGGATATAAAACCGAAAGCGATACCTTCTGTGATACTCAGCGTCAAAGGCATGATGATGATGGTCAGAAAAGCGGGTATGGCTTCAGTCAAATCCTCCCAGTTGATTCGGGTAACGCACTTCATCATCAGATAACCGACAACGATCAAAGGAGCAGCGACAACAGGTCTTAGAACCAGTCCATTATAAATATACTCACCCCCAATCATCTCGGCTAAGGGGCTAAAAAATAGAGCCACCAAAAAAAAGAAGGATGTAAAGATGTTGGCAAGGCCAGTCCTTGCTCCCTGAGAAATGCCGGTGACGCTCTCGATATAACTCGTCACCGTGGATGTACCCAGGAGAGCTCCTCCCACAGTTCCGATGGCGTCGGAAAGCATGGCCTGGTTTGCCCTGGGAAGTTTTCCCTTTTTTAAAAAACCAGCCGGACCACTGACACCGATTAATGTGCCCATGGTATCGAAAAGATCGAGGAAGAAAAAGATAAAGACAACGGTGATAAGACCTGCGTTGAGGGCTCCTAGAATATCGAGTTTAAAAAGAGTAGGGGTCACGCTGGGAGGAGGTGCGATTATTCCATGGTATTTGACTATACCCAAAGGAATGCCAAGAAGGGCAGTGGCCAGGATTCCTATGAGAATGGCTCCATGCACTCTCAAGGCCATCAGAATGGATATCAAAACCACCCCAAGAAGAACCAAGGCGACAGGTTTACTTGTCAGGTCTCCCAAACCGATTAAAACTCCTGGCGCATCCACTACCAGGCCTCCATATTCTAGGCCGATAAGAGCAATAAAGAGCCCAATACCCACAGCGATGGCATGCTTTAGGGAATCAGGAACAGAGGCGACCAAGGTATCCCAAACTCCCAATGCTGAGAGGATGACAAAAATGGTTCCAGAAATGAAAACAGCACCTAATGCCACCTGCCAGGAATAGCCCATGGTACCGCAGACAATAACAGCAAAAAAAACATTGTGCCCCATAGCTGGAGCAAGCGCGATCGGATATTTTGCCAGAATCCCCATCAGAAGAGTTGCCAGAGCAGAAGAAATACAGGTGGCAAACATGACCGCTCCTTTATCCATACCGGCAGCAGAGAGGACGGCAGGCTGAACAAAAATGATATAAGACATGGTCATGAAAGTGGTGGTTCCGCCCAACATTTCCATGCGGAAAGAAGTCTTATTTTCTTCGAGTCTGAAGAAACGGTTGAGAAAATGCCTCATCTTTCTCCCCTTACTTATCAAACTGGATCAGGGTGAAAATCTCCACATCAGGATGTGCCTTCTTGATGCATTCGACACCTCTTAGAAAAGCCAACTCTACGATAGCAGCGAAACCGACCACTTCGCCTCCAATTTTTTTCACCAGATCGATAGCACTTACAGAAGAAGAACCTGTGGCTATCAAATCATCGATGATGAGCACCCGCTGTGAGGGACGAATGCTGTCTGCGTGGATTTCAAAGTATTCCACAGCATACTCGTTGGGAGCCCTGACACAGACTGTTTTTCTGGGAAGTTTTCCCTTTTTTCGGATGATGGTGATACCGACTCCTAATTTATGGGCTACAGGGGCGGCAAAGAGAAAACCTCTGGATTCGATACCGGCGACCATTTGAGGTTTTTTCTTTTTTGCCCAGGATGCGATTCTCTCAATCACATAGTTGTAACAATGGGCATCCTCGATCAAAGGGGTTATGTCTTTGAATCCGATTCCAGGCTTGGGAAAATCCTTCACTTCGTATATTTTTTCCTTTGCGCGCTTGAGCATTATAACCACCTTCAAAATTAAGCTGTTTTAATTTAAAAATAAATAGATTAGCTTGTCAAATCGCTCACTTCGAGGGCAAGCATTTCCAAAGCCGTGATGAGTGAAGATATTTCATCTAGTTAAGTTAGTGAGGTGTCGGTTCTTATTCATCCGAAGCCCATGGAGGAGGGCGGGAGGGTTTTGGCGAGGACGGAAGGGAACCTACTGCTCTTTTCTCTCCAAAACTTGTATCAGTCGATAGATTTGGTGTAAACAGTTCGGGTGGGAAAAGGAATGCCGATTTTGGCTCTGTTCAAGGCGTTATATATTTCATCTGTCATCTTTATGGAAGTGGAATAGGCATCAGTGTAACTTTCCACCCAAGCGCGAGCCACAAAATCCAGAGAAAAATCAGACATCTTGAGAAACTGTACGATCGGCTCCGGGTCTTCGAGAACTTTATCTATTTTCTTTACCGCTTCCAGGACAACTTCCCTGACTTTTTCTGTATCCGATCCATAGACAACTCCGAAGTTGACATTTACCCGGATGGAGAGGTCGGGTTGCGTATAATTTTTGATCTTCGCGTTGGCCAGCTGCCCGTTGGGGATGTAGATCACTTCGTTATCGTATGTTTTCAACTTCGTGCTTCTCAACCCGACATCGAGGATAACTCCTAACTCACCTGATTCCAGTTGAACTTTATCCCCTACTTTAAATGTTTTATCGAAGACAAGTTGCAGTCCCCCGATGATGTTTGCCAAAGAATCTTTGACCGCCAGACCTACGGCCAATCCAGCTATCCCGGCTGTGGCGAGGAGAGGGCTGATGTTGATGTTCCATGCATTGAAAATAAAAATAACGGCCAGAATAAGAACAACAGCCTTCAATATTTTTTCTATCAGAGGAATCATCCTGTCATCAGCGGTCGATTTGGTCTTGGTTGCCCATTCTTTCCTCCAGAGTTGGGCAAAATTATGGATAATCTTGAATATCAGAAAACTCACCAGGACGATTAAAAGTGTATTGATAATACTGTTGTAGATTTGCGTTTCGAAATCAAAAGAGTTAAACCCGATCTTCAAACCTAAAGCAAGGATAATGTAGAAAATTATGGAAGAGAGGCTCTTGACGATCAAATCATCGATCTTTGTTTTTGTCTTTTTGGTCAAGGGCTTTAAAATCCTTTTCAAGATGAATTTGGCAATGTAAGCCGCCAAAACGGTCACAGCCAGGATAAGCAGAAATTTCAAATAAACATTCCCCAAGATAAAATCAACGGCCTGGTTGACAACTTGCATTAAAATCTCTCCTTGAGGTCTGAAAACTTATAACCTTTTATACCTTAACTCCATCCATATTTCAATTCTCTTCCCAGAAATAAAACATTTCTAACCGGCGCCTTGCTACCTAACTTAATGATTTATCTTCACTAACCGCGGAAATGGAAATGCTCTCTCCGCTTGGTGTATATTTGTTTGACAGGTTGAGAGCTGATATAATCTGAACAAAATGAAAAAAATCGACTGGACACTCTGTCTTATCGCGGATACAGAATTTGCTTCCGGCAGGGATATCTTTAGCATGACCGAAGAGGCTGTAGAAGAGGGAGTCACGCTGGTTCAGCTTCGGGCAAAAAATCTGTCAGATAGAGACTTTCTTCATCTCGCTCTCAAGCTCTCTGAAAAGCTGGAAGAGAAAAGAACACCTCTTATCATCAACGACAGAGTGGATATCGCCTTCTCCAGCGGCGCCACAGGTGTCCATATGGGCCAGGATGACCTTCCTCTTTCCTATGCCCGAGAAATCCTGGGGAGAGATAAACTGATCGGAATCTCGGCAAACACCAAAGAGGAAGCCCTGTTAGCAGAAGAAGGAGGAGCAGATTATTTAGGGGTGGGACCGGTTTATTTCACTTCTACCAAGAAGAGTGCGAATACTCCTCTGGGATTGGAGGGATTCAGAGAGATACGGAAAAAAGTCAGAATCCCCATCTTAGCTATCGGTGGCATAAACCACAAGAATGCCAGCGATGTGATGGCCTGCGGAGCAGACGGAATCGCTGTTATCTCTGCGATTTGGGGAGCAAACAACATTCATCAGGCCGTAAAAGAATTATTGGCGGCTGTTAAAAAAGGGGAAAAAAGTTAAAAATCAATCCTTATTCTGCGCCTGTTCCTTTCTTCTATCTTCAAGGTAACGCGAATGGCATCCAGAGAAAATTTGATCTTTTCTGCCCATTCCACGACGACCACTCCCTGACCCAAATAATCCTCCCAGCCGATATCCAGGATCTCCGAATTCTTGCTCAGTCGATAGAGGTCGATATGATAGATGGGATATTCAGCCTGATAGATGTTGACCAGAGTATATGAGGGACTGCATACCTGATGCACATCCTTCAAGCCCAGGCCGGAAGCGATCCCTTTTGCAAAAACCGTCTTTCCTGCACCGAGTTCTCCCTCCAGCAGGACAACTTCATCACCCTTAAAACCCCTGGCTAAATCCCTGGCCAAAAGAAAGGTCTCTTGTTCGGACTGGGAAATAAGCTCCTTGGATTCCTTTATTGGCTTTTCTCCAGTTTTTCTATCTCTGCTCATGACCGAAAAAATCGTTTTGGGATCAGGCTTCATTATGCATAGATGCCTATGGTAAGGATAATGTCCATTGGTTTCCTTTAATGGCGAACCCTGACTCCATTATATTAACGATGTTAATCTTTTTAAGGCGGATGGTAAATAGGTGATAAGATTTCCCGCTGTCAGCGCCTTCTCTCCCAGCTTTTCTGCTCCAATGTCCCCGCTCAGACCATGAACATAAACAGCGGCGAGAATCGCCTCCAGCAAGTTCTTCTCCTGAATGATCATGGAGGCAATCATTCCGCTCAACACATCGCCCGAACCGCCAGAGGCCATACCGGGATTTCCAGTGGGATTGATGTAGACATTTCCCTCAGGAGTGGCAATCAGAGTTTTATAACCCTTCAGGACCAAGAAAACTTTATGTTCCTGGGCGAATCGGGCACTAAGTTCTAATCTGTTATCGACAACCTCCTTGGTAGGAAGACCGATAAGGCGGGCAAACTCTCCTGGATGGGGGGTGAGGACCGCAGGCTGGGGTAAAGACTTGAAGAGTTCAGGCTTGGATGCCAGGATATTAAGGGCATCGGCATCAAAAACTGTTGGTACTTTAATCTTGTATATCAAGGAAAGGACTAATTCTGTTGTGGATGGATGAGTGGAAATTCCAGGTCCGATCATCAATCCGTCTTTGCCCTCAAGAAGGTCTACAATCTTATCCAATGCCTCAGAGGAGAGAGTTTTCTCCGGAGTTTCAGGCAACGGCTCTGTCATCAATTCAGCCATAGAGCGGGCAATAATGGGAAGACAACTCTCAGGAGTGCCCACGGTCACCAAACCTGCGCCCATTTTTAAGGCAGCTTTTGCCGCCATAGAGGCTGCTCCTGTCTTACCCAGGGAGCCGGAAATGATCAGGAGATGTCCATATGTCCCTTTATGAGTGTCCTTCTTTCGGCTCCTGAAATAGGGCAGGACAGTTTTCTTTTCAACCAACTCAAGCTTCAATTCCTCACTCTCAAACAGAAAAGGAGGGATACCTATATCAGCCACCACCAATTCTCCAACAAACTCTTCTGCAGGGGCAAAAACATGCGCCACCTTGGGAGCAGCCAAGGTTACGGTCAGGTCAGCTTTAACACAAGGCCCTATGATTCGAAAAGTATCCGAAGAAAGACCCGAGGGAATATCCACAGCTACCTTGAATGCCTTTGATTTATTGACATCCTCTATGACCGAGGCGTACATCCCTTCGGCCGGCTTGGTGAGGCCGGTTCCGAAGATGGCATCCACGATTATGCTCGCCTGAGCTAGCTCTTTTCTCTTCGTCCTCCATTTCTCCAGGGAAGGAACTTCTGTAATCCTGATCCCTGTCTTCTCAGCAATCCTCAAATTCAAACCTGCGTCTCCCCTTAATTCCTTTTTATTGGCCAGAAGAAGCACATGGGGATCACATCCTTGGTTGAAGAGATGGCGGGCCACCACCAGGCCATCACCTCCGTTGTTTCCCTTTCCAGCTATAATCACAACACTCTCTTTCAGTATCTCTGAGAATCTCATAATGATCGCTCTGAATATCTGAAGCCCCGCATTCTCCATCAGTATGGGGCCGATAATGCCAATTTCTTCGATGGCTGTCCTGTCAATTTCTTTCATCTGCTTTGAGGTGAGTACTTTCATGAGAACTCCTTCTCTTTATCTCAAGAATCCTCTATTTAATAAAGATTTTACCATAAAAACATGCGGATTCATCCCTTTTTTCTCCATCCGGGAAGTTGACATCTGAAGCGTCAATTTATATGATTTCACCTCTCTCTATGGATAAGATAGATTCTTTCCCCTATCTCTCAACTGAAGCCCCTTATAACCACTGAAATTCTCCTAAAGGGATGAATCATTTAAATGAAACAGTAAAGGCCCAAGGATGAATCTTCTTGTTTGGTTCTTGATCATCTTGATGGGATACCTCATCGGATCGATCTCTCCATCCTATTTTCTGGGAAAAATTCTCAAAAAGATTGATATCCGGGAACACGGCACAAAAAATGCTGGAACGGTCAACACCTATAATGTCCTAGGTCTTGGCCCTGCTGTTACCACCGGAGTTTTTGACCTCTCCAAGGGACTCCTGGCCATGTATTTTGCTCATCTTCTGGGAGCTTCTCCCCTCCATGTACATCTGGTTGGATTTGCAGCCATACTCGGGCATGTTTTTCCCTTTTATCTCCGATTCCGAGGAGGCCAAGGAGTTGCTGTGGCCACTGCTATATTGATTTATTACCTGGTTCTTTTTTATCTGGGGGCATGGCTTCCTTGGCAATCCCTTATCTTCTTAGTTTTTTGTGTCCTTTCTTTTATCTATATTGCCAAAAAAGGCGAGATTATCGGGCTTGTGGTTTTGCCTGTCCTGGCTATCTTTATCCTTGTCTTCTCTCCTTATCAACCTGAGATGATTTTCATCCTATCCGTCATTGCTTATATTCTCTTCATCAACATACAGAACATACGGCATCAACACCTGCTGAAAACCGCTGAAAAATTAAAAAAAGAAATCAACTGGCGGCTTTTTATGAGGCCTCTGGCTATCCTTCTCATCATCAATTACATGCACACAGATAGAAAGGATACCCTGGTTCTCATCGGTGTGATTACGCTCTTTTTCCTCCTCCTTGATCTCATCCGGCTCTTCTCCAAAAAGGTCAATATTTTCTTCTTCGATAAGATAAGAAGCTTTTATAAATCCAAGGAATACAAGAAATTTTCCTCCATCACCATCTTTCTTTTTGCCAGTTTCTTAACAGTACTCCTTTTTGAACAGGCCACTGCCATCCTGGCGGTTTCCTATCTCATTTTTGGTGATTTCTTCAGCAAGTTCTTCGGCCTCCATTTTGGGCGGCGAAAAATTTTTGAGAAATCCTTTGAAGGGAGTTTGGCTCACTTCAACGGCTGCATCCTGTCAGGATATTTATTCCTCCATTATATAAGCTTTTCTATTCCGGTTTACCTCACCGGAGCTCTCGTTGCATCTGTTGTAGAATGTCTTCCTCTCGGCATTGATGACAATTTCAGTGTCTCTTTACTCAGCGCCTCGACTATGTATATTTTCCATCTGTTCTAATTCCATATTTCCGATAAGGAGGGGGTCTATCTATTTTTTCAGTTTCTTCAGCATAGTCTTTGCATTTTCATTATCGGGATCCAAATCAAGAACCTTTTCGTAATACAAAATCGCTTTTTCTTTATTGCCACTTTTCATATATGCTTCCGCCACACTATCGTAAGCGTTTGCTGATTGGGGATTCATTTCAACATTCATTTCAAACACCTTGATAGCAGCATTTATCATCCCCCTTGTAATTAAGTTATATCCTAGGGTATTGAAATCGCTTTCACTGAAGTATAGTTTATTCTGACTATCAGACTTGAGCTCTTGATACTTTCCAATCCCGGCATTTATTCCTGAATTTATGATCGCCTTTTCAACGGCATATGCTGCCGATTCATTGATATATTTTTTTAGGGAGATTAATCTTCCTTCAATAAACGGCATCTGTCTTCTTTCAAGAAACTGTTCATAATATTTAATAGCGAGGTTATAATTCCCCCACCTTCTGTACAAATCAGCCAGCCTTGCATAACTGTTGAGATCGTGGGGATATTTTTTAACCACATATTCATATAGAATTTTTGCTTCTTCTAATTTATCCCTTTCTTCAAGCTTATCTCCCTGTCTAATCAGGGTAAATTCCGGGATATCAACCTCATAACCGTATTTTTGCGAAAGGTTTTGATAATACTGCTTCAAATCTTCAAATCCGTCAATTTGAATTTCAGCCGGGAATCTATATTCCGCGAAGAAAGTTTCTAAACCCTTTTTTAATCCCGGTGATGAGATAATGCCGACTTCTCTTTTTTCAAGCGGATTTAGAATAAAAGCAAAATCTCTTTTCCTGCCTTTTTCAATTACCGATGTGAATTTTTGTAAATATTCCATCGTTGCTTCGTTGTCATCACTGGTGTTACTTGTGATGAAAAGAAAACTATCTAATGATCCTTCTTTACCAAAAAAATCGTTCGCTTTCGTAAGCATATACTCCCTGTTTGAACGAATCCAAAACGGATTAGTAGCAATATTTACTCTGAAAAGTCCGGGATTTTCCATTAGAGCATACACGCTGAAAGCAGCTCCGGCTTGAGGTCCAAGCAATATGCGAAAATCCTTTGTGCGGTAAGATTTATCAACAAAGGGAATGAGTTCTTCAATGAAGAACTTCAGAAAATTGTCTGCTCCACCCGGTTCCCCGTTCCTATTGATCGGCAGACAATCACGATAGCGGTCTGTATTCTTAACGCCGACAATGATCATATCCGGAATTCTGCTTGCCTCGTTAAGACGATCTACAATGTGAACCGCTTCCGCGAAGTATCCCTGAGGCTGACCGCCGTATAAAATATACAGCACAGGATAACTATTCGTAGTTTCATCATATCCCTGGGGCAGGTTGACCAGTAGCGTGCGGTCTTCATTTAAGATTTGCGAATGCAGTATTCGGTATGTTCCGATCGATACGGGATCGCCATCTTCCTGAGCCAATGTCGGCATGATAAAAACAACCAATGTCGCCAATGTGATGATAATTCTTTTAATTGTTTTCATCGTTTTTTCTCCTTTTATTTAAATTCTTTCGGCTTCAATTCTTCAATGATTTTTGTACCAATCCAGTGAATTCCATTATTTTCTCCACACCGGGTCCAGAAAAAAAGAGGTGTTTGCCCTCTGGAGAAACAATAAGTGCTAAATCATATCCCTCCTCATATCAGAATCCAGATCATCAACAAAACTCTATTCCTTATTTAAATCAGGACTATCTAGATATTTTTCTCTTTTTATAGACGTATCTGTCTCCCTGGAACTCTCCACAGACCATTGTTGTCCGGGGGTTTGCTTTTCCCAGTTCTAAGGCGGCTCCCTGGTATAAATAATCCCTGCCAAAGGCATGCATGAGGAAAGCGGAGACTGGCTTGAGTCTTTGGATGGCATATTTAGAAGTGTTTCCGACCAGGAATGTGAATAAAAGATCGACTCTGTCGCATTTACCGGCGAAATAGTCGATATCGTTGCGGAAAGAATCCAGCTGGCCCACATAGTCTCCGGAATGATACATGGCCACATCGTCCGCCTTGACGAGATAGGCAACCTCTGGCACACCGTCATGATGGTCGTTGATCGTGTAGACCTCGACATCCCCGATTCTTGTTTTTCCTCTCGGCCCTACTAAATAGACATAATCAGGGTTGTCTGAGGCCTTCCAGCCGAACACATAGGTGATGTTCTTCACTTTTTCCTGCCATTCGAAAATTTTCCGGTCAAAGTGATCGCTGTGCTGATGGCTGACAAAGACTATCGCATTTTGGTCTTGAATCTCGAAGGGATTGATATATCCGTTGGCCAAGCGGGGTTCTGAGACAGGGGCTGCTCTTTCACTGTAGTCGAAAACAAGGAGATGGTTCTTTGTTTTTACAGCCCAGCCCGAATGTCCCAGGTACCAGACTACAGCTTCTCCCTTTTGAATCGGGTCATCGAGTCCGGGGGAGATGTCGAAGTCCTTTTTGTAGACATAGGCCTCGGCTCCGTGAGTGACCAGCAGCTTTGCAAGCACCGGGTGCATATACTGTCTGGCAAAGTCCAGAGCAGACTTGCCCGCTTTGTCTCTTAAGTTGATTTCAGCTTCCTTGTCAAGCAATAGACCCGCCAATCCTGTATTCCCTTTCACTGCAGCCATATGAAGGGGAGTTCTTCCGTCTCTATCTGGAGTGTCGACTTTAGCTCCTCCTGCTATAAGGAGTTCTGCCGCTTCTTTCCGCCCTCCCCAAATCGCCCAATGCAGAGGTATATCGCCGGAATTGTTTTTGAGGTCGACTTTTCCGCCTTTTTCTAAAAGAAAAGCAGTAATCGCCTTGTGTCCGCCAACGGCAGCATAGTGCAGTGAAACATTCCCCTGGGTATCCTGAGTATTGACCAACTCTAGATGGTCCTCCAACAGCATCTTGAGTTTCTCCAGATCACCCTGCTTCACGGCCTGATAGACATCTTGGGAATAGACAGATGTAACCAGGAATGATGAAGTTACTAAAAAAAGAAATAATATTTTTTTCATTTCACCCTCTGTGTGCTTCATATTAACCATTATGATTGTTTTTTATCTTGTTGTATATTGACAATTTAGGAAAAGCCCGTTATGTGATTTTGGCATTAATATGCCCATAATCTCAAACCAATTATTCCCCAATAAGTTAAGTAAACTGTCATGCCCAAGCAAGAAAAAGAAAGAATGAGAGCATAAATACGTGTACCTTGTAATCTTCAGAGGTCTTTGTAAATATCCCGCTGGTCTCAGACTCACCCGACCTTCTGAATGTATTTGGGGAGATATGTCTTTGCCGTTATCATACAGAACAAACTCGGGGACCTTGAATATCTTTTCTCTGGGCACACTGTCGTACTTACCCTTATTGTGTTATTTATTAAATTTATTCAACTTTTATCAGCTTCACCCTTCCATCCATCAATGAGATCTGTTCGACGTTTCCTTGTTCATCCTTTATAAAGGTGATTTCGATGCCATCAAGCTGCTGATAAAACTGGGTATCTGAAACAGGAATCAGGATATCCTCTCCCTCAAAGTGGGTGATTTTAAGGTATTCTCCTTCGATGGTGATAGTTACAAAATAGTCTTCGCCGATCACATACCGACCCGTATAAGCCTTAAGTTCTTCGACGCCGATATCGTAAGGTTCAACCTCCAAAGGCACAGGGCCGGGCCACCCATATTCCTTTGCTACTACAAAAGTGATTCCCTGCAAAAGGGGAATCGCCTTGTTGGAATTGGCCATAATTACCACACCACCCCCATTATGAACAAAAGCCTTTATTCGGCACAGAAAACCTCTATTGTGGCCGCTGTGTCCAAAGCTTTTTGCCTCTCCTTCTCCAGTGATGCCCAAACCAAGCCCAGAACTGCCCATTTGAACCGTCAGCATGGTTTCTGTCATTTCTTTGGATAAGACCTTGTTGGACTCACCGGAAAAAGACTTTTGGATCTCAATGAGAAACTTCGCCAAATCAGAGGGAGTCGTCCACAATCCTCCAGCTCCCATGTTTGCATAGATCCAGCCTTTACCTTCAACAGGTTCGCCATCACCTATGTGACCTGTGGCTGCCTTCTCCAGTTTTTCTGGTGGCAGAGGCTGCTCGAATGTGCTGTGCTTCATACCTAACGGATCAAGCACACGCTCCCTTAAAATCTCAGGAAATGATTTCTCTTCAACATCAATCAACAGTTGCTGGACAATGGCGTATCCTTCATTGGAATAACGCCATTGGCTTCCCGGTACCATATCCACTGTAACAGGATCGGTCTCGACCGGATTCTCACCATTAAGAATCTGTAATAAAGTAGGGACATTCCCGATTGCAGCACCATCGTCTACATCAAAAGACGATATACCGGCAGTGTGGCTGAGAAGACGCCTGATGGTAACTTTTTCCCCCTTGGTGAACTCGTTCTCTGGCACTTTCCAGGATGTAAGATAGGTATTAATATCAGTGTCAAGATCCAGTTTTCCTTCTTCAACCAAACTCAAAGCAGCCATGGCAACAACAGGTTTACTGACTGAACCAGCCTGGAATATAGTCTCCTCGTCAAGAGATTCACCTCCGACTTCCTTGAGACCGTAGCTCTTGGCCCACTGGATTCGGCCGTCATTGATCACTGCCACACTCACACCCGGAATGTTGAGCTTATCCATCATCCCCGAGATGGAAAATATCCCGGAAGTTCCACCTTTGACAACAACTGCTGGTAACACACTATTTTCCACACGCATAATTCGGGCATTCAGTTCTTCCATTTGCTCTGAATCTTTGCATTGGATTAGCGTAATTAGCATAAATGCAACCACACAAATAACTTTTTTATTCATTATGAATTCCTCCCTTTAATTTTGAAATTTTTTTAAGTGAAGCTCTAAGCGATGTTTTTCTTTCAATCTCTATAAAGATAGACGGTTATGCCGTATAAATGGTAAACAAATAATTGTTATTTATCTCCAGAGAATAGATTATTCATGAAATTCATAAGCAATAACTCTATTGTCTGAATTGAATTTAAATAACAATGTGACCTGGATTAAATTCTTTTAAAGTCATTATGCTTGCAAAAATAGGGGGAAATAACAAAAAGTAATGAAAACCAATGTGAGGATTTTTGTATACCACGATGCCACGATGCTATCTCATTGATTTAAGCTCCTGTTTATGTTAATAGAGAGAAATAAAGTAAAGGAGGTTTAATATGACTATTAAAGTTGGAATTAACGGCTTCGGTCGTATCGGGAGAAACCTTTTCCGGGCTTCTTATAATGATCCAGAGATAGACATCGTGGCGGTCAATGATATCACGGATGCCAAAACACTGGCCCATCTGCTCAAATACGATTCTGTGCTCGGAATATTTGATGCTGAAGTTAATCATTCAGAAGACACACTCACTGTCAACAATAAAAAAATTAAAGTATTATCTGAAAGAGATCCGGCTAACCTCCCATGGAAAGAGCTTGGAATCTCAATTGTCGTGGAGTCTACAGGCCTATTCAGAAAAAGGCCTGATGCTCTCAAGCATATCGAGCAAGGAGGCGCTGAGAAAGTCATCATCTCTGCCCCGGCCACTGATCCTGATGTGACAATCGTGCTCGGTGTCAATGAAGATATCTATGATCCTGAGAAGCACCACATCATATCCAATGCTTCCTGCACAACCAACTGTTTGGCACCTGTTACCAAGGTTCTTCATGATGAGATTGGGGTGGAAAAAGCCTTCATGACCACCATCCACTCCTACACTAACGATCAGATGATTCTTGATCAGCCCCATAAAGACCTCCGCAGGGCCCGGGCAGCAGCTGTATCGCAGATACCCACCACAACTGGTGCTGCCAAGGCAGTAGGAATCGTTATTCCTGAACTCAAGGGCAAAATCGATGGAATTGCCATAAGGGTTCCCACCGCAAATGTGTCTATAGTGGACCTGGTTGCCCTTCTTAAAAAGAATGCAAGCGAAGATGAGGTGAATGGAATCTTTAAGAAAGCCGCCGAGGGCAAACTCAAAGGAATCCTCCAGTATACAGAAGAGCCGCTTGTTTCTGTCGATTTTATGGCCAATCCTCACTCAGCTATCGTGGATTCACTGTTCACCAGGGTAACCGCTAATAACTTGGTTAAAGTTCTAGCCTGGTATGACAATGAATGGGGGTATTCCTGCCGGATGAGAGACCTCATCAAATACATCTCCAGGTGAGCGGGGTTATGGTCTCTGTAAAAGACTTGGATCTAGAGGGGAAAAAAATCTTTCTCCGGGTTGACTTTAACGTCCCCCTTGACGAGGAAGGAAACATCAGGGATGACACCCGGATCAAAGCTGTCCTCCCTACCATAAAGTATCTCCTTGAACGCAAAGCAAAGCTGGTTGTTGCCTCTCATCTGGGTCGTCCCAAAGGAAAGTTCGATCCCAAACTCAGCCTTAAGCCTGTGGCCAGACGACTCTCGGAACTTATCGGTCAGGAGGTCATACTGGCACCTGATGCTATCGGGGATGAAGTGGAAAAAATAAAAGTGCAACTCGATGAAAACAAAGTCATCCTTCTTGAAAACCTCAGATTCCATGAAGGAGAGAAAGCCAATGATCCTGAATATGCCCGGCAACTGGCTCAGGGCATCGATTATTATGTCAACGACGCTTTCGGTGCCTGTCACCGGGCACACGCCTCTGTTGTGGGCATAACCCACTATGTGAAAAAGTCGGCAGCTGGTTTCCTCGTCGAAAAGGAAGTCAATTACCTGAGTAAGGCCGTCCACTCTCCTCAGAAGCCTTATATTGCCATCCTGGGAGGAGCCAAAGTCTCCGATAAGATTCCGGTCATGGAAAATCTCCTCAACAAGTCTGATGCGATTCTTATCGGCGGAGCCATGGCTTACACCTTTTTCCGAGCCCAAGGATTCGATGTGGGACGCTCCCTTGTGGAAGAGGATAAAAAAGACCTCGCTTTGAAGGTTATAGAAAGTGCTAAAGAAAAAGGAGTGGATTTTTACCTTCCCTCCGATCATGTGGTGGCCGCTGAAGCCGATCCAGAGGCAAGAACACAAATCCTGGACTCTTTCCCTATTCCTTCTAACTTGATGGGATTGGATATCGGTCCAAAGACGGTGGAGAAATACACTCAAACCATCGCAAAGGCAAAGACGATTTTCTGGAACGGGCCGATGGGAGTCTTTGAAATCGACAAATTTGCTGAGGGAACGATGAAAATCGCTGAGGCCGTGGCCAACTCTTCGGCTCTTTCCATCATAGGAGGCGGGGATTCTGCGGCCGCTGTCTACAAAGCCGGAGTCAGTGACAAAATCTCTCACATATCCACAGGAGGGGGAGCTTCCCTGGAATTCATCGCCAACGAAACTCTCCCTGGTATAGAAGCTTTATCGGAGAAATAAAATGAAATTGACCAACCAACAACCTTTTATTGCCGGAAATTGGAAGATGCACAAAACCATTCCTGAAGCCCTGGATCTTGTCAAGACGCTTGGAGAACAAAGCTCTGAGCTGGAGGGTGTGCAGCTTGTTGTGATTCCGCCTTTCACCTCTCTGAGTGAAGTCAGAAAAGAGATCGAAGGAACATCGATCAGGCTGGGAGCACAAAATCTTTTCTGGGAAGAAAAAGGGGCCTACACAGGCGAGGTCTCTCCTTTGATGCTTAAAGATGCTGGCTGCCAGTATGTTGTGGTCGGACATTCGGAAAGGCGCCAATACTTTGGGGAAACAGACAAGACGGTCAACAAAAAGATCAAAGCTGTCCTAGCCCATGGAATGGTTCCCATTGTCTGCATCGGAGAAACCATCGAAGAAAAAAAGAAGGGAGAGACTATAAAAAAGGTGGGAACACAGATCACAGAGGGCTTAAAAGAACTGAGTGAGGAAGAAATATCGCGCATCATCATCGCCTATGAACCTATCTGGGCCATCGGGACAGGAGAAACAGCCACTCCTTCCCAGGCTGAAGAAGTGCACAATTTCATAAGGGAAAAGCTCGGAGAAAGCTATGGAAAAGAAATCGCCTCCTGTGCTATAATTCTCTATGGCGGTTCTGCAAAACCGGCCAACACATTCGAGCTTTTAAGAAAAAAAGACATAAACGGCGCTTTAGTCGGAGGGGCTTCCCTGGAGGCAGAATCATTTATCCAGATCGCAAAAGAAGCCATTAGAGGCTATAAGGAAAAAAAGTGAGTGCATTAATCACAGTAATCCACATCATCACCTGTTTTATCCTCATCATTGCCGTGCTTCTCCAATCCGGAAAGTCAGCAGACCTGGCAGGGGCATTCGGCGGCATGGGCAGCCAGACAGTCTTCGGTCCTCGCGGAGCAGGCTCTATCCTCTCCAAGGCGACAACTATCTGCGCTATCCTCTTTATGGTCACTTCCATGGGGCTGTGGATCCTTTCTGCCAAGGGTACAAAGTCAGTGGTTAAAGGAGAGGAAGCACCAGCAAAAAAGGCTGCCGCTGTGACCGAAACGCAGAAGAAACCAGAGCAGGAAAAGGCAACCGCTGGAGAGCAAAAACAAGAAAAACAAGAAACAGGCTCAGAGACAGAGAAAAAAGAAGAGAAAAAAGAGGACAAGAAATAGAGCGCAATAACCTTCATGAAAGAAGGTGTTATTGTCAGCCTCCCAGGCTTTGATGCCGAAGTGGTGGAATTGGTAGACACGCTAGCTTGAGGGGCTAGTTCCTGATATTCGGGAGTAGGGGTTCGAGTCCCCTCTTCGGCATTTCTTATTTTCTGGTCATCTCGTCATAAACCCAGCCAATGTTCGCCTTCTTGGTCAGGAATTCCCCTTGATCTTGAATGGAGGTGAACCTAGAAAGGTCGATGGTTTCCTGTGCTTGTTCACGCGTTTTTCCTTCCTCGATAGCTGCAGCCACCTCTTTCCTCAGGTATTTCAGATAATCAGCAAATTTCAAGAACTCTTCCATATCACTGACTTTCCCATGCCCGGGGATCACTTTATAATCGGGGTAAGTCTCAGCAAGCTTTTCGATGGTGGCAATCCAGTTTTTGGTATCCGATCCATCCTTGATGTCGATATAAGGAGGCCACCCGTGAAAAAAAAGA